>JACDJC010000044.1_pt1 | contig 158042 bp, 135 predicted proteins | sample 7454191 | NCBI WGS metagenome assembly JACDJC01 (sample SAMN14253291, study PRJNA609438) | sludge metagenome | isolation source: sludge after 25d culture with pyrite and EDTA | collected 2018-12-20 | reverse complement strand
ATTTTGAAATAAATCTATACCTACAAATATGTCGCTCCTTCGGAGCTTTGAGCACCGGAATTAAAACGGTAAAAAATGAAATACCGATTATTAATTCACCCTATGAAGAAAAAACATTGAAACAATATATACTTTATTCCAAATGAGCCAGATCATTGTGGGAAAAAATTGAAACAAAATAAATTAAGCTCCTGATGGGCTATATTTTTGCAGTAAAAAACAGTTCAAATAATGATAAAGCTCCGTAGGAGCAATATCTTTGTAGAAGAAGAATTAAACAATATAAATTAAGCTCCGTAGGAGCGTAACATGATGCCAAACACCTATACCCAATTAATAATCCGGTATATTTTTGCTGTAATAACCCTGGATGGATTGATGAACCAATTTATCGCCCCTACAGGGCTTCCTGCATTTTGAAATAAATCTATACCTACAAATATGTCGCTCCTTCGGAGCTTTTTAAAAAAGAGGGGATATGAAATTTTAAGGTTTTGCAGACGCGGCATGGCGCGTCCTTTTTTTTCGACATCTATTGTCTAAACTCTGACCTGCTCGCCTATGGCAGGTTTATGTGATTAGATAAATACTCTGATTTCCACTTTCTTAATCATCCCAATCATTTAATCATTTCCATCACAGTTCAGACATTTTCCCATTCTTCGCCTTCCCACTTCTTACTTCCTACTTCTTACATTTTTAATCACAGTTCAGACCATTTTTGTTCTTCGGTTCAGGCGCGGAATTCCGCGTCTCTACTCTTTTTTCTTTTATCTTTTATCTTTTTTCTTAAGTCGTGAGCATCGGTGAGATGTTAGTCAAAAAAAAAGGCTGTCACGACATTCCGCGGCAGCCTTTTATAAAGCAAAAATGGAGATTACATATTTTCGACGATCGCCTTTGCGAACTCTGATGTTTTCAGCTTAGTGGCGCCTTCCATCTGACGGTGGAAATCGTATGTAACCGTCTTGTTAGTTATGGCTTTTTCCAGACCGCTGACAATCAGATCGGCCACTTCCTGCCAACCCATATATTCAAACATCAGCACGCCGGAAAGAATCACCGAACCGGGGTTTACCTGATCCAGATTCGCGTATTTTGGAGCGGTGCCGTGAGTGGCTTCAAAAATGGCGTGTCCCGTGATGTAATTGATGTTGGCTCCGGGAGCGATACCGATTCCGCCTACCTGAGCGGCAAGGGCGTCGGACAGATAATCGCCGTTCAGATTCATGGTGGCGACCATATCAAATTCATCGGCGCGTGTTAATACCTGCTGCAGGGTGATATCCGCGATGGTGTCCTTGAGCATCAGTTTGCTTTTGTACTGACCGTTACCGTGTGTAGGCATTAGCTTTAACGCGGCTTCCACCTCGGTACGGATATCCAGTTTCTGTTTATCGGTCATCATATCGTAACCGGGTTCGATCATTTTGGCGTTTTCTTCAACGGAAAGATTCGCGTTTCCATCCTTATTGCCTATGATCCAGCTTTCGCGCTGTGTAACAACCTGATCGCGGTAATCTTTCACGCCGACTGCATAACCCCAGGTTTTGAAAGCGCCTTCGGTAAATTTCATGATGTTGCCTTTGTGCACGAAGGTCAGCGATTTACGATTGTGTTCCAGCGCGTATTCAATGGCTGATTTTGCAAGGCGTTCAGAACCTTCCTTAGAGACGGGTTTAATGCCGATGCCTGATGTTTTGGGGAAACGGATGTTTTTTACACCCATTTCATTCTGCAGGAAATCGATTATTTTTTTAACTTCGGGAGTGCCTTCGGCCCATTCGATACCGGCGTAAATATCTTCGGTGTTTTCACGGAAAATTACCATATCCACTTTTTCCGGATGCTTTACGGGGGAAGGGACGCCTTTGAAATAACGCACAGGACGCAGGCAGACGTACAAATCAAGTATCTGACGCAGCGCCACGTTCAGAGAACGGAATCCGCCGCCGATCGGTGTGGTCAGGGGACCTTTGATTCCGACGAGATATTCCTGGAATGCCTTAACTGTATCTTCCGGCAGCCAGTCACCGAATTTTTTAAAGGCCTTTTCACCGGCAAATACTTCAAACCATTCAATTTTTCGTTTGCCTTTGTATGCTTTTTCGACCGCCTTGTCAAATACATACTGAGAAGCGCGCCAAATATCGGGCCCGGTACCGTCCCCTTCGATGAAGGGAATTATCGGATTATCAGGAACGTTTAGCTTCTTGTTCTCAATTGAAATACCTTTACCGGCAGACGGGGCGGTGAGATTTTTAAATTCCAATTTTGTTTCTCCTTGCTTATTAATGAACATTTCTGGTGGTCGAATAAATTAAGAAATGATTCCGGTAAATACAATTGATTTCAGCCGACTTTTTTTATTTGACAGATGGGCTGACGTAATGTAAATTTTCAGAAACATTTTGAGGTTTAAAATTGGCAGAAAGATTTCAAAAAACATATATATCAGCGCGGGAATTTGTGAGCTCCTGGGAAAAAGAAGTTTACGAATTAAACAATCTGGATTACTTCATATTCCTGCTTATCAACGACCTTGGATCGGTGATCGAGAAGGAATTCTTTTCTGAACCGGCGCATGTAACCCGTTTATATCTTGGCAGTGAAGACATCGGCACGCTGGCATTCAATATCGGCGACAGCCTGCAGATGTTTCTTGAAAAAAACTGCTTTGGCGCCTGCTCCCTTGGATGTCCGGGTAAAATGGACGAAGAATTAAGCATTGATGAAAAGACCGAAAGAAAGTCGTTTATCAGCGAGCTTAATCTGAAGCCCGGCGACTGTTCCTTAAAAGAACAGTGTCTCCATTCGGATATTCTGAATTATGTTGTTCTCGATTCTCTGGTAGATTATTATAATTATGAGCTGAATCTGATTTTGGATGAAGCGGATTCGGAACTGATAGAATTTGCGGAATTTTTGATGACGATCATTTTAGGATTCATCCGAAATAAAGGTCAGCATCTTTTAAGCAAACCGGATGATAATGCCGGTGATATGTTTAGTGACCTGCTTCAGTCGGATGAGAATATCTGGGAAGATCTGCTCTCCGATTATGACGAAGAGGACGAAGAAGAAGAGATCGAACCCTGGAAAATTGGCGTTCCGAACATTCCTTCCATCATCGGAGATTTCAGAGAAGGGTATGAAGATCAGTACGGTGCCGTGATTGAGTTAAAATTGCTGGAAAAGTTTGAAACGTATCTTACGGACTACCTGGAAATAAAACGCGTTGAAGAAATGAATATTGATGATCTGGAAGAATTTTTTCTGATTTTTATGGAACATGAGGTCGTGGTGGATGACCGGATTGACATAAAGAATGTCCGAATGCTCTTCTCGCGATTTATCCATTTTCTCGAATATAATGACCATGTAAATATGAGCGGGTTGTTTAAACGGTTCATGGATGATAATTTCTCCGATATCGAAAGAGTCCTGAAAATTACCCGCGGTTATCAACGTGATTATCCGTTTATGGATTTCCTGCTTTCAGATGAAAATCAGGATCTGAATCAGGTGGAAGGTTTCTATGAGATAACCGAGATTTTTAATGGTGACTATGTCGCCAAAGATTTGCACCTGAAATCGATCTTCAAAAACATAAATCCCGCCGGTCTCGCTAAATATGACATCCGGGTTGGCGATGTTCTTCATTTGTATATGATCCGGACCGATCAGGGATGGCGTTTAACCTATCTCGAAATGGCCTATGCCAAAAGAGCGGCGCTGTATATTTTTTAACTCTCCTGACTGCGGATAAAAGACCGCGAACTCTGATAAAAGATGTCTGAACTCTGACCTGCCCGCCTTTGGCGGGTTTATGTGATTAAATGAATACTCTGATTTCTATATTCTTAATCATCTTCATCATTGAATCATCTTAATCACAGTTCAGACATTTTCCCATTCTTCAACTTCTCACTTCAGACGCATAATGCTGTGTCTCTACTCGTTCATCTTTTATCTTTTATCTTTTTTCTTCGCCTTCTTACTTAACTACAGGTCTTGAACAATCCGCTTTTTTTGGTTAAACTTATCATCTTGTTAAAAACAAAACGGCGAACTGAATGTCAAAAGATAAAAGTAATATAATCTCTACAAACAGAAAAGCGCGTCACGATTATGAAATCGTGAGCTCCATTGAGACCGGGATTGTACTGACCGGTACCGAGGTTAAATCCCTTCGCGACGGTAAGGCAAATCTCGCGGATTCCTACGCGAAATTCATCGACGGGGAATTGTGGGTCTTCAATCTGCATATTTCTCCTTACACGAAATCGGCAATGGAAAATCATGAGCCGCTCAGGAACAGAAAACTGCTGCTCCATAAACTGGAGCTAAAAAAACTGATGCGTCAGGTTGATGAGAAAGGTATAACTCTGATACCGCTGAAATTGTATTTCAAAAATCATCTGGTTAAACTTGAACTGGCGCTTGCCCGCGGTAAAAGAAAATATGATAAGAGAGCGGCCATCGCCGAGCGTGATATGAAACGGGATATGGACCGTCATAATAAGAATCGTTTTTAATTCGCCGAAAATGAACATATAAGAATTTAATGAATACGGAGATGTAATGGCTTTCCCTTCAGTTAATGAACAAATGGATTTGATCAGACGCGGAACGGTTGAAATTCTGCCGGAAGAAGAACTGGTTAAGAAACTGGAACGTTCAGTAAAAAAAAATAAACCATTGATCATCAAGCAGGGCTTTGATCCAACGGCACCTGATATACATCTTGGACACACGGTCGGGATCAGAAAATTGAGACATTTTCAAGAATTGGGTCATCAGGTGGTGGTGATCATTGGTGATTACACGGCAATGGTCGGTGATCCGAGTGAGAAAAATTCTACCAGGCCCCGGTTGAGTCATGATGAAGTGATGGACCACGCCAGAACTTATCAGGAACAGTTTTTTAAGATTCTGGACGAATCAAAAACGCAGATCAGGTTTAACGGCGAGTGGTTTAGCAAGATGAGTTTTGACCAGGTGATGGGCCTGGCGGCGCGGTTCACAGTGGCGCGTATGCTGGAGAGAGATGATTTTTCCAAACGATTTGGTTCACAGCTTCCGATCAGTATTCATGAATTCTTTTACCCCTTAATGCAGGCATACGATTCGGTTATGATCAAATCCGATGTAGAACTGGGAGCAACCGAGCAGAAATTTAATTTGGTTATCGGACGTCAAATCCAGAAAGAGTTTGATCAGGAGCCGCAGATCGTCCTTACATTGCCGGTACTTGAAGGTCTCGACGGAAAACAGAGAATGAGCAAATCTCTCGGAAATTATATCGGGATTGATGAGCCGGGGAAGGAAATTTACGGGAAGGCCATGTCTATTCCGGATGAAATGATCTTTCGTTATTTTGAGTTGATAAGCGATGTGGATTCGGGGGAACTGGTCAGAATTAGTAAACAATTGGAAAATCCTGAAACCAATCCAAGAGATGTGAAAAAATATCTCGCCAGGACGATTGTCAGAATGTATCACGGAGAAGAGCAATCAATCCAGGCTGAAAAGGAGTTCGAAAACATTTTTGTCAAAAAAGATCTGCCGGATGAGATTCCTGAGATGGTCATCGGCGAGGCTGAAATCCGTATTGATGATCTGATGGTCATGACCGGAACGTCAGAATCAAAAGGCCAGGCAAAACGGCTGGTCACGGGCGGCGGTGTTTCGATTGACGGAGAAAGAATATCTGATCCGTTTTATGTGGTCACTGTAACGGAAGGGCAGATACTTAAAGTGGGTAAAAGGAAGTTTGTAAAACTAATGCGATAGAGCTGAATGATATAAAAAAGGGAAAGTCTTTTTAAGGCTTTCCCTTTTTTTTGCTAATACCAAAATTTTTATTCTGTCAAAAATTCTCTGTAAGTTTCACGGTGTTTGCTGTCAAAATCAACGAGAACATTCAAATCATCGTTGTGTCCAACAAATAACCGGGCCAGTTCCCTGAAATGAGCGTCAAAAAACATCCGCAGATAGCGGTTATTGGGCTGTTTGTCAAATACCTTACTGATTCCGTCAAGTACTTTTTTCGCGGAAGTATATGCTTTATCATATTCCTCCTGATCCATCAGATAAAGCGCTTCAAAGAAATCGGGTTTGACTTCGCGGAGCGGTCTGGTCCGGATATTGGTTATTTTCTGAAGATCATCCGCCCTGGTGCTCCAGCCGCGCGGATATTGGCTAAGAACTCCCTGATTGGCGATATCGAGCGCCTTATCATAAAGTGGCGTCCCGATAAGCAGACCGTAGGTATCCAGTTCACCCGCAAGAACCATAAAAGCGTAAAAATCAAGGAAATGCGTCAACGGATCAAACTGTCCTTTGATGTGATATAACGGGAAGCTTGCTTCATACGGGAATTCCCAGGTTTTATCGTAAAAGTTCTCACCGGAAACACTGGAAATCAGGAACTGCGTCTTGTAAATCTTTTCGAATGTTTTTTTCTGAACAGTCTCAATAATTATTTGAATATTACAGTCAATATCTGTTTCATATTCGTCGTCTGTCCACTGATAATTATTAAAGTATTGTTCAATCTTTGAAGTGAAGTCAATCAAATCGTCCTGTTGATCGGTTGTTAAATGGCTCATTTCAACCTGGACGCTGACCTTTAAAACCTGAGCCTGGCCGGAGAAGAAGCTGAAAATGGTAATTAAAATTCCGTAAACTAAGAATTTCATAATACCCTCACATTGAATTATACAGATGTATACGCGGAACGCGTCTTGAAGGCCAGCAGGTGACTTCATAGGGTATTGTGCCAATCTGCCGCGCCACTTCTTCGACTCTTATCCTGTCACCGCCCTGGGAGCCGATCAGAACCGTTTCTTCCCCGATTTGAATATCGCTTTTTAAACCGATTTCGACCACAAACTGATCCATGCAGACACTTCCAATTATCGGGTAACGCTTCCCTTTAATCAGTACGCTTCCTTTATTTGATAAACCCCGGTTATATCCATCCGCATAACCGGCGGGGATAACCGCGATCCTGGTTTCTTCTTTGGTATGATATCTCCGGTTATAACTGACCGGCTGCCCGGGTCCTAGTTTTTTGATCGCCGATACGGCAGAAACAAAACGCATAACTTCTTTAAAATCACCGTTCATCTTAAATTCATTGGATGGCGCGTTGCCATGGAGCATTATTCCCGGTCGAACCATATCATATTTTGCTTCGGGAATTCTCATTATAGCTCCGGAATTGGCCATGTGTGACAGAATTGGCAGGCCGGATTTTTCTTTTATGGCGGCAACTATCTTATTAAACCGTTCCATCTGTAGCCGTGAGTAGTGGAGGTCATCCTCATCCGAACTGGAAAAATGCGAGTAAATACCGGTAATTTCCATCCAGGACTGATTAAAAAACTCATCGGCCAAATCCATAAATTTTTCATGCGAAAAACCTAATCGGTTCATACCGGTATCTATTTTAATATGAACACGGGCTTTCTTATTCAATCTTACGCATATCTGCCGCAACGGCTCAAGCTGATGCATACCGGTTATTGTTGTATCAAGATCATATTGTATATTTTGTTCAAAATACTCCGGGATCTGCGCTCCCAGCACAAGAATGGGATTTTTAATTCCTGCTTGTCGTAACTGAACGCCTTCTTCCGGGAAGGCGACACCAAGATATTCCACTCCGTTGGCAATCAGTGTTTTGGCGACTTCGGTCATTCCATGCCCGTAAGCGTCGGCTTTAATAACAGCCATAATTTTTGCCGGAGAAGCCAGCTTTTTGGTGATGCCAATATTATGAATCAGATTTTTATGATCAATGTATATTTTTGTAGGTCCCATAGTTCGCTTATTTTTATCACTGTGATTAGAATTTTGCGGAAAAAATCCCTTTAATTCCGGCCGTTTTCATCGGTTTTTTTTAAAAAAACCACACCGGTACCGTTATTGCACTGAATTACTGACACAAAAACACACTTAACTTAATCATTTGGTTAATACTTAGCAACTGTAAACATCAGTTTGTAAAGGTCAGAGAATTGAGGAAAGGAGAATGAAAAATTAGCTGATTCCGATTTGATAATGGCGCATTTTTTCTCTGAGAGTCGTGCGGGAAATGTCGAGAATTTCAGCGGCCTTGGATTTATTGCCTTCTGTTTTTGTCAAAACACGTTCAATATGCAGTTTTTCCAGTTCTTTTAAGGTGCAGTTATTAAAATAATCACCATCATGCTCGTGGTTTGCTTCAGTTTTTAAGTCTTCAGGCAGATATTTATAGGTCAGCTGATCACTTTCACAAATAATTACCGCCCGTTCGATGATGTTTTTTAACTCCTTTATATTGCCCGGCCATTTATAATCCATTAAGATCTGTTTAGCGCCTATGGAGATAGTTTTGATTTCTTTGCCGAAATGATTGTTATAGAATTGAAGGTAATAACTGCTTAAAAGAGCGATGTCTTCTTTCCGTTCGCGCAGCGGCGGCAGAACAATCTCAAATGCTTTCAAACGGTAATAAAGACCAGAGTTAAAATTATGGTGATTTACAAACCATTCCAGATTATGATTGGTGATCCCGATGAGCCTTGTATTGGCTTCAATGACGCGGTCAGAACCGAGCGGCTTGAATATTCTGTTCTCCAGATATAGCAGAAGCTGATTTTGCACATCGGTCGGAAGCTGCTCAATATTCTTAAGCACCAAAGTGCTTCCGGTGTTTTTATCCAGCAGTCCGGTTCTCTTTGGTCCGTAAATTTCAAATTCGCCCTCTACTCCAAAAAGATCTCCAAGTAATTCATTCGTTGTGGTGTTTTCACAGTTTTTTATTACAAATGATTCAGTCGGAAGACCCACTTTCTGGTGAATAAGACTGGCGCATAGTACTTTTCCAACTCCCAGTTCACCGCGGATAAGACACGGGGCAAATGGCGCTTTACTAACAATGTCAATAAACTTTGTGATTCCTTTAATAGAATCATGATTCCCGATTAACGCGGACGGACCCTTTGGTAAATTACTTCGGCCATTCAGATGTGTGAAACGATGCTGAGAAGAGTAGGTGGCTGCTTCTTTTGAAATTTCCTGGAGTTTTGCTATCGCATCCTGTCGGGGAACAACCTTAAAGATCAGCGAGTCCAGCAGCATATTCAGGTCGGTGCTTATGGCCTTATCCGATATAAAAATAAACTGAAAAAAATAATGATGCTGAGCTTGTTCACGAACCCATAATGGTATGGCAAGCCAAGGTTCTTTAAGATCCACAATAAACAGATCATAATAATTCTGGAAGATATGCTTTCTGTTCGCCTCGGCATGACTCATTAATTCAATACTACCGTCCAGGGTGTGGTTATCCCTGGTGAATTTTTGAAACTGGTCAAGGTAGTCCGAAATAAAAACTATTTTGGTTTGCATCAATTTTTAATCTCTAATGTAATTCAACAAAAGGTCATTCCTGATCATTAGCGTGTTGCAGGGCAATTAATAATATGGTTCATTCGGATCAGCCAATCCGGAATTATTTTATCTGTGAGGTCATATTCGTCTCATTTTTTATAGTCTTTAATGAAGAAATAATTTTACAAAAAGGAATAGATAAAAAAATCATAGAATGAGGATATATTCGGGAAAACGTTATCGTGTTTTCGGTTCAATTATATTTTTTACTTATCTATTGCGAGTAGCGGCCGAATATATTTTTTGAACCACCCTTCAAATTTAATCAATGCTAGTGAAGGATTAATAATTCAAACCAGGAGAAAAGCTATGAAACGTTTGTTACAAAGTTTGATGATCGTTGTTTTGGCAGTCAGTCTGACCCACGCGACAACTTATCTGAAATTTTGGGTAAATGGCGTTGAGGCCCAGAGTATGATTCAGGGTGAACTTTATGCCTGGGAATTTGATGTTTCCGTTCCCGGGGGTGGAGCGGATTTTTATCTTTATCTCGATCTGGATCAAAATCAGCTACTGTCTGAGGGTGACTTACTGCTCGATCAGTTTATTATGCAGGATGGAATGGTCGGGAATGACGGACCGGGGGATTCGAGCGCGGTGAATGACGGACTTGTTTACGCGGAATTCGGTCCTTTTGGATTCGCTCCGACAGATTATATCATGAAGGTAATAGACAGAAATGATCAGAGTTCTGCCACAGCGAGTTTTCATATTGATCCGCTGGCTGAACCGGCAGCGGTTATATCCGGAACGCTGACTAAAGAAGATAAAACAGCTCCCGACAATGCGCTCGCGAATATTATGATTGGAGCGCAGGTTGAAAACGGTTATCTCGGGTTCTGGTCAGGACTGACGGATGAAAACGGTGATTATACAATAAATATCCCTGCTGAAGGGTTCAATGAATCCTGGGATATCAGCATTTTCTTTGATAGGCAGACTACCGGATATATTCAACCGGAAAGGCAGTTGGTACTAGTGAACAACGTCGCTATAAATAATGTGGATATTTTCCTGCAGGTCCCTGAGGCGGTCGTTTATGGGAAAGTTTTGGACGAATTTTCGCATCAGCAGGTGTTTATCAATGATGGCGGCGGCTTAAGAAATTCTTTTACAGGCAATGAAGCGGATTTCTATATCTCTCAGGGAGAGTATAGTGTGCCGGCTATTTTCGGACCGGGGCAAACATCGGCAGCCTTTGAATTATATGTATGGGGTGAAGGCGGATTAATACCTGATTATCTCATCCCCGATACATGGAATGATGACAGGTTAAGATTTACTGTTAATAAAGGGGACAGCCTGGAAAAAAATATTTATGTAGTCCCTACGGATACATCAGTTTATGTACAGATTACAAAGGATGGCGGCAGTCCCGATCAGGCATTTTTTATTCAGGCATCGAATGAAGTTGTTGGATCCATGCGCGGTCTTACGGCAACAGGTGGATTTGGAGACTTAAAAGTTCGTAGCGGATATACTTATTATATCTCGATTAACACGGATCCGGATTGGGGAACACCCCTGCCGGATGGATATATAATCGAAGGGGAGGCCTCAAAATCTGGCAGTCCCGGTGACACGGTGCGGATTAATCTGATTTCGGCGACGAACGCCTTGGCCGGTTCAGTCAGTTTTGATGAAGGAGATCCGACTGAGTATCTTGATTTTAATTCGGCCCATATCAGTATTTATGATAATTCATGGACACCGGTCTATCAAACCCTTATTGCACCGGATTATTCTTACTGGCAGGGAACGGCCGACGGAACATATTCGCTAAGTTTCGAAGATTGGGATGGTAATTATCTGGGATTTCCGGCAAGATATGAAAATGTGAGTGTGAACAGTGATACGGTTGAAAATCTAAATTTCGTCCTGAATTACAGAAACTCAAATATCACGGTGAAACTTATCAACGCTCCCGCGGAAGCATTGACTTACTGGTTCAATATTCAGACGGACGGACAATATCCTAATGTTTATGAAACGGGAGCCAATGCGGCTGAGGATACGACGTTCAATTTTAAGGTATGCGATGGTGTGTGGAAGATTTATGCCCCATATTTCGGAGGAGATTATGAAGTTACTCCCGCGGAGTATTCAGTGACTGTCACTGAAGAACCAGGAAATTTCTATTATGAATTCGAATATAAATTAAGAACGGGAATAACCGGCACTCAAATAATTCCGGAAACGTTTTATGTGGGACAAAACTATCCCAACCCGTTTAATCCGGAAACCACCATCGAGTTCGGTATGGCGGGGCGCGGACACGTGGAGTTAAGCGTTTATGACATTACCGGAAAACTGGTGGCTACCTTGCTTGACAGTGAAGTTGCCGCGGGGACTCATAAGGTGAAATGGAACGCATCAGGTTTTGCTTCAGGCTTATATTTCTACAAGGTAAAAACATCGGATAGGATGATAACAAAAAAACTTATTCTGATGAAATAAGGGAATCGCTAAAAATAACAAAAAGCCTTCTGAATTATTTCAGAAGGCTTTTTTATTAAAAAATCAAACAATCAAATCTACCATCGTCCCTTCCGGTTCCAGGAGTGAATTCCCTGAGTCATGCCATGGCCTTTACCGCCTCTTCCAATGGTGATAATGGACTTAAGATGAACATTGTTCCATATATCACTGCGGTCTGAACTTTTCTCATGACCCTTCCGCAATAAAGAGCGAAACAGCCGCTTTTTATCGGATCTGGTTTCCTGGAAAATTCTTGCCATAATTCCTCCTTTTGGAATAAAGGGTTGCTGATTAGATGATACATATATTTTAACAAAATCGTCGTGAAAATTATTCTGGTATTTCAATTCTTTAACTCGGATTTGCGAAAAAAGTTTGATAAAAAACAACAGAATTTCGCAAAATTTTTAGCAATGCCTGTCCGGACGCGGTTAGCGGCGCGCGCGGATATTTACAAAATATAAGACCGGTTACGGAGAATTTAAGAATACATGTGGAGGTATCTTTTGCAGGTAGGAATTAATACAGACTATGATTGGATAAAAATAAAAATGGCGCCTTCAAAACGGCGCCATTTTATGAAAATTTGCTAATTGTTCTTGAAGGAATTTAAGAACTCTTCCTGAAGGTACTGATGCATCTGGGAATCCCGTTCTTTTTCGTCAACCGGGTTTAAATATTTAAATGGTACATTTTCACCATCCGCAAGGATGGAATGGCATGTCGTACAATCCTGTGATATCTTCGTCTTGTCATCGGCGACCATATTTGGATTATGGCAGCGGAAACAGCCGCCTCCGTCCTGATGTCCGATATGATTAGGGTAACTTCCCCATATGATATTCATTCCCTGGTGAATATTTCTGTCGTAAATACTCTGAAGAACGGCTATTGCAGAGTCGATCGCTGTCATTCTTTGTGAGGCCAGCTGCGGATGGTTCCATTGATAGTAGCCCCGTAAATGGGTGGCGATTGCTTCCATCCCGGCATCTTTTGTCGGATAATCCTTTGTAAGGGCGCTTAATCCCTCTCTTTTGATGTATGGCAAAGTCCGGTCTATTTGGCCTCTATAAATGCGCTCATCGAGAGCGTTTTCAGGATCTTCATAAATATGGGTGGCCCGGTTATGACAGTCAACGCAATCCATAATTCTGGTATCATCTAAAGCGCCGGTTGCCGCCTCATTTTTAATGCGCTGATTAGTATAGCGTTTATAGCTGCTGTCAGGCTGACGCACTTCCACCCAGATCATTTCTTCGCGCTTATCGTCAACAGACGCGTACCGTATTTCATTCTCTTCTGAGATGTGCCAGTGAATGCCGGCCCGTTTATTGCCTTTACCATCATCGATTTTTAGATTAAGCGTCGTGTAAAGCGGGGTGGATATGTCGTTCCTTTCATAGTGAACGATTGTTTTAAGCTTATTACCGTAAAATTTCTCCGGCCAGTGGCATTTTTCGCATGTCTCACGCGCCGGACGCAACTGATGCACCGGTGTCGGAATGGGGCGTTCAAGCAAATCAAAGGTTACGGAAATCATCTGATACGCGCCGTTTAGTTTGCTGGCCACCAGAGCATCCACACCTTCGCCGACATGGCACTCTACACATTTCACTCTCGCGTGCGGTGACTGCTGGTACGTAACCCATTCAGGATTCATCACACTGTGACAGGCTGTTCCGCAGAATTTAGGTTCATCCATAAAGTGCAGCATCTGGCTGCTCGCGATAACAAGGAAAAGGACGTTGGCAAGAGTCAGAACAACGATTCTCAGAAATAGTTTCGAGCCGAAAAAGCTTTCCTTTACATCCGTTGAATCAAATCGTTCCTTTAGTAGTTCGCGGGTGTGTTTTCCGGTTGCTTTCTTCTGTTTATACCAGCCGATGGGAATTAAAATCAGTCCGATGACAAACAGGGTCGGCAGTGAGAGATAAGTGATCAGACCGATATACGAATTTGTCAACGCGCCCGCCAGACGGGCAATCTCAAGAATAATGAAAGTAATAAAAGAAGACGTCGTTAATACGACGCCTGTCTTTCCATATATATTTATCGATAATTTTGTAATAAAATCATTGTATTTTGATAGCATTTTCCGTCTCTATTTTTGTTCGAAAAATTTTTCATAAACTTCCTGAATTTTACCGGATTTGATACCCTTTTTCAGTTCATCGGTATTGGTAAGCATCCATTTATGCATTGGATCGTTTTGAAGCATATTATTGATGTAGTCATCAACCTCTCTGTTCTTAAACTCTCTGGCCTCGGGAATGAGTTTGAAGTAGAAATGTTTTGCCACTTCATACATACCGTGCCACCAAGTATAATCAGGACCCATCATGGCAGCTCCGTGACGCGCGCGGCGGCCTTCATGATGCCAGATTTCCCAGTAGGTCCATTCGATGTTGTTGCTGAAACTCGCCGGATTTTCCAGGAGTTTATTCTTACGCACAAGATTCATGATTTCAGTCGCGGGGATTGCAAATTTTTCATTATAGAGCCTTACAACGGCGTCGTATTGATAAAAATGACCGTCCACAAAAGTATTGCCATGACAGCTGGTGCAAACCTTCCCCATATTCTTGCGTTTCTGCTGCCAGTTCTCCTTATGGACAGAGACAGCCGGCCGCAGGGTCCAGCTCAGACGTTCACCCACATCATGCGTGGATTTTATCCCCGGAGAGGCGGCCATGTGACAGGTCGCGCAGGTAGGGGCTTCGTAATAATCTTCTCCGACAACCCATTTGTCAGAATCAAGATTCATCTTATGAATATTAGTGTAATACGCGTTTCCGTGTTTTGATTCTTCATATATTTCTTTCTGAGGATGATCCGGTCCCAGATGACATTTTGAACAAGCTTCCGGCTGACGGGCCTGCGCTTTAGAAAAAGAATGACGTGTATGGCAGGCATTACAGGATCCTTTTGAACCGTCGGGATTGATTCGTCCTATGCCTGAATTCGGCCAGCTTTTCTTTGATAGCTTGTTTGGGGAATCCGGATCAATTTTTACTTTTCCTCCGTGGCAGTTTTCACATCCCTGAATAGCGACGGGCGCGCCTCCGGCAACATGGGCAAGATAGGCGTCGTTAGAATCCAGAATCTCTCCGGCGGTTGCGTGATATGAATTTTGGACCTCCTTTGCCTCTTTGACGTGGCAGCGGCTGCAGTCTTTTGGCGTCACTAATGTGGCAATCCGGACACCTTCGTGTATAAACGCGTCCGCATCGCTTTTCTCGGCGCTATGGCAGCTGATACAGGTGACATTATGCTGCGCGTGAGCCGATTCATACCACTGTTTGTAAAGACCGGGTGTTTTTTCCTTATGGCAGGTCATACACTTACCCGCAAATTTTGATTGCTCATTCTGAGCCGTCTGGCTCAGACCTATCCCGGCCATCAAAAATGCTACCAGAAATATAACCAAACGCATGATATACCCCTTTCGATTATCTATACGGCACCTATTGTTTTTAAAGTGAAATTTGTTTCAAACTCAGCCTAAAGATATAAACATAATTATTCAGTTTCAATAATAAATACTATTAGAGTGTATCCATTAATAATTTTTGGAGAATACCTCTGTTTATTGTATTAAACCGCTGGGTTTCACATAAATATCGCCATAACCCGGAGATAATTTTTTTTATTGACAACCGGCGTAGAATCGTTTAAAATCTTAATAAGTGTAAGAAGGTTCATTTTATTGTATCTCAATTTCATTGTTATAATGCTATCAAAGCGGGGGGAACAATGAGAATATATCACTTGTGAATTATCCCATCAAATTTTTCCGGTTCACCTGTAATTCCATTAATACTATAAACTCATCATCTCTCATATAGTCCTACTCAAACTCCACAGGTATCTGATTTTTAATTGTCAGCAGACTGACATTATTTAATTTTTCATTCCGGGCGGCTAAACGTCTACGTTATCGGGAAATATCAGATAACAGCAGGTGAGTACTGTTTTTTCCGAGCTGCCACCAAATTATTTTATGTGTGGATAATTTGATTTTCCGGTTCCCAGAATCGGTGTTTTGGATGAAAATATAGCAATAATTCGTCGAATAAATTCAAGGAGAAAGCTCATGGAACAGCCAAAAGGCCGCACTCCGGGGCTCGCCGGAATCAAAAAACAGTTGGATCGCCTGGAAGAGCGAATCACAAAAATTGAATCATCTCTGGCGATCACTCCATCTGATACGGAAGTATTGGAATCAGGGGAAGTTCTTCTTGCCCGAACCGAGGAAGAAAGTGACAACCTGGAATTTCAGATCGGCCAGTTCTGGTTTGCAAAAATAGGCATCATCGTTCTTGCGCTGGGTATCGTGTTTTTACTGACCTTCCCATATCAAAATCTCCCTGCCATACTTCCTAGTATTGCCGGATATCTGATTGTCGCGGGATTTTTCGGATTTTCACATTATACAAGAAAATCTCTTCCGTTTATCTCTCAATACTTCCTTGGCGGAGCTCTTGTGTTGCTATATTTTTCAACGTTGCGTCTGTTCTTCTTTACCGAACAACCGGTAATTAACAATGAAACGATTGTTCTTGCCTTACTTCTTGCGGTGGTGGCAATAGTGCTTATAATTTCGACAAAACGTGATTCTGTTTTTCTTACCGGTCTGGGGTTGGCGCTTGGATATGTCACGGCTATTGTGGGCGATGAACCTTATCAGATTTTTACCATACTTGTGCTAATGTCGGCGGTAGCGGTTTATTATAAAATCAGACATCATCGGCAAAGCATTTATCTATTGGGAATTTTTCTTACCTATCTGACTCACTTTATATGGTTTATAAATAATCCCTTCATGGGAAATAAAATACAGCTGGTCGATTCACCTGCCGTAAATGTATTATTCATTCTTCTTTACGCCATAATTTTCGCAGGCGGAAATATTTTCAGAAGTAAGGAGGAAAAAGAGAATGACCGGTTAATTCTAAGTACTTTTTTAAACTGTCTCGGAGGTTATACACTATTCCTTCTGATCACAATGGCAGGTATTAAACTGAACCTACCGGAATATCACCTTGTGGCAACATTAGTGTTTTTGTCTCTGGGTGTGGTTTTCTGGCTTCGTGAAGAGAGCAAGTATTCAACTTTCCTTTACTCTATTCTAGGGTTTGCCGCGATGAGTACTGCAATTATATTTCAGTTTGACAAACCGGAATATTTTCTCTGGTTGAGCTGGCAAAGCCTTGTTGTAGTTGTCGCCGCTATCTGGTTCAGGTCAAGGATCATTATCATCGCAAATTTTATCATCTATCTTTTGATATTTCTCGGCTATGTACTGAATGCAGATGAGGTCATTGCCATCAGTCTAAGTTTTGGAATTGTCGCGCTTCTCAGCGCGAGAGTTATGAACTGGCAGCGGCATCGACTTGAGATTAAGACCGAACGAATGAGAATTACATATTTGGGCGCGGCTTTTGTCATTTTCCCGTACGCTCTTTACCACGCGGTTCCGACAGGATTTGTGAGTCTGTCATGGGTGCTTGTGGCCATATTCTACTATATCATGAGTCTTATTTTAAACAACAGAAAATACCGATGGATGGCTGTAATGACGCTTGCGTTAACCATCATGTATGTTTTTATCATAGGAATTGTAAAACTAGAGCCTGTTTATAGAATAGTCTCATTTATAGTGCTTGGACTTGTTCTGATTGCCATATCGATTATTTACACCAGAATCAGAGCAAGAGGGGAGCCGGGAAAGTTAAAAACAAGTTGAAGAAAACATACTATTCATGAAATCAACGGATATGCTTATTGAAATAATAGAAAACAAATATTATGGAACGGGCCGGACTGAATTCGGGATGATTATGTCAATATTCTGTAAATCCATAAGAGTAAGGAAAAAATTATGGCTACTGATCGACGAAAGTTTTTGAATATTCTGATCGGGGGAAGTTTTCTTGCATGGCTTGGCAGCATATTTTACCCGATCACTTCATATCTAAAACCGCCGAAAGTACCGGAGGCCAATGTCAACTCTGTAAAGGCCGGAATGATTTCTGAATTTCCGAAGAACAGCAGCAAGATCATCAAATTCGGCAGAAAACCGGTTATTCTTATTCGTCTTGAGTCCGGCGATTTCCGCGCATTCGCCGCGACATGTACCCATCTTGATTGTATTGTTCAGTATCGCACCGATTTGAAGCATATCTGGTGTGCCTGTCATAACGGACATTATGATTTGCGCGGAAGAAATTTATCGGGGCCGCCTCCGAGACCGCTGGACGAGCTGACCGTAAATCTTATCAAGGATGAGATCGTCATTTCTACTCCGAAGGCAGGTTGATATGGGAAATAAAAATGTAAACAGTTTTTTTAAATGGCTGGATGAAAGATACACACTGAGTCCGCTTGTGGATTATATGAAACACAAACGGGTTCCCGTTCACCGCCATAGTATTTGGTACTATATGGGAGGGGTATCTCTCTTTTTATTTATCGTACAGGTTTTTTCAGGGATTTTGCTGCTCCTCTATTATCAGCCGGGCGTTGACAGCGCGTTTGAGAGTGTGAGATTTTTGATGATTAAAGTAAATTTCGGCTGGCTGGTGAGATCGATACACAGCTGGTCGGCAAATCTGATGGTGTTATTTGTATTCATCCACATGTTCAGTACATTTTTTACAGGCGCTTTTCAAAAGCCCCGTGAGTTGACATGGGTGACCGGTTTTATCATGTTGATTCTTGTGATGGGATTCGGATTCAGCGGATATCTGCTGCCATGGAATGAACTGGCATTTTTCGCGACCAAAGTAGGGACAGATATTGTCGGAGCCATGCCGCTTATCGGGAGTGCCGCAAAAATCGTTTTACGCGGTGGAGAAGATGTAACAGGGGCAACACTGCTTCGTTTCTATGGTTTTCATGTTGCTTTGATACCGGCGATTTTTACAATTTTTCTCGGCATTCATCTTTTATTTATTCAAAGACAGGGAATGCATGAACCGGATTTTTACCAAAATCTGCCTGATTCGAAGAAAAAAACCATCGCGTTCTTTCCAAATTTTTTTCTGAGAGACGCGCTATTATGGTTAGTTGTTCTGGACATCCTTTTATTTCTTGCTGTTTTTTTCCCGTGGGAGCTCGGTCAGAAGGCTGACGCGTTCGCGTCAGCGCCCGAAGGCATCCGACCGGAGTGGTATTTTATGTTCATGTTTCAAACTTTAAAGGTTTTACCGGGACATATCTGGTTTGTTGAGGGGGAAATCGTAGGGGTTATGTTTTTTGCAATCATAGCTTTTATCTGGTTACTGCTGCCGTTTTTCGGCTTTTCATCCAATTCGAGAAAGCACCGCAGATTGATTATGGCCATCGGCGGCATAGCGATAATCTATATTGTCTCCCTGACCATATACGGATATTTAGTATGAGGAGCGAGATGATGCATTTATTATATAAACGAACCGGTATTTGTATACACTTTTTGATATTCCTGGTGGCTCTGATGAATCAGCATTTATACACACAGGATGTTTTGGTTAAGATTAGTGATGATCAGTGCATCAATTGCCATATTGAATCGGAGGTCTTACCGGAAGATTATAATTTGAAAGATATCCACCTGCAATCAGGATTATCCTGCTCCGGATGTCACGGCGGAGACGCGTCAAAGGAAGATATGGACGATGCGATGTCAAAAAAAGCCGGATATCGGGGAGTTCCGGATAAGAAAGATATTCCGGGTTTTTGCGGCAGGTGTCATTCAGAAATAGAATTTATGAGAAAATATAAACCGCAAAGCCCGACAGACCAGGTCACCCAATATTATACAAGTATCCATGGCCAGAAGCTTAAGGGGGGTGACAAGAAAGTCGCTGATTGTGTAAGCTGTCACAGCGCTCATTCCATTTTCGCGGTTGACGATTCACGTTCATGGGTTTACGCGCTGAATGTTCCTGCCACCTGCAATAAATGTCATGGTAATGCGGAGTACATGAAGGAGTATAAAATTCCGGTAAACCAATATAGTGATTTTGCGAGCGGTGTTCATGGCAAAGCGCTTCTGGAAAATCAGGATACAGGGGCGCCGTCGTGCAACGACTGTCACGGAAATCATGGCGCCATGCCGCCCGGTATTTCCTCAATCAGCCATGTTTGCGGGCTCTGTCATGTAAATAACATGCAATACTTTTCATCATCAAAAATGGCAACTGAGTTTGATAATCTGCAACTTCATGCCTGCGAAGAATGCCATGGAAATCATAAAATCGAAAAGACTTCGGATGCCATGTCGGGTGTCGGAGCAGAATCTGTTTGTGTGAATTGCCATACAAAGGGAGACGCCGGATATATATCAGCCCAAAAAATTCATGAGCATCTCACCCATACAACAAGCGCGTATGATTCAGCCGAAACAAAAATGAGAGAAGTTCAAAAAATCGGTATGGATGATGTGGATATATCCTTTCTTCTTCAGGAAGCGCATCAGAGTCTGATAGAAGCCAGAACCTTGGTCCATACGTTTGATCCGGTCCGGATCGGTCTGAAAACAGGAGAAGGAATTAAAAAATCACGGGATGCAATCATTCTCGCTGATTCAGAGATAAAGGAAAGTAAAACGAGAAGAATGGGGTTGGGATTCGCCACGACCATAATTACTTTGCTTGTTGTCGCGCTTTATTTTAAAATCAGGGAAATCGAGAGAAAAGAATCGTAATAAAATGCCGAAATATGTATATTAACCGTAATGGAAAATTTATATTCAGCAAATTATCAGTCAGCGATCGGTATTCTAAGAATATCAGCATCGGATAACGCCCTGATTAGCCTGGAATTTGTCAATGAAGCGACGAAGCCAGAACCGGAAAACTCAAACCGGGTAATTGAAAAAACGATTGACCAGTTGAATCAGTATTTTTCGGGTTTGCGTCATGATTTTGATTTGGAATTGGATCCGCGGGGAACTCAATTTCAAAAGAGGGTATGGGAAAAATTATCAGAAATCCCATACGGGAGAACGGTATCATATTCGGATATTGCGTTGCGTTTAGGAGATAAGGGGGCTGTCCGCGCGGTGGGTCTAGCTAATAAAAAGAATCCTATTGCAATCATAATTCCCTGTCACCGGGTGATCGGAACAGACGGAAAATTAATTGGATACGCCGGAGGCATCCATCGAAAAGAATGGCTTCTCAGACATGAAAAAGCCGTTCTGATCTGAAATGGATAAATAAAACCGCCGACAGGTCAGCGGCTTTATCATTAATTTGTATGAGAAAGTAAAATATAATCACTTAAAATATGAGCTGATTCAAAAAGAATCAGGTCTTTTTTATCAGAAGGCACATCCTCATCATCACCGTCAGACTCTTTCCCGGACTTTGCTTCTTCGATCTCTTTTAACCGCTTGGATTCCATTAAAGATACTGATTTTTGTTCCCGTTTTTTCTTGTATTTTTCGATCTCATCCATAAAGCTTTTGAAATCTGAATCATCAGTTATTCTTATCTGATGTTTTATTTTTAATTCGGGCAATAATGAGACAATCTGAGAACTATAAGCATGATAGTTCACAGGAGATATTTTATCCCAGAGCAGGGCGTTTTGCTGAGAACTTTCGCCTATTTCCTCATGTTTATACCGGCTTGGGAGAGTAATATCCGGTAAAACACCTATATGCTGCGTGCTTCCGCCATTGATCCGGTAAAATTTTGCAATGGTCAGCTTTAACTGTCCGTATTTTGTTGGGCTATGGGGAAAAAACCGGTTGAGATCGATCGCGTTTTGAACCGTTCCTTTGCCAAAAGTCTGACTGCCGAGAACAATTCCGCGGCCGTAATCCTGAATTGCCGCCGCGAAGATTTCGGATGCTGACGCGCTAAACTGGTCAACGATTACCGCCAAAGGACCGTCATAGGCAATCTGAGGATCCATATCTCTCTCGACCTTTATCATTCCCCCGGAGTCACGTACCTGGACAACAGGCCCGTCCTTAATAAATAATCCGCTTAATTCCACCGCTTCGCTTAAAAATCCACCGCCGTTTTTTCTCAAATCTATGATAAGTCCGTCGATACCGGCAGATTTAAGTTCATTTATCAGGCGCTCAACATCACGCGTAGTGCTTTTGTAGGATTTGTCTCCCCGCTGCTGTGCTTCGTAGTCAAAGTAAAACGCGGGAACATCAATAATTCCCAGCCGGAAAGGTTTGCCATTATGCATTAATTCCAACGTATCGCTTTTCGCGGCGCGGTCTTCAAGTCTGATCTTATCACGTACGATTTTAACGGTAATCGGCGGAGCGTGCGGATCGGCATCGACAGGCAGAACCTGGAGTCGTACCGTTGATGCTTTCGGCCCGCGAATAAGCTGGACCACATCATCAACGCGCCAACCGACCACATCTACCATTTCACCGTTTGTATCCTGCGCAACTCCGGTAATCCGGTCGTTCGGGTGTAACCGGCCTGTCTTGTCAGCCGGGCCTCCGGGAACGATTTCAACAACCTGGGTATAGTCATTATCAGTTCTGAGTACCGCGCCTATTCCCTCTAAAGACAGACTCATCTGAATTTTAAAATCATCGCTTGCTTTCGGTGAAAAATAATTGGTATGAGGATCCAGTGTCGCCGCGAAGGAATTCATGTACAACTGAAAGACATCTTCACTTTCATATTTACTCAGCATATTCTGGATATTTTTGTATCTTTTTTCCAGGATTTCAACAATTGAATCCCATTCCTTACCGGTTATTTTTAAATTAAGCGCTTCCGATTTTAATCTCTTGTCCCAGATTTTATTAAGCTGGTCCTCGTTTTCGGCCCATGGGGCATTTTCGCGGTCCGGGTAATAATCTTCGTCGATGGTAAAATCAAAATTTTCATGCAGACGGTTTATCGCGTATTCCATACGGTTGTCTAATCTGATCTGAAACTGATTAAAGATTTCAAAAGGTACATCAAGATTTCCGTCCTGAAGAAAATCGTCAAAAAGATACCTGTATTTTTCAAATTTCTCGATATCCGATGCAAGAAAATGACTTCGGTTAAAGTCGAGTGTTTTAATATATTCGTCAAATATCTTTGAAGATAACGAATCATCAAGCTCGGTTTTTTTGTAATGATTTCTCATTAACAGATGCGTTGTAAGTTGTTCCACACGCGGATGATAAGACTCCGGACGGAGAATTTTGAAACGCAAATCTGTGTTTGACGAGGGATTTGCAAATAAAACCCCGGCGCTGAGAATAAAAATCAGAATATAACCAGTTTTTTTCATTGAGTTCTTCCTGTATATGTGATTCTTAAATTACAACTCTGAATAAATGTTCTAAGTTTCAAAATGGCTTAGTTTTGCTTCAATCGCCATTTGTTTTTTGATGAACGCAAATTTTGTTTCAATAGTTTCAAATTTCCGGTTTTGGTGTAAATGCGCCAATTCATCTGAATCATACAGGAACCTGTTCACTTTTACGTGTATCTGCGCTAATGAATTGCGCGGCGGTTAATGAAATTACACTCATGAAAGCGCCCGCCAGAAACGGAATTCTATAATCAATCATCCACAACAACCCCCCAAAAACAGGTATAAAGACCGCCGCGATGTGGTTCACGGTAAAACCTACCGCCATCCCGGACGCGATATCGGCAGGATCACCCACTTTTTGAAAATATGTCCGGATGGCAATGGCAAAGTTGAAGAAAATATGATCAAGGATATACAACCCCGCCACCCATAATTTTGATTCTATCAGAGCATAGGCAATAAAAATAAAAATCAGGCTAAAATATTCCAGCGAAAGCACTTTGCGTTCACCATATCGGATTATCGCCTTTCCGATGGCAGGGCTTAAAAAAAAGTTTATAATATTGTTAATAATAAACAAAATAGTGACTTCCCGGACAGTGTAGTTAAACTTTTTTACAAGCAGAAAAACCGCGAAAGCCACAAAAATCTGTCTGCGCGCTCCGGCCATGAACGTCAAAAAATAATACAGGGAGTATTTTTTTCTAAAAACGATTTTTTTCCGCTGAGGAATTATATTTTCTTTTACGGGATTTTGATTCATACCCCACAATCCCATCAAAACGATGATGCTTCCAATCAGCAGAAATAATTGAAGAAACGATAAAATCGGCGAGATTAAATAAATGATGATGCCCACGACGATATTGGATGCCGCCGCCAGGCTTCGGAGTTTGCCAAAAACCCACGGCGAAGTACCGGTGTCAAAATACTGCAAGGTAAGCGATTGATTGGTGGTTTCATAGTAATGAAATCCAAAACTCATTATGACTGTAGTTATGAGCAGACCTGAATAGGAAGGGAAAAACCCTGTCAGCGCCACACCCGTACCAAGAATAACGATGGATAAAGCAGAAAGCTTATGCTCCCGGATTAACAGCATCACAAAAATAGCAAGCAACGCCAGAAAGCCCGGTATTTCCCTGAAAGCCTGAATCATTCCTATATGATTACCATCCAGATTAGCGACATCAACGGCGAAATTGTTAAACAGCGTACGCCATGTTTGCAGTCCGGAAACCGAAGCAATTGTAAGGACCATCAGAAATCTGTACATAGGGTCTTTTTTTAACAGATTCATGCTTTCCTTTAACGATTTGCATTTTTTTAGAATTTCTAAAAATAGGTTTTTTATTGATTGATAAAAAATAAAAATGACGCGGTTTAAAAGAAAATCAAAACAATTCACAAAAATTACACATACTATTTTGTAAAAGGTACAAATTATAGAACTGAATGTAACTTTTTAACTGAACATGCGTAAACTTATACGAAATAAAATACCCATATCGCAATCTTGGTGGAGGCAGATATGTTTTTTGTAACCAAAAGACTTTTTTTATTAACTGCAGTGGCTTTTTTCTGTTATGGGACCGGCTATACACAGGATTTCGATGAAGATATTCCAAATATTAACAAAGTTGAAAAACGAGCAAAAGAGAAATATTTAAGCGATGAAACAAGAGACGAATTCCGCTATACAGATGACAAGGTTATCGCAGAAGAAGACACTATTGATGGAAATGTAGTGGTCGTAAAGGGTAATTTATCCGTAAATGGTCAGATCAACGGCGATGTGGTTGTGATTCTGGGAGATGTGCGAACCGGTCAGACAGGAAGGATCTACGGGAATGTTGCCAGCATAAACGGCCGCATTTATCAGGATGAAAAGAGTACGATTACCGGTAATCAGGTCGAAACCCGGGCAAAAAATCTCTTCCCCCGCACTGAATGGGATGAAGAGTATGATGTGGGTAATGATGACTGGTGGGACTGGAACTGGTCGAGGCGATTTTACGGTTCATACAGTACGTTGCCTTTAGGAGGCTGGGATGATGAGTTCATTCTGCGGTATAATCGAGTTCAGGGCGTTTTCCTGGGAGTAGGAGTTCCCAAAAAGATCAGTGGTAAAAACAGATATTTTTCCATGCACGGATTTGGAGGATATGGTTTTAAAGAAAAAAAATGGCGCTACGAAATCGGAGTGGACCGCTGGCTGATCAACCAAAAGGATTACCGTTTTGAAATTGGCGCCAAGGTGCATGATTTGACTGATACAAAGGATAACTGGCTGATCACCCCAATGGAAAACAGTCTCGCGTCTTTCCTGATACATGAAGATTTCCAGGATTATTTTCGACGCACGGGTTATGAATTTCATATGAGTCAAAATATTTCCATTTTTTTCAAGGGTACGCTGGCCTATCGTAACGATGATTATGAATCCGTTAAAAGAAATACGAACTGGGCGCTTTTTGGCGGGGATAAAGATTTTCAGCCCAATCCTCTCATAAATGAAGGCAACATGAGAAGTGTTTACGGCGAACTGTATCTGGACACACGGGATAACAAAAAGCTTCCTCGGCGCGGCTGGTATGGTTTGGTTTCAATGGAAATGTCTAATTCTAATCTGGAAAGTGATTTCTATTTTAATCAATATATTTTTGAATTGCGGCGTTATCAAAAATTTGGCGGCAATGAACGGCTTGATATGCGTCTGAAAATTGGTTCATCGGAGGGCGAATTGCCGGTACAGAAATGGTATGAGATCGGCGGTTTAAGCACATTGCGCGGTTTTGATCATAAGGAATACGCGGGTGACCGAATGGTACTTGCCAATTTTGAATACAATATCAGCCCGAAAACAGTATCGGCAAATTTACTGTTTTTAGACAGGATGCGGTACATTCTCTTCTTCGACATGGGTAAGGCGTGGTTTGTGAATAATCCGGAAGATGATAAATGGTATGAAGGATTCTCAAATCTTACGATAAACAATCTAAAATCTGATATAGGTTTAGCGCTTACGAGCTGGTCCGGTGAATACCGTTTGAGCTTCGCGAAGAGACTGGATACGAACAATAAGCCCATCGAGGTCATATTCAGATTGACAAAGCCATTTTAACAAGGATGGGACTTTATGAACAAAAATTTCATCATAATATTCATAGGCTTGCTGGTCATTGCGTTGGCTACGCATCAACTGACCGCCCAAAATCAGTCGATTGAGTTAAAAGATTTTGACAAGGGAAAAGGACAGGTAAATCTGGCGGGATTTACACTTAATTCTTCCCGGACGATAAAAATACACGCGATTGGGGCAGGCGCCGATAAGACGATTAAAAGAATTCATAGTTTTCAGGAAGATAAATTTAATCTTTTTGCTTATGCCTGGATCATTGACGCGAAAACCAGAAAAATGGTCTGGCGCATGACTCAGGATAATTCAACGACGGACTGGTGGGACAAGTGGAACAGGGAATTCAGAGGTGAAGTCAAATTGCCGGCCGGTGAATATGAGCTTTATTTTGCCGCCGTCGAACCAACATATTTTAGTTTGGGGGATGGTTTTTTGAGTTTTGGCCGCTTGATGGATAAAATTTTCGGATCCGATACCTGGTGGGAAGATCATTCAAATAAATGGCTGGTTCAGGTGAGCGGGGCAGATGCCGTATTAAATGAACAAGCAGTCAGAAAATATCAAAAGGCTCTCAAAGAATCGGCTATAATCAGTTTGACAGATATCGGGAACCGCGCCTATGAGAACAGGGGATTCACATTAACAAAACAGCTCAATGTTATGGTTTACGCGATAGGGGAAGGCTTTAAAGGGGAGATGTACGATTTCGGGTGGATTGTGGACGCGAAAACAAGAGAAAAAATCTGGGAAATGAGGGAACAGGATTCAGAATATGCCGGGGGGGCTGTAAAAAACCGGGTATTTGAAAAGAAGCTTAGTCTTGCACCTGGAAATTATATCGTCTATTATAAATCAGATGATAATCATTCCGATGCGAGCTGGAACGCGAATCCACCTTATGATCCTTATTCCTGGGGGATTTCGATTCAACCCGAGAATCCGGATTTTGACCGCGCTGCCGTGAAAAAATTTGAAGAGTCTGAAAAAAACGCAATCGTCAGAATTTCACGGGTGCGTGATAATGACTATCAGGAAGAAGGCTTCAGGGTAAACAGAAAATCAAATTTCAGAATTTACGCTCTTGGAGAAGGCCGTGACGGTGAAATGTTTGATTATGGGTGGATTACAGATGCTAAAACCGGACAAATTATCTGGAAGATGCGATTCAAAGATACTATTGCGGCCGGCGGCGCCAGTAAAAACAGGATGTTGGATCAGGTTATTGAGCTGAGTCCGGGAGAGTATATGGTTCACTATCAGAGTGACGATTCACATTCCTACGAAGACTGGAATACCAGTCCGCCCATAGATGCCGAATCCTGGGGAGTAGCCATTTACCCCGTAGCGGACAACAAAGCAGCAGAACGTATAGACACTTTTACGACAAAGAATGATAATATTCTGGCTGAACTCACCAGGATTGGTGATGATGAACATGTAAAAAAACAGTTTACGATCAAAAAGAAGACGCGGGTGCGTATTTATGCGATCGGTGAAGGTGATTGGGACGAGATGTACGATTACGGTTGGATTGAAGATGTAAATACAGGCGATACCGTGTGGAAAATGCGATACAGGGATACTGAAAACGCCGGAGGTTCAAAAAAGAACAGAAAGGTTGATACTGTGATTAATTTAGATTCCGGTACCTATCGCGTTCACTTCCGTTCTGATGACAGCCATTCCTATTACAACTGGAATGCAACTCAACCTCACGATCCTACAAGTTGGGGTATTACCATTTTCCGTCTTGATAAATAAATAAATCAGGAGTGTGTCATGAAACGATCAACGATTATCATGTTCTTTGTCTTGAATATAATTTTATTGACATCTTTGCTCCATGCGGCGACACTGGAGGAGACATTCAAAAAAAGGATTCCTTCTGAAGGGAAAGAACTCCTTATTCTTGAAAATACGAATGGTAATATCGATATCCGGTCATGGGATAAAAATGAAATTGAAATCATTGCCTATAAAAAAGTACGTTCATCAGATATGGATAAGGCTCGCGAGATGATGAAAGAATTGGAGATTGATATTCTTCAGACCGGGAGTAAGGTAGAGATCATCACCAGTCAGCCTCACAAAAAACATGAAGGCAGTGGATTCTTTTCCTGGCTTTTAAGCGGCGGAGATAACAATTATTCCGTTAATTATGAGATAAATATACCGGAAAAAATGGATCTGAATATTCATTCAACGAACGGCTCAATTAATCTGGACGGCTGTGAAGGGCGGTTAAGGCTGGAAACGACCAATGGGAATATACAAGCTGATGATGTGAGCGGATTGGTTCGCGGTAAAACTACTAACGGAAAAATCAACGCGTCTTTCGAAAAAGTCTATCCGGATGACGACATGACCTTCAACTCCACGAATGGTTCGATTAAAATCTATCTGCCTGAGAACCTGAATGCTGATTTCAAGGCACAGACCACAAACGGGAGTATCGATTGCGAGCTTCCTGTTACCGAATATTACAGTCAGTCAAAGAGAATAGTATCCGGTATGATTAATGAGGGTGGGGCGCAGATATATTTAAAAACGACTAACGGAAGCATAAAATTATATAAAAAATAACTACCAAACCAAATAACACCGGAAAACGGGGTTGAATTATTTCAATCCCGTTTTTTTTTGCTTAGTTTATTCTTAATTTCAAAATAAGTTTTTTCCTTGAATTTCAGTATTTGTTCCTTCAAAAAACAGAAGGGTCTGGTTTTATGGCTACAAGAGAAAATAAAGCGGTAATAATGAGTCACGCCAATTTTATCAATGAAACGGTGCAGGCGGGCGTTGATGCTCTGCCGGCGGAGAACAGGCGAAGTTTTGGCAAATCCATAAATGACTCAGTCAATCAGGTAGTGGAAGCAGACCTGTTTAAGCAGTATCCAGAGCTAATACATACCTGGAACGAAATCTTTGAATCGGCCGGACTCAACGAAATGATTTCCCTGTTGGCGCAAAAACTGGATTCTGACATCTATTACCGGTTTGGCGAATATCTGATAAGCATTGTTTCAGAAAGGGACTATGACCGGCAGACGGCGGCCTGTAAATTAATTCACAGTTATCTTGATGTTTTTCGTCAGTCAGAATTTCTAATCAAGATTTATGAACAAAAAAAATGGGAATTGCTTATTCATAAACTGATTGTGATCAGTAATTTTAATGTGGCCGCGATGTTCAGGCAGCGGGTAAAGGAATACAATAAAAAAGTTCTTTTTAAAGTGTTTCATGGCAATACTGAGACGGATTATTCATGGAATCAGATTGATGAGCTTGTAAAGGGGTACTCGTTTGGTCTGGCGAAACTGGCTCTTCAAAATGGTGATAAACCGAGCAAAGTAGCATTTCTGATGGAAAACAGCCTGAATATGGCCCTTCTTGATCTAGCCTGTCTGACAACCGGGATCGTAAATATCATGATACCGGCAAATTCAGTTGAGCAGCATGTGGAATTCATCCTTAATCAAACAGAAGCATCCATTGTTTTTGTAGCGAACGACAAACAGCTGGCAAAAGTAAAATCACTCAGAAAAAATCTTAAGCATCTTAAAAATGTTGTTCTCATGGAAGGCAGCAGCATAGAAGATTGGGTGATGACCTTTCAGGAAATGGTGGCGCAGGGGATCAGTTTACCGGAAAAAAGTTATTTGACCCTTCAAAAAAACATAAAGATAGATGAGCTTGCCACAATCATGTACACGTCCGGTACCACAGGCGACCCCAAAGGCATTATGTTTTCAAACATGAATCTGGTTTATAAACGATTTTGCCGCGCGATGGCATTGCCAAAAATAGGACATCAGGATCGGTTTCTGGCCTATTTGCCGCTATTTCACACTTTCGGAAGATATCTCGAGATGCTTGGATCTGTTTTTTGGGGCGCTGAATATGGATTTATGGAGAATCCCGCGCTGGAAACCATGCTTGATAATATGGAACGGCTGAAACCCACGGTATTTATCAGCATTCCCAAAAAATGGTATCAGCTATATGAATATATTTCTCAAAAAACGGATATTGAATTTGATGATGAAAAGATAATTAAAAGGGCCGTAAAAAAGGCAACGGGCGGGAAACTGGCCTGGGGACTTTCTGCGGCAGGATATCTCGAGCCTGATGTATTTCAGTTCTTTCAGCGATATGGAATTGAAGTGATGAGCGGATTTGGAATGACCGAGGCTACAGGGGGTATCACCATGACTCCTCCGGGACAATATATTCCAAATTCTCTTGGCCGGCCGCTTCCGGGAATTGATGTGAAACTGGGACATGACGGCGAACTTCTCATCAAAGGCGCTTATGTAATGATGGGATATTATGGATTAAAATCAGGCGAGGATTCTTTTACGGACGGCTGGTTTCCGACCGGTGATGTGATGAAACAGGATGAAAATAAGTTTTATGAAATAATCGATCGAAAAAAAGAAATTTATAAAAATGTCAAAGGTGAGACGATCGCGCCGCAGAAAATTGAAAATTACTTCCGGGATTTTGAATTCATAAAACAGGTGTTTTTAGTAGGCGATCACCGGCAGTATAACACCGTCCTCATATATCCGGATGAGGAGAAAGTAATTACAGCTTTAAAAGGAATGGATGAAGCCGAAAAGCAGGCTTACTTTTCTTCTGTTGTCGTTACTGTTAATAAATTTCTCGCGCCATATGAACGCATTGTCGATTTCAGAATTATCGACCGTCCTTTCACCGCGGAAGAGGGAGAATTAACACCGAAAGGTACTTACAAGCGCCGTGTGATCGAAAACAACTTTAATGATATCATCAATTTGATGTATACCAAAAATTATACATCTTTATTGTGGGGAAAGACGGAAATACGCGTCCCAAACTGGTTCCTGAGAGAAAAAGGGTGTCTTAAAGGTGATATCAAAACCACCGCCGATGGTCTTTCTATACCAAAATATGATCAGGTGCTTAGAATAAAACAGAATGACGGACATCCTGAAATACTTCAGATCGGTGATTTTAACTACAAAATAGAACGTAATTATATTGATTTTCAGATATTTCTCGCCAATCCTCTTTATTGGCTGGGGAATACAAAGTTGATTGAATTCGCAGGAGATGCCATATTTCAATGGTACCGCCTGGACGGCTCGAATGAACTTGTTCAATATTATTCCACGACCGGGCCGGTTGATCTGAACGGCCGTTTACTGGATCTTATGAACATGGTTTTATCCGGCGGGGAAAAATCATTAATGGGACTGAATCTGGCCGCGATACATTTGCGATCCGACAATTTTGAAGAGGCAGCTTACGGAATAGATTATCTTGCCATGATTTTTGAAGATGAAAATCTTCCGTTTTACAGTTTGGCGCTCGATTTAATATCCCGACCGAATTTTAGTATTCATGCCGGGATCCGCAGACAATTATTCAAACTTGGCCTGCCGATTTTCAAAGGTAAAAACTTCGAATGGTTTCTGAAGATATTTATTCGTGATGATGCGGAAATTATCGACAATGAGCTGATTGAAGACATTGTGAAAGCAAGCAGAGGCGATGAGAATCTCAATGCGATTTACGCGGCTATCAAGAGTGAATTAACAGGATTGTCAAAAAAAGCGAATTTGCAAAAAACTGCTTTGCCTTCCCTGTTTCAGCTGCTGGCAACTTATGGTATTTATCATCCTACTCGTTACAAACGTGTGCGCCAGCTCATTGTTAAATATCAGCTTCGGAATGACTGGCAGCAGCTTTCAGAATTAGCCTCGGAAGCAAGAATAAAACTTCTGGATGGTTTCAGAGACTGGCTGGGAAGTAATCAGACTGTGGCGGTTGATGTGGAAACCGGTGAAGAATACCGCTGGTCTGACGTCATCATATTTGAACAGGATATACCCGACTCTGACAGACAGCGTCAGTTGGATGCCATCACAAATTCATCCATCCTGAGAGAAGCGATTTTTCTTTTCTCAAACGGAAACATGATACGTTTATATGACATACCGCCGGGTGGAATTTGGGTAAGTCAGCTAAGCAGTTCAAATGAGAAATCTGTTTACCGGGTATCCGTTCAGACAAGATACCAGGGCGGATACGATATTACTCTGAATCTGAATAAAAATTATCCCACCGAGCAGATTCTCTCCGAAATGAACTGGCTGATACATGCAGGCGCGACAAAGGACGGATTGAGTCTTGTGGATGATTTTGGAGGGTATTGGAGAGAATATGACCTCTGGAGCGAAGAATTTGCTTCCGGAGATTCCGTCGGAAAAATAATGCAGAGAGGGATCCGTAAGAAGAATGAAGAGATGAATAGAAGATTATTCTACTTATGGCCGTTTTTTATGCGGACGGCAATGGCCGCCCACATTAGTTTCTGGAGACGCACGGGGTATAAAATGGCGTTGACGGATAAATCTATTAATAATATCATTGTTCCATCCCATGATTATCAGACAGGGGTGCGGTTTATCTCCATAGCAGAACGTGTTGCAACGACGAACGCCGTTGAGCTGCTGCATGATTTTTCGGAGCAGTTTATTAAAACTTCCGAGGAACATTATCCCTTTATAAAGAGAGAATCATTTTGTTTTTATGTTTTTTCGGGGATACTGGACGCGCTGGGGGAAGAAAATGGGTTAAAATTACTGAAAAAGATCTACCGCGAGGTAAAAAATTCAGAAATCCCATGTCCCATGAACGATCTTGCCGATTCCCTGAATGAGTTCATAACACAAACCAGGAAAAACGGATTTGTCCCCAAAAAATTGTATTTTGCAATCAAGCGATTCCATCGCTGGTACAATTTAAGCAAGGACGCCGCATTTACCGCGCAGGCAAGGACACTCAATGAACTCGCGGATACTTACCAACTTCAGGAACTGGACCGTCAATACCCTGAAACACGGACCCGGTTTTTCCTGGAAACGGTTTTTGCCGATTCCTCCGGGCAGTTGAAGGAAGAGATGATGGATATTGTACGAAAGCAGCATAAAAAAAATATCTCCACAGAAGAGACGCTATCCCTGTTGTCGAGTGTGCAGAAAGAATATACCTTAAATGAAAAAGAGGCCTTCTTCCTAACACGTCTCAGTTATCCGCATCTAAAGCCGACAGATTCGGCGGTTCTTGTGAGCACTCTTAGCGACGGCGGTTCAATGGCGGATGTAGTCGTGCGAATGGATGATTATGACGGGGTGCCTTTTCAGGTAAGGCGGCCGGTATCACCAAAAGAAATATCCAGGCTGCATCAATTGTTTCTTGAGGCAAGTCTTCCGGTGAACTTCCGGCCGGAACATCGTTTTCTGGTGTCTGTTTCAGAACGGGGACACATCATCGGCGGACTTTTTTACAGCTACATAGATGAAAAAACAGTTTATATGGAAAAAATTGTTGTTTCGAATCGCTACCGCAGGAAAGGAATCAGTGAAGGTATCATGAATGAATTCTTTAACCGGCTGCGGGATGAGTATGTTGAGCTGGTGACCACGGCCTTTCTGCGACCTGAGTATTTTTACCGGTTTGGATTCAAGGTGGAAAAAAAATATTCCGGTCTTGTAAAAGATTTACGAACGGGTTTTCCAAAAACAGAGGATGATACTTTAAAAATATAGACGGGCAATCCCGGGCCGGAAAATATGCCCTGGTGATTATTACATTTAGAAGTTGATATTGATTCGAAAGGATGTATGAACGTCAGATTCTTCAGTGTGCTGTTTATCGGTTTGTTGGTTTCATCCTGTGCCTGGATTGGGTCGAAAGAGAAGGTCTGGACTGATCTTCCCGATGAGTATTTCGCGACACCGGTTTACGCTAAATATTTGCAGGGATTCAAGGTTGTAATTGATCCGGGTCACGGTGGACTGAGTCAGATAAAGGACTACAAACGCGGGCCGTCAGGGCTTCGGGAAGCAGAAGTAAATCTTCGTGTCGCTTTGTATCTTCAGTCATTTCTGGAAAAAGCAGGTGTGCAAGTGGTTCTGACCAGAAAGAATGATGTTTATGTAAGTCTTGCTGACCGGGCGAATATCGCGAACGAATCAGGCGCCGATTTTCTGATATCGCTCCATCATAACGCTTCCGCAAATCCAAACACCAACTTTGTATCCGTTTACTATCATATCCATCCCGATCTTTCGCCCGCGAGTATGGATATCGCGAGAAATGTCTATTTCGGGTTGGTGGACGCCTTGCGTCTCCCGCAAATTTCCCCGGATGGTCTTCATTCCGATCAGCAGATTTATCCCGCGGGATTCGGGTTGCTCCGAACCACAAAAATCCCCGCTATTTTATGCGAAAGCTCTTTCCATTCAAACAGGCGGGAGGAAAAGCGGCTCAAGGATAAAGAATACAATAAGAGAGAAGCATATGGTATTTTTCTGGGACTTGCCAGATACGCAAAGAGCGGAATTCCATCTGCCCGGTTGGCGGGTAAAGATTCAGTCAGTATTTCGAAAATGCCCCGGTTGAAATTGGAGGTGGATGACGGATTAAAAAATAGGAACGGACGGGATTCAGGGAGACTCAGATTGTTCAGCAGCCTGATGGATGTACGCGTAGACGGGCGTAAAGTCCCGTTTACTTTTGAACCGGATTCCGCCAGAATAACGATCACGGTTGATTCTTCACTGACAAATGGAAAGCACGCGGTGGATGTTGATCTGGTCAATTTATTTAAGAACAGTAATTTACCGCGCCCAATTAATTTTATCGTGTCATCTCCCGCAAAAAGTATCCGTTTTTCCATCCCGACAGCGGCTATCCTCGCGGACGGGATCTCCTATCTGCCGGTTGATGTTTTGTTCCTTGACAAAGATAGTCAGCCGGTTTGGGATGGCGTTGAATTTGGATTTTCCAATTATGGGGGCAGTCTCGAAACCAAACAAGGATTGCTCCGGGGAGGTTCCGCGCGCGTCTATCTGCACAGTACGCCTTTTGATTCCGCCATGTGGCTATATGCTGAGGCGGACAGCGCGGTTGATTCACTTATGATCCGGTTCGTTTCTGATGGGATGAGTATTTTCCAGGGTGAAATTCGCAGTCTTGAAGCAGGAACGATTCTGCCTGATGCGGAAATTTACGCTGGTGACAGTCTGCTGACACGAACGGATTTTGACGGAAGGTTTTTTTTAACAGGCATGCCTCCGGGAAATCATACCATCCGGGTGTTAAAAAGGGGGCATTTTCCTCAGGAAACCAACATCGCGGTTGACAGCAACAAAACAACCTTGATAAATATAGATTTAAGGGAAGTGGAAGATGGTTTATTCTTTGATCAAAGTATTGTTATCGACGCGCGGTACGGAGGCTCCGAAAAAGGGGCGGGTATAAACGATTCCATGACAGCATCTGTCTATAATTTCCGTGTGGTGAAATATCTGAGCGAAAAATTGAAATTCGCGGGTATGACGGTTTATATGGTTCGGGAGGACAATTCTGATCTATCCGTTGATGACCGGATTAAAAAGATCAATAAATTTCCTGAAGGGTGGTATCTGAGATTCGGGGTAGCAAAAACAACAAATCTCCCTGATCGAATAAGGGCAACAACCTATCCGGGTAATATGAAAGGTGTTGATATTTCAGAAGCTTTGCTCAATGAATTTAAGAAGTCGGTGTATGATATATCAGTGGAACAGAATATGGATATTCCGGAAATCAGAAACACAAATAAGGCGGCTGTAGCGCTTGATTTGCAAATTGTTGATTTTCCGCCTCCTGATGAAATGGCCCAATGGCTCTATAATGGGTTGAAAAAATATTATAAAAATCAATCTGAGAATCAAAAAACATTTAAATAAAAAAAATTCCTCCCTGCGTTCGCAGAGAGGAATTCCTTAACTATCCCGGTTTCGTTAGAAGGCAAAACGTAAGCCGAAACTCTGAACCCAGCCGGTATATTTAAAGTTGTGGCCATAGAATCCGAGATCGGCATTCAGACTTAATCTCTGTACAAGAGGCACATCAATACCCGCGCCAAGCCTGCTCATCAGTTTAGAATTACTGATAGAATCACGGTTATCATAATCCTTATTACTATTGCTTAAAACTGCTCCTGCCGTAAGATAAGGATTAACAGTATTGAAATTGAACGGGAAGAAAAAACCGGATAAGGATGTACGGATCACATCTTCCGATCCGGTATTGTTTTCCATGTCACCGGTAAAAAATTCACTGGTCAATGCCAGGGAAACATCTTCACTAATCCGGTATCCAACGAGTATGCCCATCCCTGTGGGATTATCAAGAGCCGAAAAGTGGCTGTCAGAATCATAATCACTATAATGAGATGTAACGATACCAACCGAAAACTTACCGTCCTGCGCGAATAAAGATGAAGCAAATACCATCATAAAAATGTTGAAAAATAATACAAGGCGTTTCATAACGACCTCCTTTAAGTGTTTATTGCGTTTATTGAATGTATATTCCGCAAACCCTGCAATCTGAGTCGGCAGAATTGTTGTTATTTTAAATATGCTTATATTCATGATAATTAACTCCTTCTTAGCCTGAATAATGACATCATTCCGAAGAAAGGAGATTGAAGATTCTCATTCAGTTCCTGATTTATCAGCTGTTTCATTCTTAACCTCGTAAGAAGAAGGCCTGAGAGAGTCAGTATCACGAGCAGTAGAAGTTCAGGCAAAATATGATTCCATCCGGCATTCATTTGAGTAATTCTTACAACGGCGTTCAGGTAAGGCGTTCCCGGTAACATATACGCGAACGTTCTCAACATTGCCGGCATGGATTGCAGAGGCCAGCTGTAACCGGATAAAAGAAAAACCGGATAGGACGTAAATACGAAAAATTGCATTGATAGAATTTTTCGCTTAAAAAATGATGAAACAAAAAGACTCAGAAAAATAACAGAAAGCAGAAAGAGTAAAGTAAGTACAAAAAGGGCGCTTTTACTTCCTGCAAAATTCAGCTTGAACACTTTGAAAAGAACCGTAAACATAAAAAAACTATATGAGCCGAACAGCAGAATAAAAAATGACGCTTTGCCCGCGATTGTTGCCCAGATACTCCTGTTTGCGGTTTCAAAAAGATTGCCTAGTGTATGTTTTTCACGCTCTTTGGCCATGCTTTCGGAAAGTCCGATCAATAAGGTTTGCTGTATTATCAAAACCAGGAGCCCGGGAATTAAAAAATCACCGTAGCTTTCAGATGGATTAAACATCGGTCTGATATCCCCGCGAACCGGTTCGATCAGCTCAATAGCCTGTTCAAAGCTGTTCCCGTTTGTCCGGAAGTAGCTTAGACGGATTCCGGCGCCCATTGTGCCGATCACTTCGTTTACCGCTTTGTTAATGTCGTTCGAGATCAAAAAACGATTGGTATTGATATAAACTTTCAGATCAGTTCCGCTGCCGCTTTTGAGATTATTTTCGAAACCGTCGGGAATGTAAACAACTCCTTCGGCGGCCATCTTGTATATCCGGTCTTTTGCCTGCTCCAGATCGGTTACTGTTTCCGTCACTTTGGTAAGCTGATGGATATCGAGATATCGGATCAGGTCGGCAGAAAGCGCGGATTTGTCCTGATCAACAATGACTATTGGTACATCATGCTCGGTTTTATGCACATAGATAGAAGGATAGAAAAACGCGTAAAACAGCGGCGCCAGCAGAATGACCATGATGATGTTGACGTCACTTTTTATTAGCTGAATCTCGCGCAGAAGTACCCTGTTAAAGCCGGTGATTTTTAAATTCAGATTTTTCACACCGTCCCCCCTCCGGTCAGGGCCGGTAGATGGCTTTTTCTATATTTTATTGCGATAATGCTTAACGCGATGGACCCCCAGACAAAAAATGAAAGCACTTTGACTTCCGGCCACAAATACCGGATGGGGGCGTTCATCTGATAGATTTTCAGAAAACCGCTCAGAAAATGAGTAAACGGCATCATCTGACCATAAATACTGTGAAGACCGGGCATACTTGAAAGTGGAAAAGTGTATCCACTAAAAATAAATGCCGGTGTATTGAAAAATACGGCGATCTCGGTCGCCAGCAGCTGGTCATGGATGAGTGTGGATAAAAACATGGCCAAAAAGAAGTTGGCTGCTATAAAATATATCAGAAACAGAAGACCGGTAACTACAGATCCCGAGTACGGGATAGCGAAAAGTGGGAAAATAATCCCGATCATTCCCAAAGACATGGCCGTATAGATAAGCAGGTGAGGAATGGACTTCCCCAGAAAAACGGCCAGAACCAGGTTGTCGGCTGTTTTGAACAATTCATCTATTGTACGGTGTGTGTATTCGGAGCTGATAATAAGCACGCCGGATATCATAATAATCATTTGAAGCATTACCGGCATCAGACCGGGCACAAGATAATTCTCGTAATTGTATGCCGGATTGAACAGGGACTGTGTTTCCAGCCGGATCGGTTGAACAATATTCATCGCCTGGGCTTCAGACATGCCCTCAGAGCGTAATTTTTTTAGTAATACACCTCCGGAAACAGTTTTAGTAATGGTTAGAGCATCTTTATAAATCAGATTTCCTATAATGAGATTATTGGTGTTTTTATAAACCACTAAACGGGTCGATTTTCCACTTTTTATCTCACTGGAAAAATCGCGCGGAATATAAAATCCCGCTTGTATTTTCCCGGACAACATCGCTTCCCGGATCTCATCGATGGAATGAACATAGTGGTCTATTTTCATTGATTTAGTCGACTCCACCGATTGAATCACCAATCTGGAAAGTGCTGAATTATCCTCATCGAATATCGCCACCGGGAGGTTTTCTATACTCCGGTTTTTATAGATAAGGGCGAAAAGCAAAAACAGGATCATAGGGAGTATAATCATTAAAGAATACAGAGTCTTGCGTTCAGCAATCCTTATGAATTCCCGTCTCATAACGTTTCGAATGGCTTTTGAGTAAATAGTTAACATCTTAGCGTCTCAATTATTTTCTATAAATTTAAGGCGGACCGTCATACCCGCCCGTAATCCGGTTATCTTCTCCGATGGACGAAGGTGAATTTCAAATGTTTTTAGATCGAAATCGCCTTTCTGATTTGTCGCGCGCCAGGTTGCAAAATCTGCCATGGTGGCGATATGGCTCACTCTAAAATCCGCGCTTTCCATCCCGAGCGCCGGAATTTCTCCCTTGACCATCAGATCTTTTTTTATAAAACTCATCATATCTTCCCGAATCTGCAGCACAACCCAGACATCGGAAGTATCGGTGACGGAAAAAACAGGATAGCCGGCTGCAATAATTTCACCGGGATCCGTAATCCGAGCGGATACTTCACCTGAAATTGGACTAATCAGCCGGGTTTCTTCCTGATAAGCCAACGCTTCCTGTACCGCGCTTTGAGCCTGAAGAAACAGTCCCCCGGCGGCCGCGATTTCTTCCTGCCGCGCGCCTTTTTTGACCATATCATATTTCGCCCGGGCAGCATCCATCTGTTCTCTGGCTGCTTTATATTGAAATTCCACCTGATCGCGCTCCTGGGTGGAGATCACACTGTCTTTGTATACACTCTCAACCCTTTTCCATGTTTTTTCAGCGAGATCATACTGATGGACTGCCTGCATGTACATTTTTTCAACTGCTTCACGTTCCTCAGGACGCGCTCCGTTCCGGGCCATTTCCAGTTTAGCGGCGGCAGCCTGCATTACTCCGCGGGCCTGCCCGACTTTGGCATCAATTTCCTTACTTTCCAAATTCGCTATCAGTTGACCTTTTGTAACAGCCTCTCCCTCTCTCACATAAATATTTTCAATGCGGCCGGGAATTTTAGAGGCGATATCAATTTCTGTTGTTTCCACCAGACCGGTCATAATAACCGTGTCGATCGAATATGCCTGTATGGTCAGAATGAGAACTGAAATCAAGGTTATTATTAATGGTATGGATAATATTATTTTATTTTTAGTGAGCTTCATTTTGTACCCCTTCGGTATTCCAGAATTCAAGTAGTTGTATAGGATTCCCGGCTGCCGTATATAATGATGACATGGATTGATAATAATTATGGAGCGAGAGTAATCGCTCAATCTGATTTTTTTGCAGGGATAGATTCGCGTCAATGACTTCGAGAGATGTACCCAGCCCCGTTTCAAATCTTTTCTCGTTCAGTCTCAAATTTTCTTTGGCCAGCGCGATATCGGATTCGAGTTTGATGTAACGGGTTTCATTATTACGGAGATCTCTGTATGATTTCTCCACCCATAAATCAATCTGCCGTTTTGTATCCTGCTGAAGATATGTGACTTCCTGCTTAATATGTTTTGCGGATTGCAGCCTGTTTTTGTTTTTAAATCCTTCAAAAAGCGTATAATTCAACTGTATACCGGCTACCCATCTTGGTTCTAAACTTGATAGATCCTCAGGGACCATCTCATATTTGGCAAAACCCGCGATGGTGGGAAAAAAATCAGCCCGTTGCGCGACATAGTTCTGCCGGGCGCTGACCCCTTTATAATTCAGTATTTGAAGTACCGGCTGGTTCAGTTCCGCCTGATTAATGAATGATTCGAGGTTTCTGTCCATTAGTCTGTACAATAGTGAGTCGGAGACGGCCTCGGGTTCAAGATCCTCATCTAATCCGAGTGTGTTTTTAAGAGCAATCATGGCAAGGGATAAGTTGCTTTGGTCATCGAACAACGCGCGTTCCGCATCGGATACAGCCACTTTCGCCCGGAATAAATCGTACCGCGCGATAAGTCCTTCATTAAAAAGAAGCTGGGCGTTTTCCTTGTGCTTTGTCATACCGTCGAGAACTTCAATCCGTGTCTTAACGACATTTTTAAGTAAAAGCACATTCATGTATTGATTGATAACCTCCTGTACGACTCCGTTTTGCGTCTGCCGAAGCTCCTCTTTCGATGTGTTTAACTCGGCAGTGGCGTATCGTTTGGCGGCGATGATTTTGCCGCCCGTGAATAAGGGTTGTGTCACCTGTATAGATGCCGTCCGATAATCCTGATTTTTGAATGTATCGACAAAAGGTGGAATAGCGCTGTCCAACTGACCGTAATACTGATCGTATAATGCGCCGCGTTCCGCATTTGTCAATGCCGAATTTCCCTGAAGAAGGGAGTAGGTATTTGCAAATTCAACCTGATTACCGCTTTGGATCTGGATCATTGCCTGGCGGATTGGTTCAAGGTCAATCTGCAGCGGGTCGTTAAGATGGTTATAAGTTGCCTGTATTTTAACAGTGGGGAAAAAATTACCCAATGCTTCTTTTTCCGCGTAGCGTTTTTGTTCAAAACGCTCATTATATTGTCGTATTTTGTTATTGTTTTCAAGAGCAATATCGATCGCGGTGTTTAATGGGAGTGTTCCCGCATCCAGACGAGCAGGGTATATGCTTGTGCTAAACAACAGTCCAACGATGATGCTTATTCCGGTTTTAAAACGCATTAAAATCTCCAAAATTGATTAATGACTCAATGTTCATTAAATATTAAAAAAAATTACCTTAAAATTACCATTTTATCACACCGTGGCGGATTAGATATTTTATATTATCACGCATCTTCTGCAATGGCAGAAGATCCGGATTACCCGCCCATAAATTAATCAGATGTCTAAGTCCGCCGACAACGAAGTGCAAAAACACTTTTACATCGAGATCTGGATTGATATAAGCGTGATCAACGCCTTCCGAAAATACTTTTCGACAGGCATCGAGAAATTTCTCGTATTGTTTGGCGAAATCATCAACACCCCTTTGTATCATTTGATTATGCTCATTGATGACTACGATTGCCAGATTTGGATTTGAAGTAAAAGTGTCAAAAACCTTATCCACCATACCGTCAATTTTTTCAAGGGGATCTAAATCTGTTTGATCAACCAGTTTCTGAATATCTTTTGCCAGTTTTTCCCAGAGTTTTTCAAGGATCTTTACAAGAATATCCTGTTTATTCCGGAAATATAGATAGACACTCCCGTTTGCTACTCCGGCGACTTCCGCAATCTTAGAAATTTTTGAACCATGATATCCGGCTTCAGCAAATATCTGTATTGCAGCTTCAAGAATATCGTTTTCTTTGTTTCCTTCACGCGTTCTCATGTTTAGTTCCTTGATTAATGAATCATGATTCAATATAAATAGCTGAAATCAATTTGTCAACATCTTTTATGAATTATTTTCGGCACATTATCAGATTACTATAGTTCAATACGTCTGAAGGCGCTTTTTACATCGCTTTAATGCTTTTTATGTATTTTGATTCATTAAATATTTGTTTGGGTAAATTCTAACAGTGTCGCTTGGTTGTTCGACGGAATATTAAAGTTGGGTCGGCCGTTTGCTATACATCAATCTTTCTTGCGCAATGTAATCATTTTGTAAATATTGCGAACTTTTTTTGCTTATCATAAATTATATCATAGTTCGCGATAGAATAAGAAACTCATAATTTAGGAGATAATAATGTCAGGTCACACCCTAAATTCTCTGAAAATATTTATTCTGTTCAATTTAGTCTTATGGATTGCTTCCTGTGCGGTCAATCCCGTTACCGGGAAGCGGGAACTGATGCTGCTAAGCGATTCTGATGAAGTTAAAATGGGAATTCAGTCGGATAAACAGGTGGTCGAAACTTACGGGGTATATGATGACAAGGAACTTCATAACTATTTGGACCGGCTGGGACAGGAAATGGCAAAAGTTTCCCACCGTCCTGAACTAAAATATGAATTCAAATTGATGGACAGCCCTGTTATTAACGCCTTCGCGGTTCCGGGAGGCTTTGTCTATATCACAAGGGGCATACTTGCCTACCTGAACAATGAAGCGGAGCTTGCCGGAGTGGTCGGACATGAGATAGGGCATATCACCGCCCGCCATTCGGCAAAACAGTACAGCAAGGGACAGCTGGCGCAATTAGGCCTGGGGCTGGGGTCGGTGTTTTCTGAAGAATTCAGTAAATACGCGGGACTGGCGGAAATGGGAGTCGGCGTGCTTTTTCTGAAATTCAGCAGGGATAATGAAAGACAGTCGGATGATCTCGGTGTTGAATACTCCACCAAAACAGGATATGACGCAAGAGAGATGGCAAATTTTTTTATCACCCTCGATCGAATGTCAGAAAAAGAGGATGAAAAAGGTCTGCCAAGCTGGTTTTCAACTCACCCGAATCCTGAAAACCGTGTCGGTGATATCCGCAAGCAAGCGCTTGTCTGGCAGAAAAAAGTCAACAGATCGGATTTAAAGATCAATCGCGATGAATATATGCGCAAAATTGACGGTCTTGTCTATGGTGAAGATCCGCGTCAGGGCTTTGTGGAAAAAGGTGTTTTTTATCATCCCGGGTTAAAATTCCAGTTCCCCGCGCCAACCGGATGGAAGGTGAATAATTTACCCACCCAGGTCCAGATAATCGCGGGCAAGGGAGAAGCGGTCATTTTATTTACGCTGGATGAAGGCTCATCCCCTCTTGCGGCAGCGCAAAAATTCATATCAAAAAACAAGGCTGTGGCCGTATATCAAAATGATCTGAAGGTCAATACTTTCCGGGCCTATAAAGTTGTCTCAAAAATAACTACGGATCAGGGGGTAATCCAGGTGATGTCTTATTTTATCATGAAAGACAATCAGATATTTACATTTCATGGATTGACGTCTCAGCAAGACTATGAAAAATACAGTCGAAGCTTTGAAAATACGATGAATGGTTTCAATCTTTTAAACGACCGCTCAAAACTTGATGTGAAACCGGACCGGATCCGGATAAAAAGGACAGTAAAAGCCGGGATACTGGAACTGGCCTTCCAGGAGTTCGGGATTGAAGAAGCATTATGGAAAGAGCTTGCTCTGATGAACGGTAAGGAACTGGATGAAAATATCCCTGCTGATACTCCCATTAAAATTATAGAGAAGGGCAGATAAAAAGTAACCCGGGGTCTGATAAAAGGCTCCGGGTTTTTTATAATTCTAATTGTATCCACGAACTCAGATGAGCGGATAATTATTTAATCTGTCACGTGAATATCGCCAAAAATCACAGATACTTTAAATCGAACACTTCCGACGCTTTTATCCCCATGACGTATATTTTTAAAGAATCCGCTTTCGGTCTGCTGAAAGATTTGAATATCCCCCGCGATATTGCTCCCTTCGATATCCGCCTTAGTATTTTTAGGAAGTTTTATATGAATGGTCCCGAATATCGCGGATACTTTTACCGATGCGTCCGCAAGAAGTTTGCTTTCCGAAAAATCGAGATCTATATCTCCAAAAATGTTGTTCACCGTCTGATAAGAAATCTCTTTATTCGCGAAATTCATGCGAACATCACCCATGACATTGCTGTAATCGGAATCATTTATCCCACTGCTTTTTGATTGTCCGGCACTTTTGGCAGAATCTCTTCCGGACTCATCCCGGTTATGTCTCAGGATGATTCTTATACCAACAAGTACAAGTATCAATGGCCAGTATGTGCTCATTATGTCGCCAAAATCGATATATCCCATATTGTCGAGTAAAAATAATAATCCTAAAACAATTAGGATCAGACCTGCATTTGATGAGCGCATTATGAATCCTCCTCCGGTAAATAATTCACTATAAACGAAACAGGTAAGAAAATTTTGTGAACAAGCCACGTTCAAACCGCTGATAATCTTTAAGAAACCAACCGCCTTTATAATGATCATTGTGGTATTGCTGATCATTATACCCTAGGAAAAAAACAGTTCCGGGAGATGGATTGTAACTAAAGAGCAAATTAAAATCTATCGTATTTGATTCAGAATAAACCGTGTTGGATTGCTTGATATCGACATTTTCGATAATTAATCTCAGGGATAAATCCCTGGTAATTTGCCAGTTTGAACGCAGCCTGTAAATGTTCTGCCTTAGATAGAGATCCATATTGTTTTGAGTGCCGTCAAACTGATAAGTTTTAAAACTAATTTCATTGGAAATATTCCTGGCCGGCTTCAGGGTGAAATCGGCTGTGATGTATATTGATTTTCCGAGAAACGCGGGGGTTCCGTAATAATATATTTCATCCCCGGCGCCTGCGTAAAGATTGGCGTGAAGCCATGACAAGGATTTGTTGTCAAGAGTCACAGAGTAATGATCTTTTGGGAATTCCTTCAAAAAGTATTCTTCCATTTGGTAGTAATACTGAAATTTCAGCGATGTCTGCGCTCTGATATCAACCGAAACAGAAGGAGCGATACTGTTTTCGATTAAATTGTTCTCGTGATCGAAAATTTGGCTGTAATAGAAAGAGGGAGTCACCTTTTGCAGAAAGTGGTCATGCCATAAAAAGTCATACCACATTTGCAGTCCTGCTTCCCTCACATCAGTTCGTTCAATGAATCCGTTCGCAGCTACGAAATCAGGATAAATATCATTATAATATAACTGAAAATTAAAATTGCGGCTGCCCCGGTAGAGAGACGCGAAAAATGCGGGATCTTCTATATATCCGGATCCGATGACAGGCATTGATTGTGAGAACAATCCCTGAAATGTCAAAACATAATTTTCACTAAATGCAAATTGTCCGTCCGCCCCATAGACGCGATTGTAGGTATCGCTAAATTCCCTGTCGGTGATAAGTAATCCTATGAATGAACGCTGCGATAAATTACGTTTCACTCTCAAAATATGGTTAAACGTATATTTATCACGATATTTATTATTGAGGGCAGGATCATTGTCAAGCGAGTTCAGAAAATCAGCGCTTCCTTCATACTGATCGGCTTCGCTTAAAAATCCTATGGAGTAATCACCCATTCTGCCTGTGATTTTTGCACCGCAGAGCGGATCGAGCAGCTGTCTTGTATAAACCGCTTCTATCGGAGTCTGAAAAAGGTCGACCCCTTCAAGAAAAAACGGTCTCTTCTCATTATACCGGAGCGGGAAACGGCGATTAACATCTATTTTATTGGCATCCGCTTCCACCTGACTGAAATCAGGATTTACCGTAAGGCCAAGACTCAAATCAGAAGCCAGACCATAGCGGATGTTCAGACCTGCTTCTACCTGAGCAGGGTGATCTTCAAACTCGTTCTCTTCAATGGAACCCTCCTGAATCGCCGCGATTTCCGGTAAAATTTCTAGTCGGCTGCCACCTTTGATATGAGAGATATTTTTTAGTGTTCCGAATTGTCCTATGAACATCGGGGAATCGAGCGATATGGCCGGCCAGACCAGCACCTGACCGCTATGTTGGATGATTCTCAAAATACCTATTTTCCAGTCCATGATATCTTTTTCCGGAAACCGCAGACTTTTGAATGGTATTTTTGCTTCAATAATATAGCCGTTTTTGATCATTCTGCCTTTAGAATACAAAATAAAGTCAGGATTAAAATCTTCGCTGGTGTATTCAGTCAGTAAGCCATCCGCCTGAATCCCATAAGGGTTGAAAGCGAATTGATAAGCAGTTTTTCCTTCATTAAATGTATCAATATAAAGAAGAATAAGATCATCCGTAAAAATATCATCACGTTTGCTGAGGGTCGCTCGTATTTTTTCCGGTTCCCGGTCGAAACAGATGAGTGCTATATAAAGATTATTTCGGTCATATCCAATTAAGGCGGCCGTGTGATCTTCCGCGGGATGACCGTCCACCGGCTGATAAGTGTAAAAATTCCTTATTTGCGCGGCTGATTTCCAGACCTCTTCATTTAGGTATCCGTCAATATTTATCCCGGAATCGAAATACACAGGTTCCAGGACAAATTTGGGATCATTCGCATGCGCCGGAATACACAGCAGAAGCAAAAATAAATATACGCAATGAAGAGAAAGCACGTATTCGTGTTTCAACAATTCGTAAATCTCTTTTTGTTTAATATATATCAATTAGATTATTTTTGTACCGAAATCAATGAAATCAGGCCCAATGAAATAAAAATTAAATTTCCCAGCCATGCGCCGATAAATGGTTCGAGAGTTCCCTGATGGCCAAAAACCTGTCCGGTTCGTATGATAATAAAATAAATAAAGCTGACCAGAAGACTTAGTCCGAAATTCAGACCGATGCCTCCGCGCCTTTTTCTCGATGCAAGTGGCGCGCCCAGCAATACTACAATAAAATTAGTAAACGGCATGGCGATTTTCAAATGTCTTTCTACAAGCCATTTTCTTACATCGGCACCGATGGCCTTTAGTTCAGAAATAAACCGATTAAGCTCTTCAAAACTCATTTCTTCCGGTTTCTTTTGTATATCAATTAAATTTTCGGGTGTGACTCTCGATTCAGTGAGGGTTGAATCCGTGAAAGTGTAAATGCTTTCCCGATCCTTCGAAAAGTCCCTTACGGTTCCTTCACTTAACAGCCAATGACTGTCTTTCCATAACATTTTTTTTGCGTCCAGACGTTCGACAAGAACGGCGCCTTTAAAAGTCTGTATGCTGACACTGCTGGCTTCGTTGGATTTGCTGTTAAAATATTTGATTACGAATTTGCGGTTGGCGGAATCCTGAATATAGATATTTGACCGTGAGGTGCCGGAGGTTCTCGGATTTTTGGAAATTTCATAGCGGTAAATATCGTATCTTCGCTGATTCGCTTCGGGAACGACAATCTCGTTAAAAAACCCGGCCGCTATACTTATCATAAAGGCAAGAATAAATAGCGGGCTTAAAATCCGGTATAAACTGATCCCGGAAGAAAGCTGGGCAACAATTTCATTATGCTGGGCAAACGTGCTGAGTGAAAATAATGTAGCAAGCAGCATGGCAACAGGCAGAGTAAGACTGATGATATATGGGATATAATATAAATAATATAAGGTGAACTGGCTGAGCGTCGCGCCCCGGTCTAGAAATTTTGAGATATGTTCAATAATATCCACAACAAGGAAAATAACAATCCATGTCACAATTGCTATAAATAGATTGATCGCGAACTGACGCGTCAGATATCTGTCAGTAAGATTAAACATTAAGAGTTTGTCTCCCCGGAATTCCGCGTCGGCGTTTTTCCCCATTTGAAGAAGGATTGCAGCCTCCCCCAGTTGATGAAAGATGTTTCTTTTATGGCTCTCCATGTCAGATAAATCCCGCCGATTCCTACAATTATGTTGGCTGCCCACATGGCGAAAAAGGGCGTCAGGAGACGTCTGTCAGCAAGATCTTCTCCCCCGATAAGAAACACCCAATACAATAAAAAGAAACCTATACTCATACTGATTGCGATACCCATACTGCCTTTTCTGGCCATTATCCCCAGTGGCGCTCCGATGAGAACAAAAACGATACTTGCAAACGGGATAGATATTTTCTTGTGAACCTCGACACTGAATTTATTGATCGTCTGTTCATTGTTTTTTATAAGATTTTGATTGGTGCGCATTCTCTGATAATACCGGTCGGTCTGATTGATAGCTTTCCTGTTGGCTATTTTCCATTTTACCGTGTCGATGGACGCAATCATCGCGCTGTCGGCCGGAAGAACGTCGCCATCAGATTCCATCTCTTTTAGGAGACGGATGACATTTTCGGAATTTTTATCAATGTTTTCACCGATCTTATTCTTCTGCTCACTCATTTGCTGTCTGGTTTCTTCGATTTTTGCCTGCATCATTTTTATATTCATTTCCCGGTCGCCGCGGTAACTGTCCTCTTCCTGTTCAAGCTCAAAGTCATCAGCCGGTATGTAAACGATATGTTTGCTGAAATTTGACCGCTGATATTCACTCAGTTTCTCATTATTAATCTCGTGAAACTCACCGTTGAAGAGAGTAAATACCAATGATTTTCGCGGACTGGAATAAACCATATATCCTTCTTCGGAAATGATTGTGGTAGTTTTACCCTGATCGGTTCGGTCAAAGATGGTAATGTTTCGCAGTCGCTCAAGATCATCCGGATTGCTGTATTCCGGTCCCAGCAGGCTGTTTAAACCCAGCCATTCATCCTGTAAGGGCTTTTCAATCTGATCAACCACGAATGAAAAACGGGAAAGATCATAAAATATATTCTCCTCGAGCTGCAGAGTCGGTTTTTTGCGCCTGATTGCCTGGAACATTCTCCGGGCTTCATGATTCGATTCAGGCAGAATTTGATCGCTGAAATAGACCATAATCAGGGTCAATATGATTCCCAGGTAAATGGAAGGCCTCATGATTTTAAAGATGCTTATACCACTGGATTTAAGTATAGTTATTTCATTGTCAGCGGAGAATCGCCCGTAGGCCATAAGCACCGCCACAAGAGTTGCCATTGGTACGGCAAGGGCAAGCATCCATGCCAGATTAAGGGCAATTAGTTTAAAGATGGTGAAGATCGCCAGTCCTTTTCCAAAAATATGCCCGATGTATTTTACCAGAAAATTCATTAAAAGAATAAACATGATAACCGAAAGAGCAAAGAAAAAAGGACCTATATGTTCTTTAATTATATATCGGGTTAGTATTTTCATATGACTAATATTTTAAGAAAACTCCCATTAAAATCCAAACTAAACAATTTCCCGTATAAGTCCTTTAAGTATATGCGCTAATTAATTGATTTTAAAGGCTTTGAATAAATATTTATATTTTTAACGGACACCCGGTGATTTCAAAAAGTATAAGTACAGGTGTGGGGCAGGTGAATTTTCCGTTTAACTTAAATTTTAGATCCTCCGTTTAATAAATTTGATTTTATGCCGATCAGAATAGATGACAGAAGATCAATAATTTTGTATTATTTAGCAGACAATCAATGCAGGAAGCAAATTTAACTTGAATTAAAGGACTGGTCAGCGTATATTTTTTACTTTTTATGGTATAATAAAAAAGAGGTAGCCCATAGACATCTATTGCTACGGTTAATTGCCTTTATTAAAACAAACTCCTGGTGATCGAAACTTGTATTTAATGAGCAACAAAAAAAGATGTGGGCTTCTATCCTTCGTCATATTAACCGGTATTCTGTTTTTTATCACAGTACACGGTTATGCCCAGCCGGGGCTTCGGGTCCCGCCTCCGCCTAAAACGGTAACTCTGTTTGAACCTGAATTATTCGGGTTGGAAGGGTATGCCGCCGATTCCACTTTTTTTGCGCGCGCCCCAAAATCTTACGTCCGGAAAGTCAAAATGGATTCCACGGCAGAGTATATCTCGATTATGGAAGCATTGGACGGCGTTGAGTTTTATCTGCCGGTGGTAATCGATTTGGATGCCTATATCCGCTTAAGAATTGAGTTTGACCGCAGAGAACAGTGGAAAAAAACCGTTTTGAATAAATTCCGGCAACAGACCGAGCAGGAATTTGGAGCGATCAAACTGGATATCCCCATAAGAATCCGGAGTAAAACTTTTACCAGAATATTCGGTTCTGACCGAATCGGTTTACGTGTGACCGGTAATATTACATTCGATCTTTCCGGAAGAACAGAAAAGAGATCAGGTTCTGCAACTTCCGCGTCCGAGAACAAAACATCATTTAGTCCCAAGTTCAATCAGACACAACAATTCACGGTCGAGGGTAAAATCGGTGAAAAAGTTACTGTTTCTGTTGATCAGAACAGTGAAGCGGTAACGGATATCGAAAACACTCTCAAATTGCGGTATGACGGTGATGATGATGAAATAGTTCAGAAAATAGAGGCCGGGAATGTTTCTTTATCTCTGCCTTCCACGAAATATGTTATCTTTGGAGGTTCAAACAAGGGGTTGTTTGGTCTGAAAGCTGATCTGAAAATCGGAAATTTTTATGTAACGACAATAGCGTCCCTCGAGAAAGGTCAACAGCAGGAGCTCAAACTATCGGGAAACGCGAGTGAATCCAAAGCTACGATCAAGGATTATGAGTTTCTTAAAAACAGATACTTTTTTGTTGATAAATCATATTTAGAGCAGTTTGAAAAGGGATTTAACGGGAATGAACCGTTCACTTATATAAGCGGGACGGATCTTCGCCAGCTTGATATTTACAAATCGACCGCCCTTTCCGATAATGATGCCCGAAGCGGATGGGCAGTCCTGAATCCCAATGAATATTTAAACGCGAATACAGATACGATTCAGGTTGTGGACGGTAGGACAGACAAGGGGTATTTTAAACGACTTGACCCGAATAAGGACTATACTTTCGATAAATACAGGGGATATTTTACTCTTAACCAGGGGGTCGAAGCAAATGAAATACTCGCGGTGGCCTATGCCACTTCAAATGGTCTGAAAGTAGGAACTCTTAATGAGGATCTTTCGGACACCAGTCAGTCTGTCATCCTGAAAATGATTAAACCCCGGGCAATGCAGCCCACAGATGTTTATTCGGATACCTGGCCGCTTATGATGCGCAATGTCTATTCTCTGGGTGGAAGCAATATACAGCGTGAAGGCTTCGATCTAAGAATACAGTACAATGTAACCGGCAATCAGGAAGCCTACCCGGAAGGAATCGACCGTTCTTTTCTGAACCTGATGGGACTGGATGTGGCTGATGAAAACGGTAATCCGATTGAAGGCGGTGATGAGAAAGCCGATTGGAATCCGAATACGACATATCCGGCTGACGGTGTTATTATCTTCCCGTCCCTGAAACCATATAATCCGGATGAAGGAAGTCCATTTAAAGTTGAAACCCTTCCTGAAAAATATAAAGTTGACATATACAATACGAGCTATACAAATACACAGGAAATGCTTACGCAGAGTAAGTTTGAAATGATTGTTACCTCCAAGAGTACAAGATCAACTTATGATCTTGGTTTTTATGTACTTGAGGGCAGTGAAGTTGTCACGCTAAATGGACGGACGCTGCAAAGGGACAGAGATTATATGATCGATTATTTCAGTGGTCAGCTAACTCTGCTTTCGGATGAAGCTAAGCGCAGCAGCTCAAATATAGAAATAAAATATGAACGCGCAAACCTGTTTCAATTGGATAAAAAGACCATTCTCGGAGGACGCGCTGAATATCGTTTCTGGGATGATTCCTTTATAGGATTTACAGGGCTGTATTTAAATAAATCGACCATTGATCAGCGTGTTCGTGTAGGTCAGGAACCCTTCAGAAACCTGGTCTGGGATATCAACGCGGCGTTTAAATTCCGGCCTCGTTTTTTGACAAAAATGGTGGATGCTATTCCGCTCGTTGAAACGAATGAAGACTCATATGTTAACATAGAGACCGAGTTTGCTCAGGTACTGCCCGATCCGAATACTCTTAACAACGAGAGTACCGGCGATAAAGATGGAGTCGCCTATATTGACGATTTCGAAGCAAGCAAGCGGACTACAACGCTCGGAATCCGCTATAAGACATGGACTATGGCGAGCCCGCCGGTGGTTTTACCCAATCTGGGCGAAGGTGTTACACAGATAGATACGGTTGTTAATAATGCCCGGTCGCGGCTTGTCTGGTTTAATCCATACACCCAGGTTGCCATACAGGACATCTGGCCAGACCGGGATGTCAACTCGCAAACGGGACAGACAACCGATGTGCTGGGATTAGAATACTGGCGTGATTCGGCCAGCGATCCGGATAGCGCATGGGCAGGGGTGATGCGTACGACGGCCAGTTTTGCCGATCAGCAAAAAACAAAGTATATCGAATTGTGGGTTCAGGGAACAGAAGGCACGATAAATATTGATATTGGGCGTATTTCTGAAGACTGGTATCAAAAAGGCTCTACGATAAGAAACGAGTTCAGCCGGGGTGGGCTGAATACAGAAGACCGCAATAATAACGGGTTGCTGGATGACGGGGAAGATATCGGTGTTGACGGTATAAAGGACGGTTTGCCGGGAGATGATCCCTTTGATAATTGGAATGAACCAAGAACCGGCGCGACTAATATTTTCGATGGCGTCCTTTATGACGGCATTAACGGAACGGAAGGTAACGGTAATGCTCAGGGCGCAAGATATCCTGATACGGAAGACCTGGATGGCGACGGACAGCTCAATCTGTTTAATGATTATTTTGAATATACCTTTTCCTTAGACCCGAATGATCTGAAGGCAAAAGGATGGATTGCGGGCGCGACGGAAAAAGGCTGGCGGCAATTCAGAATACCTCTAAAAGATTTTACGAGGAAAATCGGTAATCCCGATCCGGATTTTCAGCAAATTTTTTACACGCGACTTTGGGTTAGCGATATTCCGGCAGAAAGAACAAGAATTCTTATCGCGACTTTTGATTTTGTCGGAAATGAGTGGGAAGAAACAGGTATCGCGGAAAATGATTCCGCGGCTTTTGTTAAATCAGATTCGGTTTTTACGCTTGCCACATACAATACCGAAGAGAATGTTGATGAAATACCTGGTGGTCCTGAACCATACACATCGCCTCCGGGAGTAGCAGGGGAGCGTGACCGCATTACGGATGCGATTTCAAAAGAGCAATCGCTTGTGCTCAAATTTACTGATTTTCCGGCCGGTTATGTTGCCGAAGCTAAAAAAACGTTGTACAGCGCGATGGAGCTTGTGAACTATAAACGGTTAAAAATGTTTATTCACGGCGATCGCAGTTTACCGTTGAATCCGGATAATGGAGACAGCTCAAATATCCGGTTTTATTTGCGATTCGGCTCGGATGCCAACAATTATTATGAATACGGGCAGGATGTTTACAAGGGGTGGAGCAACCTTAATCAACTGGATATCGATCTCGATGAACTTTCACAGGTCAAATTCAGCGAAAATAAATATATCCTGGTTGGCTCATCTCCGGGTGGCTATTATAAGGTAAAGGGCGCTCCGAGCCTTAACACGATCAGGTATTTTATAATAGGTGTTAAAAATAAGGACTCCTTCGGTTTTACAGGTGAGATTTGGCTTGATGAAATGCGTCTCTCTGAAGTGCGCAGGGAGAACGCCACAGCCTTGCGTTTAAAAACTGATATTAAATTAGCGGATCTCTTAAGATTTAATGCTGAATGGGAAAGTAAAGACGCGGACTATCATGACATCGGTACTCAGTTCGGAGGGGGCAATACCCTCGAAAGACAAAATTATTCAGGAACGTTCACTCTGGATAAATTTCTGCCGGATGCATGGGACATCTCAATACCGATCGACGCGCGCGCCTCTTACAGCAGAAATGTGCCTAAGTACTTCCCGAGAACGGATATTCTTACCGGGTATAAGAATGACTCCTTTGACAAAAAGTTGAAATCTTTGTTCGGTGTTCGCGATCTGCCGCCGGAATTGGATGATCAGGTCTCATACAGCGAGATTCTTGGCGTCGGCACGACAATCCGTAAAAGATCAAAATCGAAATCCTGGTATTATCGCTATACAGTCGATGAGCTTGTGCTTGATTTTGATTATTCAAAAAAACACAGCAGTGACTGGGAAACAAAATTTAATGACTCGGAGCAGTATAAAGAGTCGATTAAATATAAAATCCCGTTTGGAAAGAATAACTTTGTGTCTCCATTTAAGTTTACACAAAGAATTCCGCTGCTTGGTAAACTGAGTGATGAAAAACTCTATTATTCGCCAAGTGATATTAATTTATCGCTGGATATTTCGGATGTGGAAACAGACCTTCTCCGCAGATCCTCCGCAGAAAACAAGAGGACGATAAATACCTCTTCAACCAGATCGGTTAATTCGGGATATCGGATGTTTAACAGCCTGAATTTTTCCTATTCAAGATCACACCGGGCGGATGCTGATTATGTCGGATTGAAACACGAAGATATGTTTAAAGAGATTTTCACAAAATTCAATTTCGGGCTTGATACCGACATTAATCAAAGTTTTGGCGCGGACTACAGACCGAACCTCATCAAATGGCTGAAAACTGATTTTTCGTACAATTCGAATTTTAGTTATTCTCTGACAAATAATTATCAATACAAGCAAAGTACCAGCAGAGTCGGAAAGCGTATTGGACTGACCCTGAACCCAAGCACGTTTGTAAATAGCATTTATACTCCCAAGGCAAAGAAACAGACAACTACGGGCAGAGGCAGGCCCACACCGCATTCTCAGACTGATCCCGAAAAAGATAAAAAAGATGAAGATGACAACAAAAGTTTCCCGAATCCATTGATTCTTCTGTATAAGTTTCTTGATTCGTGGCAGAGCATTCAGATGAACTACTCCATAGACGATAATATCTCAAATCCTTATCTGAATGATATACCTGACTGGCAGTATCAGTTCGGATTTACGACCAGCACCGGAGTTGGCCAGGATTCAAGCTTGATTGATGACGGAATTAATTTAATAGGCCCTAGCATTAGTCAGACCCGCTCTATCAGAACATCCACAAGTTACAACTTTGCTAAGAATATAAAGGCCACCTTCAATCATGATTATTCAGAATCGGAATCAAGTTCAGATTACGGGAATAACCGGTCAGGAAACCAGTCTATTTCATTCCTGGCGCTGGGTGATGATCCACTTACAGATTTTAAAGGTCTGAGTGCCGATTTACGCCGGTTTGTACCGGATTGGAATGTACAGGTGTCAGGCGTGGAAAAATATCTGTTCTTCCCGACATTTGCTCAATCCGTGACGGTTGATCATGGACATTCCGGGAAATACACAGAAAACAAATCTCTTAAACTGGACGGCAGTTTTGTGCCAACATCTCAATCGTTCAGCAGTAACTGGCAGCCATTAGTCGGGTTTAACATCCGCACGGTATGGGGAGTCTCCGGAAATATCAGACGTACTGAAAGTACAAGTTACTCTTATAATTCCGGCGCCGGCGCGACAAAAACGGAAACAAGCTCGCTTACAATCACAATGAGTTACGCGAAAACAGCCGGCTTCAGGATACCGATCTGGCCGTTCAAATCGAAATCTTTCAAAAATGAAGTGAATTTTAGTCTAACTTTTGACCGTTCACAAAATACAACATTCCAAAAACAATTCGATCAGGACAATTTTGAAGAGAAACAGAATAATAAGTCCTGGAAGCTGAGACCTTCAGCAAGCTACCGTTTTAATACCAAAGTACAGGGCAGTTTATTCTTCGAAACCGGAGCCACTGAAAACAAAATTTCAGGTACCTATACACATAGTGAATTTGGAATGAATGTAAATATCGCGATCAGGGATTAGATGATTCTGTAGTTTAAGGAGTGATGACATGTCCAGACGCATTTTTTTTCTGTTCCTGTTGGGCAATCTTACATTTTGTTCACAGGCGCTGCCTCAGTTTGATGGTCAAAGGGCATTTGACTATCTGGTTAAGCAGGTTGATTTCGGACCGAGGAATCCGGGAAGCAAAGGGCATGAAGAGTGTCTGAACTATCTGAAGACAGAGCTGGAAAAAACGGCTGACAGCGTAATTTTACAGCCATTTATTCATTATGACCGTCTTAACAATAAAAATGTTCCATTGACAAATATTATTGCGTCTTACAACAGTAAAGCCGGTAAAAGAATATTTCTTGCGGCTCACTGGGATACGCGGCCGTTTGCGGATATGGATCGGAAGGGTGATAAGGATCGCCCGATACCGGGTGCCAATGACGGCGCGAGCGGAGTGGCGGTGCTGTTGGAAATAGCGAATCACCTGAAGAGCAATCCGCCGGATGTGGGTGTTGATTTGATATTATTTGACGGTGAGGACTATGGACCCGAAGGCCATCTTGAAGAATACTTTCTGGGATCGCGTTATTTTGTCAAAAATAAGGGCAATTACAGACCGCGCTACGGAATCCTGCTTGATATGATAGGTGACGCGAATCTAAGTCTGCCGATAGAGGGATTTTCACAACAGTCCGCGCCACATATCGTGGACAAAGTATGGTCGGCCGCCGAAAGCATCGGCGCCTATCAGTTTGAACGACGCGTCGGACAATATATCAATGATGATCATGTTATTCTGATTGAAGGTGGAATTCCGTGTATTGATGTGATTGACTTTGAGTATCCGGATAAAAATCACGGTTACTGGCATACCCGGGAGGATACGCCTGATAAATGTAGTTCAGAAAGTCTTCAAACGGTCGGTCAGGTTATGCTCGAAGTCATATACAACGAAAAATAGTTTAGTTAGATTCATCTAAAAATCATATACAGGATTTGATTCGCAAATGAAAAACAAACAAGACTGGCTTGAAATAAAAATTATCATGGATCCAAAAAATCTGGAATGGCTTTCTCCCTATCTGTTCGCGCTGGGTTCGGAGGGGGTTTTTGAACGGGAAAATGATTTTTTTGTTTATTTTAATACGGGGGAATGGAATCAGGAGAAATTTCATCTGCTGAAGCAATATTTAGCGGAAAATCTCCCGGAACAAGGTGAGCCGAAGATTGAAATATCCGACTTGCCCGATGAAGACTGGAATGAGACCTGGAAGGAGAGCTTCAAAATATTTCATCTTGGCCAAAATATTATAATCAAACCGGATTGGGATACTTATTCACCTAATCCCGGCGAGACAGTCATTACCATCGCACCCAAAATGGCCTTCGGAACGGGTCATCATGAGACCACTCAGCTTATTTTGATGATGCTCGAGAAATATCTCCGGGCGGATCAGAGTCTGCTGGACGCGGGAACAGGCAGCGGGATTCTTGCCATTTACGGCGCAATGCTGGGCGCGAATCCGGTGATAGCCTTCGATAATGACCATGTGGCGACCGAAAACACTCTCGAGAACGCGGGGCTGAATGGAGTTTCTAAAAAAATTACCTGCTTTACCGGTGAGCTGAAAGATGTGGGGAAAAACCGGTTTGACATTATTGTGGCGAATATTAACCGGAACGTGTTGCTCGAACTTGCTTCAAGTTTTTCCGGATATCTGAACCCCGGAGGCAAATTAATTTTATCAGGATTACTTGTTCTCGATGAAGATGTTATTATGGAAGCCTACGGAAAAGAAGGGTGGATTTTGATTCAAAAGGAACAGCGTAAAGAGTGGATGGCGCTTGTTTTAGGCAGAAAATAATATGAGCCCGACATACGCGGTCATAGATCTGGGAACAAATTCAGTCATACTGTTAATCGGGAAGATCGCTGTTGATAAGCGGGTTGAAGCTCTGCATCATGAATTCAGAGTAACACGAATAGGAGAAGGATTACAGTTAACCGGCCGCATATCGGACCCTGCGATAAATCGCACAATCAAAGTGCTGGACGAGTATCTGAAGATCATAAAGCGATTCAAACCGGCGCGGGTGAAAATCATCGCTACCGCGGCTCTGCGAATAGCGTCAAACAGCGAAGATTTCAAGCAAAGGGTCGAAAAGGAATTAGGGATTAGAACCGAGATTATCAGCAGCGAAGATGAAGCAAAATACGGGTATCTTGGAGTGCTGGACGGGCTGACGCATGTGAATGAAAAAATTCTGGTCATGGATGTGGGCGGCGGAAGTACAGAAGTGACCCTGGGAGAAAAAGACAGTATTCATCATTATCAATCTTTGTCTCTTGGTGTTGTCACGCTGAGAGAAATTATGGGCATGAAAGATACACTATGCAGCGGAGACAGGCTAAAGGCAATCGCGTATATAAAGCTAAAACTGGAAGAGCTGAATTTTCTCGGGGATATAGAGGGTGATATAAAATTTGTGGCAACCGGCGGAACAATGTCATCGATTGCCGCCATCCGGGAGAAAATGACTGAGTACGATCCGTTAAAAATTAACGGGTACAGACTCAGCCGAGACGGAATATGGAAGATGTTTTATACGCTTAACGGGATGACCATCGAAGAACGTAAAATTTTGCCGGGTCTTGAATCAGGCCGCGAAGACGTCATTCTCTATGGGTTACTCATTTATTTGACCATGCTCGAGCTCAGGAGAATAGATATGGTTAGTGTCAGCGACCGGGGTATCCGCTATGGAATGTTAAAGGCAATGGCCGCTGATTCATTTTAGTTGTTGAGATAAAATCATGTATGATTCGACTGACCATCGAATATTTGAATGCCGAAAATAAAACAGACAGGTGATTCAATGATCAGGAAAATATTAATATTTATTATTTTGCCGGGAATGTTTCTGCTGTTTTCATGTTCGGATGATGAAAATGGGATTCAAACCGGGAGTGATCCGGAAATTCTTACCTCCTGGTTGAATGAAAGCTGGAATTTATCATCACAAAATCAGAATCTTGTTGAGGTTCAGGTTTATGATCCACAGGGACTCGATGAGATTGAAAGTGTAACCTTTGAACTGCAAAATATTTCAGGGATTGCGGTTTTTAGTGATTCACTTTACGATGACGGATCTTACTATCATCAGCAATCCGGAGATGTGCTGGCAAAGGACGGGATATTCAGTAATCGATTCATACCGTCTCAACTAACAACCGGAGCAGGGCTATACAAATTCGTCTTTAGCGCAAAAGATAAGAACGGGAACACTTCCATTCCGTTGTCCAGAGAAGTGATTTTCGATTTCAGCGGGAATATCCGCATCACAAATACGGTGCTACCGGATACATTAAAGAGCGGTATTACCGCAGAATATCTTTATGTCACCGCTGTGGACAGCATGGGCGCGCCGTCAGCCGGAAGAGTCTATTTTAATATAAAAGACGCGGAGAACACTTTTGTAATCAGCACGCTCGACATGTATAATGACGGCAATTTCGCTGCTCATGGTGATGTGACAGCGGCAGATTCCATATTTTCATTCAAAATGGATTCATCTTTTTCCGCATCGAAAAAGGGTGTTTACAATCTGGAATTTATAGCAAATGATGAATTTAACGAGAAAAGCGCTTCTGTCAGCAGACTCATCTTTCTGGAAAATATGAACGGGATTATTTATGAAACCGAACTGCCGGATTCGGTGCGGCTTCCCACAGGACCCAGCGGAAAGGAAAAAATTCAGATTCACGCCCGGGCAGGGGATCCGCAGGGACTTAGCGATATCGATTCTGTTTACTTCAGGATGGAAAAACCGGACGGCACATTCAGCGGCGGCGGCGCTAAATTTGAACTAAAAGATGACGGCAGCAGCTTTTACGGAGATGATCAGGCGGGAGACGGCCTGTTTTCGCTGATCATCCAGCTGGAGAGCAGTAATCAAAAAGGTTTATATAAATTGCACTTTAATTCCAGGGACAAAGTGGGACAGCTCAGCCCGGAAATAGTTGATTCTCTGTTGGTTTATTAATTTGATCATTAACTCGCTGGAATAAATTTTGAGCGAAAGGAAGAGATGAAATCGGTTATCATGCTTTTTCTCCTCACGGGTTTCCTGTTGGCGCAGGGGATTTATAAAAAGACCTATCAGATTTCGGATGATCCGGATAATGTTTTTAACGGCTATCTTTATGGAAACGGAATCGTTGATTTTGTCGCGAGTGATTCAACAATCAGCGCCGCGACGGGTTATGGACTCAATATAAGCGCTGATTTCGGAAATTATTGGCAGACATATTCAAGTAAGCAATATATTGCCAAGGGTGGTGTCGCTGCAATGGCTTTCACCAATGATTCCACTTTTTGGATTTCGACCGCGTTTGATACGGCTGCTCAGGGTGAAGACCTGCCCGCGGGAGGCGGTTTGAGCTATACGACGGATGGCGGAAAGACCTGGACGAGTATTCCGCAACCGGTTGATCCTGTAGATCTTACGGAATATAGTCCTACGACGACTCCCATTTATAATGTTACTTATGACATTGCCGCTCAGGACTCCGTGGTCTGGATTACGAGTTGGGCGGGCGGGTTGAGAAAATCAACAGATATGGGGAATACCTGGACGGTCAGAACCATTGACGGTCAGCCGTTCCGGGCGGCAAATGATAACGTTATTCATTTGGCGTTCTCTGTAATTTCTGAAAACGGGAATTTGTGGGTTGGGACTGCCGGCGGTATCGGTAAAAGCGCGGATGGAGGGGAGACATGGCAGGTCTTTACACATGAAAATCAGGAAAATCCCATATCAGGAAATTTTGTAGTCGCGATGGCGCACCAGGAATTTAATAACACGATCTGGGCGGCGACAATTGAGTCAAATTCCACAAACGAACTCAGAGCGGTCAGCAAAACATCAAACGGCGGTTTGTCCTGGGATGTTATGCTTCCGGGGATATTTGCTCACAATTTTGCGTTTGACGGAGCGCGTATTTACGTGGCCGCGGATGAAGGGTTGTTTATCTCCGAAGATGACGGGTATTCATGGTATGTAGCCCCACCGGTCAGAGATACCAACACAGGCGAGGAAATACTCTCGGATGAATATTATTCGGTAGCAGTACAGAAAACAGGTTTGGTGACGAGGCTTTGGCTGGGCAGCGCGGATGGAATAGCGGTAACTGCCGATAATGGCAATACATGGAATGTTATTCGATCTTTTGTATCGACAAAAATACGGAAAGAACCGGAAGTATATGCCTATCCATCGCCATTTTCTCCTGCGAGAAATGGTTATATTCGTTTTCAGTATGATATCACAAAATCTGTCGATGTGGAGATAAAAGTTTATAATTTCGCGATGGAAGAGGTCGCTACAATCAGGGATAATCAAGCCTATATTTCAACAAATGATTCAGACCGCAGCACAAAATGGGATGGACGGGACAGTGATGGAGAAATCGTTGCCAGCGGTGTGTATTTCTTTCGCGCAAAAATCGGCAGCAGGGTGGCCTGGGGTAAATTGGTTGTGATAAATTAAGGCGGAAATCTTAATGATGAAAAAATTTGCAGTTCTGATCATATTTATTCTTCTTACATGTTCGTCAGGAATGGCGGACGAAAATGGCGGATATGCGGGATCATTTCTGAGAATGGGACTTGGCGCGCGATCAATTTCTTTGGGGGATGCCGGCGCGGCGGATAAGCCGAATGGATTTTCGTTCTTTTATAATCCGGCGCTGGTCGGGATGATTGAAGAGAAGGTAGTTTCACTCTCCTACAGCTTTCTATCACAGGACCGTCGTTACCAATATGTGGGATTTAGTATGAAAGTACCGCCGGGCGCGGGATTTTCTATTGGTTGGATCGAGAGCGGGGTGGATAATCTCTCATCATATAATAGTATCGGTCAGAATACCGGGGAAATAAATCACTCGGCAAACGCCGTTTATTTCACCTTTGGCAGAAAATTCGGGTCTAAATTATCGATAGGAGTGTCAATAAAATTATTACTTGAATATATTAATGACGGTACCGACTCTTTTGATTACTCTTCAAAAGGGGTGGGCGGTGATTTCGGAGCGGTGTACCGGTATAATGAAAAATTTACAATAGCGGCGGTAGTGAAAGATGTGGGTTCAAAGCTGGAAGCCAATACGGAAAATATTTTTGAGCGTGGCGGGACCACAATTGATTATTTCCCGGTGACGTATCGTGTCGGTATTGGTTATATCACGCCATATCCATGGCTTCGCGCTCTGTACGATTTTGAATGGAGTGACAAGGGCTCTTATGATCATCATATAGGATTTGAAGCTCTTCAGGGAGAAAATCTGGCCCTGAGACTCGGTTTGAACGGTGATCAACCGGAGGTGGGACTGGGAATGGATTTCAAACTAAGCCGGTTCTTGTCGCATCTGGATTATGCGTTTGTACCGAGTATTATCGACGAAGGCAGCAGCCATATTTTTTCATGGCAGGTTTATATCAGATAATAAATTTTTGGAAAATAATATGAAAAAAAGAATAACAATTTTAATTCTGATCGCAGGTCTTTCAGCCGGGTTAAAAGCAGGTGATGCCGGCGGTAACGGGATGGCGTTTCTTAAACTGGATGTTGACGCCCGGGCCGCGGGAATGGGCGGGGCATTTACTGCTTTGGCTTCCGATGCGGGAGCATCCTTTTGGAATCCCGCCGGTTTAGCGGCTGCTGAAGGCTCTTCAATGATTGTGATGCATAATCAATGGCTTCTTGATATTACTCAGCAGTTTGCCGCCATTAATTTTAAAAAAGGCAGGCATAATTTTGGTGTTTCGGTAAATCTTATGACGATTCCCGGAATTGAAATCAGGGGTAATGTCCCGGACACTGAACCGGATGGCAATGTGGATGCTGTCAATATCAGCGCCTCTGTCAGTTATGCATCGGCGTTTTTTGGGGATTGGCTTACGGGCATAACAGTCAAATATTTGTATGAGGAATACTATCTTTATTCCGCGCCGGGCTGGGCAATGGACGTTGGTGTTCAGAAACGTGAAATTTTAAGTGGTCTGGATTGGGGATTTACCATTCGGAACATCGGCAGAATGTCTGAGCTGAAAAGGGAAGCCACATCTCTGCCGGTGATATTCAGGAATGGTTTTGCATATAAATTGCCGTTTAAGATTATTGACAGAAAACCGTTACTCACCGCCGATTTAGAACATATCCTTGATGAAAGCACATACATTCGGGTTGGAGCTGAAATTGATATAAAAGAGTATTTATCCTTTCGCTCCGGTTTGATGACGGGAAATAATGATACAAATTTTTCAGCAGGGATCGGTGTAAAATATGAGAAATTCAGATTTGATTACGCATTTGTTCCTTATGATTATGATCTGGGCAATACACATCGTTTCTCATTTATGATGCGATTTTAGAAAAACTAAAATATCATCATAATTCCGTTAATCGTTGAAGGAAGTATTGAAAAAATGAAAAAAATTCTATAATTTACTAAAGTTTGATCGATAATTTAGTTAAGGAAGAAAAACTTAAATTTACATCTAAGCCGGATGTGTAATATGGATATTAAACTAATAGAACTTGATCAGATAGATTTTAACGCCGCGCGGAAAAAATGGCTTGATGATCCGCAGATAAAAAAATTTATCAGCTATCACGATCAGGTAAAAAATGACCCGGTTAAGCCGGTATACAAAAAGTATTATGAAATTTATAATGAAGATAAATTAGTAGGTGATATAAAAGTTTTTACCGAAGAAAAAGATCAGGTTCGCAAGCAGGCGCAGATTCTGATGGTTGTGGGAGAAAACCGAAGCAAGGGGATAGGTACTCTGGCGTTGAGCCTGCTGCTGAAAAAATTAAAAGGTGTTTTTGATTCAGTTTACTGTCATGTGAACCGTTATAATATACCTAGTATAAAAATGTTGAAAAACTGCGGATTTTTAATTGATGACTTTATCGGAAACGATGTAATACTTATTCGCAAACTGGGATAAGAATAATCATTCCGGTGGTATCACCCTCAGTCATATATTTATTGAGTTAGATCAATAAATTTTTTAAGTTAAAAAATTGATATTGATCTTGACATCACATATTTGAAATCTTAAATTCAAAATCTATTCCTTTTTATGGAAGTTGGGGTGTAGCCAAGTGGTAAGGCAGCGGGTTTTGGTCCCGCCATTCGGAGGTTCGAGTCCTTCCACCCCAGCGATAGAATTTGGGAGTGCAGGCTTGGATGGTTTGCATTTTTTGTAAAAAATATAGGAGTTGATAATGTCGGAAATAATGCTAAATGCCGAAAAACGCGGCGGAAATAAAAAAGTAATTGCCCGTGGATTGAGAAGAGAAGGGAAGGTTCCGGCAATTTTATACGGCCAGGATAAAGATCCTGCACTGCTCATACTTGACGCTCATCAACTAGAGATGATGCTAAAAAAAGACTATTCAATTATTAAGTTGGAAGTTGCAGGCAAAGAAAAGCAGGCGGTTATTAAAGAAATTCAATATCATCCTGTTACGGGCAAAGTATTGCATGTGGATTTTTTAAGAGTTGCCGCGGGGCAGGTTCTTAAGGTGACAGTACCCCTTCATTTTGAGGGAGAAGCTCCGGGAATAAAAGCCGGGGGTAATTTCAATGTAGTGAAACATGAGCTGGATATTGAGGTGCTGCCTAAAAACATGCCTGATTTCATCATGGTGGATATAAGTGCTCTTGAGATCGGAGATGCTATCCGTGTTAAGGATATTAAAGTAGAAAATATGGAAGTTTTTGATGATCTGGAAGATATGGTTTGCGTTGTAGCGGCACCAAAAGAAGCCGAGGTTGAAGAGGAAGAAGAAGAGATTGAAGAAGAATCCGCTGAACCTGAAGTAATCACTGCTCGCGCGAAAGAAGATGAAGATTCTGAAAAGTAAATAGAAAGAAGGGCAGTGGAGGTAGTTTTTGGTTTAGGCAATCCCGGAATTCGCTATCGTTCAACCCGCCATAATATAGGATTTATCCTTCTAGACTATATAATAAAAGATTTAGGTATCCCCTTTCGCCCGGGCAAAGGGGATTATTATTTTTGTGAACTGGACCTGCGCGGGCATGAAGTACTTCTTGTAAAGCCCACAACATATATGAATAACAGCGGGGCTGCAGTCAGGCAGGTCATGGAGTATTTTTCTGTCCGGGAAGATGAAATACTCGTCGTTTACGATGATTTTTATCTTCAATTAGGAGTTTTAAGGTTTCGCCGTAAGGGAAGTGATGGCGGCCATAATGGTATCAAATCAATCATCGCTGATCTCGAATCTCAAAATTTTAGCAGGCTGAGAATAGGGATAGGCGGAGATTTTGATGACTCGATCGATTTTGTTCTTTCAAGTTTTGATAAAGATGAGCAGCAAAAACTTGAACTTGTTCTGAAACATGCTAATGATGGAATCAAAATCTGGCTTGATGATGGTATTGATCGCGCAATGAACGAGTATAATAGAAATTTCCTGGATGCCAATACAAATTAATCAAGAGGTAGGTATGGATATAACTCTCAACGTCTCGTTTGCAATTGGAACTGCTATACTGGCGTTAATGTTTGCTTTTTGGAAATCGTTATGGGTTAACAAACAGGATAGCGGCACGGAAAAAATGGTTAAAATAGCCGGTAATATCCGCGATGGCGCCATGGCGTTTCTTACCAGAGAGTACAGAGTTCTGGCAATATTTGTTCTGGTCGTGGCTATTGCTTTGGTGGCAGGTAATTTACAGAGAGGAACAGAGCTCGTTGCTCTTTCCTTTGTCGTAGGCGCGGTAAGTTCAGCTCTCGCGGGGTTTTTTGGGATGCGGGTGGCGACTGTGGCGAATGTCCGGACAACAAATGCAGCCAGAAAAAGCCTGTCAGAAGCTCTGATTGTTGCGTTTTCAGGCGGTTCTGTGATGGGTATGAGCGTTGTGGGTCTCGGGCTTCTGGGGCTTGGCGGGTTGTTTCTGTTGTATTCACAGATGTTTGATACCACATCTTTGGTTGTCCTGCAAAATCAGGTAATGCCTATCCTGAGCGGTTTTTCGCTTGGAGCAAGTTCAATAGCATTGTTTGCCCGTGTAGGCGGTGGGATTTATACGAAAGCCGCTGATGTTGGCGCTGATCTTGTCGGTAAAGTGGAAGCGGGAATTCCCGAAGATGATCCTCGTAATCCGGCTGTTATTGCTGATAATGTCGGCGATAATGTCGGTGATGTCGCCGGAATGGGCGCGGATCTGTTTGAATCGTATGTGGGCGCAATCATTGGCTCCATGGTGCTTGGCGCGGTTATTTCGCTAAACCATGTTATTATGCCTCTGGTGCTGGCAGGCGTAGGGATTATTGTTTCGATTATCGGGACTTTTTTCGTAAGAACGAAAGAAGGGGGTAATCCACAAACAGCGCTGAATATCGGTACTTTTGGTGCCGGTATATTTATGGCTATTATTTCCTACTTTGTCATCCAGGCTTATATTGATGATAATGCGCTGGGAATTTACTGGGCTATGGTATCCGGCCTGCTTGGCGGAATTTCAATCGGTATGTTAACCGAATATTATACATCTGAATCGAGAACACCCGCGCAAAAGATCGCGGAGGCATCAGTAACAGGAAGCGCGACAAATATTATAGCCGGGTTGGCAACCGGTATGTTGAGTACCGCTCTGCCGATTATCGTTATTGCTCTTGCCATCATGATAGCTTTTGCCGAAGCGGGACTTTACGGAATAGCGATTGCAGCGCTTGGTATGCTCGCCACTATCGGGATTCAATTAGCGGTTGACGCATACGGTCCGATTGCGGATAATGCCGGCGGAATCGCGGAAATGGCCGGGCTTGAAAAAGAAGTCCGTCAGCGTACGGATAAACTTGATGCTGTAGGAAATACCACTGCCGCCATCGGAAAGGGTTTTGCAATCGGAAGCGCCGCGCTTACGGCACTCGCCTTATTTAGCGCGTTTATGACAACGGCAGGGATTGATTCAATTAACGTGGCATCCCCGTCAGTTATGGCCGGCTTGTTTGTCGGAGCCATGCTGCCTTTTCTGTTTTCATCTTTCGCGATGAAGGCTGTTGGTGAAGCTGCTTATGAAATGATTGCAGAAGTACGCAGACAGTTCAAGGAAATCGTCGGTCTTATGGAAGGTAAAGCGGATGCTGATTTTGCCAGATGCGTAGATATTTCGACTACTGCTGCTATCAAGAAAATGGTAGTGCCCGGATTACTCGCGGTTTTCACCCCGGTCCTGTTTGGATTCTTTGGTGGCGCTGAAATGCTGGGCGGTCTTCTTGCCGGTGTCACGGTAAGCGGTGTTTCATTGGCGATATTTATGGCAAATTCCGGAGGCGCCTGGGATAATGCGAAAAAATATATTGAAGGTGGAGCTTATGGCGGTAAAGGCTCTGACGCGCACAAGGCGGCGGTTGTAGGCGACACAGTGGGCGATCCCTTCAAAGATACAGCCGGTCCGTCACTGAATATTTTGATAAAATTAATGTCTGTGGTGGCATTGGTTATTGCACCACTCTTATAAATTAGATAGATTACGTTCAATTAATCCTATTCCATCTAAAGTGGATGGAATCGTCAGACCAAAGGAGGTTTTATGGCAATTTACGAAACTATTTTTATTATGGATAGTTTGGTGCCGCCGAAGGAGATTGATTCTGCGGTGGAACGGTTTACCAATATTATAAAAGAGAAGAGCGGTACCGTTCGCAAGATCGAAAAATGGGGTAAAAAGAGGATGTCATACGAAATCCAGAAGAAACAATATGGATTTTATGTATCCATCGAATTTGAAGGAAACGGCAATATCCCCAAAGAACTTCAAAGTGAATATAACTTCAACGATAAGGTTCTTCGTTATCTGACTTACATTTTTGACAAAAACAAATTGAAAGTTATGGAACAGAAGGCAGAACGCCGGGAAGCTGAAAAAGCAGAGAAAGTGGAAAAAACAGTCGTTCCGGAAAAAATAGTCGTTCCGGAAAAAGCGGAAACTCCAGAAGTTGAAGAAGTAATCAATGAGAGTGAAAATAAGCCAGCAGAGGGTGAAAATGAGAAATAAAGATTCGAACAAAATGGTAAAGATGAAAAGAAAACGTGTATGTCATTTTTGCGAAGCTGGTGATATTTATATCGATTTTAAAGACGAACGTCAGCTTTTACGTTATCTTACTGAACAAGGTAAAATAATACCGCGTCACACTTCGGGTACATGTGCCAAGCATCAGAGACAATTAGCACTGGCAATCAAACGCGCCAGACATCTGGCCTTAATTCCTTTTGTGGCCGATTTTACTCGTTAATAATTAGAAAAAATGAAGGTGTTTTGCTATGAAAATCATTCTACGCGAAGATTATAAAGGCTTGGGTAAGGCGGGTGAAATGGTGGTTGTAAAAGATGGTTATGCCCGTAATTATCTGCTGCCAAAGGGTGCGGCATATATTGCCAACAAGGAAAATGTAAACAAATATGAAAATGAAGTCCGTCAATTGACGCTGCTGCAGAGCAAGGCTAAAAAAGCATCAGAAGAACTTGCCCACAAGCTGGAAAATGTCTCATGCACCATAACCGTTCAGGTTGGTGAAGAAGATAAAATGTTCGGGTCTGTTACTTCACAAAATATTGCCGAAGCTCTTACGAATCAGGGTTACGAGATTGATAAACGCAAAATTTTACTCGAAGAACCGATCAAATCACTCGGGATTTACTCAGTACCAATAAAATTGCATAGCGAAGTTGAAGCTACTGTAAAAGTCTGGGTTGTAAAAGAATAATATACCGGCGGGTTTTAACCCGCCTTTTTTTCTCTATTGCTTTAGTCATTCAAATAACTAATTTTAGAACATGCCATTTGCAGAAGTCGTTTTTAACTTACCGATAAATCATTCTTTCACTTACGGGATTCCGGAGGAGCTGCACCGGATAGAGCCAGGTATGCGTGTCCTCGCGCCTTTTGGAAAACGAAATATCACTGGTGTTGTTACCGTATTAACAAATAAATCTGAATACAGTTCGGTAAAAGACATTATCGATATACTCGATGATAAGCCGCTTATCTCGGAACGTATGCTCGAGCTGATGAAATGGATCTCCGATTATTATATTTCCGGTCTGGGGCAAACTGTCCAAATGGCATTGCCAAAAGGAATAGATACAGAAGATAAAGAATATATTAGTATTTCTGAGGTAAATTTTGAGGAGAAATTATCAGAGCGTCAAAGAGATCTGTATCTGTTAATCGGTTCCAACCCCGGCAAATCAAAAGACTATTACAGAAAAAAAAATGGTCAGGGATCCTTTTACAATAATCTTAGAGTTCTTGAAGAAAAGGGTCTTGTAAAACGCGATGTAGAAAGAAAGCAGCAAAGGGTTGGAATATTAACCAGAAAATTTGTATCCATTCCGGTTGATTATGAGACAATAAAAACAAATTTTGATGATTTCCTGAAATATGTTAAGCGACGTCCGGAAGTAGATGATTATCTTCTGGATAATGCCGGTAAAGATATTCTGATGTCTGAATTTTTAAAAAAAACAAAAATGGCTACCGGCACGCTTCAAAAAATGAAAAACCTGGGTATATGTGATGTTGCCGATATGCAGGTTGAGCGCACGCCGGAATTTGATTATCATGAAGAAATTAAGGAAATCGTCCTTACGGATGAGCAGGAAAATGCTGTCCGACAAGTGGCGCTACAAATGGAAACCGGTCAATTCGCTACATTTTTGTTGCACGGAATTACGGGGAGCGGGAAAACCCAGGTCTATATCGAAGTGCTAAAAAAGGTTATTTCCCGCGGGCAGACAGCCGTAATTCTAATACCGGAAATATCACTGACGCCTCAAACGGTAAGCCGGTTTAAGAATGTTTTTTCGGATCAAATTGCCGTTTTTCATAGTAAAATGTCAGTCGGAGAACGATTTGACGCATGGATGGCTTGCTATGAAGATCGCGTTAAAATTGTGGTGGGGCCGCGCTCGGCCTTATTTGCGCCATTAAAAAATATCGGGCTGATTGTCGTTGATGAAGAGCACGAATCAAGTTACAAGCAGAGTGATATCACACCACGCTATCATGCCAGGGACGTGGCGATTTACTGGGCGCGAATGAATCAGGCGATGATAATGCTGGGATCGGCAACACCCAGCATGGAATCTTATTTTAACGTATCAAAAAATAAGTTCAAGCTGCTCCGGATCCAAAACCGGGTCGAAAATATCAAATTGCCCGAAGTGCATATTGTGGATATGCGTCAAAAAAGAGGCGGGCAGGAGAGAGAATCCAATCTTTTTTCCAGAGTACTATTGGATAAAATAGACGAAAAACTGCAAAAGAAAGAACAAATTTTAATTTTACAAAACAAACGAGGCTATTCATCATTTTTGCAATGTACAGAATGCGGATTTATTGCGGCATGTCCAAATTGTGAAGTGAGCCTCACCTATCATTCCTTCAACGAATCACTTCAATGTCATTTATGCGGCTATCATCATGCGGCCTATACGGATTGTCCCTCCTGTGGTGGTGAACAGATAAAATACAAAGGTATCGGTACCCAAAGAATCCAGCAGGAGCTTCAAAAACTCTACCCCGAAATAAGAATTCTGCGTATGGATCAGGATACGACGCGGGGCAAAAATATGCATGACACCATTCTAAAATCATTTGCTAACGGTGATGCCGATGTTTTACTCGGAACACAGATGATCGCGAAAGGGCTTGATTTCGCCAATGTGACATTGGTTGGTGTTATATCCGCCGACGTAGGGCTATCGCTGCCGGATTTTCGGGCATCTGAGAGAATTTTTCACCTGCTTACACAAGTTTCGGGCAGATCGGGCAGAGGAAAAAAGCCGGGTGAAGTGGTCATTCAAACCTATGTTTACAGTCATTATGCGATTCAGCATGCCCGCAGTCACGATTTCATCGGGTTTTATAATGAAGAATTAGAGCATCGCAAAAATTTTAAATATCCACCATTCTACAAGATCATTCAAATCCTTGTTGCTGCCGAAAAAATGAATGATGCAATTGAGACAGCCCGGAAAATTGCCGAACGGACCCGCAGAGATGCCCGCGGCTATTGTGAAGTGATTGGTCCGGCTCCTTCGGTCATCCCTAAAGTTAAGAACCTCTATAGGTGGCAGGTCAATATTAAAATAAATCCTCAAACAGATCCATCGGGAAACCGGACAAAAAAAATTTTACAGAAGTTGATGATTCCATTCTATAATAACCGACAATCCGGTATTCAAGTTGTTGTTGATGTTGATCCAACCCTGCTTGGTTGAATAAAACAGTTGCAATCAAGCGATGAAATCTTTAAAATTAAGTTTTAAATTCCATAAAAAATAGTCACATATCCCATAGATTTTTCAGATTCAGCGATAAAGATAGCCGAATGAGCAAACGTTTTGAGAGTAAAAAAGAAGCAGCTTCCCGTATTAACAAAATTCTCGCGGAATTGGATGGCAATCAGCCGAAAAGTGAAGTTCACGAAACTCTCAAAAAAAAATATGACTTATTGCTGAAACGGTACAGCGATCTGGAGAAAATTTTCCGGTTTCACAAAGGTATCACTCAAAATATATCCAGCGGTATATTCACGATAGACATGGAAGGATACATCACATTTCTGAACCGGGCCGCGCTCGAAATACTGGAGTATGGTAGTGATGAAATTCTTGGCAAAAAGGTCGACCTTATTTTTGATGACGAAGATTTGATCCGCCGGATCATCCGGGAAATTGTCGATGAAAAAGCCATGTTTGAGAGTAAAGAGGCTGAGCTTGTTTCGGGTAACGGAAAGTTGATACCCATTGGATTTAGCACGACGTTGTTAAAACAATCGGATGATCACACTTTCGATGGGATAATCTTCATATTTCGTGATATCACATATATTACTACCTTACGGAAACAAATTGAGCGTATGGACCGGCTGGCAACACTGGGAGAACTGGCGGCGGGAATTGCCCATGAAATAAGAAATCCGCTCGCAGGAATTAAAGCTTCCGCTCAAGTGCTCGAAGATAGCTATACTGAAGATAACTTCAGAACACAGTTAGTGACGAGAATTGTAAAGGAAATTGACAGAAGTAATGAGCTGCTGAAAAGGTTTTTTAATTTTGCAAGGCCGAACAAGCCAAAACAGGACTTTCATCATATTGAAAATATTATTGACGGTGTTTATCTTTTAATGGCGAGCAGATTTAAAAAACATAAAATACAATACAGAACGAATTTTTCGGAAATTAAGCATAAAATATTTGCAGATGAAAGTCAGATTGAACAGGTTGTACTGAATTTATTTATCAATGCGGCCGAAGCCATGCCAAAAGGCGGCGAAATTCAGGTGGAAGTCGGTGAAACCGATGGAATCCGGTTAAGTGAAAATCAGCAGGGACGTACCGTTGTATATGTCAGAATTAAAGATTCCGGACCGGGTATCCCTGTCGAAAAACATGAAAAAATATTTAATCCGTTCTATACAACAAAGGCGGATGGCGTTGGACTGGGACTGTCTATTTCTACCCGGTTGCTGGAAGAAAATAATGGCAAGATCGAAGTTCAATCCCGGCAGGGCGAAGGAGCGGTTTTTAGTATTTATTTGCCGGTAGTTATCAATAATAAAACGGAACAGGTTTAAGCATGGCAAAAAGGCTACTCATTGTTGATGATGAAGAGACTTTAACGTTTAGTCTCTATCAGAGTTTTATACTATCTGATAATGACTATGAAGTCATCACCGCCAATTCAGGTGATGAGGCCCTCACAAAAATTCAGGATAAACCATTTGATCTGATCATAACCGATATTTTAATGCCCGGCATGAGCGGTATCGACTTGCTAAAAAGAGTCAAAAATGACTTTCCGCGGACGGAGGTTGTGATCATGACGGCATATGGATCTAGTGACAGACGTGATGAAGTATTAAAGCTTGGCGCAAGGTTTTACATAGAAAAACCATTTGAAATGAAAGAATTTAAAAAAATTGTACTAGACATACTGGGATAAAATGGCATTAGTAGGAAACTTAAAGGATCTAAAACTTCCGAGTTTAATCCAGTTAAATTGCATGGAACGCAACACGGCTAAATTGACAATAGAGCGTGGCGGCAAGTTCGGATTTATTTACTTTGAAAACGGTCAGGTTGTTCACGCGGAATTTGAGCCGGAGATAGGTGAAAAAGCGGTTTACAAGCTGTTGACGCTGTATGATGGGACTTTTAAGGTGGAAAGCGATGTACACGCCCCGGTAAAGACGATTAAAACAAGCTGGAACAGTCTGTTGCTGGAAGGTCTGCATCAACTTGATAATGCCGATGAAGCGCCGGAGCATAGATTCCACCGGTTGTTCGAAAGGCTGCTTACAGTAAAAGGGGTTCAGTCTGTAAAAATGATTGAACGTGATGGAACTCTGATAGCGAAAAGCGAAGAAGATTCCGATAAGAATAATGAAGCGCTTCATGCCTTTTCGATGTATGAAGCCGGTAAAATTGCTGATATTATGAGTGTAACCGAACCAGAGTTTGTGAGTGTTCTTGTTGGTTCTTTGAGATATGTAGTTGCTTCCTTTAATCAATTTATAATCATTATGGTTTTAAACGATAAAACAAAGCTGGATGTCATCTTACCACTGATAAAACAGGCAATGGGTTAATGAATACAAATGCGCTAGTCATAACGGGGGAACCGCAGCATAAGAATCTGGCAACACAGTATACACATATGTGGTTGCTGATCAAAGATCTCAAGGAATCCCGTTTTTCAGGGTATTTAAAGCTGGAATTTTGGGGTTATGAAGGTTTTTTAATCTTTGATACAGGAAATATTGTTCAGGCATATGAACAAAAAGGGAAGCAGATTGAATCGGGGATACAGGCATTATTAGGCATTTATGACAGATTTAGAGAGAAAGACGGATCCATTAGCACTTTTTTAGTTGATTACGAGCTGGTCCCTTTCCTTCTGGCTATGTTCCAGAATAAAATACTTGATGAGAAAAAAAATCTGAATAGTAATACCCTGGAAAAGTATATCCAGGAATCATCCAAGAAAACAGATTATGGATTTATAAATATAAATTTCGGTGATCAACAAGCGAGGGCTTCAATCTATTTGATGAACGGCGGGATAGCTGCCGCAGTCCTGAACAACAATGCGGGTAAACAGGTTTTTGAAAGAGGCCAGGCCCGTTTGTTCAAAAAAATATTACAGATAGCAGAAACGATTAGCACCAATATTTCGCTTGAAAGTTGTGATGCGCTGCGCTCTTATGAGGAAAGTCAGAAATTTTCCGAGTTACTTGAGTTGCTTGAAATATCAGAGATTGTGCTTGAGCTTAAAAATCGTATTGTTAATGCGATTGATTCATTAAACGAAAATGAAAACATGGAAACTCTTTTTTCAGAACTTTGGGAAAAAAGCTGTGAAACACTGAAGGTGAATGATGTTCAATACGGACAAAATCGATTCACAGGGCTCGACTCAATTACAAAAATTGATTTTGGAGCGATGATTGCGAATGTATTTACTCAACTTAAGCCATTATTTGACGATAAAACATCAAAGTACTCCTTTATGGATTTACTGATCCATGGTTTTGTCGAGGAGTATTCTGAAAAAATTGATAAAATACAATTAAGAGAATATTTTAGCACAGAGATTGCCTGATAATTTATTGATGGTTGAGATCTGCAGAAATTAAGGAATGATCAAATGACTGACAGATGGCTGCAGGAAATTTTGAATATCGATGGTGTCCGAGGCGTATATATCGCTTCGGGACGCGGAAATGTCATTGAAAAATTAGGGCTCGACGAAAAGGATGCTGTTCTTGATCAACTAACAGTATACGTTCTCAGGATTATTTCCGGCTACCATTTGCGCAGTTTGACTATTACCGAGATCGAATTTTACTGGCAGGATCAGTATGTGATCTGCAGATATACTAACAATATGTTATTAGTAATTCTTTGCAAAACTCCCAAGGTTTTATCTCTGTTACGAATTACATTAAATGTGGCTCTCGCGAACCTTCTTGAAGATAAAAAGCTGACAAAATCGATAAAGGATCAGACGGCAGATAAAACGTATCACATTAATAAAGGGGAGCTGGACGAAAACGAAGTCCGGCTTATCAACAAGCTGAGATAATATGTTTCAGCTATTTTAAAATGGATTTACCTGTGGATAAGAAAGATTACAAAGACATAATTCCTCATTCGCACGTCATATGCGGACTGACAGGTTCAAAATCACCGACCGACGTTACATTAAGGTCAGCGGAGTGGGCTGTAATTACCCAGGTTGACGGGAATAAAAGCGTTGATGATATAGCGCAGGTTCTTGCTCTGACGGAGGAAGAGGCAATTGGTCTGTTTATCGGGTTAGTTGAAAAAGGTCTGATTGAAATACAATCGACTGAAAAGCCACAGACAAAATTAGTGGATCATGAGTTTTTTGCAAATCTTGAAAAAGAATTAATGGCGGTAATAGGACCGGTAGCGCCGTTTCTGATTGAAGACACGCTTATTGAAATGGGTGAGGGTAAGGATAAGTTTATGGCGGAGCGAATACCTGATTTGATTGAAATGATCAGCGATGAAATTAATGATGGCGAAAAAAAAATAAAATTTCAGAGTGTCATGTTAAACTATATCAAAAAAGGACTTGAGTAAAGTGAAATTTATCAGCTTAAAATGGAAAATAAGCAGTGTTTTGATCATCAGTAATTTATTGCTGGGACTTCTCATCGTTTTCATCGTAAATAAGACCGTGAGTGAAAGCCTTGAAAAAGAATTAATTGAACGTGGCAGAACGATAGCCGTTAACCTGTCGAGCTTTTCCGCAGAGCTTATCCTGGCGGAAGATGAGATCGGTTTAAGACACCTGATTACAGGTGATTTAAACTTTGAAAGTGTTGAATACATATTGATTCATGACAGCGAAGGACGTATCTTAGCAGATACATATAACGGGCAGGTCCCCGAAGTCCTGAAGGCCAAAAATCTGGAAGGACGAACGATTGATGAACTGCCTGAGCTAATTACATTGCAGGACAATGACTTAACATGTTATGATATAACGGGCCCGGTTCAGGATGGCTATTTGGGTTATATTCGTGTCGGGATGAAAAAGGCATATGTTGACGAGACGGTCAGGACAACTAATTTTATTGTAATCCTTACGATATTGAGTATAACTTTTATAGGGATTGTTATTGTAATATTTCTTGCAAATCGGATAATTAAGCCTATCTTATATCTAACAAGAAAAGCTGACGATATCAGCCAGGGAAATCTTGATGAGAAAATCTTTGTAAAAACAAATGATGAAATACAAAGCCTGGGTGAGGCGTTAGAAAGATTGCGGGAAAGTGTGAAAATTGCTTTAGATCGTCTCAAAAAACGTCAAACCTTGCGTATTTAAATAAGAGTGAGGGAAATTTTATGGTACAAATAAGAAAACTCAAAGATGGAAGCCGGCAGGTCATATTAAACGGTAAACAATATGACGGTATCACAAAGGTATTGTCTGAGCTTGCGAACAAAACTAAAGCATCAGCGATATTATTTGCGGATATGAGCGGTCAGTTGATAAGCCAGCGTGGAAACACGGAAGATATGAATACGACTGTGCTTTCCGCCCTTGCTGCGAGTGATTTTGCCGCTACATCTGAAATGGCTAAATTAGTTGGTGAAGAAGCGAAATTCAAACTGCTTTTTCATGAGGGGGAAAAAAGGAATGTGTATCTTTCCAATGTCGGTGATAACTTTTTTCTGGTTGTCGTATTCGATGTGAGCGTGACATTGGGATTGATTAGAATTTATACCAAAAAAGCGATTGAAGATCTTATTTCAATGCTGGAAGATCAATCCGGAGATGATTCTGAAGAATCAAATATGATCGATTCAGATTTTAGCACCCTCCTGGGTGATGCGCTGGATGATACTTTTAAATAATAGGGCATAAACGGTTAAAAGTCGCGAGGATGGAGAATGTTTATAAATTGGGCTTTACAGGAAATAAATCTAAAAATCGTCTATTACGGACCGGGAATGAGCGGCAAAACAACGAATCTTGAGTATATTCACACTAAGCTCGATCCGTCGCTTACCGGGGAGCTTGTGTCATTGAAAACCAAAGAAGATCGTACCATATTCTTTGATTTTATGCAGATCGAAGTCGGCCGGATCAAAGGGAAAAAACCTAAATTCAACTTATACACTGTTCCGGGACAGGTTTATTACGCTTCGAGCCGTAAAGTAATTCTAAATGGAGTTGATGGAATCGTATTTGTTGCCGATTCACAACCGCATCGGATGGAAGCCAATATTGAGACACTGCTGGATCTTGAAAGCAATATCAAACAGGACGGGCAGACACTTGAGAATTTCCCATGGGTAATACAATATAATAAACGTGACTTGCCGGGCGTGGAGTCTGTTGAAGTTTTGCAAAAAAGACTGAATTTCTTTGGAGTTCCTCACTTCGAGGGGGTTGCGGTAAAAGGCGACGGAGTATTCAATACTCTGAAATCTGTGATTAATCTGGTTGTTCAGAACGTACAGACACAACTCTAAGATCAGCGTCCTGATTCTCTGATGCATGAATGATTTCATTGACCTTCTCTATTGATAAGAGAAGGTTTTTTTTTGTATAATACTCAATAATTTCAGGGAGAACTAAAATAAACACTTTGTCCCGCGATCAGAAAAAAAAAGAAAAAAAAGAAATATTTGCATGGACATTGTACGATTTTGCAAATACTTCTTTTAGCGTCATCGTTGTGACGGTGGTATATGCGGTATATTTCAAACAGTATATTGTTTCGGGGCAAACTATAACTTTTTTTGGTATAGAACGGAATCCGGGAGATTTGTACTGGGGGCTTGGCGGCGCTATTTCGATGTTTATAGTTGCTGTCAGTTCGCCATTGCTGGGGGCGATCGCCGATTTTAACAGCCGGAAAAAATATTTTTTGTTTGTTTACTCCATGTTCTGTATCGCCAGCACCATTATGCTGACTTTTCTTGAGCCGGGAATGGTTTGGCAGGGGTTATTTCTTTTTGTCGTCGGAAATATCGGTTTTGAAGGCGCCATCGTTTTTTATAACGGATTCTTACCACAGATCTCAAAACCTGACAATATCGGAAAAATATCCGGTTACGGATTTGCCTTCGGATATATCGGTTCTTTACTGTCTCTGCTCATCGCGCTGCCTTATGCAAACAGGGCATTTGTCGCGGATGATTTATCACTTATGCGGCCGACATTTCTCTGGGCCGGGCTTTTTTTCCTTGTGTTTTCCACACCGTTTTATTTTATGGTTACCGAAAGAAAATACAAAATAGCGGTTCATGTAGATAGCTATGTAAGGGAAGGTTATAAAAGATTTCGTAAAACTATAAAGATGATCAGGGAATTTCCCGAGATTGTAAAGTTTTTAATTGCATATTTTATTTATATAGACGGGGTTAATACTGTTATTTACTTTGGCGGGATTTTTGCGAAAGATACACTTGGATTTACGATGGTTGAAATAATAACATTTTTTGCGATAATTCAATTCTCGGCAATTTCAGGGGCATATGTGTTTGGCTTTCTTACAGATAAAATTGGTCCCAAGAAGACTATCAATCTCACATTATTCATGTGGATGGGGGTTTCTGTCGGGGCATTTTTCTCCTATGATCAACTCTCATTTTATGCGGTTGGATTGATCGCGGGTATAGCAATGGGTTCATCACAGTCAGCCAGCCGGGCACTGATGGGTATTCTGATCCCTGAAGGAATGGAAGCGGAATTTTATGGATTCTACGCGTTGACGGGAAAATTTTCGTCTATTCTGGGGCCTCTGCTTTTTGGTATCATTTCCACAACAACAGGAAATCAGAGAATAGCGGTTCTTTCTGTCCTTTTGTTTTTTATGACAGGTTTTGCGTTATTCCAGAGAGTCGATGAAAAGGTCACCTATAAAAAAGTGGTAATCTGATCAAAAAATGTCATACGAATATAAGAATTAACTTGTTCAAACTGGTGAAAATATTTATATTCGCAGCTCTGTTAATGATGATCCTGGATGTGGAAACATTTCAGGCTTCCGAGAACAAGAGAATAGAATATGGCCGCTATCATTTTATATATGAAGTGGGTGACAGCGTTCTTGTCCGGATGCTGCTAGAGAAGGTTTCGCCAAAAATAACAGAGCTTGAAGATTTTTTTGGGTATAAGCCCGGAAGTGTGATCACAATTTGCATCGCGTGTTCTGACAAAGCATTCAGAGCCGCTACCGAAGATGCCGTTCCCGAATGGGCTCAGGCAGTTGCTCACATCAGACAGCGCTTGATTGTGATGAAGCTCGATGATGCGGAACAGATCAAACGTTCTCCGCAGGTACTGATGCATGAATTGGCACACATGTTCATCGCTCAGAGATTGAATGATGAACAGATACCGGTTTGGCTGAATGAGGGAATTGCAGAATATATTAGCCGCGCGGAGTTTGGCCTGGATGAGAAGGTCATGCTGGCAAACGCGCTGCAGGGCAAAAGTATTCTGCCTTTGAGCGCGCTTGATTCGCTCTTTAATTTTAGAAAACCCAAGGCAAGATTAGCGTATGCGGAAGCCTACTCTGCGGTACAGTATTTTATCTCACAGTTTGGTGAGATAAAAATTCAGGAACTGCTGCAAAATTTGGGTATGTATAGTTCCGTAAATGATGCTTTTATCGCGACGATTGGATACGATCAGATAGATTTTGAAATAATGTGGTATCAGGATATTTATGATAGATTGCGTTGGTTAGTTATTTTGAACTTTGACAATGTATTTTGGGTCATAATAGGAATCCTTTTTGTTCTGGCTATCATAATCGTCAAAATGAAAAACAGAAAAATCATCCGCGGCTGGGATGAAGATGACCATAAAATAATTTAACTAACTTAACCACTTTAATTCGGAGAGGTAAATTGTATATTCCAAGAAAAATTTTCTTTACGAAGGGGGTCGGCAAAAGCCGGGAGCAATTAACCAGTTTTGAAATGGCTTTAAGAAATGCAGGTCTCGCGCCATTTAATTTGGTCGCTGTTTCAAGCATTTATCCGGCAGGTTGTGAAATAATCGAGCGGGAAGAAGGTTTAAAAGATATGACCGCCGGGCAGATTGTGCATGCTGTTTACAGCAGAAACGCAACAAACGAGCCTAACCGGCTTCTTGCTGCTTCGATCGGAGTAGCTATACCGAAAGATGTCACCGCGTACGGATATCTGAGTGAACATCATAGTTTTGGTGAAGTTGAAAAAAAGGCCGGTGATTATGCGGAAGATCTTGCGGCAGAAATGCTGGCGACGATTTTGGGAGTGGAATTTGATCCTGAAGCAAGCTGGGACGAAAAAAGACAAATCTGGCAAATTTCAGACAAGATAGTGCAGACATCGAACATGACGCAATGCTCTCATGGTGATGAAAATGGTTTATGGACGACCGTTTTTACCGCGGCTGTTTTGCTTCCCTAAATAATCGGTTCGTGAAGCTTTTTTAGGGAATAGTTAATCTGCATCGTTTATTAAATTTACAATCCCGGATCCATAGGCATTCCGCCTAACCGGGATTTTTTTAATTTTGAAGAAACCGAGGGAATGTTTTAGATGAAAGATTTTTTAGGTATAGAATCACCGTATATTGATTATAATTCGGCCGGCGCGGTTGTGATCCCGGTGCCGTTTGAGCATACCACAAGTTACGGGCAAGGCACAAAACTAGGCCCTCAGGCGATTATTGATGCTTCCGCATACGTTGAGCTATATGATGAAGAATATGATCGTGAGATGTATAAGTCTGGTGTGCACACAGCTCCGGCTCTCCATTTTAGAAATAACCCGGAAGAAGATTTTGATACCATCACTAAAGAATTCAGGCGTGTACTTGCCGATGGTAAATTTCCCGTCGGTCTGGGGGGTGAACATTCAGTTAGTTACCCCATCTATCGCGCGTTTCACGAAAAGTATGATCATCTCAGTGTATTGCAGTTTGACGCGCATTCTGATCTGAGAGATTCCTATGAAGGAACACCTTATTCTCACGCCAGTGTTATGCGAAGGATTTATGACCTGAACAGGGATATCGTTCAGGTAGGAATCCGCTCGCAGTGCATCGAAGAAGCGCAATTTATAAAGGAAAATAAAATAAATACATTTTATGCTCATTCACTGCGAAAAAGCGGTCTGAGTGATGATATTATTGACCGGTTAACTGAAAATGTATTCATTACAATAGATGTGGATTATTTTGATCCATCTATCATGCCGTCAACAGGAACTCCGGAACCAGGCGGATTTTTATGGTACGAAACGGTGGAATTTTTGACACGTGTGTTTAAACAAAAAAATGTGGTTGGATTTGATGTGGTTGAACTTAGTCCAAAGACCGGCGTCATCCATCCTGATTTTTTCGCGGCGAAACTGATATATAAAATGTTAACCCTAAAATTCTTGTGATCAATGTAGTTTACAGGTGGTTTTGATGAAAAAAGTAAAATTTGTGCTGGGGATACACAATCATCAGCCGATTGGTAATTTTGATTTTGTTTTTGAGGAAGCTTTTCAGAAATCGTATCTGCCATTTCTTGAGGTACTCCAAAGGCATCCTAAAATTAGAATTTCAATACACTTTACGGGTATTTTGCTGGATTGGATAGAAATCCATCATCCCGAATTGCTGGATATGATAAAAGAAATGATCAGGGCGGGTCAGCTGGAAATTATGAGCGGCGGTTATTACGAGCCGATAATATCGGTTATTCCTCCAAATGATCGTAAAGGCCAGATAAAAAAATTAACCAACCGCGTTAAAGATCTTTTCGGATATGATGCAACGGGTATGTGGATGGCTGAGCGCGTATGGGAGCCGACCCTGCCGACAACCCTTTCAGAAGCCGGTATCAATTACTCTGTTGTGGATGATACGCATTTTAAATATGCGGGTCTGACAGAAGATGAACTTACCGGATATTTTATCACGGAAGATTTGGGGAACAAAGTCTTTCTTTTCCCCATTAGTAAACATCTGCGATACACCATTCCGTTTCAGGATCCGCAGGCCACCATTTCATATTTGAGAGATATGGCTACCGAAGATGGTAAAAATGTAATAGTTTTCGCGGACGACGGTGAAAAGTTCGGCGTGTGGCCGGAAACTTACCGTCATGTTTATGAAAATGGCTGGCTGGAAAAATTCTTTACCGCCGTTGAGGAAAATATGGAATGGATCGAGATGCTCCATTTCGACGAGGTGTTTGATCGGGTTCAGCCGAAAAATAAAATATTTTTGCCTACGGCCTCCTATTCAGAGATGATGCACTGGTCATTATTTCCAAAAACCTTTAAGGATTTTGAAGTTTTTGAACATGAGCTGAAGGAGAAAAATTTATTCGACAGATACGGCATTTTTGTAAGGGGCGGATTCTGGCGGAATTTTATGACAAAATATCCTGAAGTAAATAATATGCACAAAAAAATGCTTCGGGTTAGTCAAAAACTATGGACAGTAGCTGAAAAAGATCAGGCGCAACTTTCACCGGCATTCGATCAGCTCTGGGCGGGCCAGTGTAACTGCCCCTATTGGCACGGTGTTTTCGGTGGATTGTATCTTAGTCATCTTCGTCATGCGATTTATAGCAGCCTGATCAACGCGGAAAAAATTCTTGATAAATTTCAGCCGCCGGACTATCCGGTTTTGGAAGTTTATGATTTCGATCTTGATGGCCGGGATGAAGTTTTGGTTGAAACACCGGTTCATAACGTTTATTTTAAACCCATGGCCGGCGCGGCTATGTTTGAGTATGATTATAAACCGGCGGCCAAAAACCTGCTGGACACAATGACACGCAGAAAAGAAGGCTATCATTATAAATTGAAGGACGCCAGGATTGTTGGTGAAAGTCAGTCAAATGGCACAGAAGGCACGGCAAGTATCCATGACCTTGTGCTGGCAAAAGAAGCCGGCCTTGAGAAGTATTTAAATTATGACTGGTATGAACGTAAATCGTTCATCGATCATTTCATCAATCCCGATTCAACGATTAATGATTTTTTCAACTCTAAATATGATGAATTGGGTGATTTTGTATTAGAGCCGTATACTCTGAAGAATAAAGTAAAAAACAAGGATTATGTCACGCTTGATTTCGAGAGAAACGGATTTGTCAGATTGAACGGTAAACCGGTGAATCTGATCCTGGGAAAAAGAGTGACTATTTATAATACCGGCTCGGAGATTGTCGCGGAGTACAAAATAAAAAATCCGGGAAAAGAAAAATTATCACTGGATTTTGGCATTGAATTTAATTTCGGGCTGCAGGCCGGTCACGCCGATGACCGCTATTACTATTTGACCGGCGGAAAACCTGAAAATCCTTTTCTGGATTCAATGGCAGAAATCAGAGACATCGATTTTATAGGTCTGAAGGATGAATACATGAAAATCGATATTCAGCTTAAATCAGATAAAAAAGCCAAAATTTGGCGGATGCCTGTTGAGACAATTTCTCTCTCAGAAGCCGGATTTGAACGTGTGTATCAAAGTTCATCTGTATTGTTGCTGTGGAAAGCGGAGTTCTCAGATGAGTGGTCGGTTAAAATCAATCATCGTGTAGAAACAATTTAGAACGAGGTGGTCATGCCACGGAACAAATCAATATTTCCCCTGCTCTTTCTGCTGTTGGCCCTGCTGACATTTGTTGCCTGGCAGTATGACGGATATTTGTTTGCGGATGGGGATGAAATATCCGCAAAGAAACAAAATGTTCAGAAGATTAATGAAGTGCTGGGATATGTCCAGAATTATTATGTAGATGATGTGGATTGGAATAAATCCATGAATGGCGCCATAAAAGGCATGCTGGAAACACTTGATCCGCATTCGGTCTACTTCACAGCTGAAGAAGCAAGACAGAATGAAGAAAATTTTCAGGGTCGTTATGAGGGCATCGGGATCCACTATGACGTTATTGAGGGCTATCTTACCGTTATCTCCGTTATTCCGGGTTCTCCTTCCGAAGATGCCGGATTGATGGCAGGTGACAGAATTATAATGATAGACAATGTTAGCGCCTACGGTATCAATTCAACCGAAGTACCGGCCAAGCTGAAAGGCCCAAAAGGGACACCGGTAAAAGTAACGGTAACTCGTGAGGGATTTGATGAACCGATTGAATTTACGCTGATCAGAGATGAAATACCGATTTTTACGGTCAATACGTACTTTATGGCAGATGAAATCACGGGTTATATCTGGCTGAACCGGTTTGCAAGTACTACAGCTGATGAGATGGAGACAGCTCTTATTAATCTTGAAAAACAGGGTATGAAGAGGCTTCTTTTAGACCTAAGGGGAAATGGCGGAGGGTATCTGCGCCAGGCGGTCGAGATCGTCGGCAAATTTATTGATGGCCATGATCTTGTAGTGTACACGAAGGGGAGGCTTCCAAGATATGATGAGGAATATTTTACCGATGATTTTGGGAGTTCTATAAAACGGGAATATCCACTGGTGATTTTGATAGACCATGGGTCGGCAAGCGCATCAGAAATTGTTGCGGGAGCCATTCAGGATTACGATCGCGGGCTTATTGTGGGAACAAATAGTTTTGGAAAAGGGCTTGTCCAGAATGAATTTGTGTTAAATGATGACTCAAAACTCAGATTGACGGTGTCAAAGTATTATACTCCGAGCGGCAGACTAATCCAAAGGCCTTACAAGGATAAAAATATCGGCGAATATTACACTGACCTTAACTACGATGACGACAGGCTCGATTCAACAAAATCCGTAACCGATGACAGTGTTGAAGAAAGACCGGTTTACACGACCAAAGGTGGACGGAGTGTGTTTGGCGGCGGGGGGATCACACCTGATACGACAGTCGTTTATAAAAGTTATTCGCAATCTCCGAAGATGACTCAGAAATTTTTACAAAAACGAATCTTTTTTGAAGTCGCCGCACATTTTGCAAATCACAATACTCATTGGAAAGACCGGTATGCTGATTTTCTGAACGACTTTAAGGTCGATCCGGATCTGCTGCTAAGTCTCCGTTCCGCGGCGGAAAAGAAGAATATTAAGTTCAGTGATGATGAATTTCAAAATGATGAGGAGTTTCTGAAAAACCGGCTAAAAGCAGAAATTGCCAGAACCTATTGGGGGGTGAGCAGTTACTGGCAGGTTTTCTCTCAATATGATAATCAATTTCAGACAGCAGTGAAATTATTCCCTGAATCAATAAAATTGGCACAGTTAGGTCGGAGCCCGCAGAATCAAAAATAAATTGACTTTAAAAGTTAAAAATATTATACTTGAAAACATTCTATGGTTTGGAAATCGTGGTTAAATAAGTACAACGAAAAATATAATTAGGAGTTATTGGTATGGTAGAGCTTTTTTTAGCCGGTGGGATATTCATGTGGCCGATCCTTGGTCTGTTGATCATTGGACTGGCTTATTCATTGGAACGCTTATGGACTTTAACACGGGCATCCGTAAATACTAGAAAATTCTTGACCAGGTTACATGCGGCATTACAAGAAGGTGGCATTGAAGGCGCTGCGGCGGAATGTGAAAAAACTACTGGCCCGGTCGCTTCAATATTACATGCGGGTCTTTCAAGAGCTGATAAAGGATTGGCGCATGTGGAGAAAGCTATCACAAACGCGGGTTCTATTGAAATGGCCTTTCTTGAAAGAGGTATGGTTGTGTTGACAACGGTTATCGTTCTGGCACCGATGTTAGGATTTACCGGAACAGTAGCTGGTATGGTCGGCGCTTTTGACGCTATTAAGAAAGCTAATGATATTTCTCCTGCTATTGTAGCGGGTGGTATCTCTCAGGCTTTGTTGACCACGCTTTTTGGTTTGGTTGTCGCTATGATCATTCAGGTGTTTTACAACTTCTTCACATCCAGAATTGATAAATTGATCATTGATATGGAAGAAAGTTCCGTCGAGCTAATGGATGCATTAATTGAAATGCAAGATTCCAATAAATAATTACCCTGTTAATTGAGGAAGAAATATGTTACTCGGTAAAAAACGAGATAAAAACGTTGAAATTCCGTCAGCATCCTTGTCTGACATCGTTTTCCTGTTGTTGATTTTCTTCCTGGTGACAACATCCATTGATACGGAAAAAGGTTTGGATTTGGTACTTCCCGCTCCGGGTGATATCGAAATTAAAGTTCCAAAGAAGAATCTTACCAATCTGCTTGTGAATGCACAGGGACAAATTTTGTTGGATAACGAACTCATTGAACTCTCTGATGTCGCGCGGGCGGTAAAAGAAAAGATTTATGAAAATGAGTTATTGATCGTTTCTGTGAAAACGGATAAGGAAACAAGATACGAAACTTATATCAAAGTTTTAGATCAATTAAAAAAGGCGGAAGCAAAACGTATATCACTGGCTGAACCAGAAGAAGATTAACACTAGAGGCTGTATATTATGAAATTTTCGAAAAAAAGTAAGATAAATGTTGCGATCCCGACGGCATCCATGCCGGATATCATCTTCATGCTTTTGATATTTTTCATGGTCGCGACTGTTTTTAAGCAATATTCGGGCTTGAAAGTACAGCTTCCTGATGCCGTAAAGATTAAGAAAATCGAAGGATCGAAACGCCATGTCGCCACAATTTGGCTGGATAGAGACAGCCAGATAATTTGTGATGACGTAGCAATTAAGAAAGTTAATGATTTGCGTAATGTCGTATATCAAAAATTAGTAACTGATCCTCAACTTATCGTCGCGTTGAAAATTGATAAAACGGCCAATATGGGAATTGTAAATAAAGTGCATCAGGAACTAAGGAAAGCAAGTGCACTTCGAATTAATTATTCAGCAATACCAGGAGTATTTTAAATGAAGGCATTGAAAAAAAATCCTGAAGCTGACTTGAGACTAAAATATAGAAAAGCCCTGGAAGCCGCAATTGCAATATCATTGTTAATACTGATATTGGTATTTTATGCATTTAAGAAATTCGAAACCGGGATGACTCTTCCGGAACAACCGGACATTATCATCGAAACGATCGAAATTCCTAAGACACAGCAGGTTCAGAAACCACCTCCCCCTTCAAGACCATCTATACCTGTGGAATCTGAAGATGAAGATTTGCTGGACGATGTAACAATTGCGGAAACAGAGGTTAATTTTGAACGATTTGAAGAATTACCTCCTCCTCCTCCACCTGAAGAAGATGAAGTTTACGAATTCTTCGCCGTTTCTGAGAAACCGGTGCTGGTTCACAAAGAGACACCACAGTTTCCAGATTTGGCCCGTAAAGCCGGTATTGAAGGAATTGTAGTCATTACCGTGACCATCAGCAAAACAGGCATAGTTCAGGATGCGAGAATTTTTAAATCGATACCTATGTTAGACGAGGCAGCTTTGGAAGCGGCAAAGAAGTGTACCTTTAAACCCGCTAAGCAAAGAGATAAATTTGTAAAAGTTAAAATGAACATACCTTTCCAGTTCAAACTTAAATAAAAAAGGGCAACCATTTGGTTGCCTTTTTTTTTGAATTTTCCGCTAATATTTTCCGGGAACTCTAAATTCCATATATCAATCTTAATATATCTATTATAAAATTTCCATATCGTATATTCAAAAATGATATACATATTAATCGAGTTGAATGGTTAATAGTGACGAAAATGCCATAATATGAACACAATACGACAATATGTAGTCATAATACCGGATTGTGAAAATGCAAAATGTCACAAAATGTGCAAAAAATAGATCAGTACTATAATAATTATTGCGGAGATTAAATGGTACTCGTATATTGCACCCTTTAAGAAATTAAATCATGGTGATCGGGAAAGGAGACTTATGGAGTACTGGTTTATAGTTAATCCCCGTTCAGGCAAAAAAAATAAAGCCGATGAGATTAAAAATCGTATTAAAGAGCATTTTCATCATCAAACCTCACATCACTACCGAATGATTTTTACTGAAGGCCCCGGGCATGGAAGAGTCATCGCCAGGGATTCTGTGAGCGAAGGTATTGACTATGTGGTTTCTGTCGGTGGCGACGGGACAATGAATGAAGTTGCGGGAGGTCTTGTAAACAGTGAAACAATATTCGGGGTTATACCCACCGGATCGGGAAATGGATTTGCCAGATCTCTGGGAATTCCTCTTGATACCGGAAAGGCAATTTCCTTTATAATGAACTCCCACCACAGGAGTATTGATGTTGGGCGAATAGCGGACGACTATTTTTTTGGAGTGGCCGGTGTCGGATTTGACGCGCTGATCGGCGCCAGGTTTCAGGAATTTGGTCTTCGTGGTCCTCTTCCATATTTCTATATCGGTGTGAAAGAATATTTTAAATATCAGTTTGAAGAATTTAGGATCATCAGTAAAGAGCGCACAAGTATCGTACGCCCGTTATTGATTACAATCGCAAATTCTCCTCAATATGGCAATGGCGCGGTCATAGCCCCCGGAGCAGATCTTGAGGACGGGCTGCTCGACGTGTGTATTATTGAAAAAATTCCATTTGTTGAGGGTTTGCTAAAAATTAGAGCTTTATTCAATAATAAAATAGATTCCCTCTCCACATACAGCAGATTTCAGACGACAGAACTAAAAATAGTTCGTTCCGGAAAAAGTGGTTTGTACCACGTGGATGGGGAACCTAAAAAGAGTCAATCAGAATTGTCGATTAAAATTTTACCAAAAGCGTTAAATGTATGTTCAAAAGAGTAATAAACAAGGAGGGGTAGTATGACAAGGCAAGAAATTCTTAAATTAGTGAAGGAAAACGATGTTGCATTTCTCCGGTTGCAGTTTACAGATATTATGGGCGCTAATAAAAATGTAGAGCTGCCTCGAAGTCAATTTGAAAAAGCGCTTGATGGTGAGATTATGTTCGATGGTTCATCGATTGAGGGATTTGCCAGGATTGAGGAATCAGATCAGCTTTTAAAACCGGATTTTGATACATTTGTCATCCTTCCCTGGGATAATGGAAAAGGTAGGGTAGCACGCATGATTTGTGATGTTTATTCAACAGATCATGAGCCGTTTGCAGGTGATCCAAGATATATTTTAAAACGCGTTATCGCAGAAGCTGAACAGATGGGTTTTACCATGGTTGCCGGACCGGAACCGGAATTTTTCCTTTTTCAGAAAAATTCAAACGGTGTCGCAAGTACAATTACTCACGATTCTGCAGGATATTTTGATCTTGCCCCGATTGATCTCGGTGAAGATGCCAGACGGGATATGATAAATATTCTGATAAAGTTGGGATTTGAGATAGAAGCTGCCCACCATGAAGTCGCTCATGGACAACATGAAATTGACTTCAAATATGAGGAAGCTTTAAAAACAGCGGATAACATCTCGACCTTCAGGTGGGTGGTGCGCCGTGTTGCATTTGCTCATGGCTTACACGCCACTTTTATGCCCAAACCTGTTTTTGGGATCAACGGCTCGGGAATGCATGTGCATCAGTCTTTATTTAAAGGTGATAACAACCTGTTTTATGATCCAAATGAAAAATATCAGTTAAGCCGGCTCGCGATGCAGTACATAGGAGGAATATTAAAACACGCGCGTAATTTTTCCGCAATCACAAACCCGACAGTCAATTCCTACAAGCGGTTGGTACCCGGTTATGAAGCTCCGGTGAATGTAGCCTGGTCAGAAAAAAACCGCAGCCCTCTGGTTCGTGTTCCCGCAAAAAGAGGGAAGAGTACAAGAATTGAATTGCGTATGCCGGATCCTGCATGTAATCCCTATCTTGCTCTTGCCGTGATGTTAAAATCCGGACTCGACGGGATCAAGAATAATATTAAGGCAAAAGACCCCGTGAATAAAAATATCTTTACAATGAGCAGCCGCGAAAAACAGCGATTACAGATAAAGGAATTGCCCGCGAATCTTTTTGAAGCAGTGGAATTGATGGAAAAAGACGCGCTCATAAAAGAAGTGCTTGGAGAACATGTATTTAATCATTTTATAGCGGCAAAAAAGGCCGAGTGGCAGGAATACATTACACAGGTTCATCAATGGGAAGTTGACCGTTATTTATCATATTATTAATTCACAAGAAAAAGCCGGAACGGAAACAATTCCGGCTTTTTCTTTTATGCGGGTTGATTTTGTGATGGATTGATGGTTAATTTATACTTTAGCTTATGACATATGAATGAGGATACAATGACGGTTTTTCAAACTTCTCTAAAGGTACGAAGCTATGAATGTGACATGTATGGTCATGTGAACAACGCGACTTTTTTGAACTATCTTGAATATGGACGGATTGAACTGCTTAATGAATTGGGATACACTCTCGATTCACTAAAGGCGGATGGATTTTTACTGCCGATTATAAAAATCGAAATTGAATATAAACAACAGGTGTTGATGGGTGATCATCTGACGATCACGGTTGAGTGGGAACGTCGGGGCAGAAGTTCCGCGACATTCAGACAAAATATATTTAAGGATTCAATTAATTCGCCTGTGGCAAGCGCGATTGCGTCCTGGGTAGCGACGGATTTAACCGGGACCCCTATACAGATTCCTCAAGAATTTATCGAACGCTATGAAAGAACTTTTGGCCCGGTTACTTTAGTTACAAGAAAGATAAGATCCTTAGACTAAGCTGGATAAAACATGCCAATAAAACTCCGGGATATCGCATCAAAAATTGATCAGGAAGAATCGACTTTACTTTCACGATTTGCAACACAAAACGCGCAGGCAATCCGGAACCATCCTGAAAGGGATGTTCATTCCCGCCCGCCTTACGCGTTGGACAGAGACCGGATTATTTACAGCGGAGCATTCCGGCGTTATACAGGAAAAACACAGGTTATATATTTTGCATCGATGCTTGATGAACAACTCACAAGCCGAAGCTTACATACATTAAGCGTCGCTCAGATTTCCAAAACGATTGGAAGGTTCCTTTCATTAAACACCGATTTAATTGACGCAATTGCGCTCGGGCACGATCTGGGGCATCCTCCGTTCGGTCATGACGGGGAAAAATTTCTTAGTAAAGTCAGCATAAAACATGGAATTGGTCAGTTTCATCATAATATCCAAAGTCTGAGAGTTGTAGATAGAATAGCGAAGAAGGGACAGGGATTAAATTTAACCTTTCAAGTCAGGGACGGAATCCTTTCACATAATGGTGAAGTACATAACCAGGGGCTTGAACCGAATCTGTCAAAATCAGAGAAAGATTTAACAGACTATATTCTCAAAATGGAACAGGGCGAAATTACAGATATGATGCCGGGAACACTTGAAGGATGTGTGGTTCGTCTGACAGATACGATCGCGTATATTGGTCAGGATATTGAAGATGCCATCCGTATAGGCTTAATAAAACGCGATGAGCTTCCGGATGACCTGAGATCAGTTTTAGGATCTTATAACGGCCAGATTATTGAAACCCTTGTGAACGATGTGGTGGTTACCAGTTACGGGAAAAAATACGTGAGTTTTAGTCCGAAAATATCAACGGCTCTGTTTATGCTTAAGGAATTTAATTATGAGAATATCTACAGACAATCAAAACTCAAAGTAAATCATGAGCGCATCGAACGCGGGTTCGAATTTTTATTTAACTATTATCTCGATTCATTAAATAAAATGGACCGCGACAGCGAAATTTTTCAGCACTTTCTGAGTTCAAAATCTGAAAAATATATTAATAACCAATCAGCGGAACTAAAGGTGCGGGATTTCATAGCGGGAATGACTGACCGATATTTTACGCAAATACTGCAGAAAATCATCATACCGGAGGCAACCGGATTCCAGATTACAAACGGATAATTGATTGCTCTGTATCGATCATGGGATTATATTAGAGAACAGACACAAAATAAATTGGGTTTAACTCCCCAATTGCGAAGGGAAAAGATATGTCAAACGAGAATTTAGCAAAACTTAACCGCCAGATTGATGATCTTGGGACGGAAGCCATTGAATTGATGAAAAATATTATTCCGATTAAATCATTGGGACCTTTAAATGATGGAAGCGGAGAGAGCGAAAAAGCGGAATTTATAAAAGATTATTTAAAGGCAATTGGGATTGAAGAGATCGAGGAATATCCGGCGCCGGATCCTTCTGTTCCGGGTGGACTGCGTCCTAATCTGGTCGCGAGGATACCGGGAAAGAACAGGAATCGCACTGTCTGGATTATGGCTCATTTGGATGTGGTGCCGGAAGGTGATCGATCCAAATGGGATACGAATCCTTTTGAAGCGGTGGTCAAAAATGGGAAAATATACGGTCGCGGGACTGAAGACAATAACCAGGGCCTCGTCAGTGCGGTTATGACGGCAAAAGCCTTTACAGATGAAGGCATCCAGCCTGAAAATAACCTTGCGATTTTATTAGTCTCAGACGAAGAGACGGGAAGCCGGTTCGGCCTTGAATTTATGATTGAAAATCATTCGGAACTGTTTAAAAAAGAAGATATTTTTATCGTACCCGATGCCGGGGAGCCCGATTCAAGTATGATAGAAGTGGCGGAAAAATCAATTTTATGGATCAAATTTAAAACACGAGGCAAACAGGTACATGCCAGTATGCCTGAGAAAGGCATCAATGCCTTCAAGGCTGCTTCCAATCTTGTTGTGGAACTTGATCAGCTTCATCAGTTGTTCGGCGCGTCAGATCCGGTATTCGACCCGCCTATCAGTACGTTTGAGCCGACTAAAAAGGAATCAAATGTTCCCAACATCAATACGATTCCCGGTGATGATGTTTTTTATCTTGACTGCCGGATAATTCCGGAATACTCAATTGAAGATGTGTTGGCCCGGGTTAAAGATATCTGTGATGGCATTGAGAAAAAATTCAATGTGAAGATTGAGATATCGACTGAACAAAAAGAACAGGCCGCGCCCGCGACGCCGGTTGACGCTCCGGTGGTAATCGCATTAAAAAAGGCGGTTAAAGATGTTTACAATACGGACGCGAAAGCGATGGGTATAGGCGGCGGTACGGTTGCCGCTATTTTTAGACGCGCCGGATTCAATGTGGCGGTTTGGTCCACAATAGATGATCTCGCGCATCAGCCAAATGAATATTGTGTCATCGAAAATCTAGTCAATGATACCAAGGTTTTTGCGCATGTTTGTATGCAGAACCTGTAGGATCATCCCAAAATCAATCATTTTAATTACTTGACATGAATTGGGTGATCATCTAAATTTAATAAATTATGGCGGGAGTAATTCAGTGGTAGAATGTCAGCTTCCCAAGCTGGACGTCGCGGGTTCGAACCCCGTCTCCCGCTCTTTCCATTGTGATAAATATTCTAAAGTCAGATAGATTGGCTTTTTCATATATAGAAAGTGTTCCGGTTCATGAGACACAATTTAACTGAAAAAGAGCCAAATAGCAGCGTGTCTGGTGACTTTTATCACAGACTCAAGCATACCAATTCTTTTAATTGAACTCATCTTCATTTGAACCGTCTCTAATTTTGCACATAAATTAATGTATGGAGGATTTCATGAGAAGGTCTTATTATTTATTGGGAATCGTGATAACTGTTTTATTCTCATTCTTGGTGCTGAATGCACAGATATATCAGCAGGTTCCCAATGCCGGTACAGTTAATTGGCAGGATCAGGTTATTCGGGCAACCGGTATTGGCGCTCCCAATCCCAATGTTCCTTTGGCAGCCCAGCGTGCTGGCGCAATTAGAGCCGGGGAAATGGATGCGCTGCGTCAATTGCTGGAAACTGTAAAAGGTATGAATCTGACATCAGAAACAATCGTAAGAAATGCTATGGTTGAAAGTGATGTCATTACTTCGAAAGTCAGCGGTGTAGTCAAAAATTTTAGAAAAGTCGACACGAGATATCTCAGCGACGGAAGCGTGGAAGTCGATGTTGAAATCCCCATCAGCGGAATATTACTGGACGCTTTGTTGCCTCAGCAGATTGGCGGTGTGAATCCGAACATGATGTACAATGCCGCTCAGCCTCAACCGACATATCAGAACGCGGTATATACAGGGCTGATTATCGATGCCAGGGGGTTAGGACTCCGGCCGGCAATGGCGCCGAAAATAGTGGATGAAACCGGTAATGAAGTATATGGTACCGGATATGTAAGCCGTGATTATGCCGTGCAGATTGGTGTTGTAGGTTATGATAAAGATCTGAATCGGGCAAAAACCAACGAAAGAGTTACCAATAATCCTGTGATTGTTAAAGGTCTTAAAGTATCAGGATCAAATAAGGCTGATGTAGTGATCAGTAATAGTGATGCCGCAAATATAATGGCGGCGGCAAAAAATTTAAATTTTATGGAACAGTGCAAAGTAATGATCATTTTAGATTAACAGGAGAAAGAACATGCGAAATGCTATGATAAAAATATTCGTGTTAATTGTTGCTTCTGTTTTTATTTTTCAGGGGTGTGCCGCTCCTAAGGAGAGAAAAGCGGAATCTATTCTGGATACTCCCGAATATCATTATAATCAGGGTGTAAAATTTTTAAATAGTAATGATCTAAGTAATGCGGAACGTGAGTTTAATCTCGCTAAAGGCTTAAAAGCAAATTTCGCTCCGGCATATGAGGGTCTTGGAATCGTGAAATTGGAAAAGGGTGATCTCGCCGGCGCAGAGATTCTGATAAAGGAGTCTCTGAGCAAGGACGGTGATTGGATACCGGCAAAAGTGGCAAAAGGGCGTCTTTACATCGCTCAGAATAAATTCGAAGACGCGGTGGATGAGTTAAAAGACGCTGTTGATGATGTAAGCGGATCAAAATCCGTCAAAGACAAAAAGGGCGTTAAAAAAGATGCTTATTACTGGATGGGTGTTGCCTACAAACAATGGGGCAAATATATCGAAGCGCAAACTTCATTCCAGAAAATCCTGGAAATAGACAATACGGATACTCGGGCAAGCAAGGCAATTAAGGAATTGGCGGAATATCAGGCTGCGGTCGCCGGTCAGTCACCGGAATTAAGAAAAATAGCTGCTCAAAAAGAAATTACCCGCGCAGATGTGGCCATTCTGTTTGTAACCGAATTACCGGTTGAAAAAATCTTCCGGAAATCACCATCACAGCAAAAAATCGGCTTCCAGGCCCCCGGGCAGACAATGATGGGTAAACGCGAAGCAGCACCCGGCGCCCCTGAATGGGCCGCGACTGATGTTGCGGAAGATTATTGGGCAAAATCATTCATAGATAAAAGTCTTCAATTGGGGATCATAGACAAATATCCGGATGGAACATTCCGTCCTAATGAAAAAGTAAATCGTGCTGAATTTGCCAGATTGATAGAGCATTTTCTTATAAAAGCATGGGATGATCCCAAAATGGAAACACAATTTTTCGGAGAAATGTCTCCATTCGCAGATGTTCTGAATACATCCCCGGTATTTAACTCAGTCATGGTTGTATCAACACGGGGAATTATTCCGGGATTTGAAGATGGTACCTTTAAACCTCTCCAGGTAGTATCAGGTGCTGAGTCGCTTAACATCATTAGAAATTTGAAATCCAAGTTTTAAATTCAGGGGAGGGATTTGCCTCCCCGTTTAAATAAATTGAAATGGATTAGCGATATGAAAAAAATTTTTACGATTGTTTTTTTGGTGTTTTCGATTACAAGCCTGGCTTTATCGCAATATCCCGGTAGCGCGGCCGGACAATCGCCGGATGAAACCAAAACGGTAGTAGCGACCGGATTTGGCGCAATTCTGAGCGGTGATATGGTTAAAGCAAAGGAAGACGGTGTAAATGACGCGCTACGAAAAGCAGTTGAACAGGTTGTCGGTACGATTATTGACGCGAACACGGTCACAGAAAATTTTATGACGCTTGAAGATAACATCTACTCACGGACAACCGGTTATGTGCAAACCTATGATGTGATAGGGACCAATCAGCGACCGGATAATTCTCTCGAAGTAACGGTGCGGGCTGTGGTTAAGGCCGGAAATCTGAAAAATGACCTGCAGGGAATTTTAACGGTTTTGAAAAGTGAGGGAATGCCTCGATTGATGGTAGTGGTTGATGAAGAAAATATCGGCCAGTATCGCGGATGGATCTCAACGGATTTGAACACCACCGAAACGGCTTTGATGAATGAATTAATGTCCTATGGATTCCCATTTGTAGATGCCGCTACCGCAAAGTCGAATGTTGCAAAGGATGCATTAAGCGCGGCAATGACCGGAGATTCTCAAGCCGCCGCCAATATCGCCAAACGGAGCGGCGCGGAAATTTTAATAATCGGAACCGCCAGAACTACTGTGACACAACCCCCTGTTATGCAGTCGTCGGGAATGAAATCCTGCAATGCTAATTTGACTTTACGCGCGGTAAGAGCGGATGACGCTGTTGTAATTGCAACGAGTAGCGCCCGTGGAGTTAATGCGCATATTGATGATTTAACGGGCAGCACGCTTGCTTTGGAAAAAGCCGCAAAACAGGCAGCTGTCGAATTAAAAAATAAAATTGTCGAAAAATTTCAGAAAAATCAGTTTGAAACGAGACAGATTCAGTTACAAATATTGAATATTAGCAATTTCAGCCAGTTGAATACCTTAAAGAACAGCCTCCCGTATTATGTTCGCGGACTTAAAAAAGTGTATCAGAGAAGCTTTGAATCCGGAACGGCATTATTCGATATTGAAATCACTCAAAAAGCAGAGACCGTTGCCGCTGAATTATCGAACAAGACGATTGAGGGGCTTAACCTTGAAATCATATCTGTGACACAAAACAAAGTCACCGCTAAAATTCTAACCGGTGATGGCGGGGTTAATCAGAGTGGAGGTCTTAGATGAGAGGCACATTAAAATTATTTGTAGGTCTATTTGTTTTTATCTTGCTTGTGTCCTTTGCGGATGCGCAGGACCTTGCGGGATTAAAAAAACGAGTGGCTGTTTTTAATTTTGAAGACAAAGCGCAGTATGGACATAATATCGGCAGCGGATTGTCGGATATGCTTGTTACGGCTCTTGTCGAAAGCAATAAATTTATGGTGATCGAACGAGCGGAGCTGGACGAGATTTTGAAGGAGCAGGGACTTGGAATGAGCGGAGCGGTTACGGAGCAGTCAGCTGCAAAAGTCGGTCAGCTTCTTGGTGTGGAATTAATGATAACCGGCAGTGTGAGTGAATTTGGAACCAAGGAGAATAAGGTCGGCGGCGGTTTAAGTAAGCTAAGCGGATTCCGTCTGGGCGTGGAAAAAAATTCAGCCCGGTCAGTGGTGGATATCAGGCTTGTTAACACCACAACCGGTGAGATAATCACGTCAAAACAAGCGGTCGGTGAAGAATCGACGACCAGTCTCGATAATGTCAGCGTGGAAGGGATTGATTTCCATAATTCTTCCACATGGGATAATACGATTCTTGGAAAAGCCGCAAGAAAATCAGTCAATGAATGTGTCGACATAATTACCAAGGGTATGCAATCTATCCTATGGCAGGGGAAAATTATTAAGGCGAATGACGACGGAACCGTCTTTATGAAACCAGGTTCGCAGAGTGGCGTAAAGAACGGCATGGTATTCTGGGTTTTTCGTCCCGGTGAAGATTTAATTGATCCGGATACAGGGCTGTCCCTGGGCTCAGAAGAACAAAAAATCGGACAAATTCAAATTGTGAGTGATGTGGCGGGTGGAAAAGCAGCCAAAGCAATAGTTAAAGGCGGTGGTGGTTTCGAAACCGGTGATTTAGTGAGGGTAAAATAGAACCGGGGGCAAGTATGAAATATAAATTATCATCCCTTATAGTTATAGCGCTTGGTATGGCAATTATACTAAGTTCTTATACTTTCCAGAACAAGGAAGGCGTGGCAAAGATCAGTTTCCCGCTTGGCAATGTTCTTGTTCTTAAGAAGGGCGAAAAACAGATGTCCAAAGCAGCGTTCAATATGAATCTGTTTGAAGGGGACAAAGTTAAAACACAACCCCAGTCGCGCTGCGAGATTAAATTTAAGGACGGGAGCATTATCAGAATTGATGAACAGAGTATTTACACCATTGAAAAAGCCAGCATCACTGATAAGGAAAAAAATGTTCAGTCTGAGCTTTCAATAGGAAAACTTTGGGCGAATGTAAAGAAGCTTACCAAGTCTTCTGACAAATGGAAGTTAAGAGGGCCTTCTGCGGTTGTGGCGATCAGAGGAACCATTTACAGAATGGATGCGGAAGCCGATTCAACAACACTTGTAAAAGTTTACGAAGGCAGCGTGGGTGTTGGTCCTCCCGGCTGGGAAATAGGTGCTGTTGAACCTCAAAAGAAGCCTGGTCCGCCTCAGCAGATCAAAGGTCCTGAACAGGTACAGGGACCAAAACAGGTGACAATGGAGGAATGGTTTGAAATTATTAAAGCCCAGCAGCAGATAAGGGTAAAACCGGACGGTACTTTTCAGAAATCAGAGTTTGATATTGCGGATGATGCGAAGAACAGCTGGGTCCAGTGGAATCTGGAAAGGGATAAACTAATAGATTAAAAAAAGGAGCGTTACGCTCCTTTTTTTATTTTAATAGGTACGATTCTTCCAGATAATTTTTGTGGGAAGAAAAAAAAGCACTCCAAATATAACGGTGTACAAAATATAAAATATCTCAAAGTGGATAAAATATCGGTTTAGATATTTAATGTTCAATCTTCTTGTCTGCTGTTTTATCAATAAATAATCAATTCCTAAAATAAGACCTATTCCCGCCCCTGCGCCGGCATTCCATTGTGAAAATGAAAATACAAGAATTAGAGAGATATGAGCCAATAGCGATTGCGCCATCAGGAAATATCCCCAGGGCCGGGAAGATTTTCCACCGGAGATCCATCTCTGTCTTTGATGATAAAAATCCTTCAGTGTTTTGACGGGTGAACTGAAAACGGTATTATCGATATCCTGTGTATGTTTTATTTTCCAGTTGCCTGTTTTTTCAATTGCCTTCATCAGCGCGAAATCTTCTGTGATAGAAAATCCCAGCTTTTTGAATCCGCCGGTCTCGCGATATGCTGCCATTCTGAATCCAAAATTGTTTCCTAAAATTGTCACTGGTTTTCCGGCATTGCTCGTACCCGAGGCAATGGATTGCAAAAAAAGCCAGTCTATGGCCTGAATTTTAGCGAACAGAGGCACAGAATCATCTCGTACACCCATAAATTCCAGAGGAACCAGGGTTGTTAATCCGCCGGTCATCCCGGTATTTCGATTAAAATATGAAGCGTAGGTCCTTATCCATGACTTAGGTGCGATACAATCGGCATCGGTAATTAGAACAATTTCGGAATCAACTTGCTCTAACGCCTGGGAAAGAGCATTCATCTTCCCATATAATCCATCCAAATCTTCCCGGATATGGATTAACTGAAAATTTTCATTTCTTTTGACAAACTCTTCGGCAATAGCAGCCGAATTGTCCGCTGACCGGTCGTCGATTATGATTACCCTGAAAAGATGGGTGGGGTAGTTCTGTCCGGCAAGCGACTGAAGGCAAGGGTAAATGTTTTTCTCTTCATCTCTCATCGCTACCAGAACCGAAATCTCAGGAAGATTGCTTTGTTCAGTTTTGTCCGGTGATTTTTGACTCATCAGGTAAAGCGCGGTGAAAAAATAAGTGATTCCTAAAACCAGGCATAACTCTGTTATCAAATTGGCATCCATCATTCTTCGGTAAGGGTTGAAATTTTAATGACAGGATTCAGGCGCTTTGCGTGGAATCGGTTTGCAGCGCGTTTTCCACACCCGCTTCAGCCCATCTAAATTGTTTAAACTGCCCGGCAATCCCAAAGAAAATGACGTAAGGGATATGCAACAGCGCGGCAAGGAAAAAAACATCAAGATTGCGCATGTCATTCAATACGCGCGCGGCTTTTTTCATAAAAAGAAACTCTGAAAGAGTTTTTACCACATACACGAAAAGAGCGGTTTTAAAAAACAGCGGACTTAAAGAATATGATGAAATACCTGTAAAAATCATCAAATTGAAGGTGAAAAGAGTGATCAAGCCAAGAGTGACCTTGACCGGATAATCAAATCCCTTGCTGGCGTAACGCATCCGCTGATGAAAGAATGAACTCCAGGTTTTAGGTGGATCATTGTAAACATGAGCTGTTTTACCGGGCGCGTAACGGATTCTATATTTTCCGGCTTCTCTGACCCGTGTCAGGAAAAGATCATCATCTCCTGAGATATAAGGTTCGAATTCCCCGAATCCGCCTACTTCAGTATATAATTTTTTTCGATATGCCATATTTGTTCCAACACATGTTACGGGATAGCCTAACCCTGTGGTTGACGCGGCAATTACGGCATGGGACAGATATTCGATCGCGAGCATTTTTTGAGTGGAAGAACCTGAGTCTGAAGAGGTGTATGGCGCATAGCCAAGAACCATATCGGTATTATCGGTAAAGTAGGAGATCATCGTCTTTACCCATCTTGAACCGGGCCGGCCATCCGCATCGGTCAGCAGAATAATTTCTCCTTTTGCGGATTTTATCGCGGTATCAATGGCTCTCTTTTTTGGCGCGAATCCGGGAATCCGGTCATTAATCGTAATTAGTCTGAACCGGGGATCATCAGCGCGGTATCTATTAATAATCTCTTCCGTTTTGTCAGTCGAACGGTCGTTTACGATAATAAACTCAATCATGTCTTTCGGATATGACTGCATAGAAAGACATTTTAGTCCATCAGAAAGATTCTTCTCTTCATTTCTTGCTGAGATGATAACACTTACCCGAGGTTTTCTATCCGTTCTTTCTTTTATCCCGAGTTGATTTAAACCGTTGCTTAGAACGGTTAATCCGGCAAGATAGGTCAAAAGTAATAATAGCAGTATTACGATCAGCGAAACAATTCCCATAGCGGCTTTATCTTTATCCTGATAGTGTGACTTATATGAAGATTATGCTGCCTAATCAACAATTTAGCATAATTTAAACCTGAGGGTCTCTAATTCCAAAATTAAAAACACCATCCAAACAATTAGATGAAAAGGGATGAATCAGGAAATTAAATATCTCTTTCGATATCCGGTTTAACTGATTACATTAAAGCGGGTGTAGTAGATATTAATTATTGAAGGAGATTGAATATGGCCGAAAGCAAAATTGGTTGTGCCCGGCCTATAGGAACTGTGGTCGGTGCACAGGAGAACAAGGAGTCGCCGGACAACCGGTATGAACAGAAGGAGAATTCTATGATAACAGCAAAAGTTGGTTCCCTCGCGCCGGATTTTGAGGCACCGGCGTATTTTAAGGGAAAATTTACTGAAATTAAACTGTCAAATCTTCTCGGGCGCTGGGTTGTACTCTGTTTTTACCCGGGGGATTTTACCTTCGTCTGAGCGACTGAAGTTTCAGCGGTCGCTGAAAAATATGTGGAATTACAAAAATTGGGAGTGGAAGTTATTTCAGTAAGCGTGGATAGTGTTTTTGTACATAAAACGTGGAATGATCAGGAACTCTCAAAGATGGTTGGTCACGATATCCCGTTTCATATGGTATCGGACGGGCCGGGCAATCTAGGGAAAGTTTACGGAGTTTATGATGAATCTGCCGGAGTCGAACTCCGGGGACGTTTCATTATTGATCCAGACGGAGTAATTCAGGCTATGGAGGTAATGACTCCTCCGGTTGGCCGTGATATCAGGGAAACCATCCGGCAGATCCAGGCATTTCAGCATGTCAGAAATACAAAAGGGGCCGAAGTTTGTCCCGCAGGGTGGCAGCCGGGTAAAAAAACACTTAAACCCGGTCCGGATCTTGTCGGGCAGGTCTGGAAACATTGGAATCCCAAAGAGGATTTGTAGTTCTGTCGGTGATACTACACCCATTCTTTAAAGATACTTCAAAGTAATATCTTAGCGGGGAATGATTATTCCTGAAAAAAATCAGGATTTCATTCCTCTATCTTTATTACCTCGTTTTACGATATGTTTATGGAAATACCCGCCTCAAGTATTGCGTATTAATCAATAAATAACAAAATGATGGATATGATCAAATTGTTGAATCATATATTGCCAATGATGCTATTAATCATCGCCTGTGGTCCGGATAAAAATAAATCTGAGGGTACTCCAATGCATCAATTTACAAACCAGTTAATCAACGAAACAAGCCCATACCTTTTACAGCACGCGCACAACCCGGTAAACTGGTATCCCTGGGGAGAGGAAGCACTTAGACTGGCAAAGGAAAAGGACAAACCAATTTTCCTGAGTATCGGGTATGCGGCCTGTCACTGGTGTCATGTGATGGAAAAGGAATCTTTTGAAGATGAAGAGACCGCAAAGATTATGAATGAATTATTCATAAATATTAAAGTTGACCGTGAGGAAAGGCCGGATATTGATCAGATTTACATGGCATATGTACAAATGTATACAGGCAGTGGCGGCTGGCCGATGAGTGTTTTTTTGACACCCGAACAGAAACCATTTTACGGAGGGACCTATTTTCCGCCGGACGACCGATATGGCAGACCGGGATTTAAAAGATTGATAAAGTCGGTGGCGGAGTTTTATCACAATGAAAAAGATAAACTTGACAAGAGCATACAACAGGTGCATGAAGCGTTTGATCATTCTATGAAAGAAGTTCAGGGGGATGAACTTCCGGGACCTGAAGTGTTTGATCAGGCTCTAAATGGGCTGAAACAATATTATGAGCCGAATTTCGGCGGTATCGGCCATGCCCCAAAATTTCCGGCCGTTCAGGTCTTAACTCTTTTCTTGAGAAAATATAAAACTGACCGGGATAAAGAATATCTTGATATGGTGACTTTTACGCTTAGGAATATGGCAAACGGCGGAATTTATGATCAGATCGGCGGAGGATTTGCCCGATATTCGGTTGATGAGCGATGGCTTGTTCCGCATTTTGAAAAAATGCTTTATGATAACGCGCAGCTGGCGCCTCTCTATTTGGATACATATCTGCTTACAGGTGATGATTTCTATAAGGATGTGGCGTTTAATGTCCTCGAGTTCGTTGCGAGAGAACTTTATTCCGATGAAGGCGGATTTTACAGCAGTCTGGATGCTGATAGTGAAGGTGAAGAGGGGAAATTCTATGTATGGACAAAGGATGAGGTCCTGAAGTTGCTCGGAAATGAAAATGGTGAAATCTTCTGCTCTTTTTATGATGTTACAGAAAAAGGTAATTTTGAAGGGACCAATATTCTTCATATTTCAGGTGATATTGATGCTTTGGAAAAAAAATACAAGAGGACTGCGGATGAAATAAAAAATATCATTGCCGACGGGGAAATGGTCCTTTTGAACGATCGTGAAAATCGCGTCAGACCTGGATTAGACGATAAAATCCTTACTTCATGGAATGGATTGATGTTATCGGCGTATGCGCGGGCCTATCAGACGGAAAGAAAGGACACATACCGCATAATCATTGAAAAAAACATCGATTTTATGAAAAAAAATCTATATAAAAACGAGCGCTTGCTGCGGACATATAAAAATGGCACGGCGAAATACAGTGGTTATCTTGATGATTACGCCAATCTGATCAAGGGACTTCTCGATGCATATGAGGCTCTTTTTAATGATGATTATTTAAAATGGGCTTTTGAGTTAACCCATTATGTAAATAAGAATTTTCTGGATCCCGAAAACGGAGGGTATTATTACACATCAAATGAGCAGGAAGAACTTTTCAAAAGACTGAAGGATGAAACCGATCAGTCGATTCCTTCCGGAACCGGAATTATGCTGTTAAATAATCTGAGGATATTTTCTCTCACTGAAGATAATGATCTGTTAAAAATATGTGAGAACATATTTAAGAAATACGGAGGAGAATTTCCGGTAAATCCTTATGGGTACGCAAGCTATTTAAACGCGCTTGATTTTTATATTAAGAAACCGAAGGAAATATTAATCGCGCGGCCTCAGGAGATGGAAATTGGTCCTTACCTGGATGTAATCAATGAATCATACTTTCCCAATAAAGTGCTGATGATCATCACTCCGGGCGAGAGACACTCAATGATGACAAATTCACTGCTTCAGGGTAAAGAACCTATTAATGGAAGAGTAACAGCGTATGTTTGTCAAAATTACACATGCAGCCTGCCGGTTTTTTCAACAGAAGAGTTAAAAAAACTGATCACTAATTGATCGCGATTTTTATGATGAACAGCCGGTCAGATAGCAGGACCGGCTGTATCGGGTGATACCTATTGGATATCTTTCTGGTTTTTCTGGAAAAAATGATAAAAAATCAGCAGACCTATCCCCGGGAAAAGAAATATAAGGCTTAATGTAACTTGTTCATTCGATTCTTCCGGCATAAAATTTCCAATCAGTATGGCTAATCCGATACCAATTAAAATGATTCCAAATTTTACAAGATTTAAATTGTCCGAATTTTTTTTGTAGTGACCAAGAAGATGCTTTAGCTCATCTCCTCCTACTCCTTTTTCAATTATTTTCATTTTTTCAAGATGCCGGCCGTGAAAGTATTGATAAATGACTATAGAAACCGCGATGAAAAAAGTGATGGGGATTAATATTTCCGTGAGCATTGATTTCCTCCTGTTTGGTTTTGTACTATAAGACAGGGGATTACGCGGAATGGTTTCAATTTTATTGTTTTTTTTGAAACCCTTTTAATCTTTAACCTGTCTAAGTAGGTGTGATGGCAGAAACAGAGTTAATCGATCAGCTTAAAACGGGTGATATGAAGGCGTTAAAGTCTCTCATGCAAATGCATCAGGACTATGTCTTTACCATCGCCCTGCAAATGGTACACAAAAAAGAAGTCGCCGAAGAGTTGACGCAGGATGTTTTTGTAAAAGCATATTATAACATTCAAACTTACGAAGGCCGCGGTAGATTGACGACCTGGCTGTATAAAATTGTATATAACAGTTGTCTGAATTATCTCCGGAAAAAGCAGGTGGTACATACGGCAGGTGATATTGGCAAAAATTATTTTTCTCCCGGTGAGAATAAGGAGGATAATACAGAGTTGATGATGCTCTGGACTACCCAGAACGCCGGGCAAATTGAACCCGATCTTGATAACCGCAATTTACAAACAATTTTGTGGGCTGCCATTGACCGTTTACCTTCTGTACAGGGTTTGGTGGTTTCGATGTATTATCTTAATGAGTTTAGTGTCTCTGAAATTGCCGGGGTATTGGAGACCCCTCAAAATACCATAAAAACGCATCTTTTCCGGGGGCGGAATCGGATGCGGGAAATACTTTTAAGTAATTTTTCCAAAGAGGAGCTAATTTGAACAGGCATATATCCGGATCTGAGTTAGAAATATATCTTCTGGAAGGCCGGGATTCATTGGGACCTGACAGAATGCTGCATATTGAAGGGTGCGCGTCCTGTCAGGAGATGATTGGGCAGTCTGTCGGAGTGCATCAGATGCTAAAAAAAATACGCCCGGTTCCGGTTAATAAAAACTTCTTTCAGGGCGTTGAATCAAGAATTTTAGAGGCGTCCCGCAAAAGCGTCACAAAACGGGACTGGATCACTTATGTCTCGCTTTTACTTCTTGCCGTTATTGCAATCTCCATTGCATTTTCCGGTCAATCATCTTCGTTTTTCACAAACCGGGAATCCGATTTATATCATTTAAACGAAACCATTGGCAAAAAAATTGATGGCATCAGTCTGCTCAAAGACCGGCTTCCTAAAATTGTAATCCCTGAATCGATTAGGAATTTATCCGCCGGCGCTCCGGTTTTTATCTTTCTTTTTTCAATTATTGTTTTGGTGTTTTATATGTTTATTGACAGATATTATTCCCAAAAATTTTTCCGTCAGTGAAAAATGAATTTTAAGATTATGACAATTTTAAAGATGTGCCGGACACCATTCCCGTTGATTATTTTTCTTTGAACGTCATTTGATCGCTTCGTATATTCCGTCTTGCGTACATAGATTACGAGGTAAGTAATGCGTGAGATCAGGATATTTAAAGAAGAATATATTAACTCTATCCAAAAACTACTGTTAGAAAATCTAAACTTTGATACCTTTTCCGAACCGCTTCTCCGGGAAAAAATACTCGAAGACCCGGATTTTGATCCGGCGCTGGTTCTTACCTGCTGGGAAGGTGATTCACTCGCGGGATTCATGCAGGGCCTGATCAGAGAAACCGAAGGTGAGAGAATCGCGTTTCTGAAATTATTCGCGGTTTCTGATACACACCGGCATAAAGGGATTGCCAGACAACTCTATCAGACACTGGAAGCAGAATTTATAAATTCCGGCGCGAAAAGTGTAAAAATTGCAACTATTCCCGACAATTATTATTTACCCGGAATAGATTCCCGCTACACTGAAGCGATGGATTTTGCCAGGAGTCTCGGATTTAGGACGATTGCGGAATCAATGAATTTGGTTGTTCCTCTAAAGGAGCGGGATTTTGATACATCCTCGGAAGAGCAGGATTTTAATAAACTAAATTTCTTTTTTAGCAGAGTCGTTTACGAACAGCGTGATCAAATTATGGATTTTCTGTCAGAATATTTTAAAGAATGGATGAAGGAGGGTGAAAGAGTTTACTTTTCCTACCCGGTCAGCATGCATATTGCGCGGAAGGGGAGCGAAATTATTGGATTCGCCGCTCATAATACCAATAATTTCGGCAGCGGATGGTTTGGGCCCGCGGGAGTGATCCCGGAAATGCGGGGCATTGATTTAGATGTGGTGCTTTTAAAACGATGCTTACAGGATATGAAAGAGTGGGAGATGAATCAGGCCGTGATTCCGGATGTCACGGAAACATCATTTTATGAATCCCATGTCCAGGCAAAAGTGGATCGAAGATTTATAAAATTTGAAAAAAAACTATAATGTATGAATTTGTTCTTTCCTGATGGTATATTGTCTGAACGATAATTATAACGATTAAAAGATTACCATATTTGATGAAAATGAGTTCAGGGTAATCAGGGGATCCGGAGAGCCAAATTCAGGCAAAAGAGAGTATTTATAAATTGCGCGACTTGCGTTCAATTTGAATAAAATAACAAAAAGTCGGGATAAAATATTGCAATACTTCTTTTTCATCAAAGAAAAGTAGAAAAAAGAATATAATTTTATTAACTTTGTTTGCTAAATTTTACAGAATTACGACATTGTTCACTGAATGATTAAGCCTGGTAATATTATTACGGAATGAGATTGTTTTTATGGGCCGGAAAATAAAAATTGGCCTGGTCCTGGGTGGTGGCGGAGCAAGGGGGCTGGCACACATAGGTATCCTAAAAGTCCTTCAGGATCGTGGAATTCCTATCGATATTATTGTAGGAACGAGTATGGGCGCCATCGTTGGTGCCACATATGCTCAGACGCCCGACGCGAGTTTCGTTAAAGAAAAGTTCGCTAAATTCATAAAAGGTGATAAATTTCGTTCACTTGATGATAATTTTTTTCGTCAGCAGCCAGGATATGAACCTGAAGATATCCTTCATCAGGTAAGCCGTGAAATTAAACGACGGCTGATTATCAATATCGCGGCTCACCGGGTAAGTCTGATGAAAGCGGAGCGCCTGGAGATTGCGTTAGATGCTCTTGTAGCAGATGAATTAATTGAAAATACCAAAATTCCCTTTGCCTGCGCGGCGCTAGATTTAAGATCCGGAAAGGATATTGTTTTTAAATCCGGCAAAATCAGGAAGGCGATACAGGCGAGTTCGGCTATTCCGGGGTTCCTGCCGCCTGTTGAATATAACGGGTATTTGCTTGTCGATGGATCGGTCAGCGCCAATTTCCCGATAGACGCGGCAAGAGAATTAGGGGCCGACATAGTAATTGCTCTGGATGTTTCACTCTCAACTTACGCGGATAACGGATTCGACAATGTGATTGATATTATCATTCGGTCGAACATGGCGGCGTCTCGTAAAATAAATGAATTGACTCTTAAAGAAGCTGATTTGGTTATTTCTCCTAAAATCGGAAATATAACCTGGAGTGCTTTCGAACAGATAGATCATCTGATCGCTCAGGGAATAGTTGAAGCGGAGAAAAGATTACCCGAAATTATTGACCTGGTCCTTAGTAAACAAGGAATTTGGGCAAAATCTAAAGCCAGATTCAGTCATATTTTAAAATAAAATATTTGTTCTCGTTGCAAGTATACAAGATTATGAGATATAGTTGAAACTTTATGTTTTTTATAAAATTAAATAATTGTGATCATTGCGGCTTGAATAAACTTTATGACTATAATATTAATATAACGAGTTTTGAATTGGACCGGAATTGACACTCAAATGGAGTTTGGATGAAACGGGCGATTGTAATTATTCTTGACGGGGTGGGTATCGGGGAGCTTCCAGACGCGGGTAGTTATGGCGATGAGGGAAGCAATACATTAAGTAACCTTGCCGACAGTGTTGGTGGATTACAATTACCGAACCTTGAAAAACTGGGATTGGGCAAAATTTTTCCAATAAAAGGACTGCGATCTGATTTGGATGCTACCGGTAATTACGGGAAAATGGCGGAAATCTCTCCCGGAAAAGACTCAACGACAGGACATTGGGAGCTGGCTGGATTGATCCTTGATGAACCGTTTCCAACCTATCCGAACGGGTTTCCCGCAGACGTCATCGATAAATTCACGAGCCTAACCGGTCTCGAAATACTTGGAAACTTTCCCGCGTCAGGTACTGAAATAATCAAGGAGCTTGGCGAAGAACATATTAAGACAGGTAAGCCGATTGTATACACTTCCGCCGATTCGGTTTTTCAGATAGCGGCACATGATTCGGTTATCCCGCTTGAAAAATTGTATGAGTTGTGTCAGATCGCGAGAGATATGCTCACCGGTGATCATGCTGTGGCAAGAGTGATTGCCAGACCCTTTACCGGTAAGAGCGCAAATGATTTTGCCCGCACCAAATATAGAAAAGATTTTTCTCTTGAACCGTTTTCGAAAACATTGCATCAAATATTTACAGAGGCAGGCATCCCTACTGTCGGGATTGGTAAGATAAATGATCTTTATGCAAGAGCAGGCATCGCCAAAAGCATCAACACAAAGATAAATTCGGAGGGGATGGCGGCGATTCTGGATGAAATGAAAGAAACAGGATCCGGTTTAATAATGGCAAATCTGGTCGATTTTGATATGCTTTGGGGACATAGAAATAATCCGCGCGGATTTTATGGCGCATTGCAGGAGTTTGATTCCTGGTTGCCTGATTTTCAATCCGGATTAAAGGAAAATGATCTGGTAGTTTTTACAGCGGATCATGGGAATGACCCGACGTCAACAAGCACGGATCATTCACGGGAATATGTTCCTGTCGTGGCATTTGGACCGGCGTTAAAAAAAGATCAGAACATAGGAGTTAGAGAATCCTTTGCTGATCTTCAAGCCACTCTTGCGGAATATTTTAATGTTGAGTCAACCGGATTTGGAAAAAGTTTTCTTGATAAAATTATTTAGAGACAGGGGATAGCGTGATACTCGGAAAAGTTGTAGGAACAATCTGGGCTACCCGGAAAGACGAGAAACTGGTCGGATTAAAATTGTTAATTGTCCGCCACGTGGAATTGGATTTTTCTTTAAAGAACACTTATGTGGTCGCGGCGGACAGCGTTGGAGCGGGAGCCGGCGAGATAGTTCTCATCACTACCGGAAGTTCCGCCCGTCAGTCTGCCTTAACTGAAGGGAAACCCGTTGATGCGGTGATTTCCGGTATCATTGATAAATTGGATTTAACAGAACATTAATTATGGAATTAGCGCGGATAATTGGTACAATCTGGGCCACTCAGAAAGATAAAAATCTTGAAGGGCTGAAGTTGCAAATAATTCAGCCGATAGATATCTATAGGCAGGACACAGGAAGCCCGATCATCGCGGTTGATACCGTTGGCGCCGGAGTAGGCGAAACTGTTTATTTTATCACCGCCTACGAAGCGGTAATTCCGTTAAGAAAAAAACCGGCCTTATCGGATGCATCTATAGTCGGAATTGTTGATAAGATAGAACTAGAATGATAAGTTTATGGGAAAATTTGAAAAAAGGACTGATTGAAGGATTTCAATCAGCCAGTGATCTGACTGCCGAGTATACTCGAATCGGAAGAGTAAAGATTGATATACTTGGAATCCGGAAAGAGATCGAAGAGAAATTGATTGAATTGGGGGGAAGACTTTACCATAAAGTGGTTGAGGAAAACAACCCGAATGCTGCTCCTGATGAAGAAATGAGCAGACTCATAGAAGAGATTAGAGTACTGGAATTAGATTTAAAGAAGTATCAGGATCAACTAAAAAACATTAAAAAAACGAATGTTAACAAGAAGAGTGATTGAAATAATGACTGAATAAATTACGTTTGCAATATCTGCGTAATTTAATTAGTATTAGGCGAACGTATAAGTTTTTTTAAATTAACAAAATATATCAGAATTATATAAAAACGAATTTAAAATATTGGAGTAATTTAGGTGAGCGACTTTTTCATAAGTAAGAATCAATCTCTGGAAAACTATTTAAGAGAGATCGGTGGAGTTCAATTGCTGACACCCGAAGAGGAAATTGATCTCGCGCAGAGAATTAAACAAAACGATCAACGCGCTTTGAAGAGATTGGTAAGCGCGAATCTGAGATTTGTTGTAAGCGTCGCCAAGTCCTACCAAAATTACGGTTTATCTCTGGAAGATCTAATCAATGAAGGAAATCTGGGGTTGATGAAGGCCGCTTACCGTTTTGATGAGACGAGAGGGTTCAAATTTATTTCTTATGCGGTATGGTGGATTAAACAATCGATACTCCAGGCGATTGCTGAACAATCGCGTCTGGTGCGTCTCCCATTAAACAGGGTGGGAACGCTCACGAAAATCGGTAAAGTTTACAGCATGCTGGAGCAGGAATACGAAAGAGAACCGACTCCGGAAGAGATTGCCACTGTTCTGGAAGTTGACAGTGGGGATATCACAGATACGATAAAGATGGCAACAAGATCGGTATCAATGGATTCACCGTTACAGAAAAACAGCGACAGCAGACTGATTGATATTATTCAAAATCAGCAGGATCCGGAACCCGATTCGGAGGTTATGGGCGAATCATTGAAAGAAGAAGTTAATTATATTCTTTCGACACTTAGCGCGAGGGAAGCTAAAATTTTAAAACTGTATTTTGGCCTTGATGGTGAAAAACCACACACACTGGAAGAAATCGGTGTAAAATTTAAATTAACCCGTGAAAGAGTCCGCCAGATTAAGGAAAAAGCTCTTAGAAGGCTTAGACATAGCTCCCGCAGTAAGGTTTTAAGGTATTATTTGGGTTAATTTGCGATAAAAATAACAAGATTTATTAAACTCCGCTTGATTGCGGGGTTTTTTTTTTATATTTTTAAGTATAAAACACGATTACTTGGTCGATAGTGATAAATATAGTTAAACTATTGATATAATATTCTCCTAGGGGCAATGGGTGTATGAAAGATGAATCGCGTCTGATTTTTGTATCGCGAGATCAAGCTAGAGTAAAAGAAATAAAAATATCTCGTCTGAAGCTTACAGTTTACATTTCTATCTTTTTAGTTACCTTCGTTGTTGCCGGAAAATTTGGATTGGACTTCTTAATTGATTTTAGTCATAACTCCAGAATCAACCGGCTAGAACGTACTAATACCGTGCTGCAGGCGCGATTAGGGGAAATGAAAGATAAAATTGGTAAAATAAATAATACAATGGATCAAATCGTCAAAAATGATGATGAACTTAGAATCGTTATAGGACTTGATGAAATTAATGCCGATATCAGAAACGTTGGTATAGGTGGTTCAAATTTTGATTATGATTTTGGTGATGAAATATCCGGTTTCGATGAAAATGTTGAACTAAGCACACAATTTGCGGAACTGGCAAAATTGGAGAGAGGTGTTCAGCTTGAATTGGATAGCTATAGAGAATTAATGAGTACTTTCCAGAAAAAGCAGGACTCACTTCAATTTATGCCTTCACTCAAACCGGTTTTACATTCGGTTATTTCAAGTAAATTCGGAATGCGCCTTCACCCGATTAACCGGGTTTACCGTCATCACGACGGACTTGATTTCTCCGCTCCAAAGGGCACACCGGTTTATGCTTCAGCTGACGGTGTTATAAAGTTCGCGGGAATGAACGGCGGCTATGGGAATATGGTGATGATTGATCATCATTACGGATTCGAAACGGGCTATGGGCATTTAAATAAAATAGTAGTGCGATCAGGTCAGAAGGTAAAACGGGGAGATAAGATTGGTGAAGTGGGCAATACCGGGATTTCAACCGCGCCGCATCTCCATTATGAAGTTAGGCATAACGGGAAACATCTTAATCCGATGACGTACTACTTTGATGATATGATTCTGAATGAAAGAGTTGTCAATAAAGAGATAAATTAATCTTAAAAAAAACCGCCCTTCAGGCGGTTTTTTTGTTATAAGGATAAAGCGTATGAAAGAGATAAATTTAAAAGTTAAAGGCATGACTTGTCATCACTGTGTTAAAACAGTATCAGATGCGCTTAGAGGAGTAAAAGGCATAATAAGAGCGGATGTTGATCTTGATGATGGGATGGCCTACCTTGAGACTGATGAACTTGTATTTAATGTAGAAGCTGCCAAAGAGGCTGTTGCATCAGCCGGATACCATCTTGAAGATGTCTAAGCGATAATCTGCCTTTGTTTAATTAGATATCATTTTTCGACTTGTTAGAACTTTTCCTCCAAAAGGTCATATAACCCGGTTATAAATGCTGATAAAATTATTTCTTTATGCAAATAAAGTTAATTTTTCAATTATATTTACAAATGTGTATTAAAAAAGTTTTACAGGTGAATTGAGAGAAATAATCGGGCGTATTAACTATTATTTCTCATACCAAATGAATTTGATTAAATGAATTACATTATTAAACTACAGCCGAAATAATATAATGATTAAATAGATTTATTGATTCAGCAGGCCGATAGCGGTATCGTTTTTCTGATTTTGAAAAAGAGAGTGTCTTTAAAATGTACCGGAGATATTTATGTTGAATTTTCTTTTTTGGGCAATGTCTGCTCTTTGTATTCTTTTTAACCCGGTTTTTTCCCAGGTAAATGAGACTGACAGCAGTGATATTGTGTTATATTTTACAGGTGATGTTTCTCTTGTAAATCATTTTGAGCACCATGTTGGCGACAAGCTTGATTATCCTTTTAGCAAATTGACAGCTTTGAGTGAAGCTGATATTTTTATGATCAATCTTGAGAGTCCGTTTACGGTTAGAGGCAACCCGGTTGAAAAGCAGTTTACATTCCGCGCCTTACCTAAATATGCCGGAATGTTAAAAGGATCTGGCGTTGATATTGTAACATTGGCCAATAATCATATGTACGATTACGGGGATACGGGTATTTTTGATACCATCGGATTATTGGATTCGGTCGGGATAAAACATGTCGGCGCGGGCAGAAATCTCGCTGAAGCGAGACAGCCGGTTATATTTGATATTCGGGGATTAAAGCTGGCTTATCTCGCCTTTTACGGTACCGGACCACACAGTGATTCGCATCCCGCTACAGAAGAAAATGCAGGGACCGCTATGCGTAATCTGGCTTACATTAAAGAGGATATAGAAAAGATCAGGGATCAGGTGGATTATATTATAATCAACTTTCACTGGGGGTTGGAAAAAGCGAATTACCCTGAAGAAAGTGAGAGATATTATGCCAGAAAATCCATCGACTATGGCGCGGATCTGATTGTCGGTCATCATCCGCACGTACTTCAGGGCGTGGAATTGTACAAGGGAAAAGTGATCGCGTACTCTCTCGGGAATTTTATTTTTGGCGGCAATTCGCGAACCTTCGAAACATCAGCAATATTAAAAGTTTTAATAAGTCCCGCTAAAAAAGGAATGTACCACGCTCAGATTATCCCAATAGGAATCAGGCTCTGGCAGCCATACTTTCTGGAAGGACAGGCCGCGGATGATGTCATCAAGCAGATTAAAGAATATTCATCTGTTTTTAATCAATCAATATTTTAAATAATAAAATTATGTCAATATTATCCAAAAAACCAATAGTAAATAGGCAATCACTGCTTTGCATTCTGGTTATTGTATTTTTCTTCAAATTGCTTGTTGCTCAGGAATCGAATGATCAAAAAATGATCTTATTCGCCGGGGATGAAAATGTTGACCGGATAGAACTTATCCCGCTTCTGAAGAGCAGGTTTAGCGACGATTTTAAAGAAAAAGTTTTAATTGGAGATTGCCGAAGAATAGAAGAATACTATGAAGATGAAGGCTACCTGGAAACAATTTGTGAATACGAGTTGATAAAAACCGGAGATAAGAGCCCTTTGAAAGTTGTGTTTAGCATTGATAAAGGTGAATTATTCAGGTTTGGCAATATCACCGTTGAAGGTAATAAGCATGTAAACAAAGAATTCATTTTTGGCCGGTTAAAATTTAAAAGTGGTAGTCCATTTACAAAAAAATCAATTCTTTCGAGCCAGGTAGCGCTCATGAAAAACGGCCTTTTTGATGATGTTGAAGTTTTAGTTGATCGATATGACCAGGAACAGCAGGTCATATCCGTGAAAGTATCGGTAAAAGAAAGGAAGAAATTTTACACCGACCTGGGTACAGGAATCGATACGGAAGACGGGTGGCGAAATTTTATCGGTTGGGGAAATCGCAATTTTGACGGTTATGGAAAGCAGCTTAATTTTTCTGCCCTTCATGCCCTTGATTATGCCGGGGGGCTTTATTTTAAAAAGGGGGAAATTACCGGAAAATACGTTGATCCGGCTTTATATTCCTACAAACTCAGATTTGACTGGTCAATTTCTTACCTCACAGACAGGCCAAAAGGGGTTAATTTTGGATTCGAGAAATATAGATCTATCATTGGATTTCACCATCTGATAAATGATCTAAGTCAAATTTCATATAATATATTATTTGAAAAAAACAACCTGTTCGAGGTTGAATTTGATGAAAATGATAAAACATTCAGAGATTATATCGGAAGGGAAGAAAACCGGGGTCTCGATATAATTTATACATTTGACAGCCGTGATAATTATTTAGATCCATACGAAGGTCAGAATCTTGAAATCCGTTTTAAAAATGCCTTCACTGTATTCGGGGGAGATAATACCTATGGTCAGGTGGATTTAAAACAGAGTTGTTATTTTTTAATAGGCGATCAATTTGTTCTGGCTAATAGAATCTCCCTGAGCGGACAGTTCTTTTACGGGAATCAGGAGGAGCTTCCATCCTACATGAGATTGTACCTTGGGGGGTCCACAAGTCTCAGAGGGTACTCGGAAAGCTCTGTAGGACCGAAGAATGATGACGGTTCGGCGCAGGGTGGATATTATTCATTTCTCGATAATATTGAAATGCGGTATTATCTGAGTTATAATACAAATATTGTGATATTTATGGATACAGGAAATTTGTGGCTTGATGAAGAAATGATTAAATTAAATACTTTAAAATATACAACGGGATTAGGGTTGAGAGTTCATTCACGATTTGGATTATTCCGTTTGGATTACGGAGTAAGAATAACCGATTTTGATCAAAACAGCCCCGGGAGAATTCACTTTGGCTTTGGTCAGGCTTTTTAGAATAATATGTGTGTTGGTGATTTTTCTGAGCGTCGCTGTTAAAGGGAATGCCCAGGATACACCGGTAAAAAAGTCGCGCGGGATCTTGAATGACGTTCAGATAGATTCAATGCTTCAAAAGTACCATCTTGACGGGGTAAAGATATTTGTGAAAAAGCTTGGTGTTTTTTCTGTAAAGGAAAAAAACGTCTCACTAAAAAGGAAAGATCTTGATGACAGGCTTTATCTCAATTTTCAACGATCTTTGTCCATGAATAGAGATGATTACAATCTTAGTATGGAGTACCGTCTCACAAGGGGGTTGTTTTTAAAAGGCGAGAGCGCTAAAATCTTTAAAGGTACAAAAAACAGTTTAAATTTATTATATAAAATAGAGTATTAGGAGGCAATGTGTCGGTATCGTCACAGGAAGTTGAAAAGATTGCTCATCTTGCAAGATTGACCTTAACAAAAGATGAAAAACAAAAATTCACGGGACAAATAAATCAAATTTTAGCCTATGTGGAAAAATTGGATGAACTGGATACTGAAAATGTTGAACCGCTCTCACACAGCCAGGATATTACAAATGTATTTCGTGAAGATGTTTTGGGAAAATCCCTGTCGCAGGAAAAAGCCCTGGAAAATGCACCAGCAAAAACAGATAAGTTTTTCAGAGTACCGAAAGTAGTGAGTAAGTGAAAACTATTTGTGTTATACCTGCGCGATTCGCGTCAAACAGACTCCCGGGGAAGCCTCTGGCTTTGATCGGTGGAAAACCCATGATCCAATGGGTTTATGAAAGGGCTTCAGCCGCGAAAAAAATTGACCGTGTGATCGTAGCCACAGATCATCCCGATATTAAATCCGTTGTCGAAAAATTCGGCGGAGTGGCTGTGTTAACAGATCCTGGCCTGCCATCAGGCACGGATCGTGTTGCCGCGGCTACCGAGACGGAAAATGTTGATGTAATTATTAACCTTCAGGGAGATGAACCGTTTATTTCGCCGGATCTGCTGGATAAAATGGTGGATGTGTTCAATGATAAACAGATTATGATGGCCACACCAATAAAGAAAATTCTTTCTAACGACGAACTGATTAATCCAAATTTAGTGAGAGTGGTAAGGGATAAGCATCATTTCGCCCTTTATTTCACTCGTTCGGTAATACCTTTTCTCAGGGATGAAAAAAAGCAGGAAAACTGGCTGGCCGGTCACGAGTATTTTAAACATATCGGTATCTATGCGTACCGGAAAGAATTTCTGAAAATAATTACAGGGTTGCGGGAAAGTCCTTTGGAAAAAGCTGAACGTCTTGAACAACTTCGCGTTCTTGAGAACGGTTACAGAATTTTTACGGTAGAAACAGAATATGAATCCCATAGTGTAGATACTCCGGAAGATCTTCTGCGGGTTAATAAATTGATAATAAAACAATAAAATCGGAATTTTAATCCTATGAAAAATACTAAGTACATATTCTTTACAGGCGGCGTTGTGTCATCCCTTGGTAAAGGAATCGCATGCTCATCACTGGGACTGCTGCTTAAATCCCGTGGATATTCAGTAACGATTTTAAAACTTGACCCATATATAAATGTTGATCCGGGAACAATGAGCCCATATCAGCATGGTGAAGTATATGTGACGGATGACGGCGCTGAAACTGATCTGGATTTGGGCCATTATGAACGCTTTATTGATTCCAATATGGGGAAGCTCAATAATACCACAGCCGGCCAGATTTATTATTCAGTTATCGAAAAGGAAAGAAGCGGGGATTATCTGGGCGCGACTGTACAGGTGATTCCTCATATTACAGATGAAATTATATCCAGAATTAAAAAAGTCGGTAAAGTTACTGACGCGGATATTGTCATAGTTGAAATTGGCGGGACCGTGGGCGATATCGAGAGTCTTCCGTTTCTGGAAGCTCTTCGTCAGTTCCGTTTACAAAACGAACCCGAAGATTCGCTTGTCATTCATCTGACTCTCGTACCTTATGTGGCGGGGGCTGATGAACTAAAAACAAAACCAACACAGCACTCGGTGATGCGATTGCGGGAAATAGGTATTCAGGCGGATACGTTATTATGCCGGACGGACAGGGAGCTGTCGCAGAGTGTAAAGGAAAAAATTGGACTGTTCTGTAATGTTCATGCTCATGAAGTTATTGATGCTCTTGATGTCGATACTATTTATGAAGTTCCCATAAGATACGCTGACGCCGGATTCGATGAACTTGTCTTAGATAAACTTAAACTCGAAAAGCATACACTGGATATAAGGGGGTTCCGCGATAAAATCGAGCGTTATAAAGCTGTCACGAGTGAGATCACAATCGCTATATGCGGAAAATATGTGACACTTCATGATGCCTATAAATCGATTACGGAGTCATTTGTACATGCGGGTATGGAGAATGATGTCAAAGTAAAGCTGAAATGGGTTGATACGGAGCTTATTGAGAACGACGGAGCAGAGAAATTTTTAAAAGATGTCTCAGGTGTTCTCGTACCGGGAGGGTTCGGTGAACGGGGTATTGAAGGAAAACTGGAAGCCATTAAATATGCCCGTGAGAATGATATACCCTTTTTCGGAATCTGTCTTGGTTTGCAATGCGCGGTTATTGAATTTGCCAGAAATGTTCTGGGACTAGGTACGGCAAATAGTACCGAATTTGATCAAGACACGAAGGATCCGGTTATCCATCTTATGGAAACCCAAAAATCGGTCAAGAGAAAAGGCGGGACCATGCGCCTTGGCAGCTATCCATGCAGCTTGAAACCGGGCACAAAAGCATCTCAGGCTTATGGGGAAGATGAGATTGAAGAACGTCACCGCCATCGTTTTGAATTCAATAATGAATACCGTAAGGTAATGGAGGAAAAGGGACTTACTTTCGGCGGATTATCACCGGATGAAAGCCTCGTGGAAATGATCGAATTGAATAATCATCCGTGGTTTGTCGGTTGTCAGTTTCATCCGGAATTGAAATCAAGAGTGTCAAAAGCTCATCCGCTCTTCAGGGAGTTTGTCGCGGCAGCACTTAGATATTCTTTGAAATAACAATCCTTGTCGTTTGGCCTGATTCAGAATTTTTTTAAAATCTTATTCCTGAGATAATAGAATGACGCTTGTAAAAACACTGCCTCAATGTATTATTCTTTTCAAGACCGAAAATAAATATTATGAGGATTTAAAAAATAAGCTTTTGGAATGGGGCATAGAAGTTCTGGAAGCAGATATCTTTGCCAGAATCCGAAACAATCCTCGGATGAGTGATGCCAGTATCGCTATCGCCATCATTGGTGATGATGATAAAAAGGGTATCGACTTTTTAAAATCCATTATGCGCGCCAATCATCTTGTGCAGAGATTTATGATGAGTTGTTCGGTTGACACGGAAATATTTCATCAGGCAATCAATAAAGCTCATATCGATTATTTTTTAACGCTGCCTTATCATGAATACGAAATAGCAACATATTTGAGAAAAGCATACAGAAGATTTCAGGAGCTAAGCAGCACCAATGACAAAATACAGGCATTGACAAAATTCACTGAAGATCTGATTGATGATAATAATAAGTACCGCACGGAAGCGGGTACTGATTCACTGACGGATTTGATGAACCGCCGTTCTTGTGACATGATATTAAAAAAACTATGGCAGAGATATACGGAGCGTGGAATTGAATTTTCTATGGCTCTTTTGGATATCGATCATTTTAAGAAGGTGAACGATACCTATGGCCATCAATCGGGTGATGAGGTTTTAATAAAATTTGCGGAGATTCTGAAAAAAAATCTAAGGCATGGGACTGATTATGCTTTTAGATATGGCGGTGAAGAGTTTATGCTTATTTCTTCAAATACCGATCTTAAAGAAATGAGCAAATTTGTGGACCGGATACTGGATGAAGTGCGATTGACGGTTATTTCCTCGAATGGATTTGAAATAACGGTGACTTTCAGCGCGGGAGTTGTAGAGACCGGTGATTATGAAGGTCTGGATGAAATGGTTGATCAGGTGGATGAAGCGCTTTATAAAGCAAAAAATTCCGGACGCAACCGGGTTGTTGTAATTAATCGTTGAGAACAGCTATGTCAGAATTTTTTTCTATTGATGGACCGGAATATCTTCTAAAGGAAGCGGAAGCGCTGTTTCTCAACTTTGAGATTGATGAAGCTATCTCAAATTGGAGGCTATATTTAAATAAAGGTGAAAATGAGGAACTGCGGAAGTTTGTCAATGAAATTATATTCAGTTTGGAAGAAGAATCGTTCGCAGATATAAATGATTTATCCGGTTTGTTTGAAGTCTGGTTAAGACGAAGGGGAAGATACCAGTCTGAACGTATTGGTAAAGCTGCTTTCGCGCTGTTGGAAAAACTGCTCACGAAAATTTATCAGGAACGTTTTCAGAAACAGGCAAAAAAAGAATACACACTCACATCCGGTATATTTGAATTTCTCTCCAACGATTCTGATTCAGCGATTCCGCGGCTTAATCGCGCCGTCACTGATAATGTTGAAGATATGCTGGCAAAAAGCTATCTGGGCCTGGCATATTATTCAAAAAATGATCCGTGTTCAGCAATGATTTACCTTACTCAAAATCTTTTTTTAAACGCGGAAAATTTAACTGAGGATGATTTTTTTGAACCGCGAATAAAATCAATCTACCAGGAATTATTTAGTATTCGTAAAAACAAAAAGATCAGTGCCTGGTTGACTGTATTTGAATCATGGTTTAAGGATCTTCTTATATTCAGAGATGAACCGAACTTTTTTATCGTGATGCAGCATAAAGAACGAAATGAACGTATTTTACAGGTTAAATATTATCCACATGAACGCTATCGTCATTTTATGCGTTGTCTCTTTGTCGCGGAATATGGCCGGTTGTTCAGACGAAAAGAAACTGATTTGGTTCTTGAACAGGAACACTATATGGAAAAACTGGACCGCCAGTTGTTCGCGCGTTACCGGCAGAAACGGAAAAATTGATTCAATAAGCAGAATCCCCTCCCGAAGGCTTCAGATATTATCGGATTAAAAGATACTAAATTTATTTTTGGCTATTCGTGAGTTATATTAGGGAATAGCGCATGATATTTGCGCGCTGTGAATACAGCTAAATTGTTCAGATATAATGTAACGGTTAAGCATTATAAAAATAAGGAGTTGTTTTGATAAAGAAGGGTGTACTTTTCGATTTTGACGGTGTTGTGGTAAAAAGCATGGAACAGCATTTTGACGCGTGGCAGAAAGCTTTTTCCGAAAAAGGGATTCATCTGTCTCCGGATGAATTTTTTGTTCTGGAAGGCCAGGGAATTGAAACCATAGCCGGTATTCTTGGGAAAAAACATGGTATGGACGATAAAGCGCTTTCCGAAATTATGGAATGGAAAGTAAATTATTATAATAAAATCATGACCATTGAATTTTACGATAATTTTATTGATATGATCAAAAACCTGAAATCTTTGAAGGTTCCGACGGGCATTGTTACAGGAGGGTCGAGGAGCCGGGTTGAAAAAATTGTGAAGGAAAATCTAAACGGCTATTTTGATATTCTGGTATCCGTTGATGATGTTGACCATGGAAAGCCCTTTCCTGATCCTTTTTTGAAGGGAGCGGAATTACTGAATCTAAGCCCGGAAGAGTGCATCGTGGTGGAAAACGCGCCATTAGGCATCCGTGGAGCGATAAGAGCTGAGATGACGGTCATCGCTGTAAAAACAACTTTAAATGAAGTTCATCTTAAAGAAGCGCATCATATCGCTGAAAATTTTTTAGAAGTGGGAGATTTGATCCATTCCTATCTTAATCATGGGTCAGTCCGAAGTTTTTGATCTACCGGATAAATTTTATTATATTCCACCTTCAAATTTGACAATTTGAATAAACAGGAATAATGACAAAAAGGAAGTAAAATTTAGAAATGTATCGTTTATCAATTCAAACAAATATATCCGCGGCACATCTTATTCGCGGTTACAAAGGGCCATGCGCCCGGCTGCACGGGCACAACTGGAAATTAAAAGTCGATGTAACGGCGAGTGTTCTTAACGAAATCGGTATGGCTATCGACTTTAAAGATCTGAAAGAGATCACATGGAAAATAGCAGGTCGTTACGACCATCAAAATTTTAATGAGATCGCTCCTTTTGACAAGATAAATCCGACCGCTGAAAACGTGGCAAAATACTTTTTTGAAGAAATTGATCGATTGCTGCCCGAAGGCATAAAGATGGCAAAGATCAGTCTGTGGGAGACGGAGAAATACCTCGTTGAATACAGTGAAAAATAAAAACAGTACCGATGACGCGTTAACTCTGAAGATAAATGAAATATTTTACAGCATTCAGGGCGAATCAACATTTGCCGGATTGCCATGTGTATTTGTTCGTTTAACTTATTGTAATCTACGCTGTAGCTATTGTGATACCGAGTATGCGTTTTATGAAGGCAGTAATTATACTTTTCCCGAAATACTGAATGAAATCCGTAAATTTGACTGCAATCTCGTGGAAATTACCGGAGGCGAGCCGTTAATCCAGGAAAATGTTCTACCTTTAATGAAGATGCTTTGTGATGAAGGGTTTGAAGTTCTGATAGAAACAGCGGGACATTTGGATATCAGCCCTATTGATTCAAGAGTGAAACGAATAATGGATATCAAATGTCCATCCAGCGGGGAATCGGAGAAAAACCGATGGGAAAATATCAGCAGTCTTACAAACAATGATCAGGTGAAATTTGTCATCGGAGACAGGAATGATTATGACTGGGCAAAGGAAATCATTTCCAAATTTGAGTTATCAGATAAATGCACTGTTTTAATGTCGCCCGTTTTTGGTGAAATCAGTTTAAATGAAATGGCTGAATGGATACTCGCGGACCGGCTTGATATCCGGTTTCAACTTCAAATTCACAAATATATCTGGAGCCCTGATAAAAGGGGAGTCTGAGAACTTACTCATCATCAAGTGACTTGAAACGAGAAGGAGATAAAATTGGCTGAGATAGAAGTATTTGAAAATCAATTTCCAAACAGAGATTATTATATCACCCATGTTAACGAAGAATTTACTTCTGTTTGTCCCAAGACAGGCTTGCCGGATTTTGGGACTATTACAATTGAATATATTCCGGATAAAATATGCATCGAATTAAAATCTTTAAAGTATTATTTTCTCGATTTTAGAAACAAAGGAATATTTTACGAGTCTGTTATCAATGAAATTCTGGATGATATGGTTAAAGCCTGCGAACCCCGGTTTATGAAAGTAACGGGTGAATTTACAACACGCGGAGGAATTTATTCGACTGTTGTGGCTGTGCATGATAATGAGCAACAGGATGAAAATCGATGAAACGCGAGAAAGCAGTTATTCTTGTCTCGGGAGGACTTGATAGTTGTGTGACGGCCGCGATTGCCAATTTGAACTATGAACTCGCATTCCTGCATCTGAATTACGGACAGAGAACCGAAAAACGGGAACTGAGAGCTTTTAAGGAAATAGCGGATTTTTTTGGAGTGGAGGATCGTCTTCTCGTTGACGCGGCATTTTTTAATCAAATCGGCGGATCAAGTCTGACTGATATGAACATGGAAGTCGGGGAAGCCAACATTGAATCAAATGAAATTCCTTCTACCTATGTTCCATTTCGCAACGCGAATATACTGTCCATCGCAACGAGTTATGCCGAAGTAACAGGAGCTACCAAAATTTTTATAGGCGCGGTGGAAGAAGATTCATCCGGCTATCCCGATTGCCGTGTTAATTTTTTTCAGGCATTCAATCAGGTTATCCGGATGGGAACAAAACCGGAAACTAATATTGAGATAATGACCCCGATTATCGACCTGAAAAAATGGGAAATTGTGAAAAAGGGGCTTGAATTGAAAGCCCCTCTTGATAAAACCTGGTCTTGCTATAAGAGTGAAGATAAGGCCTGCGGTGTCTGTGACAGTTGCGCGTTAAGACTTCGCGGATTCCGCATTGCCGGGTCTGATGACCCGATACCTTACCATAAACGCCCGGATTATTAGCATTCTGTAATTTCTAAAATGATCGCCGGTTATTCGATATAGGTAGCGACAAAGTATTTTGCCGTCAGCTTTTCCCCGGTCGCGTTTTGAATCATTTCATTCCAATACCAGCGGTTTCCCGGCATGAAAACTTTATCCTTGAGTAATTGCCCTGCCTTTGGATTATCCCAGAAAGTCACTTCTGATGGATCAACATGGTCGTATGCTTCTTCGGCCACCGTATGCCTTATCTGCGCGGCGAATAGCTCACCCAATAAATAGTTATGGTAATACGCGGGATAACCGATCAGGTGAACTTTTGAGGCCCATTCGCCTCCGTTTAGGTTTTCTGGCCGCGTGATGTATTGATAACGTTCGACAAGATCCCACCATAATTTATTTAAGTCCTGGTCGGGGTCGGCGTACATCTTCTCTTCAAAAAATTTCATGACCAGGGACCAGCGGGCGAACATCATTTTCGCAAGGCGGTCACTTTGTTTTATGGTCTCTCTGATTTTGCCGATTTCCTCTTCGTTCATGTTCAGCGCCTTCTTCATCCATAACGGATTGGATGCCATACCACCGAAAAACATGGCGATTCCTTCAGTGGTAAATGAGTGGGCGGGAGTGCGGAGCAAATATGGCAGTTCCGTATTTATATATTTATCATATACCGCGTGTCCGGATTCATGCATCATGGTGTCCATCCAGCGCTGGTTCGGGACAATATTGAGAAGTACGCGGATGTCCTGACCCCGATCCATGCAAAAAGAAAATGCATGCTGATTTTTTCCTTCTTTTTCATATAGGTCACTTGCCGCCAGAATGGATTCAATATCCATGTCAAAACTCCGGTAATAATTTTCCGCGAGCGACGGTATATCTACATTTTTAAAATAAGTATCAAGATTTACCTGATAGATGGCAGGAGCTTCCTGTGAAAATAAATCTTCATAATGCCACGGACGCAATTCATCTTTAGCGATGCCGAACCTTTTGCTGAGAACCGTCTCTACCTCGTCGTGAACGGCTCTGAATGGTTCGTCCGTTAAAGCGGCAAGTTCTTCAAAAGTATGTTTTACATCCGCGGGGTCTTGCTCTTTACTCATCATAGCCAATTCATAATAATTGCTGAAACCGAGCTCCGCCGCCATTTTGTTTCTCAATTTGACCAGCTTTTGAAGATCAGCAGCGATTAATTTCCCTGCTTCTTTCTGAGCGCGCCACGCGCCTTCACGCTTTTGTAAATTTTTCTCGGATTTAAGTAGTTCAGTTATTTGATTATCTGTCACTGTTTTTCCGTCATATTCAGCCCGGAAGTTGATAAATTTCTGAGAAATTTCACTGGTAAGTTCGGTTATCTCCTTATTCAGTTCGGGATTCCCCTGCTTCTTAAGAAAGGAATAGTAGAGAACATCCAGTTGGCGTTTTAATAATTCATTTTTTACAAGATTTTTTTCTTTCAGTTCTTTGATATACGCAAAGTGTTTCTGGTTTTGGTACAGTGAGTCAATTTGGAGCGATGCCTCATCCGCTTCTTTAAAATATTGATCCTGCCCGGTGATATAAGCATTCCATTCGGCAAGATTATTTTTGTTTTCAAGGGGAGCCAGCTTTTTCTCAAAGTTGATGGTGTAATTATTAAAGCCTTCTTCCGATAAAGGATATTCATATTTTTCAGAACAGGAAAATGAGATCATCATAACTCCAAGCAAAATGGCAAAGATAAATTTATTATTGGTCATTGATTCATTCCTCCAATATTTAAAATGTATTGAAATCAAGATCTGTTAACATCACGGAATGCTATTCTATTTCATCAGAGAACAGGTATTCAAGGTCTTTGAGACTGGATTCCACCGAATAGGGCATTTCTTTGGCGAATACATCCAGAACCACCAGCGCGTTTAAGTTCGCGTCTTTTGCGGGGATTGCTCTTAATCTGTCAGCGAGCGCGATGTTTACCGTTTGAATTTCTTCATATATTTTGGCAAGACCCGCAAGATCAAGATCGGCGATTTGTCCCTTTTTATATTTAAAATATTGTCCAAGAAGATATGTGCTGGCTGACCGGAAAATGGTTTCTTCAACTGTGGCAAACGGCAGATGGTGCCTGACCATCGGTTTCAGTTTCGACAGAACCGGGCATCCGGTGGTCACCATATAAATCCCCAACATCGAACTGAGACCTCGTTGAATACTTGTCTTTTTGGCAAAATTGCGTTCATCCGTTTTAACAAGAACAAGGACGGTATCAAATGATTTCACTTCAGAAAATGACGGAATGATATGATTCAGGTTCTTTGCGACGGGGCAATAAGGGGTCTCTTCTTTTCTGAGAGTGCAATTCGGGCATTGTTCATATTCCAGCCGCGCCCACTCAGGGGGATGATCATTCTTTTCTGAAACATATCGGAGTGTACCTGAATCCAACTTTATCAAAAAAGTCGCCTTATGTCCGTCGTCAAAACTAAAAATGTATTCGATTGTCAGGTGATTTTTTTCAGCCATTTTGAACTACCCCGAATAAGACATTTATATTTATTTTGTTTTATCTAATAGGATAAATTGGGTGACAGCCATTTTTCAACAGTTTGTATACTCATGCCTTTGCGCCGGGCGTATTCCGCTACCTGATCTTTTCCAAGCTTACCGGTTCCAAAATATTGTGACTCAGGATGCGAGAAATAATACCCGCTGACGGAGGCGGCCGGACTCATGGCAAAATGATCAGTTAAAGCGACGCCAATATTTTCCGTGACATTCAGGAGATCAAATAAAATTTTCTTCTCAGTATGGTCCGGGCATGCCGGATATCCCGGCGCGGGTCGTATCCCGGTGTAAGCTTCCTGAATTATTTTATCATTGGGAAGGTTTTCGTCGGGGCTGTAACCCCAGAACTCCTTCCGTGTGCGCTCATGCATTAGTTCCGCGAAGGCTTCAGCGAGACGGTCAGCAAGAGCTTTGGTAAGAATCATGCTGTAATCATCATGCTCAGCTTCAAATTGACTGATCAATTTTTCGATGCCAATTCCGGCGGTTACAGCAAAAAAACCGATATAATCACTAACCGCGCTTTCAACGGGCGCGATAAAATCTGACAGTGATAAGTTGGGTCTTAAATTGTTTTTTTGCATTTGTTGTCTCAGGGTATGGACCACGGCGATACTTTTATTTCGTTTTTCGTCGGAATAGATTTCTATATCATCTCCGACACTTTGAGCAGGGTATAGTCCGATAACGGCTCTGGCGGTAAGCAATTTATCTTCAATGATTCTGTTCAACAGTTTGCTGGCGTCATCAAAAAGTTTTTTTGCTTCGGAGCCGGTTTTTTCATCAGAAAGGATATCCGGGTATCGGCCTTTCATTTCCCATACACTAAAAAATGGTGTCCAGTCTATTCGTTTTCTGATGTCTTCAAGCGAATAATCATCAAAGACACGGTTTCCCAAAAAGTCCGGTCGGGAAATATTGATTTTATTCCAGTCGGTGTGCAGTTTGTTTGCCCTGGCGTTACCGATAGGCACTAAAACAGATTTTAAAATTTGCCTCCGGTAGTTATCGCGTATGGAACCATATTCAATTTTTGTTGTCTGAACAAATGCGTTTTTTTGATGATCATTGAGCAGATTACTCACAACACCAACCGCTTTTGACGCGTCCGGGACATACATGACAGCGGAGTTGTAGGCCTCGTCAATCTTAACCGCGGTATGCTTTTTTGATGTTGTCGCTCCGCCGATAAGAAGGGGGATTTTGAATCCCCGGCGCTGCATTTCCGCGGCGGCATGAACCATCTCATCAAGTGATGGGGTAATCAATCCGCTTAAACCGATGATATCAACCTCGTGTTCAACCGCGCTCTCAAGAATTTTTTCGACCGGCACCATCACACCAAGATCTATAATTTCGTAATTGTTGCAGCCAAGAACGACGCCAACTATATTTTTTCCGATATCGTGAACGTCTCCCTTCACAGTGGCCAGCAGGATTTTTCCGGCGTTTCTAATTTTTGCTTTGGATTTATTCGCATCCAGAAACGGGGAAAGATACGCGACCGATTTTTTCATCACCCTGGCGCTTTTAACCACCTGAGGCAGAAACATTTTTCCGGATCCGAAAAGATCTCCCACCGTATTCATACCATCCATTAGCGGACCTTCAATGACAAGCAGAGGATCACCATATTTTTTCATCGCTTCATCTGTGTCATGATCAATAAATTCCATGATACCCCTGATCAGAGCGTGCTTAAGACGCTCTTCAACGGATTCCTTGCGCCATAAGGATTCGATTTGGGCAGTCTTATCCTTTTTAATGATATTTTCAGCAAAATGAATCAGCCTGTCTGTCGCGTCAGGACGTCTGTTAAACAAAACATCTTCAATCAGGTCAAGATCTTTCTTTGGTATTTCTTCATATACGGTAATCTGTCCGGCATTCACAATTCCCATATCCATTCCGGCCTGTATGGCGTGATAAAGAAATGATGAATGCATGATTTCCCTGACAGCGTCATTTCCGCGAAAAGAAAAAGAAAGGTTACTTAACCCGCCGCTGACAAGAATATGCGGAATTTCGGCTTTGATCTGACGTACTGCCTCGAGATAATTAAGGGCATAGTCGTTATGAGATTCAATTCCGGTCGCAACCGCAAAAATATTCGGATCGAAAATAATATCATGCGGATCAAAATTTACCTGTTCCGTCAGAATTTTATACGCGCGCTTACAGATATCAACTTTTCGTTGAACTGTTTCCGCCTGGCCATTCTCATCGAACGCCATGACGACGACCGCCGCGCCAAACTTCCTTGCTGTTTTGGCGTGCTCGAGAAAGGTCTTTTCGCCCTCTTTAAGACTGATAGAGTTCACAATGCATTTGCCCTGGACACATTTCAGACCAGCCGTGATTACAGACCATTTGGAGGAATCCAGCATTAAAGGGACCTTTGCGATATCCGGTTCGGAGGAAATCAGATTCAGAAAATGCGTCATACCCGATTCGGAATCCAGAAGAGCATCATCCATATTGATATCAAGGATTTGGGCCCCGTTTTCGACCTGATTCCGCGCGATATACAAGGCGGTTTCATACTCACCGTTTTTAATAAGTCTTGCAAAATGACGCGACCCGGTCACATTGCAGCGTTCACCGATATTAACAAAATTGGATGTGGGAAGAATGGTGAAAGGTTCGAGGCCGCTAAATTTGCTGCGCGTCTCCACAACCGGAATTTTTCTCGGTGGTATACCATCCATTGACCCGGCAAAGGCGCGGATATGATCGGGAGTTGTTCCGCAGCAGCCTCCGGCGATGTTGATAAATCCGCTCTTTGCGAATTCGGCAAGAACTTCAGCCATTTGTGACGGGCCTTCATCGTATCCGCCGAATTCATTCGGAAGCCCCGCGTTTGGATATACACTTGTATAAATGGGGGCCATCCTTGAAATCTCTTCTATATGAGGACGCATCTGTTTAGGCCCGAGTGCGCAATTAATTCCGACACTCAACAGATCGGCGTGTTTTACCGAAATCCAGAATGCTTCCAGGGTCTGCCCTGAAAGTGTCCGGTTGCTCATATCGACAATGGTAACTGACAGCATTAGCGGGATTTTTTTATCAATTTCTTCAGCATATTTTTCGACGGCATAAATGGCGGCTTTTGCGTTCAAAGTATCGAATATCGTTTCAATCAGAAGCAAATCAACTCCGCCGTCCACCAATCCCCGAACCTGATCATAATATGCCTGAACCATCTCATCGAAGGTAACGGCTCTAGAGGCAGGGTCATTCACTTTGGAAGACATGGAAAGAGTTCGGTTGGTGGGTCCGATGGCACCGGCCACGAATCGCGGTTTCAATGGTTCAGAAATTGTGAAAGCGTTTGCGGCTTGTCTGGCAATCCCGGCTGATTCCAAATTTAACTCATAAATCAGATCGGTCAGCCGGTAATCCTGCATGGATATTCCGTTGGCATTGAAAGTATTTGTTTCGATGATGTCCGCGCCGGCCTGAAGGTAAGCGTGATGTATTTCTTCAATAATCCGGGGCTGAGTAAGGGAAAGTAAGTCATTATTCCCTTTTAACTCAATCGGATGATCCTTGAATCTGGTACCGCGAAAATCAGCTTCTTTAAGACTGTATTGCTGAATCATGGTACCCATCGCGCCATCCAAAATGAGAATTCGTTCTTCTAAATGTTGATGTATGGCGTGGTCGGGATAAAATTTATTCCGCATTTAAAAACCTTGTTTTACAGTTTTAGGGTTTATGATAATTTGTTCTCATTAGATTACAGTCATTCCCGGTTGAAAACTGCTTTTCTTTAAATATCACATCATATTCTAATCATTATTAAATTATTTTTGAATAAACATTGATGAAAGAATAATCAATTTTTAATAAAAACTCAACCTGACTTCAGTATAATATCGACATTTGTTTGACAGGCTGATTCTGTATGAAAGTCTTGCTTTACCAGGAATACCGGATCGCGGCATCGATGGCCTCAACCATACTGGTTTCATTGGCCATATTTTTTCCCGCAATGTCCATAGCCGTGCCATGATCGACAGAGGTACGTAAAAACGGAAGACCCAGTGTGAGGCTGACGGTTCGATGAAAATCATAGGTTTTTGCGGCAATATGACCTTGATCGTGATACAAGGCAAGAACGGCGTCATAACTTCCCTCCGCCGCCTGATGAAAAACGGAATCGGCTGAGACAGGGCCATCAACTTTTAATCCGGATTTCCGGAGAGTTTTGATGGCAGGAATTAATATATCTATTTCTTCACTTCCAAACATACCGTTTTCACCGGAATGTGGATTTAACGCGGCCACCGCAATTTCAGGATTATTTATTCCAATTTTTTCAAGATACTGATGGCATTGCCGGAGCGCTTCAATTATGGCTGATTTATTGAGCGAATCCGCGATTTCTCTGAAAGCGATATGTCGGGAATAGAAAAATATTCGTAAATTTCCCGTTACAAACAGTGTCATGGTATTCCGACTGTTTGTTTTGTTTGACAATATAGCAGTATGATCAAGAAAAGGGACGCGGCCCATTTTAAACGCTTCTTTATTAATCGGTGCCGTCACGATCGCGCTAAGCTTTCCTTCAAGGGCGTCATCGATCGCCTTACTGATATAATTATAAGCCATTAAGCCATATTTTCCCTCGACTTTTCCGGGTATTATCTTATTTTTGGATCGGGATACAGGGAAGCAGTATATTTCATCAGATTTGGCGTTGGAAAGCTGATTTGGATCATCAATTTCAACAATCCTTGTCTTGAGTCTGAGTAAATTGCTGTAAAATTTCAAGATGTTCGGGTCACCGTAGATAACCGGAGAACATCTGTCATAAATTTCGGTATGGCGGCTAATCGCTTTTAGCACAATCTCCGGACCAATGCCCGCCGGGTCTCCGAGAGTAATACCTATTATTTTCTTCATATTGAATTATTTTTCGGAAAAATTATTTATACAAATATACGAGATACAGCATATTATCGGAAAGAAATAATTTGATATGCCGAAATTGTATCTATGACAGCCATGGCGCATCGAAAAAATAATGATAATTCACCAATAAAATTTTGGGTGCAATGAACCGGATTATTACCATTATACTAATATTTTTATTTTATTCAATTCTTCACAGCCTTTTCGCCGGAACACGGATAAAAGGATGGTTCCGAAAGAAATTTCCGGAGTATTTCGGTTTATACCGTATTACCTTCAATATTTTGCAGACAACGCTTTTTATTATATCATGGTATTTTGTACCCAAACCATCGGAGATGTTATGGCAAATTGAAGGTGTGGGTGAATATCTCTTCCGTCTTGTTCAGCTTCTGGCTGTGGGTGGAATTTTATTGACATTAAGAGATTTTAATACTCTGGAATTCCTGGGTATCGCGCAAGTGAAACGCTATCTTACCGGAGAAAAAACCGCTGTCACGGATGAGCGATACAGCCTGAATACCTCCGGTATGTATGCGGTATCCAGGCATCCGCTGTATTTGTTCTCGATAATGATATTTTTATTGGAACCGGCAATGACACTCTACAAATTTCTGATTCTATTGTGGTTAATCCTTTATTTCTATATCGGTTCCATTTTTGAGGAACGTAGGCTTCTCACCGAGTTTGGCAGTCGTTACGCTGACTACAAAAATCATATCTCCCGCATTGTCCCGGTCAAATGGATTTACAAACAGATATTCTAACTCTCATACATAGAATTAATTTCATTGACGAACTTTTCTTCAACCACTTTGCGCTTAATCTTCAATGTCGGTGTGTATTCACCGGTATCAATTGAAAATTCAACAGGTAGCACAGTATATTTTTTGACCTGTTCATATCTGGCATAATTAGCCATGCTTTCGCTGACAATTTTATCAAATAATTCAATGATTTTCGGATGACGAATCAACTCACTTATATCAGACAACTGAATATTTTCATTCGCGGCAAATTTGTTCAACTGTTCCTGCTCCGGCAGGAGCAGCGCGGTTACATAATTTCTTTTATCACCAATTAAGACGGCTTCGGCGATGTAGGCAGAATCCTTCAGCTTTTGTTCGATCGGTTGAGGATAGATGTTTTTTCCGCCGGAAGTGACTAGAATATTTTTCTTTCTGTCCGTAATTTTCAGATAACCGTCTTCATCCAGAAATCCAATATCTCCCGTGTGAAACCAGCCATCAGAGTCGATCGCTTCTCTTGTAGCGGATTCGTTTTTATAATACCCCTTCATCAGGCTGCGGCTTTTTGTCAAAATTTCTCCATCATCTGCTATTTTTACATCAACTCCCGGTATAACCGGCCCAACGGTTCCGAATTTAATTTTTTCAGGAGGATTCAGGTTTGTAACCGGACTGGTCTCTGTTAATCCGAATCCTTCGAGAATAATTATTCCGATATTCTTAAAAAATTCACCCGTCTCTCTTTGCAGAGGCGCGCCGCCGGAAATAAAACAGCTGAGTCGGCCTCCTGTTTTTTCGCGGATTTTTGACAAAACGAGTTTATCGGCTAAACTGAATTTAATTTTACAGGCGAGAGGTATCGAAACATGATTTAAATGGCGTGTAAAATATACCTCCCCTTTTTTTAGCGCCCAATAGAACAATTTTCTTTTAATTGAGCTGCCCGACTCAACGGTCTCGATAATTTTTGCATTCATTTTTTCATACAGCCTTGGGACAGATATCATCACTGTTGGTTTCATTTCAGCCATATTTTGAGCAACAGTATCTATGCTTTCAGCGTATGCGATTGAAGCTCCAATATAGAGAGGAAGATAATAACCTGCCATTCTCTCGAGTACATGGCTAAGAGGAAGAAAAGACAGAAACAGGTCCTCCTCATTAACCGGCACAACATTCGTGCTGCTTTGCACATTAAACATGAAGTTATCGTGTGTGAGCATTACCCCCTTGGGGTCACCTGTAGTGCCTGAGGTATAAATGATGCTGGCAAGATCATCCGGCTTTGTGGATTTTACATTTTCCCGCAATATGTCTTTATCCCCGGAGTGGTTGCCGCCATTTTCAAGCGCGTCAGAAAGAGAAGTCACATCGTTTGAGTCCTCTGCCGGTTTATCAAATATGATAATCGGGAATAAGCCTGGAAGATTACTTCGTATTTTCCTGATCTTTTCTAATTGCCATTCATCGGATACAAAAATACCCCCGGCTTCCGAATGAATTATAATATTTTGGATTTGTTCTTCCCTGAGAGTCGGGTAGACAGGTATTGTAACCAGGCCGATTGCCTGACTTGCTAGATCGGCTATCGCCCATTCATAACGGGTATCTGAAAGGATTGCCACATGCTGCCCGCGCTGAAAGCCCTGTTTTAACAAAAATGATGCGAGTTGATTAACTTTCCGATGAACTTCACCCCATTTAATTTCCCGATATTTCCCGTTAAGTTTATAAAATAGGCCGGGACGATCACTAAATTTTTCCACAGTATTCAACAAAGCTTCCGGAATAGTTAATTTGATCATGATGATTTCCTAGTTTAGACAGATTAAGTTGAAATTTATTGTGACGGATTTGTTTCCAAATCGGCAAACTTAAATATAATAAAATCATTTTGTAACGAACAACTTTTTAAATGGCCATGGGATTATTGATCACAAAATATAAAAATACAATATACAATACCAAAAACATGACGCCTGTAATACGATTTAACCGTTTTTTGATCAGCAAATAGTATAACAGGATCAGAGTTAACAGGAGCATGACAGGGAAGTTAAAATAAACGATTTGATTGTTCATAGGCAGTGGATATATCATCGCGACAACTCCGGCGACTCCAAGAATATTAAAAAGATTACTCCCCAGAATGTTACCTAATAGAATTTCATTTTCCTTCTTAATCACGCTGACAATTGCCGTTGCCAGCTCGGGAAGGGAAGTGCCAAACGCGACAAGGGTCAGTCCGATCACAATTTGACTTATTCCGAAATGTTCAGCAATGATTACCGCCGATTCGATTGTCAAATTAGAGCCGAATGATAAGACAACGATACCGAGTATGGAAATGGTCAGAAAAACAAGTTTTTTAACACGCGGACTAAGGTCGTCCACTATTTTTTTTCCGGTGGATACCACAAGCTCTTTTTCTGTCTCATGAAGAACAGCAGCGGGAATCGGTGGACTGCTTTCAGAACGGATCTTCATACTCTGTCTGATCAACGTAACTGTGAATACAATAAGCAGAGCGAACAAAACAAATCCTTCAATTCGGCTTATTTCAAAATTTAAGCTGAAAATCCAGAATAGAAATGATACAATGGTTACCCAGTATAATTCCTTCTTAAGATCGCTCTCTAATTTTAGTATTGGTTTTAATAAAACCGAACACCCCAAAACAAGGGCAATATTTGCTATATTGCTGCCAACAATGTTTCCGATGGAAACATCTATTTTCCCGGAATAAGCCGCGATAAAACTGACTATAAATTCAGGAGACGAAGTGCCGAACGCAACCACTGTCAAACCGACGATGATCGGCTTGATATTGAATAGCAAGGCAAGCCTGGACGCGCTCCGGACAAGCATTTCAGCCCCAAGGTATAATAAAAATAAACCGGCTGTGAAAACCATTAGATTAAATAAAATCAAAAATATCCCCGATTGAATAATTAATAATCCGTTTTATAACAATGTTATGATCCGTAGAATATCTGCTTTGACCGTCGATGAGAGATTGCCCACTAATGTGCTCAGAAAATTTGGCTATAGCGGTTTGATTTTTTGATCTTTGAGCCAGATAACCGCGTTTTCCTCAAATTTATTATCTCTGAAAAGAATAAACTGGTTCAATATCCCGGGTCTGGATTTGATGATACGGTGATATTCTTCAAAACCGCCCCCTTTTTGTATCGCAGCCCACAACATGTCATGGAGTTCCGCATGATCGCTTTCGATCAGTTTTGTAAAATCTGACATCAATTCAAATATTATCTGCGAGAAATTGTTTGGAATATACAACAAATCTCCACGATCGGGAAGCATCATTTCCACGAGGCCGCTTTTATTCAAGACAGATACATCATCTTCAAGATCCAAAATATTGCTGATGATGCTGTCATTCGTCGGGATGCTGATGATGTCACCGGACTTGGTGTTAAGGTAACATTCCATTTCAATGTCCTGTCCGCGATGTAAAACAAAAGCCAATTCATCTATGTTAATTATTAACTCTTTCAAGAAGGCTCCTTATATTCTTTGGATGTCAAAAAATTAATTTAATAGAAATCAAATACTCTTCAAAATTATTTTAGAGGATATCAAGTAATAGTTAGTCATTTCTTTAAAAAACGGGAAGATAACATATCTTCCCGCATATAATTATTATTCGCTTCTCAAAGCATCAATGGGATCCATCAGAGAGGCCTTTCTTGCGGGATAGACACCAAAAAACAATCCAACAGAAAGTGAAAATCCAATAGAAATAATAATGGAAAGAACTGAAATTTCAGTCGCCCAATCTGTCAAAATTCCTAAACTATAAGATCCCGTTACACCAATTAATATTCCCAGAAGCCCACCGGTAACTCCCAGCATAGCGGATTCGGCCAAAAACTGAATCAATATTTCTTTTGGCCGCGCTCCGATGGCCATTCTCAGACCGATTTCACCTTTTCTTTCTTTGATGGTGATAAGCATAATTGCCAGAATGCCAATTCCGCCAACGAGAAGTGAAATGCCGGCAACGCCCGCTATAAGCAGCGTAAAAGCGTCTGTCGTTTCTTTTTCAGCTTCAATAACATCGATCTGGTTTTGAATGGTAAAATCATCAGACTTTCCCTTCTTTATCAGGCGATGGCGTTCCCTTAGAAGCTCGCCAATTTCCTGCACTGCCGGATCCATCGATTCTTTATTTTTCACCTGCACATAGATCGTATTAATATATGTGAGATTAAATACGCGGCGGAGAGCCGTATTTAAAGGAATTATAATCTGATCGTCTTCATCCACGCCATCAGAATTGACGCCTTTTTCTGTCAGTACGCCAATTACTTCGAATGGAACCTTGCCGATGCGAATGATCTCTCCCAACGGATCATCACCTTCAAACAAATAGTCCTGAATACTCTTTCCTATCACGGCGACACGGAGGGACGCTTTATCGTCCGCGTCTGAAAAAAAGGCTCCGTTTGATACCGTAAAGTTTCTTATGGTAAGAAAATCGGATGTCGTGCCGAGAACATTCGTTGTAGTGGTGAAATTAAAATATTTTATCTTTATTTTTTTGGATTGAGAGGGGGCAACTAATGCAACCGAAGGGCATTCCTGGGCGACGGCAGCAGCATCTTTTGGGATAAGTGTTGTTACATTGCCAATTTGACGCTTTCTTCCGGCAAATGATTTGACTTGTCCCGAGTTTACCGTTACCAGGTTTGAGCCCATTTCCTGGATCCGATTAAGTACTTCTTTCTGAGCGCCGTTTCCGATTGCCACCATGAGGATCACAGCGGCCACACCTATCGTAATGCCAATAAGGGCAAGAATAGTGCGGAATTTGTGTTCCAGCAGTGTTTTACGCGAAATTTTAATATTCCGATAGAGTTTCATGCTACACCTGGTTAAGTTCGCTGTTTATTTTAATCTAAAAGCCTGTTTTAAAATTATCTGACCTGATACTGCTTTTGAATATATGTTAACTTTAATTGCATTAGCGCAGCGATTCAATTGGATCGAGTGTTGCTGCTCTTCTCGCCGGCATCATACCGGCAGCAATACCTACAATGCTTGAAAACAGGAGACCCAGAACAAGCGCTTCCCAGGATATTGAAGCAGGAAGAGCAATTAACTTATCAAGAACTTCAGCTCCCGCTAAACCAAGCAGAATGCCAATAATGCCGCCAATAACCGTAATTACAGTCGTCTCGGCGAGGAATTGGGTTAAAATGTCCTGGGAACGGGCTCCGATTGCTTTTCTAAGGCCGATTTCTCCTTTGCGCTCATTAACGGAAATAAGCATCAGATTGGCCACGACAATACCTCCTACAATCAAAGATAATCCCGAAACCAGAATAAGAAATAAATTGAAGGTACCTGCGATTTTGGTGGCCAGCTCCATCACCTGGGTCGGGCCAACCAGTCTAAAATCATCCGGTTCCTGGTCCGCGAGATGATGTCGTTCACGCAATATCATGCCTATATCTTCAATCGAATCATTGATTTGATCAGTGTCGTAAATCAACAATTTGGCAGAGGCGATATAATCTACATTCATCATTCTCCGCATCAGGGTTGAGAGCGGGATCATGATCCGGTTATCCATATCACCACCACCCGGGCTGGTCCCTTTTGGCTCCAATACACCCTTTATCTCAAAGGCAACATTTCCGATATGAATCTGTTCGCCGATTGGATCATTGCTGCCAAATAGTTCACCTGCCGCAGTCAGACCGATCAAAGCGACACGGGCGGTTGTTGCCATGTCGTGCTGGTCTATAAATTCACCGTCGGTAACGCTCCAGTCCCAGACTTCCTCCCATTCGGGTGTTGCTCCTATTACTACAGCGGAAGCGGTTTTACCCATATATTTAGTATCGCGTCCTGTGATTAACTGCAAAGGAGATATTTCTGCCACATTTTGGATTTCATTTTGAATGGCTTTCAAATCATCCAGGGTGAGTGTGGTGGTCAAGCCGCCTTTTGAGAGTCCGACTTCGCGCCCTCCACCTGATTGTATAAGGATGCTGTTTAATCCAAATTTTTCAACACGATTCATTATCATCTTCTCAGCTCCTTTACTCAATGAGAAGATGAGTGTGAGTGAAGTGATGCCCACGATGATACCGATCATCATGAAAAACGTCCGAAGTTTATTACGGCGCATAATACGAAATCCGCTTGCAATGATCCTAGTTGTTTTCATGAGCGGCCTCCTCGCCGGAATCAGTTGGAACAGCCTCCGCTTGTCTGGGATGCTCATTAATATAATCATCTGTAATACGGCCATCCGCAATACGGATTACGCGGCGGGAGTGTTCGGCGATATTCTGATCATGCGTGATGACGATTACCGTCCGGCCTTTTTTGTTCAATTCCTGAAATATAGACATTATTTCTATTCCGGAGCGTGAATCGAGATTTCCGGTAGGTTCATCTGCAAATATGATTTCGGGATCATTAACAAGCGCGCGCGCGATAACTACTCTTTGCTGCTGGCCGCCTGACAGTTCGCTTGGGATATGATGAATGCGCGAACCAAGGCCGACTGATTCCAGCGCTTTTTCGGCAAGCTTGCCCATATCCGGGCGATCGGAATACAGAAGCGGCAGTTCAACATTTTCAAGCGCGCTTGTGCGCGCTAACAGATGGAACTGCTGGAAAACAAAACCGATTTCCCGATTCCTGATTTTGGCTAGTTCATCAATAGTGAGATCGCTAACTTTGCGGTCGTTCAGGTAATATGATCCTTTGGTGGGGCGGTCGAGCATTCCCAGAATATTCATCAGTGTGGACTTTCCGGAACCGGATGGCCCGATGATGGCCACAAATTCACCCTTTTGGATTTCAAGGGAAACATCCTGCAGGGCGTGAACTTCGGCGGTTCCATTTTTTTTATAAATTTTAGAGACGTTTTCTATACGTATCATAATATCTCCTATGCTATCTTTCCGATAGCCGGTATTATTTATATCCGATTATATTAATTTTTAATAGTGAAATTTCCGACGATCACTTTTTCGTTTTCAGATAATCCGTCCGTAATTTCCGTGTAGCTGCCTGATTTCCATCCGACGGTGACATATCGTTTCACCGGCTGATTTTTGTCCAGGACATTTACATATTTCTTGCCTCGTTCACGGTGAACAGCGGTGTTTGGAACGGTGAGTACGTTTTCTCTGGTTTCAAGAAAAATGGTGACATTGGTTGTCATTTCAGGCCGGAGAATTTTCTCCTTGTTGTCATTTATTTTAACGGTAGAAATGTAATTAACGACATTATCCTGAATTTCAGCTTTGGGGTAAATCGCCGTTACTGTACCTTCGAATTCAGTGTCAGAATATGTGTCCACAGAAAACATGCCTTTCTGCCCGACATGAATTCTACCGATATCGGTTTCATCCACATAGGTCCAAACTTCAAGGCGGTCCAGATTAATGATAGTGACAAATGTGGGAGAGTTAAAGCTGGCCGCGACCGTTTCGCCTTCCTGAGTGGACACTGACGCGATCACACCGCTGATAGGAGCTGTGATTCGCGTATATTCCAACTGCACCTTTGCAAAGTCAAGGTTAGCATCCGCTTGTTCCAACAGGGATTTGTTTATCTCGAATGCTTTTTCTGCAAGATCGTACTGATTTTGAGAAATGAATTTCTGATCCAGAAGTGATTTTTGACGCTTCAGATCCACCCGGGCGTATTCGAATGTGGCTTTAGCGTTATCCAGCGCCGCGTTAGCCTGATTGTATTTCGCCTGAAGTTCGGTAGGATCCAGCTGGGCGATAAGCTGACCTTTGGTGACTTCATCACCGATATTGGCGTGAAGATTTTGCACGATACCTGAAACACGCGAACCCACACGTACCTCAGCGCCGACCATCGGTTTGATAATTCCTGTCGCCAGAACCGTAGAACCTATATCGCGGCGGCTGACGGTACTGGTTTTCATGTCAGAAATGTCATTCTCATCTCCTGAACCGAACTGACCGGAAAGTATGCCGAAAAGCGCAATTAAAATGATGATCACGGCTGCGGTTACATATAATTTTTTGTTTTTCATTATTGTGTCTCCTTAAAACGGCTGATTCCGATTACAAGATCAAGATTGGCCAGTGCTATCTGATGATCTGCCAGTGAATTAATGTGACTTTCTTCCGCGGAGATGAGTACGGTCTGCGCGTCTATTACCTCAAGCATAGATCCGATTCCCTCCCGGTATTCCCCTTCTGAGATATTAAGATTCTCCTTCGCTCTCTCCAGAAATTTGACTGTATTGTCAATAGCTTGTCTGGATTCACGAACACGAAGATAGGCATTCCACACTTCAAGTCCGATGGTCTGGCGGAGATTTTCTAAATCATATTCAAGCGCGGTTTGTTCGGCCTTGCCCTCAGAGACCCGTGCTTTTGTCGAGAACCCGTTAAATAAAGGTAATTCCAGAGAGACGCCTGCAAACCAGTAATCATCCATGTCCGAAGCGCTTTCTCCTGACCAGTCATAACTGGCTGTGGCCGCGATCGATGGAAGGTATTCGCTCTTAAACATACGGATATTGTATTTCTGAACATCTAGTTGATTTGTCATACCGAGAATTTCCGGACGGTTTTTGAAGGCATTCCCGATCAGTTCATCCGGAGTCCGGATTTCATCTTCAATTGCGTTACTAAGATCATCAACAATCTGAATTTTGTTTTGTACCGGATAACCCAATACATTATTTAATACCCCTCCGGCAGTCAGAGCAGCATTGTCAGCCTGTATCAATTTAAGTTCAGCATCGGAGAGATCTACTTCTGATTTTAGAATGTCCGAGCGTGTGGCTATCCCCGCGATATAACGGGCGTTTGCTTCATCAACCCTTATCTTCGCGCGCTCAACCGCTTTTTCGGCCACCTGAACCAATCGTAATTTCTGCAAATACCGGTAATAGCTTTCCTGGACACGGTAAATTAAATCCTGCTGCAGGCTTTCATACTGATTCTCAGCAGCATTGAGACCCGCTTTCGCCCCTTTGGACTGGGCTATCAATTTACCGCCCTGAAAAATATTTTGTCGTACCGTAAATCCTGCGCCGAAATCTTCGAACTCCCGGTCATTTCCCGCAACGGTATATTGTCTGTAATTGCTTTGCATACTGAGAGCAGGGTAGAATCCCGCGCGCGATTCAGTCACCCGGTAATTCATCTTTTTAACTTCCTGCCCGCCGGCCTTCAGAGCCGGATTGTTTTCAACGGCCACCCGGATACATTCATCAAGCGACAATGCATTTCCCGAATCGCCCTGTGCCCTGGCACCGTGAACTGAACTCAGGAAGAGCAGTACAACTAATGTCAAGATTCCGCTTGTACTTCGCATTCAATACTCCATTTCAATATCAGTTTTAATTAAAGTATGTGGTAACTAACATAAAAGTTTAAAATTTTTATTTCTCTGTATTAAGCGCCAAATTTAGTGAGAGCCACAACTCTTTCTTCTGAATATTCATCATCCCGGGCATCATACCGCCACCCGCCCGGCCTCTGCCCTGCATTCCGCCGTTGCCGGGATCCATTCCGCCCATCTGCGAACGCATTCTCTGCATTTCTTTCATATCAGGTTGCCCCAGTTCAAGTCCGAAACTGATTTTTTGACCGGGTTTGGCATTGATTGCATAAGGACGGCCTTCCGAAGTTGTCAACGGAACTTTAAATTCGTATGTAAAAATACCGTCTGTCTGCCTTACCATGGCCGAAATACCATTCATATTGCTGGTGGGAAGTGGTATGTTCTCGCTGTTATCATTGACAATTACCATCCCTAACAGATCCGTCGGCATAGTTTTGAACTCGGCCCTCTGTTCATCGGATAGATTGGAAAATCCCGCCTGTTCAGGATTCATCAGGTTTACAGAAGGGTCTCCGTAATACTGGATGCCAAAATTCTTATTTTTCTTCCCATCCGCGTTAAACCATAAAGTAACACCGCGCATCTGGATACGCCTTGCAAGCGCTATATCGTTGAATTTATAAATAACGTAGAGGTTTTCCTCATCATTACTTATTCCCATTACCAACTGCATTTTATCGAAATATGTGAGAGAAGATTCGCTCCAATCCGAATTATCACCGTCAACCGAGACGGGAATGTCTGTCCATCGACTCTCATAATTCTTGTCACCGCATCCGTTCATCATCAACAATACTATCATCAGAGCCAGTATATACGATTTCCTCATCAAAAAATTCTCCCTCTAAAAATATAAATAATTGATTGTAAATATGAGGACATTTACGATTTTATGCCCGTTTCCAAACAATTAAATTAACGATCACTGTACAATTTTCCGCCGCTCTTCATCATTCCCCTGCGCAGCTGAATTTCTTTAAACATATTAAAAAATTGATGCTGCTGTTCAGGGGTCAGTATTGATTTTTCATTAAGTAAATGCGCGATAAGTTTTCTTTTTATTTGAATCTGATAGTCACTTATTTTATTCGCCATCATCTCCAGTTTTACAGAGTCCGGATCTGCTGAGGCAATTTCATCAATCAAACTAACCCCGCCGGCGCGTAATGAATCCATTATAATCTGAGTTTCTGCTTCGAATACACTGATCTGATCCTGCAGCTGTTCCTTCTGTATGTCGGAGAGATTAAGCTCCCTGCTTAAAATTTCCATCTGTATACCCGGCCTGCCGAGAGATTCCAGGTGATTACTGATGTACCAGTGCTTATAGGTTATTGTAGCCAGAGCGGATATGTTCACTATCACCAACAGAAGTATAATGAAAAAAATTAATTTTCGTTTCATCAAAATTTGCCCTTTTACTCAGTTGCGGAATTTATAAAATACTCTCCCGATGAACTCCCGGGAATAAGACTCAGATCTGTAAGATAATGAGAATCCACAAAGCTTTGGATAGCGATGTAGCGTTCATCAATCTGACCGGTAGGGGAGGGGATATCACCCAATTTGTAACCGATGAATATGCCGGCGATAATAGTAGCGGCGGCGGCAATCGGGTAAAACCAGCGTAATCCTGTATTCTTTAAGGTATTATATCCCGATTCATGTTCCGGAGAATAAATTTTATCAATTACACGATCAGAAAATCCTTTTGATGGTATTACTACATCCGGTTGTTCTGTTTTTTCCCAAAGAATTTTGAATTCCGCGAATACACTGCTGCATTTTTCGCAAGTATTTAAATGATTTGCAATTTCGGTCAACACGGTATCAGTAAGATTTTTATCCGTGTATGCAGGTATTTTTGATTGTACAATTTTGCAATTCATGTTCTTTGGCCTCCGTTTACAATATAGGACACGGATTTATTTAGAAACTTGCGCTAATAAAATTATTTTAGGTGATTTAATAATTTTTTTTGTAGATTTTTTCTGGCGCGGAATATCAGTGATTCGATGGAGGATAGGGATAAATCCATAATTTTCACGATTTCCTGGTATGGCAGATCGTTATATTGATGCAGGACCCAGGCGACTCTTTGATTTTCCGGAAGTGACTCAAGTAACTGTTCAATGATTTTTCCCGTTTCTTTCGCTTCGAGAATTTGATCAGGGGGCTCGGGATTCGTGATTTCTTTAACCTCACCCTCAATAATTTCATCAAGACTTCGCAGCAGACTGAATTTCCTGTGATCTCTGAGAAAGTTAAGGGACCGGTTAACGGTAATCCTGTAGATCCAGGTGGATAATTTTGATTTTTGTTCAAATGTCCCGGCGGAATTATATATCTGAAGGAAAACATCCTGAGCAACATCTTCAGCATCATTTTGATTGCCGATGATATGCAAGGCTGTATTGATGACGAGAGACTGATATTGCTCAATAAAATGCCTGAGAGCAGACCGGTCTTTTTTGACGATAAGCTGAATTAATTCGCCGTCGTTCATGATACTCCGTCTTAAACATCTGTATAGGAGGTAATGTCGATTGTGTGAGAAATGGCATTTTAAGCAAAAAATGATTCAATATAAAGAGGTAAGACCGGATTATACGGTTAAATAATGATTCAATATAGCTATTTTCCGCGTCAGAGGGAGATAGTTAACCGCGTGAGAGTTCTTCCGGCTGAAAAGTCAATTAATCGAAAATACTTTTCCATAATCCGGAAAAAAAGTATCGGGCGTTTATCCCGAGATTTCTGTTATTATATCCGCCTTCCTGAACAACAAGGGTAGGGAGTCTCAATTCTCCTATCTTAATACCGTTCGATTCAAAATCCTTAGCCTGAAGATCCCATGAACCTGTGGGGTCACCCTTTGCGGGATCGAGACCGAGAGCGATAATCAGAAATTGCGGTTTGAATTTTTTGACAATTTTCAGTGCCCTATCCAGTGAATCAGAATATTTTTTCCCGTCTATTTTTTCAGGCAAAGGAATATTATGATTAAATCCCTCTCCCGCATCTATCCCTTTTTCATCTTCGAACCCACTGAAATATGGATAAGCGAATCGGGGATGACCATGAATAGAGACGGTCAGAACATCGGAACGTTTGTAAAATATATCCTGCTGCCCGTTACCATGATGATAATCAACATCCAGAATCGCCACTTTCCCATAAGCGCTTAAATAATTTGCCGCGACGGCATTAGAATTAAAATAACAAAATCCACCGAAAGATTTGTGTTCGGCATGATGTCCCGGAGGCCGCACAAGTGAATATGCCAATCTTCGGCCTTCAAGGATCAGATTAGCGGCGGTAAGCGTGCAATCAACGGCGCGCACCGCTGCGAGATAGGCGTTTTGATTTAACGGAGTAAATGTGTCAATGCAATAATAGCCTGCTCTGATCGGCAGATCTTTTGGAGGCCTCGCCGAGTTCCGAATTGGAAAGACATACGGGTAGATGGATTTTCCCGGTTTTACATTTTTACAAACATTTCGGAGATAGTCGACAAAACGTCCGTCATGAACAGCGCGAATATGCCGGTCTGAATAATGCTTTACGGGGATTGTTTCAAAAAGATCAGTCCTATCAAGTTCTTTTAGGATAGTTTTTATGCGGATCGGAGATTCCACATAACCGCGTTCTTTAACATGATGGATCATATGCTTGTCATTTACAACCAAAGCGATTTTTTTGTCAGCCGGCGTTTTTAAAGGGTTTTTTTCCGGTATCTCTGTTTTAACATACAAGGGATCACGAAGTTTTACCGGATCGTCCTTTACTGATGCAACTACCATATCAACATATTCAACCGGACAAAGGTCACCGTATTTCCGTTCCAGGATCGCTCTGATAATTTTACGCAAATATTTTTTTGATAACGCCTTATCCTGTCCGAGATTATCAAAGACCAGATATGGCGGATCGGTTTCATCATGATTCAGCGGTGTCTCATAAGCGGTATTTATGATTGGCCTGGCGCCAAAATTTTCATAGAATTTCAGGCGCGAAATATTCTGCTTTCTGATCACGGGATCCGGGCTTAATGCAGGATCGTCCGGAAGGCATTCGAAAAATAATCCGATTGTGTTCAGTGATAAGGCTTCTTTCAGAACACGTTCATATAACGCGCCGCCAATGCCGCGTCCGGTCATCTTTTTTGCGGCAGAGATGAAATCGAGATAGAAGAATTTATAATCAGCATCGTGCAAAACAAACGCGAATCCTTTTACCTGACCCTTTACGTCATCCGCAACAAACAAAATGGAGCGGAAACGGTATTTGAGCGGATTGTGCAGCTTCTCCGGAAGTTTTATGATTTCATCTTCTTTTATCTCGGGAAATTGCGATCTCAGGATCGCCTGAACCTGAGCAATCGCAATTCGATCAATCGGGATCAGATCATCATAAATACGCCTTATTCTGAACACTAAACCTATCCTCTTTATTTCGGTGTTTTGTTCTCAATAGAAAGAGAAAATTCCAATCCGTTGATTAATAAATCATATTTTAATTACTATCACTATATAATTACATGTTTAGCTGTACCGTTATTTTCGGAAACATATTCCATCATCTCTTCAATGTGCATTTTACCGTTTCCGGATGGCTGCTTATATCGGTAGATTTTTCCCTTATAATTACGCAGGATGACCTCATCATCATTCATTTTCAGCATGTACTGTGGTAAAATAGGGATTTTCCCGCCGCCTCCCGGGGCGTCGATTACAAAATGCGGAACTGCAAGTCCGGATGTCCATCCGCGCAAGGCTTCGATAATTTCAAGGCCTTTTTCAACCTGGGTGCGGAAGTGCGCTGTACCAAAAACCATATCGGCCTGATAAATGTAGTAAGGCCGCACACGGGCGCTGAGTAATTTCTGCATCAGTTTTTTCATCACTTCAGGATCATCATTTACTCCTTTTAGCAAAACCGTCTGATTTCCCAAAGGAATTCCGGCGTTTGCAAGTCTTCCCAGAGCCTTAACCGCCACCGGAGTCAGTTCATCCGGGTGGTTGAAATGCACGTTGATAAACAATGGATGATACTTCTTTAACATATTTACGAGTTTTGTTGTAATTCTTTGAGGCAGAAAGCATGGAATGCGGCTTCCAATGCGGATAATTTGAATATGTGGAATTTGCCGCAGCCTTTGTAAAATATATTCAAGTTTATCATCGGCAAGTATCAGAGGATCGCCTCCTGAAATGATGACATCACGAATCTCAGGATGACTCGCGATATATTCGAAGCCTTCGTCCAGATATTTTAAGCTGATCTTTGACGGGTCGCCGACCTTTCTTTTGCGGGTACAGAACCGGCAATATGAGGCGCATGCATGCGCGACAAGAAACAAACACCTGTCCGGGTATCGGTGAACGATGTTTGCCACCGGTGAGAACTGATCCTCCGCTAACGGATCTTCCAGAAGACCGTCATCAATAAGTTCCGCTTTATCCGGAATGATTTGTTTATATATGGCATCGCCTTTTTCTTTAATCAGGGAAAGATAATAAGGTGTAATTTTAATATTAAATTCTTCATCAAGCCCTCTCAATTCATCAAGAGGAATATCAAATCTCCTGGAAATCTCTTCAGTACTTGTGACACTCTGCTGAAGAATTTTTCTCCATCGCTCCATTTTATTCTATACCTCCGATACTTAATGGAAATAGTTTACAAAGATGACACGATCATCACCCATGCGATAAAAATCTTTAATTTGCGCTGCTATTTTATATTTATTCCTCAGATAAAATTCACGAGTTGGCAGATATTTGGATTGAGATGATGTCTCAATAATGATCAATCTGCCTTTTTTGTTTTGGACTTCGGATTCAATAAAATGTAATAATTCTTTACCGGCGCCTTTTCCCTGGAACGCGGGTGATACCGCAATCCAGTATAGATCAAAAGTACCTTCTGTCGCGGGCGTGGGGCCGTAACATACATATCCGACAACTTCGTTCGCTTTGCTTTCGCCGACGTATATCAGATAATCCTTTTGATCTTTATTAAACAGAACGGTATCGATGAGCTCCATGGCAACATCGATTTCAGCAGGAGAAAACATATCAGTCTGCTGGAGAATCTCATAAACCGGCTCGCGGTCTTTTGACTCAATTTTTCGGATATTTATCAATTTCAGTCCTTTCTAATGCTTCCCTTAGAAGAAGCTCGACAAATTCACTGTATTTTATACCCGCCGCCTTCAATGATCTTGAATAACCGGCGTCCGGGGAAATATCGGGATTGGGATTATATTCCAGAACATAAATTTTTTCAGACATATCAAGCCGGATATCAACTCTGCCGTAATCCCGGCCGTTTAATAACTGATAAACCCGCAAAGCTGTGTCCGCCAGTTTTGATTTCAGTCCATCTGATATATCCGCGGGACAGACAGCAGGCGTTTTTTTATAAAGTTCGTGATCGGTCAGCCATTTTGCTTCATAACTCGTTATCCGGTGGTACTTCTCGTGAACGTCCCCGAAATTGATCTCAGAGATCGGTAAAACTCTGGGATTTTTATTGCCGAGAATACTGACATTAAATTCTCTCCCGGGAATAAATTTTTCCACAAGAATGGGCTGCCGATAACGATTAATCAATTCTTCTACCACAGAATATAACTGATCGAAATTTTCAATTACCGATTTCTGTGTTATTCCAAGGCTGGCATCTTCCTGCGCGGGTTTCGCGATTAAGGGATAACTTAAATATGTTTTAACCGGAGCTTCCCGAAATACCTGATACATCGGAGTTGATATCTTTTTCGATTCCAGTAATTTTTTGGTCAGTACCTTATTTTGCGCGATACCAAGAGTCAACGCGTTGTTTCCGGTGTAGGGAATTCCCAGCAATTCCCAAAATCCCGCCATATGCATCTCATGTCTTGCATTGCCCCGGAATCCTTCACACAAATTAAATATCACGTCAGGTTGATATGCCCGGATTTTTTTAAGATCATTGTCAAGATCCTGGATAGCGATGTATTCCACCTGATGGCCGGATTTCTGTAGCGCATCGTAGACAGCTTCCGCTTCGTCCTTCACCGCTTCCTCGGATAAAAAATCAATTGATTTTTCACCGGTTTCCGGGTCCGGTTCGTTGTAAGCGATCATCACCCTGTATTTAATTTTTGAATTATCCATTTTTATTTTCTCTCTGCCCGTATTCCCGCAATCATTTTAAAGGTGGATTATCCAACATTCAGTATCGGAAGTTCCCGTTCCATCAACTGCGGAATTGTACTTTTCAGATCATATCTTTTGGCCGCTATGGCGATAATTCTGTCGAGCATTTCTACGTAATTATATCCGGCTGTTCTCGCCGCCTTTGGAAAACATGAATTTTCTTTCGGGTCCGGAAGGATTCCGGGTATAGGATTCAATTCAAGCACATTTGGAATATTGTTGCTATCGAGCCTCACATCAACACGGCACCAGTCTCTGATTCTCATCACCCTGTAGGTATCTTTTACAACTTCTTCAACTTTTTTGAGAAGTGATGAAGAAATATCCGCGGGGCATTCAAAAATATTTAACGGTTTTTCCGGTGTATCCCAAATCCATTTCGCTTCGTAGGAGTATATCGGATGGGCGCCTTCCGGAAGCTCAGAATAGTCGATGGAAACAATCGGTAAAACTTCCACATTGTTACCGTTTCCCCAGATACCTACAGTAAATTCACGTCCGGTGAGAAATTTTTCTAAAAGTACCGGCTGATTATATTGCAGTAATTTTTCTCTGATTTTTTGACCGGCTGTGTAAGAATCATATACTACTGAATCGTTGAATATTCCTTTGCTGCTGCCCTCTGAAACCGGTTTAATAATCCCGGGGAATTCAAAACCGTTCAGGTCAATTTCATGTAAAGGGAAAAAAATTCTGAATTGCGGATTTGGAATACCGTAATAGGTTAAAATTTCTTTCGTACGCGCTTTATTTAGCGCGATGGCCAGGGTAAGAGGGTCAGAGCCTGTATATGGAAGGCCGAGCCTCTCGCATATTAAAGGTATATATGATTCACGGAAATCGCCAAAAAGTCCTTCGGCCATGTTAAAAACCAGTTCAGGGCTCAGTTCATCCAATCTCTCGGCAGCCTGATCATTTGCTTCAATACCGGTTACTTCATGTCCGGCCATGGTTAAAGCATCGATCACCGCGTTAATTGTCACCATACTATCACCTTCGGCGAAAAAATCCTGTGGAATCTCATTAATATGGTTGATAGAGCCTGCTCTCTTTTTATATTCATTTAGCAGTCCATTTTTACTGCTGAACGTAAGCGCGATTTTCATGATCCTTACCTCTCGGATAATCAACGGTTAACATGTTTTGTGCTTAAATTACAATAAACGTGCCAATGATTATTTATAGCAATTAAATTCAATAATATCAACTATTTATGAGATGTGTTACAGTGATGGCAGGTGAGTGATGAATACGTATATTCTCAAAATGATAAAATACGATTTATGATGGTGATATTGGTTCTCATTTTGAGAATATTGTTCAAATGAGGGGATAATAAATATCAAAATGATAATGAAAAGGTGTATCTATTCCAATCCGTACTCTTTTATTTTTCTGTAAAGGGTCGCCAAACTTATCTGCAGCGTCATTGCTGTTTTTTGTTTATCATACTGATAGTACAGCAGTGTGCGTTGAATAACTGATTTTTCTATCTCAGAAAGCGTATGGCCAACTTCAAATTTTATCAGGCGCTGAGCATCATCAATATCTTCCAGCAGCATAGGAAAGTGTTCTGCTTTTAGAAAATCATTCTGACAAAGCACAACAGCTCTTTCAATCATATTCTCCAGTTCGCGAATGTTGCCGCGCCAGGGGTAGCGCATCATCTGTTTAATAACTTCGGGAGTCACTCCCTGTACGCTTTTAGAATTAATGTTATTGTATTTCTCAATAAAATATTGAACAAGATAGGGGATGTCATCCAGTCTTTCCCGGAGCGAAGGCATTTGAATTGTCATGACGTTTAGACGGTAGTACAGATCTTCCCTGAATGTTCCAAGGGAGACGCGTTCCTTTAAACCCACGTTAGTGGCCGCGATAAAACGAACGTCAACTTTCTGTGTGACCGTATCCCCCAGACGTTCAAACTCTCCATTTTGCAGAACACGGAGCAATTTTACCTGCATGGAGGGGGAGAGTTCACCTATTTCGTCCAAAAAAAGTGTTCCGTCGTTTGCCAGTTCTATTTTACCTTTTTTTTGTTTAACTGCCCCGGTGAAAGCGCCGCGTTCATATCCAAATAATTCAGCTTCCAACAATGTTTCCGGGATGGCCCCGCAGTTGATTTTAACAAAGGATTTTGCTGAGCGCTGACTGTAAAAATGAATGGCGTTAGCGGCAACTTCTTTCCCGGTGCCTGTCTCGCCGGTGATTAAGACTGTGCTTCTTGATGAGGCGATTTGTCGGATAAATTCAATAATTCTCTTAAAACGCTGATTCACGCCGATTAATTGAATCATCCCTGTCTCAGGCCGGAGCTGGCTCTTAAGCTGCTCGTTTTCGCGGCGTAAAAGTATTGTCTCGCTGAGTCTGGTCAATAATTTTTTAAGATCGGCCAGACGAAATGGTTTTACAAGATAATCATAAGCGCCGCTGCGAATAGCTTCTATTGCTGACTCGACTGAGCCGTGAGCGGTAATGACAATAACAGGAATCCGGTTGTTATTCTCCTGAATATAACTAAGGATATCAAGCCCCGATCCGTCTTTCAGTTTAAGATCGGTGATGACAATATCAATGTCTTCCTTTTTTAGCAGATTGATCGCGTCATTCCGCGAAACCTCGGTCAGTATTTCGTATCCATTCACATTAAGACCCATTTTCAGGGCCTGAAGAGTATTTTCTTCATCATCGACGATCAACACCTTCAAATTAGGCAATTCTTTTGTCTCCTTCATCGGTTACCAGCGGAAAACTAATTGTGAATAATGTGCCTGTGTCCTTGCCTGAACGACAGGAAATCTTTCCGCGATGGGCCATTACAATCTCCCGGGAAATAAACAGACCTAAGCCTGTACCTGATTTTTTTGTGGAAAAAAAGGGTTCGAAAATCTGTGTTTTTTTATGTGGTTCCAAACCTTCTCCGTTATCTTTTATGGTAATGATAACCCGCGAGCCTCTTTTTTGCATGACGATCTTTATGATTCCGTCAGAATTTATGGCCTCAGCGGAATTTTGAACGATATTCGCGAATACTCTTCTTAGCTGAAGCCAATCACCCATTATACGGCAGGCGCTTCTGCCGGTTCGTAAAATAAATTTTATATTTTTATGGCTGAGTTCAAAACGCGATTCATCCGTAAAAACTTTCAGTTGCCGGTTCATATCCAGAGGTTCAAGCTGAAGCTGTGATAAATGACTATAGGTAATATAATGATTGAGATTACTGCTTAATTGAACGATCTCATTCTGAATTCTTGAGATGAGATTTTTATGTTCCTTTGTAAGCAGGTTTTCATTTTGTTCAACTAATTGCTGCTCAAGCACATCCAGATTAAGTCCGATGGAATTCAGCGGATTTCTGATATCGTGCATGATCGCGCTGGTTAGGCGCGCAATGGCCGTTAATTGATTCAATTGCTGTGTATTTGACTTAAATCCCGCTTGATTTCCCGAACCCTGGAAGTTTATAATGTATACAATATTGGCCACGTTAATATTTTTTATTTTACTTATCGAGAATATCACCGGGATGGATATGTCGTTTTTCGTTTTTATAAACAGCCGCAAATTCGGAATCCACTTCCTGCCGCCTCTTATTTTTTCCAGAAATTTTTGCCGCGATTGATCCGCAATAAAATATAAAACGCTTTTTTTAAGTATTTCATTCGGCTGAAATCCCGTAAGCCGGACTGCCATCGGATTCCAGTGTTTAACAATAAGTTCTGAATCGCAATCGACAACCCCCACGGGTGATTCATTAATTATCTGATATATGACATTCAGATGTTTTTGAAGGCCGTCTTTGACAATTTTTAATTCTTGTATCAGTTTTTGGTCACTTATTCTGAATTCCTCATAAATTTGCCCCCACCACTGACTAAGCTCGATCAGTGAATGGTCAAAGATTTTTTGAATCATACTGAATTTAAGCCTGATTTCTTCCATGCCGACAGAGGTGAGGTTAGAAAGAAAATGATTGATAACAGTTCTTGCCATACCAAGAATCGTTAACTGCGTATGAAAATTGTTCTTCAAGACAGAAAGGCTCTTTACCGACCGGAGATAATTTGAACACAGATATTTGCCGAAATCATTTTCAGCTTTTGCTGCCAGATCTTTTTCAAGACCTGCAAAAAGATTATCAAATATTTTTTCAAGCTCTGGAGCGGTTATTTTTATATCCGAACTCCATCCGGATGTGAGAAAAGTCTCAATCGCGCTATCGACAAGATTCTTCCGGTTTGCCTGAATTTCCGAAATAATTTTTTCCATGTACTAAGCCAGCTTATTCCCGATAAATTGTATGAGTCGTTCTGCTATCTGGTGAACAATAAGGTCAGGTACTCCGTCATAATGTTTAGATTTAAGACGCATATCGCAGGATTCATTCACATAATCCACAATAATAAATTTTTCCTCATTATTCATGGCAATTTCGGTTGAGAACAGATTTAATTTACAAATTTCCGCAATCTTTTCAACGATCGAATACATCGTTCGCAAATTATATTTTTCCTCATCATTCGGATTCATGATCTCATAACGGTGACTAATATCATTCCACCAACACAGGAATATATCATCGCAGGCATAAAATCCTCTGAACCAGAATCTTTTACCGTCAATATCCGCGGGAATAATTTTTTCCTGAAGCAGATATTTATCAAATTCAAATTCCAGTCGAGCCGCTATGACATCCTGTAAAGTCTCTGCTCCGTTAACCACGCCGATACCTCCGCCGGTTGTATTCGCCGGTTTTATAATAAACGGTCTGCCGAGATTCGTAAGATCAGTCAGTGACAATTTTACGTCCGCGGTTTCTCTGTATGAAGGCAGAATAATAGTGTAGGGCAGATTTAGACCATTTGATATGAACTCGAGATGCATCGTCGATTTATCTGACGCCCATTCTAACTGAGCCTTGGTCTCAAATACGGGCAAATCCTGTTTTGAGAGTAAGTGCTGTAAGTTTAAAAATTCAGGAGAAGTATCGGAAGCGCGGTCAAAAAAATACCGAAAACGCAACCGCTTTCCCTTCAGCAGGGAAATTGTTTCATCAAGATTATAAACTCTTACAATATAGGTAGACAGGCTCATCTGTCTGGCGTAAGTTTCCAAAAGGGAGACGAAGTCCGCGTCATATGTCCAGTCATAGGCAATACAAAGATCGTATTGTATCTGATTAGGGGTTTCAATGTTCTTGACAAAATTCAATTTATTCCTAAGTGTTTAATTTTTCCGGCATACATTTTACCGAACCGCGGTCAGTTTTTTACCTATGACAACCCGGCTTCCACGGCAGAGGATTTTACATCATTTTCAATGTTTCTGAAGAACTCTTTGCTGATAGAATACACAAATATCTCAAATACAAAATGATTTTCGTTCTCTTCGAGCAACTGTATTTGCGGAGCTTTTGTTAATAAAGTCCAGGGCGAATTTAATATGATCTGCCGAAGGGATTCAACATTTTCTTTCAGACTGTTTGTCCGGTTTAGTTCGATTTCGAAACGGTGATGATTGGAATGTTCTTCAGGGTCGCTTATTGAATGGATCACACCCGTTATTTTGCTGTAAGGAAACTTTATAATTTCACCGCTTTCGATTTCAATCTCCAGTGAGAGATATCCGATGCTTTTTAAACGGCCCTCTATTTCAGAAATTTTAATCCATTGTCCCGCTTCATAGACATCCTGCGCTTTAAATATGATACCCGCGATAAAATCCCGGACCGCAAACCAGGAAATCCACACGAGAGTGACCAGGATGATAAGAATAAGAGCAACAGAGTAGTATAAACGGTCCTTAAAAATCTGATCAATACTCCAAAGGACAAAAAGAAGCCAAACAACCGTTTCCAGAATCGGGTAGTACCGCTGAAAATATAACCGGTAGATTCGCTTTACAAAGACAACTTTTGCAATCCGCTCAAATAGTTTAATAATAAGAAAAAGAGCAAAAGCAAATATCAGAACTTTTATGATGGCGAACTGAGAGAGCGGTAGCTCAAATATCTGTTTCATAAAATCTCCATTTCTATAAATTTTCGAATTATAAACGGTTGGAGATACTGATTGAGCTCAAGCTGATTCGTCTGAATCTCCGTTACTAAACCGGAACGTTTAAGAAGTTCGATTTTGGTTCGGACTTTTTCCGGATCAGTGTTGAAAATTCTTACCAGCTTCTCAATGGTCAGCCGTTTATGAATAATAAATTGAATAAGCCATACCAGCCATTCCGGATCAAGTTTGTTAAATGTGTCTGAATCCGGACGCTCAGGATCGCGAAGGGTGAGTATATTACCGGCAACGCTGTCGATATGACTGAACCAGCCCTGTAGCGCTGTGCCGATATTGCCATTGGAATAATCGAATAATTTGTTAAAATAACGCACCAGTTTGAATTCAGAAATATTGTCTTCAAAGTGGTTGTTCAGTTGAAATTTGAATCCGGTTGACCGGTGACGCATGAGAAGAGCCTCTTTAATATCCTCTGTGTCAAAAGGAGTGCATTCGATGATGCTGATAAAATGATTATCAATCCGTTTTATTTTGTTAATAAAACGAAGACTGTAAGTATTTGTATTCACTATAAATAAGTGTCTCTGGCCGAATTTCTCAATCAGATTCATGATCTGATCAACCAATACAAATCCATTACTACTGCGTTCCCACCATAATTCGAGATCATTAAAAATAAATACATTGCCTGCGGGCATGGCATCAAAAATTTCTGCCGGTTCGCCTTGAGTTTGTAAAATTCTGTTCAGGTGAGCAGTGAAGACATCCGGAGCGATACTGCCTGTTTCCGGCGGAAAGATGTGGAATACTTTCTCGTGACCGAAAAATTTTGTCGCGATGGCGTTAGACAGACTCGATTTTCCAGCGTCCGGCTCTCCTGTTATGAGAATGCCTCCGCTGAATCCCTGTTTATATCTGCTCACCGCCTTCTCCGCGGTTTTCATCTCCGTGCCGCGGTTTATTCTGAACTCACGTCCGATAAAATGTTTGCCGACAAATAATTGTTTATAGTAAAAAGGAAGCGATTTGACGACTGCGGGAGGCGGTGATACTTTTTCAACAACATTTATCACTGTGCTGATGCTCCCGGGATATGCGAATTCTTTCTCTGTAAACTTCCGCGCGAACAGAACCCCTTCACTTTGACTATAAAGCATCCGGATCAGAGTGTCTCTGAAAGTCTTCTTTACAGTTTCCCTCACGGCCTGAACCTGGGACAGCACTTTCCGGCTTTCTTCCTGTCTGATATACTGGCCCAGATGCCCGATCTCACGTGTGACAAGATAAGGATTCATGGATGAGAAGGTTTTGTTTAAATGCCCCCATAATGAATCTTCCATTTTTTGAATATCTTTTGAGATTCTCTCTCTCTCGCTGATTATTCGTTGAATACTTTTTTCAATGATCGTTTCGATGGGATCGCGCAGATCATCAATTCCGGTCTCCTCTGATGTACCGGATGATGAGATATTAAAAGAAATGAGACGGACGACATCCCTGGCGGTGCCAACGGCCTGCCTGAATTCGGCCGGAAGTGATGAGATCTCCTTTCTAAACGGCGTCAGAAAATCTTTCTCAACCAGGTAATCCATAAGGCGCTGCAGGTAAATCGAAATCACTTCGGTTTCATCGAATTGATTGATTTCGATATTCTGAAAGGAATTTTCGGTGATAATATCTACTGTTTCAGGGATTTCATCGATCGCGCTTCTGATATCTGAAACCAATTCTTCAATAACAGATCTGTTATCAATAATTTCTTCCGGATCGAGTGACCATGATATCAAAGACTCTGTCTCTGATTTCTTATTGCTTTTGATTTTCTTAATATCCGATTCCAGCTCTGACAGACTACTTATAAGCCTGTTTTCCACAGATGCCCGAATTTCAGTAATCTGTTTTGTAACGATTATCCTGAATCTGTACTGCAAAGCCATCAAAATCAAATCCATCAACGCAAAGTTTACGACCAATTCCGTATTTTTTGATAAAGATGCCGGAACCTCAAGAATTTGTTCCTTTATTTTGTGATCGGATTTGGATATTTTAAATCTTTTTTTGAGACGCCGGCCCGCGTCTATAGTAATTGAATTGGAAATAATGTTCTGCATAATAACACGATTTTGAAGCAGCAGCTCCATTCTGAAATCACTAAGTTGCTGCTCTGACCGCGCTATTAAATCCTTTGCTTGTTTTAAGGTTTTTGCCTTTTCGTCTTTAATGAAATTCACATCCAACTGCCTGTTGTTTGCCATTTCTTCCATTGTGTTTATGGAATCCCTGATCCGGTTGAAAAGTTTTTGTAAATCTGATATCCGGCGGTATCTTTCAATTCCCGTCTTATCAAGCTGAGAATATAATTTCTTTAGAAAAACAGTTAAAATATGATATTCTACAAGTAATTTTAAATCAATGTTTAAGACAATTGGTTTTTTTGATAAACGGTAGCTGATTCGTTTCTTGAATTTCATCATCCGGATTTGAAATGAATCATCTGCCGAAGCGTTTAGTTCAAACGGCTCAAAAGTAACACCAACTCTTGATGAAACGTTTTCAGCCAACGTGTCTAATTGTTTAATAAAAAGATCAAGTCCCTGTTCAATATTCTCTTTTTGTTCCGTTGGAATTTCTGATTTGAATTCATCCAGAAGACGCCGGGAATGAAATAAATAATCGCTTTGAACCCGCATTAATAGTTTTTGAAAACGAAGAGGTTTATTTTCGGCAAATGCATTTTCCAAACTCTCAAAATACCGTTCAATAAAATTATTAAGTTTGGTAAGGAACCGGATCTCGGAATCCGAGAAATCTTTAAAAAAAGCGCTGAAAAATTCATGGATTTCTTTTTCGATCTGATCTGATAAACCGGATACCGTTTTTGAAAGAATTCCACTTTCCGGAAGTTCAAGATCGGGTAAATTATATTTTTCTCCTACCGGGAGTTCAAGATTCTGAGCCTTGGGTCCTGTCTTTTCGATACCGATGTACAGTGGTTTAAAAAATGAAGCCGCCTGAATAAGAAGTACCGTTCCGACAGTATCCAGGAGTGAATTTGTAACCGTAACAAAATCTCCAATATTTTTGTCATCTAAGCCGGGGATTCCAAGAATCGATAAATCAGCATCGACCGATTCCACCTTGATAATTTCTTCAAACTTACGTTTTTCAATAGCGTTATTTATGACTTTCACCCTGGCGTCCAAACGCTGTTCTTCTAAGAT
>JACDJC010000042.1_pt1 | contig 160026 bp, 158 predicted proteins | sample 7454191 | NCBI WGS metagenome assembly JACDJC01 (sample SAMN14253291, study PRJNA609438) | sludge metagenome | isolation source: sludge after 25d culture with pyrite and EDTA | collected 2018-12-20 | reverse complement strand
CAGCGTGTGCAAAGGATTCTGTCCCACGATGATTCTCCCGTCATTCCTTTTGTTGTCTGGCATTGCACCGTAGAGGTGTCAATGCGCTGACCAGACTACGATCATCCGTGGACGGCCGTCAATATAACCAAAGTGATAGGTGGTACAGTTGCTTGGATCATCTTTCTGTAGCCATATCGTAACTACTTCGAAATACACTTGACGATTATTCAGGCTTTATGGAACTGCATATCAAACTTGCGGGTGATGCAAGGTGTTGATTAAAAAAGACTGGATTAATATTGCTTCGCCTGTTAATCCGCAGGTCCCTGGTTCGAGCCCAGGTCGGGGAGCCAATCAAGAAAAACGGGCGCCGAATGACGCCCGTTTTTTCATTCAATCAGTAAAGTGAATTCATTTATCGCCTACATCTTGAGCGAGACGCCCAGTGACAGCATGTGCACGCCGCCAGTCAGCAGGCTGTCAGTGTCGTCATTGTAGTAGTCGTACAGGTAGTTGGCGCGCAATGTCGTGTTCGGGTTGAGCGAGTAGTCCGCGCCAAGGGAAATTGAATGCAGGGTGTTGTCGATCTTCGAGTCGACCGTGCCCGTCGCGTTCTGCAATTCCGTCAGCACGACGCCGGTGGCAACATCTCCCGTGGATTTCGAGAAGGTGTAGCTTCCGCTCAGCTTGAGTTTGTCACGGGCCTGCCAGTCGGCGCCGATTCCCAGACTGTAGGTGTCCACTTTGTAGTTGGGTCTGTCTATCAGGGAAAAAATGACACCAGGGTTCCAGCGTTCGGTATTGGTCTGAAATAAATAGCTGCTCAGGTCATTCTGTACCCAAAAGAGATTGGCAAAGGCGTTGACAGTATCGACGGGCATGACATTGAAGGTCAGGCCGGCGGAGTGAAGCGTGCTGTCGATGTCCTGGTTGTAAATCCCGGGACCACCCGCATCAAGGAAGGTATTGTTGGCATTCTGCTTGCGGGTGTAATCGTAAAATCCGCTGGCCAGCCAGCCGGCAGGCGCGGTGTAGCTTACGAGGCTCTTGACCTGTAATGCTTCTTCCGGCTCGGATACAAGCCCTGTTTTGTCGGCCCATGTGTAGGAAGGCGTTAGCCGGACGTTCCAGCCCTTTGCCGGCCGTGCGATCAGCTTCAGATAGGCTTCGTCGGAAAGCGTGTCTTCGCGATAAAGGGTTTGTCCTGGCAGGATATGCTCGGCCGCCGCAGCACCAAAAGTCAGATCGCGTTCCCTGTCGAGCCGGTGCCAGCCCAGTGTTACAGTCGAACCCATGATGCCGGGGCGCCAGTTTGCCGCCAGTCCATAATCAATGGAAGTGATGTCATTGATGCGGGGCGCGACCAGTTGTCCGGGCGCGGTTGGAGAAATCACGTTTTCCACCGGGAAAGATGATTCGTTGTCCCGTTGGTAGTACTTGACGAAGCCTTCCACTCCAAGATTGCTGCGTGCATTCCAGCTGGCATTGATGAATGCGCTGTCGGTGGTGATTTCGCCTTCCCAGTTGTCTGGGCCGGGTGTGGGACCGCCAAAGGAAGCGGTAAATCGGGGGTGGCTGCTGTCGTCTTCCAGGCTGCTGTGGCTGTAACCCAGGGCGAGTAGAAACGTGTGGCCGAAAAGTTTGTTGAGTTGCAGGGTTTGAGATACCAGACTGGTGTCGGGAACGTAGAAGAAGGGAGCCAATCCGCGGCGATTGGTGGAAGTAATATCGGTTACCGCAACTCCCTGTGGCGCCAGGATATCGTCAAACAGTTTCAGGTCCGCTGTTCCGCTGGTGAATTTTTCCAGCGAAACGTTGTAATTGATGTTAAGCAGTCCCTTGGGCGAGGCATCGATATTGAATGCCACCTTGTTCATGCGCTCGTCGATGCCGAGATTGATGCCACGCCATTTGTCCGAGTCATTGGTAATGCAGGGGCCGCTACCGGGGCATGTCGCCGGATTGTCCATGTAAAACGGCGCGAACTTGTTGCCTTCACGCATGTAGCCGTCATAGTCGATCGAGACCGCGGCCATGCCGCCAAATAGTGTGGGCTTGACCTTGAAGCTCGCGCCATAGGATGTGCGGTCGACATGATAGTCAAAGCGGCCGGCATCATCGTTGAATGTCTGATAGGGGCCAACAGGAACCGTGCCGCCCGCAACCTGGCCTGGGCTGAACAGAAAATCAATCCCGCCCGTGGCAGAACGGTAATGCGAATAGTGGGCTGAAAGCGCTATTTCGTCATCGCTGAACCTGACCGTGCCACGATGATTGTGCAGGCCGAATCCCTGGCGTTCAAGAACAAAGAGGTCGCGATCGCCGTTATTGATTGTCAGGTCAAGATCGACATCGGCAACGACATCCGCGCGGGTGTCGCCGGAGAAGCCCTTGCGATATTCATAACGTTCGAGGAAGTGCGTCTTGTTTTCGCCCACCCCCTTGAAGTAGTCGAAAAGGAAAAGCCGGGGGGTGATCACGCTGGTCACGACTGGCGCGGGTGGCACCTGTGTGCCGTTACCGTTTGCAGGCGTGGGCGTGTTAACAGGTGCTGCCGCCGAAGCCGGAACCGTTGTGCTGGCAGGTGAGGCTGCCGGTTCAGGCGCGGCGGTTGTTGTTGGTCCGGCTGGGGCGGTTGCCACGGAAGCTGGCAATTCGGCAGGGGAGGCAGGGGATGTCGCAGCAGCGGCTTTGGGGGTGGCGGGAACTGCGGTTGCTGCCGGTGCTGCAACTGGAATGGTCTGGGGAGTGGATGTGTATTCCACCCAGACTGGCGTGACATCGGCGGCCTGAAGCGAAGCTGTCAGCATCGAAAAGGATGGGAGCACCAAGCCAATGGTTATCTTGAATTTCATCTGCGTATCCATTTCTTAATGCTTCAACCGCGCGTCGATATGGCTACCGTGGATCGCGCCGTGACAGTTGGTGCAATTGCGTAGCTGGGCGCCATTTGGAACGCTTGCCGTAGCATGCCGGTTGTTGGTAATGGAATGGCACTGCAGACACTGCATGGGCTGGGCGATTTGCAAAAGGCGACGATTGGGCGAGCCGTGAGGGTTGTGGCAGATGGTGCAGTCTTCAACCACCGGCGCGTGTTCAAATACCTTGGGCCCGCGGATGGCCTGATGGCACTTGTAGCATTGATCATTTTTATTCATCAGGCTGGTTTGCTTGCCGCCATGTGGGTCATGACAGCTTACGCAGGAGAGGGCGCCTTCCTTGACCGGATGGTGAGAAGGCATGTTGAGGCGCGCCGCGACGTCCTGATGGCAGTCCATGCATGCAATGGATTTCCTGTCGGCTTTCCACAAAGCCAGATTGAATTGTTTGGATTGTTTCGGTGAGTGCGTGCCATGGCAGTCACGGCACTCGACCTCGGCCTGCTTGTGTGATGAAAACGCCCAGTTCACGCGTTTGTGGTCGTTGTTCTGATGGCATGCGAGACAGTTTTCGGAGGCAGGAAATTTTATTTTTCCCTTGCCGCCTTCAACCAGATGTTTTGGATCGATTACTGAATGGCAGGCACTGCAATCGTTGTGATACGTATTGACCTTGTGCCCTTCATGGGCGACATGACAGGTTTTGCAGACGTTATTATCGATGGCCTGCGCTTCCGGTCTGGAGGCTTGCGCCATCGCCGCAACGGGCAGGATGGCAAGGACCAGCCAGGCAATCATGGTCTTGCAAACTGAACGCATCCGCTTTCCTTCCGATCTATTTTATGTGTACACCCAAACTGCTTGTTAGTGCGCCTGATGGGTTGCTGGCGCTTGATTAAAACCTTCATGTCCAATTTTCCGGGTATGGCGATTAGAAGGCAATTGTAAAGTGGCATTCACGGCAGCATTGCCTTTTGCGGACTGCTGGAATACAACACTTGAGTTCAAACAATGGAAAGGGCGCTTTCGCGCCCCTTCCTTTTTCGAATTACCAACTGCGATCAATTGTCGTGTGCGTAGAGGATTGCTTCGCGCACGTCATCTGCCATGGTTGCAATCGCTGCGTCATCGCCCATTTCAAGACCGAGTATGGTCTCAAGCGCAGTCACAGTATCCTTCGAGATTTCCACGATCTTGTCAGATGCGCTACCCAGCAGCACTGCCACGAACTCGGCATCAGTCATGGCCGGATCCAACACCATGTTCGTGGTCCCATCGCTGGTAACATAGTTGCCATCCAGCACTCCGTCACTTAGGAAGTCTTTCAGAAGCGCCAAGTTCGCCAGTGGTGAATCCACGCGAAGCGCATCCGTGGTGATTTGTGCAATGGCGGCCGAAAGGTTGGACGCTTCGTAAATCGAAGTGCCGCTCGCACCAACGATAGTGTTCAATGTTGCCAATGCTTCAATCAACTGTTTGTCCAGCAACGAGCCAGGCGCACGTGCCACATTCAGGCGTCCCAGTTCAACGACAGGTATGCCTTCCTGAGCCCAGGCTGGTTTGCCGCGTGTGCGGTCAGTTCCGCCACCTTTGTAGCTGGGTCCCTTTTTACCGCTTCCTTCCTCATCTTCGCTAACCACTGCTTCAACGGATTTGCTGGGACCGCCGGCGCCGCTTTCATGGCTGCCACCCGCGCCTTTTTTAACCTGACCTTTGTCAGCGCCACCACCGCTTCCGCTATGGCCACCCGTACTGCCATGACCATCCTCCGCAGCCTGAGCGCTTGCAACCATATTGCTCATGCCATCAGTCACATAATCCGCCACCAAGGGAACAGCCAAAAGACCAAATACCGAAGCACCACCAATTACAACCAGTTTTTTAAGGTTAAGGCCAATATTTGCCATTTTCTAACTCTCCTTTCTTGTCTGTGTGAACGCCTCGTTTGCCGAGGCCGCTTGTTTTCTAATCTTTAAATACCTTTACATCTCCTTTCAGTTTCATTTTTATGCTTAAACTGAAAGGGCGTCATTGAGATTTATCAATCCAGGCATGCTGGAATCAAAATAAATTTCCTGAAGGGCTTTCATCGAGACAAATAAAAAGCCCGGCATTGAGACCGGGCTATGGAATGTTGCCAAAAAGATGTGGCTAGCGGCTGCCGGGACTGTAACCAATGGTCAGATAGAACAAGTTCCTGTCGTATTCATAGGTGGGGTTGTTGGCATCGCGATTGATGTAACGGTAGCCGCCCGAAAGATAAAAGCGCCGGTCGAAGTCGTAGCGTATGCCAGCGCCAGCAGCGATTTCATCGAGATCAAGAGTGACGCCCTGATATTCAAGCTTGCCATAGGCCAGACTAAGATTCAGGGTAAGCTTGGGGTTGAGATCGTGCTCAATCCGGCCACTGACGGTGGTGTCCAGGTGGCTGGAAGCATCCAGGCCGGCTACGGAATACGTGGTTTCATTGATGGCCCGGTCAACCGAGGCGTTGATGCGCGTATGGCTGACAGGTTTCCATTTCAGGCTGGCGCCGTAGTAGAGACCGCTGACATCCTTCAATGCGATATTGTCGTAATCCTGGGACATGTGACCCAGGAATCCTTCAGCCTCAAAGCCCGGGCCCTGACTGGTTCTTATACCGAGACCCAAACGGTAGCCATCGGAATTTCGCCCGACGGGTTCGTTATCATAGTCGCGTGTATCCGTGGCTGCCTGGAAGAAAATTTCGTTTTGAGGATTCAACTGATAGCTGAAACGGGTACCGATGGAAAACTGGTTCCGGTCGCGCCAGTCGACATCAAATCCCGGACTGCTGCCATCGCCAAAATCTAGGTTCTCGACAACCCCGCCGACACGGATGGTGAAGGGGGCAAGCTGGTGAGCAAATCCGATATGAGCACGGCTGGTGATGTACGTAGTGGGATCCAGTGCGCCTGCCGCGGAATCGGGTGATGAGCGATCTTCGTGATTCTGGCTGACACGAAGCCCGCCCAGCGCATGGGATCTGGTGGACAGGTCATAGCGGCCGTCTGTTCCCAGCCACCAGTTCGCAACATCTTCCGTATCATTCTTGCGATAAAAATCGGCAGAGGCGCCTGCATCAAAGTTAAGCCGGTGGCTAGCCCAGTCTGAATTGACTTTCACCGAGGCGGAAGCAGTGGTAATGGTGTCGCTCTCCTCATTGGCAGGCGTACCGTAGATGTTGTTGTTCCAGCTTTCCGTCAGGCTGACATTGGGCATGACGCGGAAGCCTTCCACTCTGAAGCCTTCCGGGGTGATCAGGATTGAAGGCGTGGAATCGGCGGCGTGCGCAAGATGCCCATAAAACAAAGCCAGTGAAAGGCATAGCCCAGTGTAAAAAGATTTGTTGTGTCGCTCGGACCGGGTTGTCTGGCTGTGGCTGATATGGGTCATCTGGAATACCTTGGATTCAAGCAAGCGGTTCTTTGAAATTGCCGCAAAACGAGGCCATTCTACCGACTGGCCAGTCATGACACATCAAAGACTTGTCGAAATTGATAATTATCAATCGTCGGCAATTGACTTCAATGCAACAAAATCCTGAATGGCGATGCGGCCATGCTCTTCGCTGATCAAGCCCTCACGCTTGAACTCGGCCATTAGCCGGCTGGCCGTTTCCGTTGTTACTCCGAGCATGCTGGCTATGTCGTCCCTCGCCGGACTGTTCCAGACTTCGGCCAGCCCGTCACTGAAATACCTGAGGATGAGATGAGCCAGTCGCGAAGCGGCCTTGCCAGTGGACAAATCGGTGATCACGCTTTCAGCGTCATCCACATTCTTTTGCCAGCGGGTCATGAGCTGCTGGCTGAAGGATGGATTCCTCTCATCAAGTCCCTTGAGAACTTCAACTGGAATCTTGCAGATTTCAATGGGCGTAATGCTGATGGCAGTGTGTCGATAGGGCTGGGCAAGCAAAATTTCCAGCCCGATGAAATCCGACCGGCTGGCCAACCGGACGATGCGCTGTTCCCCATTGGGAATGGTCTTTACAAGTTTGATTATGCCTTTACGCACTGTGTACGCATGGCTTCCGGCTTCACCTTCTTCATATAAACGGATGTGCGCCTCGTGCTGAAAGGTTAATACCGGCTGGACCAGGTAAATCAGTTCCGCCTCACTCAAGGTACTGAATAAGGCTGACTTGCGGATATCACAGTCTATGCAGTCTGCCCGTTTGGTGCAGTTGCGCCGGTTCCAGCCCGGTGTCAGTTTGTTCATGCTGTTGAGTAATTGGTAAAAAACGCGCAATTGCGCTTGACGGATTGTATTTTCATTTTTGTTCTCCACGGAAAATTATCTTGCGATTGAATATTCTTGTTTCTATTTTATGGCAAATATGAGGATAAGCATGTCCTGTTAGTGACTATAATAAATTAGCGTATAGATTGGAAAGCAGCTTTTAAAAATGGAAGAAAGTGGAGAGGCCAGGAGCATGAAAATATCCAGGCGGCATGTCCAAAACCTTGGCTGGCGCTGGAGCGGTGTTATGGCTGCGGGACTCATGGCATCAGCGATGGCAACGGATCATTCGGGTTATAAGGAATTGCAACAGGCATTCAAGTCTGGGCCGGAGGTAACACGAGCCTGCCTTGTCTGCCATAAGGATGCAGCCACACAGGTGATGAAAACCAAGCATTGGACGTGGCAGTCATTGAATCCGCAAACGGGTCAGATGCTGGGCAAGAAAACCCTGGTCAACAACTTCTGCATCGGCGTTGCTTCCAATTATCCGTACTGCACCTCGTGCCATGTTGGATACGGATGGAAGGACAGGAATTTTGATTTCAGCAAGGCAGAGAATGTTGACTGCCTTGCCTGTCATGACACGACCGGAACCTATCGCAAACCTTCCGGGCTCGCGGGTCATCCTGTCTATGTGGAAATGGAGTTTCCGCCAGGCTCAGGTGAAATCATGCATCCGGTTGATTTGCGGAAAGTAGCGCAGAGGGTGGGATTTCCCAGCCGCTATAACTGCGGCGCATGTCACTTTTATGGCGGACGCGGCGATGGCGTGAAGCACGGCGATCTTGATACCTCGCTGGAAGCGCCGGATTTTGAGCTTGATGTCCATATGGATGCCATCGGTCTCGATTTCAGCTGCACCAAGTGTCACGCAGGGACCGGACATCAGGTGCATGGCAGCCGTTACAGCCCGATCACCAAGCGAGGAGAAGGCAGTGCGGCCCGTGAAAGGACTGACAGGCAGAGCCCGGCAACCTGTGATACCTGTCATGGGATTTATCCACACTCGGCCAAGACCATGACCAATACCAAACCCCTGCCAGGTTTTACTCAGCAGGGAATGGCGGCAATGCTGAATCGCCATGGCGACAAGATCGCCTGTCAGACTTGCCATATTCCAGCCATGGCGCGAGGCGGGGTGGCGACAAAACTGCTGTGGGACTGGTCCGCTGCGGGAAAGATGGGAGCGGACGGCAAACCCATGGTGAAGAAAGATGCCAAGGGCCACACCATCTACGACTCGAAAAAGGGTGCATTTGAACTGGGTGAGAATATCGTCCCGGAATACCGGTGGTTTAACGGTGAAGTGAAGTACACCCTGCTGGGCGACAGGATAGAGAAACGGGCAGACCATGTTTCCATCAACCATTTCGGCGGCAGCCCAAAAGACGGCAGATCGAGAATCTGGCCAGTCAAGGTTTTTCGCGGCGTGCAGCCTTATGACCCGGTCAACAAGACACTGGTGATTCCCCATACTTACGGCGAGGATGCTGAATCCTATGCCGTAAGTTTCAATTGGGAAAAAGCGGCGGCGGCAGGCATGGCCGATGTGGGCGCGCCTTTCTCGGGGAAAGTCGAATTCCTCAAAACGGAAATGATCTGGCCTTTGAACCACATGGTGGCGCCCAAAGCCAAGGCGCTCCAGTGTCAGGATTGTCATGACAGGAATGGGAGCCTGGCGCATGGGCGTCTGAAAAATATTGAAGGGTTGAAGAAGGGTCCGTTGTTCAGGCTGGGTAAATAAGCCAGATGAACAGCCAGGTTCCCTGCTGAAAGGAGTGCAAGATGAAATGGAAAAAAATTGCGGGCGCTTGCCTCGCAGGGTATGTGCTGGGCATGCCGCATGTGGCTGATGCCTATGAAGGCGACTGGAAGCGTGGTCACGTTTATTACCGCATGGTCTGCACAAGCTGCCATGCAGTGAAGGCTGGCGGTCCAATCGGACCCAATGCGCGCACACAGGCCGAATGGGCGGCTTACATGCAGGCCAACAAGCATGCCAAGGGCAAGGACAGCGTCAGCTACTATGTCAGCAAGCCCTATCGTGAGAGCATTGCATCGACCAACAAGGCTGCCGCAAAATTTGCTGATGTGCCTGAGCAGGAGCTATTCGAGGATTTGAAGGCCTTCGTTAGCCGCAGCGCGAAAGACGGCGATGCACCAACCGGCTGCCGTTAGCTGACAGAAGTCCTCTTGAGGGTGATTGCGCAATGAGTTCTGAGCTTCGGTCTCCTTGGAAGTATGGTTTGAGGGTCGACTTTGAAGCCGTATTTGTCGAGCCATGGTCGCCGTATTTAGGCGCGATTCTGCTATTAATCGCGGTGTTCGCGCTGATGCTGTCTGGCGAATTCTGGGGAGTATTTGGCGGCATCAAGCTTTGGGGCGACTGGTTCAATCATTTCATTGGTCTCGATGAAGTTCTGGGCATCCACACGCCGGATTCGCCACTGATGCATCGGCTGTCACTGATGAATATCACGCTGGTACTTGGGGCCTTCGCGGCCGCATTGTTGTCGCATCAGTTCCACTTCAGCCGCCCGCCAGTGCTTGAATTCATTTGGGGCGCTCTGGGCGGCAGCCTGATGGGAATTGGTGCAGTACTCGCCGGCGGCTGCACGGTCGGCGCCTTTTTCGTGCCAACCCTTCACGGTTCGCCATCAGGTTGGGTGATGCTGGCAGGGCTCATGATTGGCGCGGTGATCGGCTTGAAGCTGTTGCTCTGGACGCTGGATCATATTTCGTGGGGCATGCAGGCGCCGGTACCGAAGCCGCTGTCGCCGGTGGTGCAGCGCTTCTATCCCTGGGTAGGTCTTGCCGTTATCGCCAGCATCCTTTGGTGGGCAACAAGCTGGTATGGTTCACCGGACGAGAAGACTGCATCGCGTGCCATCATCATCCTGGCTGGTTTCGCCATTGGCTTCATCATGCACCGCTCGCGCTTCTGTGTTGCGCGGGCTATCCGCGAACCTTTTATGACCGCCGAAGGCGATATGACCAAAGCGGTCATCCTGGCGCTGGCCGTTGGCATCCCGGTGGCCTCGCTGATTTTTCAGGCCAAGCTGCTCGATCCCTATCTCGCCATTCCTCCGCGATTCTGGATCGGTTCGTTGGCTGGCGGTGTGGTGTTTGGCATAGGCATGGTGTTTGCCGGCGGTTGCGGTACCGGTTCTCTGTGGCGGGTGGGCGAAGGCCACCTCAAGCTTTGGGTAGCGGTGTTTTTCTTCGCCTGGATGGGTTCCACCGCAAGCGCCTTGCTCAACAAGACAGGCTTGACCGTGTCAGAAATGAACCTCGACATGCTGGAGGAAAGCGCGCTCGGCATTCAGACTTTCTTCCCAACCATTCTGGGCGGTTGGGGCTGGACCTATCTGGCAACAGGCGTCTGTCTGTTGCTTTGGTATCTGCTTGTGCGCTACAACGAGTCAACCGAGAAATTCACGCTCTTCTGAATCGCGGGTTAAATCTCTTTGCATGGCCGGGGTTTCATGGAAGGCTTTCGAACATTCAAGCATTCACATCTGTCAGGAACTGGCTAAAGTGATAAACATGAGCGAAGGAGCCCGTCATGAATAAAGCCTTGTTGCTTTTTTGTGTGACATTTCTGTGGAGTTGCAATACGCCGGGGGGTTATGGTCAGGAATCGCCGTATTACCGCTATCCTGAAAACGGGCGCTTTGTTCTAAACCATACGCTGGAAATCCCGGCCAGCTGGGCAACGGCGAGGTTGCAGTCCGGCAAGGTCGTGGCCTTCGGACATGTGCAGGAACAGGAGCCGCATTGCATTGTCGAGCTAAATACAGTGCGTGCCGAACCGCAGCACATCGAACCTGATACGTTCATCATTGTCAGGGTTCAGCGCAGCATCAGCGAACTGGCTGCCGCGTCAGGATTCTTCATCCGCGCGGCCTTCGCAAGTGACCCCCGGCCAACCCAGATGTTTTACAAGACCACGTTTACGTTGAAGTCTGACCGGCAGCCGGGGGTAATTCGGATGACTTGCCAGAGTGATCAGTATGCAGCCAGTACGGGTATCCCGCGCCATCTCAGCGCGCCGGAGATTAGGCAGGCGCTGGGAAATTTCTTTACGCTGGAACTGCCTTGAGTCAGCCGTCGTTTTCCACACCCAGTTCGGGGATGTGATTGAAGGCGATGCGCATGGGCGCGGCGCCAATGCCACGATGCGCGCTGCCGAAGTGGACCGTATTCGGGCCAAAGCGCATATTGATTTCATCCACGGCAAGGGACAGGTTCTCGCCCTGATGGTCATGCTCGAACAAATCCAGCGATATGCAGCTCTGCTCGGTGATATCCGATAGCACGACGCCAATCTTCATCGGATGATCGCCCTCCGTCGGACGCTGTTTCCACAGGCTGGCCAGCACACGATTGAACTTGAGCGTGTCCGCATGCGGCGCGAATCGGGTCTGCTCCGCGAATCGAACACCGTTCTGATAGCGCACATGCAGCGCGAGCGATCCGGCGATGTAGCCGTAATGCCGCAGCCGCATGGCGGCCTTGTGCAGCAGCCGGTAGAGTACGGCCAGCGCGGATTCGTCATTGCGCATTTCCGGCGGCAGCACATGCGAGTGGCTGACGGTGGAACGATGCGTCGACAGCGGCGGCAGCACCTCGCCGCGCAGCCTGGCGTAATAGCGTTCGCCTTCGACACCGCCCCAGGCCAGCCGCAGTTTTTCGATGGGCGCGGCGCAAAGCTGTTCGACGGTATGAATGCCCACGCGGTTGAGCCGCTTTTCCATACCGTGATTGATGCCATTGAGATCGGTCAATTCCAGCTTGTGCAGGATATGCGGCAGGTCTTGCGGATGAATCAGTTCCAGTCCGTTGGGTTTTTTGAAATTGGAAGCGGTCTTGGCCAGAAAGCGGTTGGGCGCGATACCGATGGAACAGTGCATGACTTCGCCAGCCTGCTCATAAATCGCCTGCCTGATTTGTTGGGCAAGTTTGACAGCATGATTTTCAAGAGTGTGACGGCCAGTCAGATCCAATGCCATTTCGTCGATGGACAGCACGGCCGAGACCGGGTAACAGCGTTCCACCGCTGCGGCGATCTGGTGGTGCATTTTCACATACACCGAAGGCCGTGCTTGTACAAACCTGATCTGGCGACAGCGTTTGCGCGCTTCCCAAACTGGCGTGCCGGTACGGATGCCGAACTGCTTGGCCTGGATGCTGGCGGCGATGCAGCAGGTGGTTTCCGCCATGACAGGCAGCACGCCAATGGGTTGGCCGCGTAAGGCCGAGTTGAGTTGCTGCTCAACCGAGGCAAAGAAGGAATTCAGGTCGACGTAAAGTGAATTGAACACGCGGATTCTCCTGAGGAGAATCTAAATTGTAGAACCTTAAATGAACGCAGAGGCGCGAAGGAAAACAATAAACAGGGGGCAAGAGAGAGAAGGTAGGACCATTTCATGATCTTGCATTCCTTACTGTTGAAAGTTTTTTTGATTTCCTCTGCGTCTCCGCGTCTCTGCGTTGAATCGAATTTAAGCCAGTGCTTTTGCCATTCTAGCCAGCGCGTTTTCCAGGTTGGTGTTGGATGTGGCGAATGACAGGCGAATGTAGCCGTCCGCGCCGAAAGCCGATCCCGGCACAACAGCGACGCCGGCTTCGTTGAGCAGATATTCGGACAGGGCGAGGTCCGTGGCTTCGCTGATTTTTCCCTTGGCCTTCATGTTTGCCGCAGCTTCGCGCGCATCAGGGAAAGCATAGAATGCGCCGCCGGCGTCGAGGCATTTCAGGCCGGGAATGGCATTGAGTCCATCCACTACCAGGCGATGGCGTTGCTTGAAGGCTGCCAGCATGGGTTCCATGCAGCCCTGGTCGCCATTGAGCGCGGTTTCCGCCGCCACCTGGGAAATCGAAGTGGGGTTGGAGGTGGATTGGGACTGGATGTTGGTCATGGCCTGGATGATGGCCTCCGGCCCGGCGGCGTAACCGATGCGCCAGCCGGTCATGGAGTACGCCTTGGATACGCCATTCAGCACCAGGGTTCGGTCATATAAGTCTGGGCAGGCATTGAGGATGTTGAAGAAAGGCGCGTCATCCAGGCGGATGTGCTCGTACATGTCATCGGTAGCCACTAGCACGCGGGGGTGCTTGCGCAAGACTTCACCCAGCGCGGCCAGTTCATCCTTTGTATAGACCGCACCGGTGGGATTGCTGGGGCTGTTGATGACGAAGAGCTTGGTTTTGGGGGTGATGGCGGCTTCCATTTGCGCCGGGGTGATCTTGAATCCCTGCTCGATGCCTGCATACACGATGACGGGTTTTCCATCGGCCAGCAGCACCATGTCCGGGTAGGAGACCCAGTAAGGCGCAGGGATGATGACCTCGTCGCCCGAGTCCAGCACCGCCTGCGCCAGGTTGTAGAAACTCTGCTTGCCGCCGCAGGACACCAGTATCTGTTTAGGCGTGTAGTCGAATCCGTTGTCGCGCTTGAACTTGGCGATGATGGCAGCTTTCAAACCCGGCGTGCCATCCACGGCGGTGTATTTTGTGAAACCCTTGTTGATTGCATCAATGGCCGCCTGCTTGATGTGCGCGGGCGTATCGAAGTCGGGTTCACCCGCGCCCAGCCCGATGATGTCCTTGCCGGAAGCCTTGAGGGCAGCAGCCCGGGCAGTGACGGCGAGCGTAGGGGAGGGCTTGATTGACTGTACGCGTCTGGATAGCAGGGGGTTCATGATGTCAACTGAAGTAAAATGCTTGTCTTTTAAAGGTTTTCGCGGTGATTTGGCCGTGAATTTTACCCGTGATCGTCACCTTCCCCAATAGTCCCTTTCGTCTGCACCAGCCGTTTGAACCGGCAGGCGACCAGCCGGAAGCCATCCGCAAAATCACCGAGGGCTGTGAGGACGGACTGGCATATCAGACCCTGCTAGGGGTGACTGGATCGGGCAAAACCTACACCATGGCGCATGTGATTGCCCGGCTGGGCAGGCCCGCGCTGATACTGGCGCCGAACAAGACCCTGGCCGCGCAGTTGTATGCCGAAATGCGCGAGTTTTTCCCTGAAAACGCCATCGAGTATTTCGTTTCCTACTACGACTACTACCAGCCCGAGGCCTATGTTCCATCGCGTGATCTGTTCATCGAAAAAGACTCCAGCATCAATGAGCACATCGAGCAGATGCGGTTGTCGGCTACCAAGTCGCTGATGGAACGGCGCGATACGGTGATCGTGGCTACCGTTTCGTGCATCTACGGTATTGGCGACCCGGTGGATTATCACAGCATGATCCTGCACTTGCGCGTGGGCGAGAAGCTCGGTCAGCGTGAAGTGCTGCAACGCCTGGCCGCCATGCAGTACGAGCGCAATGAATTCGACTTTTCCCGTGGCACGTTCCGGGTGCGCGGCGACGTGATCGATGTGTTCCCGGCGGAAAACGCCGAGACGGCGCTACGCATCAGCCTGTTCGACGACGAGGTCGAAAGCCTTCAGGTATTCGATCCTCTGACCGGGCAAATTCTGTCCAAGGCCCCAAGATTCACGGTGTATCCCTCCAGCCATTACGTCACGCCACGCGAAACCACGCTCAAGGCCATCGAGAAAATAAAAATCGAATTAAAGGACCGGCTGGAATATTTCTATGCCAATCACAAACTGGTCGAAGCACAGCGGCTTGAGCAACGCACGCGCTTTGATCTGGAAATGCTCAATGAAATGGGCTTCTGCAAGGGCATCGAAAACTACTCGCGTCATCTGTCCGGACGCAAAGCGGGCGAACCACCGCCCACGCTGATTGATTATCTGCCACCGCATTCGGTGATGATGATTGACGAATCCCATGTCAGCATTCCTCAAGTGGGTGGCATGTACAAAGGTGACCGGGCACGCAAGGAAAATCTCGTCGAATACGGATTTCGCCTGCCTTCGGCGCTGGATAACCGGCCGCTGAAATTCGAGGAATTCGAAAAGCTGATGCCGCAAACCCTGTTTGTCTCAGCTACCCCGGCCGATTATGAGGAAAAACATCAGAGCCAGGTCGTGGAGCAGGTGGTAAGGCCCACGGGGCTGATCGATCCCGTGGTAGAAGTGCGCCCGGTTACGACTCAGGTCGACGATTTGTTGTCCGAATGCCGCAAGCGAATTGACATTGGCGAGCGGGTGCTCGCCACCACGCTGACCAAGCGCATGGCGGAAGACCTGACGGATTATCTTGCCGAGCACGGCATTCGCGTGCGTTACCTGCATTCGGACATCGATACGGTGGAACGCGTTGAAATCATCCGCGATCTGCGTCTGGGGGTGTTTGACGTGCTGGTGGGCATCAACCTGCTGCGCGAGGGGCTGGATATTCCGGAAGTCTCGCTGGTAGCGATTCTGGATGCGGACAAGGAAGGTTTCCTGCGTTCCACCCGATCACTGATTCAGACCATCGGGCGGGCGGCGCGGCATCTGCACGGAACAGCCATTCTGTATGCGGATAAAATCACGGATTCCATGTGCCGCGCCATCGACGAGACGGACCGCCGCAGAAACAAGCAGATTGCTTTCAACACAGCACATGGCATCACTCCCAGGGGCGTGGAAAAGAAAATCAAGGACATCATCGAGAACGTGATGGACCTGGAATCCGCGCGATTGGAGTTAAAGGCAGCCCAAACCCTGGCCGCATATCACGTCATGTCCGAAAAGGACCTTAACCGGGAAATCAAGCGTACCGAGAAGGACATGCTGGACGCCGCCAGGAATCTGGAATTCGAGAAGGCCGCGGAACTTAGAGACCGCTTGAAGGAACTCAAGCAGGTGTTGTTTGGAATTGAGCAGGATAATGAATCCAGGATGTGAACATGATTAATGTGTTGTTTGTGTGCATGGGAAATATCTGCCGATCACCCATGGCGGAAGGCATATTCCGGCGCGAAGTCGCAAAAGCCGGGTTGCTGGACAAGGTGCATATCGACTCAGCCGGTACGCATAGCTATCACGTTGGCTCCAAACCGGATCAGCGCGCGCAGAATGCAGCAAGCAAGCGCGGTGCGAACATCAGCGGTCTTCGCGGCCGACAGGTCGCGGATGCGGATTTTGAGAAATTCGATTACATCCTCGTTATGGATAGCGTCAATCTCAACAACCTTAAGCGGCGGGCGCCAGCGCGATGGCACGAAAAGTTCAGGCTGTTGCTGTCGTTCAGCCGCAAATACCCCAACCTGGATGTGCCGGATCCGTATTACGGCGGTATCAGCGGTTTTGAAGAGAACCTCGACATGATCGAGGATGCAGTGCAGGGGCTGATCAAGGAAATCCAGTTGATGCAGCCAGGAAAGCAGAAAACCTCAACTTAATCTGAAAGGATTTCAAAATGACCAAGGGGGCCAGTGGCCCCCTTGGTGTTTTGTGTTGCCGGGAATCAGACGTTGTTCTGGCCGGTTTCCACTTGTACAAGTGGTTCGCTTGCTGGAGCAGGTGCACCCGAACGGCGGCGACGGCCAGGGCCGTGGGTGCGCTGCGTCGACACCTCGGCAGATGAGGTTGTGGAAGCGGACTCCGTGCTTGCAGGTGTACTGGTTTCTACCTGCATCAACTCCATTTGCATCGAAGGGGTCGACGCCGGGCGGCGACGGCGCGAACGATGCTGGGATGTGCCTGATGATTCATCAATGACGGCCGGCGCCGCACCCTGAGTTTCAACTTGCTGAAGATCAGCTGCGGGACCCAGGTCCTTGAGAATGTCTTCCGGGCGGGCGGTAACGCCGGGCTGAGAAACCACGGGTGCCGGGACAGGTTTCTCGGGAGGGGTGCTGACAGGTATTGGGGCTGGCGTGGCACTGGCGGTTTCTCTGGATTGTGCGACAGGTTCCGGTGCGGTAACTGGCACGGGCGCTGGCGTAATTTCCATGGCAGGCGCGGAAGTCGGTTGAACGGCTGTTTTCGTGGCCATGACGGCGACGGGTGCAGCGGGAATTTCAGCCAGGCTTGTCTGCGCTTCGGCCTGTTGCGGGCGACGCTCGCCACGCTCTCCGCGATCGCTTCTGTCGCGGCGGCCACGACGGCCGCGTCCGCTTTCACGCGACGCTTCCTCGCCCGTTACGGCAACGGCATCACGCTTCTCAAGCTGCGCGGGCTGTTCGTTCCTGGGCTGGCGGGGCGGACGCGGCTGGCGCGCGGGCTTTTCACGGCCTTCCTGCATACGTGCGTCCCCTGATTCGGTTTGCTCGGTACGGCGCGGTTCACGCGGTTCGCGTGGGGGGCGAGGCGTGCGTTCGCGACGTTCGCCACGTTCTCCTCCGCGATCCGCGCCACGTTCTCCACGCTCTGGGCGGGCATTGCGTGGCTTGCGTGTTTCGCGTTTTGGTTCGGCTACCGGTACGGCTGGCTGGGGTTCTTCGCCCATTTTCTTGAACCATCCGACGATGCGGCCGATAAGACCGGCTTTCTCAGCTTCCTGCATGACGGGCGCGGCGGAAACCGGCGCTGGCTGGGCGGGGGTAATGGCCTTGACGACGGCTTCTGGCGCGGGGGCGCGTTGTTCGCGCGCGGCAAGGTGCGTCTCTGGCTCGGGCACCGTTACCATTTTATAGCTGGGTTCGCTGGCGCCTTCGCGATTCAGGTCTTCATGCTTGATGCGCTCGATCGTGTAATGAGGGGTTTCCAGATGAATGTTGGGGATCAGAACGACATTCACTTTAAGCCGTGCTTCAAGGGTATGGATGTCCTGGCGCTTTTCGTTCAGCAGGAAGGTGGCGACTTCAACCGGCACTTGGGCATGGATGGCGCCGGTGTTTTCCTTCATGGATTCTTCCTGAATGATGCGCAGGATATGCAGCGCCGTGGATTCCGCGCCGCGAATGTGCCCGGTGCCGCTGCATCGGGGGCAGGGCTGGTGACTGGTTTCGCCCAGCGAGGGCTGCAATCTTTGTCTGGAAAGTTCCATCAGGCCGAAGCGTGAAATCTTGCCCATTTGCACGCGCGCGCGATCATGATGCAGTGCATCGCGCAGGCGGTTTTCCACTTCGCGCTGGTTTTTCTGCGACTCCATGTCGATGAAGTCAATGACGATCAGCCCGCCCAGGTCGCGCAGACGGGCCTGGCGCGCGATTTCCTCGGCGGCTTCCAGGTTGGTGCGGTAGGCGGTTTCTTCAATGTCGCCGCCCTTGGTGGCGCGGGCGGAGTTCACGTCAATCGAAACCAGTGCTTCGGTGTGGTCGATGACGATGGCGCCGCCGGAAGGCAGATTCACTTGCCGCGCATAGGCGGATTCGATCTGGTGTTCGATCTGGAAGCGCGAGAACAGTGGTACGTCATCCTTGTACAGCTTGACCTTGTTGGCGTTGCCCGGCATGACGTGGGCCATGAAACCTTGCGCCTGATCGAATACATCCTGGGTGTCGATCAGGATTTCGCCGATATCGGGCTGGAAATAGTCGCGGATCGCACGGATGACCAGCGAGCTTTCCTGATAAATGAGGAATGCGCCTGACTGTGCCGTGGCTGCGCCTTCAATGGCGGTCCACAAGTGCATCAGGTAGTTCAGGTCCCACTGCAATTCTTCGGTATTGCGGCCAATGCCAGCGGTTCGGCCAATTAAACTCATGCCGTCCGGTACTTCCAGGCCGGCCATGGCATCCTTGAGTTCATTGCGGTCTTCGCCTTCGATCCGGCGGGATACCCCGCCGCCGCGCGGGTTGTTTGGCATCAGCACCAGGTAGCGGCCAGCCAGTGAAACATACGTGGTGAGTGCCGCGCCCTTGTTGCCGCGTTCGTCTTTTTCAACCTGGACGATGAGTTCCATGCCCTCGCGAAGCAGGTCGGAAGGCCGTCCGGATCCTTTGACACAGGACCGGGCAATTTCCTTGAACGGCAGGAAGCCGTGTCGTTCGCAGCCGTAGTCGACAAAAGCCGCTTCCAGGCTGGGTTCGATGCGGGTGATGACACCCTTGTAGATGTTGCTCTTGCGTTGTTCTTTGCTGGAGGATTCGATATCCAGGTCGACGAGTTTTTGCCCGTCGACGATGGCCACCCGCAGTTCCTCCGCCTGGGTGGCGTTGAATAGCATGCGCTTCATGTTTTACTCCCGTGCGCAAGCATACGGGACGGAAAAACCGTCAGGGTCTGTCAGGCCGGAAAATGTCAGGCAGCAGATCAGTCATTGGGATGAAAGGGTTTTCCTGTCCTTATGGGGTTTGCCGCGGAGCGAACTCAACGAGGCAAGCTTCAAAGACCTGGTGAGGGTACATGACCGTGAAATAAATTGCGGCGGTGTACAGGCCAAGTCTGGCGTATGCGGTAACACGTTACTTTAAGTTAGTATCGCTACTTTTTTACAGCGTCGTGACGGGTGTGAGGCAAAGTGGCCACACAGACTTTTGTGTGCATCGATGCTGCGGCCGGTGAGCGAAAATAACCGGGGAATTCAGGCCGGGCTTGACTGAGAAAGCCAATTAGGCCCACTAAGTATATTGAAAATGAAGAACTTAGGCAAAGAATCTGTCCGCAAGGTCAGGATTGACGACGCGCATGCGGGTCAGCGGCTGGACAATTTTTTGCTTGGGCAGTTGAAAGGTGTTCCAAAAAGCCGGATTTACAGGATGGTGCGGGCAGGTGAAGTGCGCATCAATGGGGGTAGGGTCGAGGTCAGTTACAAGTTGTCCTGGGGCGACGAGGTTCGAATTCCGCCTGTCCGGGTCGCGCAAATGGCAGCCAAACCCGCCAGCCTGCCGAAGGATGCCCCACGGCTTGCCCCGAGGATTCTTTATCAGGATGACTATTTGCTGGTGCTGAATAAACCCGCCGGGCAGGCAGTGCATGGCGGCAGCGGCATTTCTCGCGGGATCATTGAACAATTGCGGCTGGAATTTCCCCAGCACCGATTCATGGAGCTGGCGCATCGTCTTGATCGCGAAACTTCGGGTGTGCTGGTGGTGGCGTTGAAACGGCGTTCACTGACGGCGTTGCATGACATTTTCCGCGAGCATCGCATCGATAAGCGATATCTCGTGCTGGCCACCGGTCGCTGGCGTGATGAACTGCGCAATGTCCGGTTGTCGCTGCGCAAGTTTGTTACGGCTGAGGGCGAACGGCGGGTCAATGTGGATGAAGGTGGCCAGACAGCGCATACCGTGTTCCGACGCATCGAGACCTGGCCCGGATTCGCGCTTCTGGAAGCGGAGCTGAAAACCGGGCGCACCCATCAGATACGTGTGCATCTGGCCTATCTGAAACACCCGATCGCCGGCGATGACAAATATGGGAACTTCACGCTCAACAAGGAACTAGCCGGGCAGGGACTCAAGCGCATGTTTCTTCATGCCGCGAAGCTGAGTTTCAATCATCCCGTCACTGGCGGGCCCCTGATTTTTGAAGCGCCGCTGCCAGATGATCTGCAACAGTTTTTGGACAGGCTCGATAAAGATGCCCAGGCAGTTTGACTTGTTGATATTCGATTGGGACGGCACGTTGATGGATTCCGCGGGTTTCATCGTGGATTCGATCCAGAAAGCCTGCGCGGATATCGGCATTCCGGTACCGGACGACCGTGCCTGCCGGAAAATCATTGGCCTGGGATTGATTCAGGCATTGCAAACCTTGCTGCCTGATTTGCCCGAGGGTGATTACCCCAGACTCGTGGAACGTTACCGTCATTATTATCTTGGGCAGGATGCAGAAATTCCCCTTTTCGAAGGCGTGACGGAAGGCATCCGCGAGCTGCATGGCGCGGGTTTCACCCTGGCGGTCGCCACTGGCAAGAGCATGAAGGGATTGGAGCGCGCGCTGGATCATTCCGGTTTGCGGACTTATTTCTCGGCCACGCGCTGCGCGGACCAGACGCACTCCAAGCCGCACCCGGCGATGGTGGAGGAAATCATGGATGAACTGATGATGAACAGAGAGCGCGCCCTGGTGATCGGCGACACTAGCCACGACATGCTTATGGCCGCAAACGCCGGCGTGGCCCGGGTGGCCGTGACGTACGGGGCGCACCTGCCGGAAGACCTGGAACCGCACCATCCCATTCTGCTGGCGCAATCCTTCACAGAAGTGAAATCATGGCTGATGACGCACGCGTGATTTGTCAGTCCAGTGTGCTGGAAGAGGGTGGCAAGGGCTTTCGGTTCAATGTTGACTGGCAGGGTCGAAAGACACCTGCCTTTGTCATACGTTATCAAGGCAAAGCCCACGCTTTTCTGAATCAATGCGGCCACGTGCCGGTGGAGCTGGACTGGCAGGAAGGCGAGTTTTTTGACGCCGAGCAGGTATACTTGGTTTGCGCCACGCATGGCGCCTTGTATGATCCTGCAAAGGGAACCTGTATCAGCGGCCGCTGCAATGGCCGCGGTCTGACAACCCTGCCAGTTGAAGAAATTAACAACCAGATTCGATTACTGAAACACCGATTGATGCCATGAGTGAACAGGAAAACAACTCCCCCAACTGGGAACGCCAGGCTCTGGAAAAAGTCGCGCTGGCTGCCGTGACCGAGCAGCGCAAAACCCGCCAGTGGGGCATATTTTTCAAGGTGCTGACCTTTTTATACCTGTTTGTTGTCTTGTTTGCCTTCATGGGCTGGATGGGCGGTAGCGACAAAGTGCTGGGCAAACACACCGCCTTGATTGATCTTCAGGGGGTCATATCAAGCGACGAAGCCAATGCCGACATGATCATGTCGGGTCTGAAATCCGCTTTCGAGGACAAACACACACAGGGCGTGATCCTGCGCATCAACAGTCCGGGTGGCAGCCCTGTTCAGGCTGGCCAGATATACGACGAAATCAAGCGCCTGCGCGCGCAGTATCCCAAGACGCCCCTGTACGTGGTGGTGGATGACATCTGCGCTTCCGGCGGGTATTACGTAGCGGCCGCCGCCGATAAAATATATGTCGACAAGGCCAGCATCGTCGGCTCCATCGGCGTGCTGATGGACGGGTTTGGCTTCACCAAGGCCATGGATAAACTGGGCGTAGAACGCCGCCTGCTGACCGCGGGTGAAAACAAGGGCTTTCTTGATCCTTTCTCGCCCGCCGACCCCAAGCAGGAAGCCTTTGCCAAAACCATGCTGGCTGAAATCCACCAGCAGTTCATTGACGTGGTGCGCAAGGGTCGCGGCAAGCGGTTGAAGGAAACGCCGGACATGTTCAGCGGCCTAGTCTGGAGCGGCGCAAGAAGCATCGAAATGGGACTGGCCGATGCATTCGGCAGCACCGACTATGTCGCTCGCGAGGTCATCAAGGCCGAAGACATCGTCGATTTCACCCCACAGGAAGATCTGGCCTCCAAGCTTGCTGGGCGATTGGGGGTCAGCATCGGTAAGTGGCTGAATCCTGCAGCCCAACAACCGGCACAATTGCGCTAAGCATTTTTCTCATACCCCATCTTTATAATGAATGCTTCCGTCACTTCGTACTGATAAAGTATTTTTTCATTTCTAGTGGGCAGCTTTAAGTTGGAGCAAGCTAAATTTGTTTGGGTATCAAGTCAGCTGGAATTAGGAATTTATGAATCGGTTACTCATCAGCTTCGCCACTTGTTGTGCTTTGTTGCTTTCGAGTACCACTCAAACAATTTGCTACGCGGGTTACGGATCCAAACAATTCGTAAACCCCCAAGACTTAGAAGTTGATATCAGTCGGTTGAAGCCGGGAAAGTATAAGGAGATTGATTGGAACGGCCACGGCATACTAATTTACCGACGCACAGCAAAAGACCTTTTGTACCTCAAGTCCAACTTTGAGGAATTGGCCGATCCATATAACAACGAACTCGCTTTAAATTTACAGATAGCGGCGAAAATTCACGGAAATGCTTTTTCCAGCTTGATCAAACCCATCAATGAGGCTCTCAGTATCAATCCATTGCGGGCCATCAATGATGAATTTCTAGTGATTGACTTGATAAGCCGGTATGTTGGCTGCGCCATTTCAGTCATTCCACCCAGAGACAAGCGTTTCGGAAAAGCATGGCAGGGTGGCTTTTACGATCCATGCCGAAACGTGAGATACGATCTCAGTGGCCGTGTAATCAAAGGGCACTCCCATGTTATTAATCTAAACCTTCTGGTCATGCCCCATCGCTTCGATTCGCCTAACAAGCTTGTCATAGGGGCGGGCCGGTCACCAGTGCGCATGATCGACTTCCGTCCTTATGTGGCGTTTCAAGAACTTGAACCGACACAACGCCTAATCACTGCAGCAGAGCTAGGGATCCTAGATCAGGTTATATCGGCCGTAAAATCTGGAGCAAGGATTAATGAAACAGATAGGAGTGGCGTGTCCGCACTCTTTATGGCTGCTAGTGAAGGTAGTTTCGAAGTCGCTAAATGGTTGCTGGAAAATGGCGCTGACCCAAATTTAACAAATACTCGATCAGGTACGCCGACGTGTTTAGTGGCGATGGTCGGTGATAAGGAACTGATTGATTTATTCGGGCGTTTCGGTGCTGATTGGGACTCGGTTAATCACGGCGATCCAAATTGCGAAGAACCCAGAGTTATCTGGGCTATTACCAAAACGGGCAGTGAAGAAGATGCGCTACGACGTATTAAATCACTGATCGATGCGGGAGCTAATCCTAGCGTCACCTTTCTTGGCAAGACTGCGCTTGACTATGCACGAGAAGCTAATTATCGCAAGGTTATTGGTCTTTTGAGTAAAGCCGCTTCTCAACGAACACGTCGCACCCCTGTCTCTGTTGATCGCTAATGGCCTCAAGTATCTTGCAACATTTGACTCTTGCCCACTTTTTGTCAACTAGCTCCACATAATGTCCAAGTATCTACCAATTTCCTGCGTTAACCACGAGCGGCTGGAATTTGCTGTTCTCAAAAAACAGTGGCTCGACATGGAAGTGCTGTCAGACAGCAAGGCAGAGAGATGCCGCTTGTTGCCAGTCGATGTCTATGCGCAGTCGGGAGTTGAGTGGCTGGAAGCGCAGACCGAATCCGGCGAAAGGATCAAACTCAGGCTGGATCAGATCCGGTTCTAGAATCCGATCCCGAATACCACGAGCCGGTCTTTGACCATCTCGCTTTTCCCTCGCCAGTTTCTGGCGCTCAAGGTTTTGATTAACTGATCCGGCAGGCTGAGGTCTGCGCCTACGCTGATCATTGTGTCGGCGGTCAGCGTGGCAGAAAGCGCTTCCAGCATGGCGGCACTGCGGTAGGGCGTTTCGATGAAAAGCTGGGTAGACGCATTTTTACGGGCCGCCTGTTCCAGTTCGCGAATTTTCTTCGTTCGTTCGGGTTCTTTGGCAGGCAGGTAACCATGAAAGCAGAAATGCTGCCCACCCAGGCCTGATGCCATGAGCGCAAGCAGGATTGAGGAGGGGCCGACCAGCGGGAAAATTGCAATGTTTTCACGATGCGCGGCCTTGACCAGTTCCGCGCCGGGGTCTGCGATAGCCGGACAGCCGGCTTCTGACATGAGGCCCACATCCTTGCCATTTTTCAGCGGCAATAACAATGCGGGAATTTCCGCAGCCTTGGTGTGTTCATTGAGTTCAAGAATGGCCAGTTCCTGCAAGGGTTTGGGGTGGCCCATGGTCTTGAGGTGCGCGCGGGCGGTTTTGGCACGCTCGGCAATGAATGTGTCCAGGCGGCGCGCGACTGCCAGCGTCTCAAGTGGCAAGCAGGATTCTGGATCGACTGGCCCAAGCGGAACCGGAATCAGGTAAAGCGTGCCAGTCATTTCAAAACTGTTTCATTTCAGAACGTCCACGTCTTCGTTCATCAACATCTCGGTCAGTGCCATCAAGGGCAGTCCAATCAACGCGGTGGGGTCCGGGCTGTCCATGCGTTGCATCAAGGCAATTCCCAGCGATTCGCTTTTTGCCGAGCCGGCGCAGTCATACGGCTGCTCCTTTTTCAGGTAGGCCTCGATCTGCGCATCGGTCAGTTTGCGGATGTGCACCACTGTCGGCACATCCCTGGTTTGAGTCCTGCCTGTTTTGCTGTTGAGCAAAGTCAGCGCAGTGTGGAACACCATGGCCTTGCCCTGCATTTTCTTCAGTTGGGCGAAGGCATTCTCGAAATTTCCGGGCTTGCCGAGCTGTTCCGAATCGAGCATCAGAACCTGATCCGAGCCGATGATGAGGGCGTCGGGAAATTGCGTGGCAATCGCCTGTGCTTTCAGTGCCGATAGCCTGAGTGCGGTCGCAGATGGCGTTTCGCCAGGCAGCGGTGTCTCGTCTACGTTGGGAGAGGCAACTTCAAATGGTATGTGCAAACGCGACAGCAGGTCGCGTCGATAGCGCGAGGTGGATGCAAGTACAAGCTGAGTCATATTTATTCAGGCTCGATTTCAATAAGCGCCATATCGGGCGTAACCGCATCGCCCTTTGTGGTAAAGATACCAACAACGGTTCCGGACGCGGGCGCCTGGACTTCGTTTTCCATTTTCATGGCTTCGATGACCAGCACGGGATCACCCGCATTGACTTTCTGACCTGCCTTGACCAGCACTTCGACAATGGTGCCGGGCATGGCAGCCGTCACATGGCCCTTGTGCGAAGGACGTGGTTTTTGGCCGGACAGGACAGGTTTGACGGAAGGTTTTCCAGATGTGCCAGAGCCGCTTGGAGATACTTCGATTTCATTCAATGCTTCCAGCAGCACTTCTTCGGAGACACCATCCACAGTGACAAAGTAAGGCCGTCGTGTTTCGCTGGGGCGGCCGCTTGCGGCCAGCTTGATGTGGTAGGTCTCGCCATGCAGGGTGATGTTGAATTCATCGGCGGCAAAATGCGCCGCGCCCGTGCCATTTCTGGCTTCGACAGGCAGCAAGGGCTCTGGCTGGAGTGAACCTGCTGCACGCTCCTGCAGGAAGACCCGACCCAGATCCGGGAACATGGCATAGGTCAGCACGTCCTCTTCTGACTTTGCCAGGGTGTCAATTTCGCCGTGTAGCCTGTCGAGCTCGGGCGGCATCAAGTCAGCGGGACGGCAACTCATGATATCCAGATCGCCAATCGCCATCTTGCGTACTTCCTCGTTGACCTTGCCCGGCGTCGCGCCATAGCGGCCTTGCAGATACAGCTTTACTTCCTGGGTGATGCTTTTGTAGCGGCTGCCAACCATGACATTGAGCACTGCCTGGGTGCCGACAATTTGCGAAGTGGGCGTTACCAGCGGTGGATAGCCGAGATCTTCGCGTACGCGAGGAATCTCTTCCAGCACCGCATCTATTTTGTCGAGCGCATCCTGCTCCTTGAGCTGGTTGGCCAGGTTGGAAATCATGCCGCCAGGCACCTGATTGATCAGCACGCGCGTGTCCACGCCGGTGAAATCACTTTCGAACTGCCAGTATTTTTTTCGGACTTCCTTGAAATAGGCGGAAATTTCCTCGAGCAAGGGAAGCGATAATCCCGTTTCGTATTCCGTGCCTTGCAATGCGGCGACGAAGCTTTGCGTGGTCGGATGGCTGGCGCCCTCGGCAAACGCGCCGATGCAGGTATCGATGATGCTGGCACCGGCTTCCACTGCTTTCAGATGCACCATGTTCGACAATCCTGATGTCGAGTGGCTATGCGTATGTACCGGCAAACCAGTCGCTTCGCGTATTGCCTTGACCAGATCGAAAGCGCTGTATGGTGTCAACAATCCTGCCATATCCTTGATGGCAATGCTGTAGCAACCCATTTCAGCCAGTCCTTTGGAAAGTTCGACGAAATGTGGAATATCGTGAACGGGGCTGGTGGTGTAGCAGATGGCGCCCTCCGCATGCTTGCCCGATTGCCTGACTGCCTGAATGGATACCTGCATGTTGCGCAAGTCATTCATGGCGTCGAACACTCGGAATACATCCACGCCGTTGTTTGCCGAAAGCTTCACGAAGGCCCGCACCACGTCATCCGAATAATGGCGGTAGCCAAGCAGGTTCTGGCCCCGCAGCAGCATCTGGATGCGCGTGTTGGGTAGGGCCTTGCGAAGTATTCTTAACCTTTCCCACGGGTCTTCCTTGAGAAAACGCACACAGGCATCGAACGTGGCACCACCCCAGGCTTCCAGCGACCAGAAACCAACCGAGTCGAGCTTGCCGCAGATGGGCAGCATGTCTTCAGTGCGCATGCGTGTGGCGATCAGCGACTGATGGCCGTCACGCAGAACCAGATCAGTGATGTGTATTTTTGGCATCGTTATCCTGCAAGTCTTATTTGAACCACAGAGACACAGAGACACAGAGACACAGAGTAAAGACAAGCATCGGTTCATGTTGCCTTACCACTTCGACCCTAGGCAACCGGGTTCGTGAAGGATTGTTAAGCATTTCTCCGTGCCTCTGTGTCTCTGTGGTGGCATGGTTCATGTTCATAATCCCTGATAGGCAGCAATCGCTGCCGCAACCGCTGCCGCGAGTACTTCGGGCGGCTTGCGTTCTTCGTAATTCGTCAATTCCGGGTGGCTTTCCACAAAGCCTGTGTTGAAACTGCCGCTGCGGAAGTCCGGATGCTTCAAAATTTCCTGATAATAGGGAATGGTGGTTTTGACGCCATAAACGACCATGTCGGACAAGGTGCGGCGGGCACGTTCAATGACACCCTGCCATGACAGATTCCACACGGTCAGCTTGGCGCAGAGGGAATCAAAATAGGGCGGAATCACGTAATCGGTATACATGGCGGCATCGACCCTCACACCCGGGCCGCCGGGAGAATAGTAGCGGGTAATCCGCCCGAAGCTGGGCAGGAAATCGTTCCTGGGGTCTTCCGCGTTGATGCGGAATTCTATGGCGAAGCCCCGGTGGGCGATGTCTTCCTGCTTGTATTGCAGCGGCAAACCATCCGCGATGCGAATCTGTTCCTGAACAATATCCACGCCGGTAATGCTTTCGGTGATGGTGTGCTCCACCTGCAGACGCGTGTTCATTTCCATGAAATAGAACTGGTTGTCCTGATCCAGCAGAAATTCGACCGTGCCGGCGTTCACATAACCTACTGCCCGCGCGGCCTGAACGGCAAGCTTGCCGATGTATTGCCGCTGTGACTCGGTGAGCTGGGGTGAGGGCGCGATTTCGATCAGTTTCTGGTTACGGCGCTGGATGGAACAGTCACGCTCGAAAAGGTGGATGGTATTGCCCTGGGTATCGGCCAGCACCTGGACTTCGATGTGCTTGGGGTTGACCACGCATTTTTCGACAAACACTTCAGGTTTGCCAAAGGCCTTGGTGGCTTCTGAAACCACCCGTTCATAATTGCGAATGAGCTCCTCGTCGCTGTCGCACCGGCGGATGCCCCTGCCGCCGCCGCCATTGGTGGCCTTGAGCATGACCGGATAGCCGATTTCGGCCGCAAGGGTCCGCGCTTCCTCCAGATTTTCCAGATTGTGGTCCGAGCCCGGCACCACCGGGATGCCAGCCTTGATCATGGCCTGGCGCGCCTGGATTTTGTCGCCCATCTGGCGGATAAGACCGGCATCGGGTCCGATGAATATGATGCCGCGCTTGGCGCAGACTTCCGCGAACAGCGGGTTTTCGGAAAGCAGACCATAGCCTGGGTGGAGCGCATCGCAGCCTGACGCGGCGGCCAGATTCACCAGGTGATGGGGGTTGAGATAGCCCGCCAGCGGGTCTTTGCCAATATGATAAGCCTCGTCAGCCTTCTTGACGTGCAGGGCATGGCGGTCGGCATCGGTGTAGATCGCGGCGGATTCAATGCCCAGTTCGGCACAGGCGCGTATGATGCGCACCGCGATTTCCCCCCGGTTGGCGACCAGTATTTTCTTGATCACTGCAATCTTCCCGCCTGCATTCTTTGACAAAATGACTGAAAAATCATAAAATTGCCCGCTTATGCTCGAACGTCCCGTGGTGTCGCCGTCGAACTTTGCTGAAAAATCCCACTGCTGGGAAGGCAATACGATGGTAGGTGATTTCGAGCGACTTGCTCAAGAGTTTGTGAACCCGGAAGTGGAATTGTTTTACCGGGTTTGCGGTCAGCAGGATGCGCGAGGCCGTCCGCAGATACATTGCCAGGTCAATGCCAGGCTGGAAATGGTGTGCCAGCGTTGCCTGAAGCCGGTTGATGTCGTGGTTACAAGTGACCGTGTGCTCTATCTGGCCAATAGCGAGGCAGAAGCCGAAAGGCTGGAAGCCGCTCTTGCGGATGAAGATGTTGAAGTCATGGTGGCTGACAAAAACCTGGATTTGGCAGGTGTGGTTGAGGATGAAGTCATACTGACCCTGCCGCTTGTGCCAATGCATGATGTTTGCGTCGCGCCAGATGCATGATTGAGCGTAATAGATTTTAGCCGGGCCTTGCCGGCGGATATTCAAGACTAAGGAGTTTGAAATGGCTGTTCAACAAAACAAGAAATCCCCATCCAAGCGGGGCATGCACCGTTCGCATGATTTCCTGACTGCCCCCTCGCTGGCGGTTGAGCCCACCACGGGTGAAGTGCATATGCGCCACCACGTTTCTCCCTCCGGTTACTACCGCGGGAAAAAAGTGGCCAAGGGCAAGGGCGAGTAATTTCGCATACACAACTCCGGCAAATTGCCGGGGTTGTTTTCAACCGCACAACTTCTAGCCTGACCCGATGAGGGAAATAACCATCGCCATCGATGTCATGGGTGGCGATCACGGACTGCACGTCACCATTCCGGCTGCCCTGAAATGTCTGGCGCGGGGTGACAATCTCAATATCATTCTGGTTGGTCCCCAGGATGCCATCCAGGCCGATTTGAAAGCCCGTCACAAAAAGACAGGTCCGCGCTTGCGTATCCGCCATGCCTCCGAGGTTGTGGCCATGGATGAATCGCCCGCGCTGGCATTGCGCAACAAAAAGGATTCTTCCATGCGCGTGGCGATCGACCTGGTGAAAGCAGGTGAAGCGGATGCCTGTGTTTCTGCCGGCAATACCGGGGCCTTGATGGCAACCGCCCGGTTTGTGCTGAAAACCCTGCCAGGCATCGATCGTCCCGCCATCGCAACCAATCTGCCCAGCCTTAAAGGTCCTGTTCTGATGCTGGATCTGGGTGCCAATGTGGATTGCACGCCCGAGCACCTGTTCCAGTTTGCCCTGATGGGTTCGATGCTGGTTTCGGAGGTCGGTCACAAGCCCAATCCCAGTGTGGGTTTGTTGAATATCGGTGAAGAGGAAATCAAGGGTAACGAAATGGTCAAGCGCACGGCCGAGTTGATTCGCGGAAGCCATTTGATCAATTTTTATGGCAATGTCGAAGGCGACGATATTTATAAAGGCACCACCGATGTGGTGGTCTGTGATGGTTTCGTCGGCAATGTGGCGCTCAAGTCCTCGGAAGGTATTGCCAAAATGATCGGCACACTGCTCAGAAAGGAATTCCGCCGCAATTTTCTGACCAAGCTGGCCGGGCTGGTGGCACTGCCCGTCATGAACGCATTCAAGCGCCAGGTTGACCCGCGCCGGTATAATGGCGCCACCTTGCTTGGGCTGCGCGGTATCGTGGTAAAGAGTCATGGCAGCGCGGACCGTTTTTCATTTGAACATGCTATCGAGACAGCCATGGAAGAAGCCCGAAGCAATGTGCTCAAGCGCATTTCAGAACAGTTGCAACAATTGAATACACCTGCGGAGACGGCATGAGTAGGAAGCAGGGTTCCCGCTTGCGGGAGCGTGGCCGGAACGTCCGCCCCTCGGTACGTGGGCAGTGCAGGCCACGCGAGAGCCTACGCCAGCAGTCTATATTTTGGCCCCCATCGCCTGCTTCACTGCGCACATTCCGAGGCGCAACGTTGCGCAGGCGTACCGGCCACGATTGCCGTACGCCCCCGACGAGATGTCCTTATATAGCTTGGAAACTTGAAGAGGGGGCAGCATGATCCATGCCCGCATCATCGGCACGGGGAGTTATCTGCCCGAACGTCTGCTGACCAATGCCGATCTGGAAAAAATGATCGATACCACGGACCAGTGGATTGTCGACCGCACAGGCATACGCGTGCGCCATGTCGCGGCGGATAACGAACTGACCAGCGATCTGGCGGTTGCCGCGGGTCGCAGGGCACTCGAAGCCGCCGGCGTTGTGCCAGCGAACGTGGATCTGGTGATCGTCGCGACCACGACGCCCGACCGCGTATTCCCCAGCACCGCGTGCATTGTCCAGGCCAAGCTGGGCATTGCGAATGCCTGTCCGGCATTCGATGTGCAGGCGGTTTGCAGCGGTTTCATTTTTGCATTGGCAACAGCCAATAATTTCATCAAGGCAGGGCAGGCGCGGACCGCGCTGGTCATTGGTGCCGAAACACTTTCCCGGATTACCGACTATACCGATCGCGGCAACTGCATTTTGTGGGGCGATGGCTCTGGCGCGGTCGTGCTTTCCGCCAGCGATGAGCAGGGCATCATTTCAACGCATATTCATGCCGATGGCCGCTACCAGGAATTGCTGTATGTGGATGGCGGACCGTCCATGGGCAACGGTGAGAAGGCTGCAATGCGCATGCAGGGCAATGCCGTATTCAAGATGGCGGTCAATACGCTTGATGCCATCGTCGACGAAACTCTGGCCGCCAACGGCCTGGACAAGTCGCACATCGACTGGCTGGTGCCGCATCAGGCCAATATCCGCATCATCCAGGCAACTGGTAAGAAACTGGGGTTGCCCATCGAACGGGTCGTTGTCACGGTAGACCAGCATGGCAATACTTCGGCTGCTTCCATTCCGCTTGCACTCGATACAGCCGTACGAGACGGGCGCATCAAGCGAGGCCAGACCCTGCTGATGGAGGCCTTCGGCGGCGGCTTTACCTGGGGTTCCGCGCTCGTCAAATTCTGAGTCATTACTAGCATGAAAACAGCATTTCTTTTTCCCGGCCAGGGTTCGCAATCCGTAGGCATGATGAACGGGCTGGCCCAACATCCTGAAGTCAAACAAACTTTCGATGAAGCTTCTGCCGCGCTTGGCGAAGATCTGTGGAAACTGGTGATGGAAGGCCCCGCGGAAATACTCAACCAGACCACGTATACCCAGCCCGCGATGCTGGCGGCGGATATTGCGACCTGGCGTGTTTGTCTCGGTCAGTCAGGTGTCATGCCAGCGGTGATGGCAGGCCATAGCCTGGGCGAGATCGCTGCCCTGGTTGCAGCTGGCGCGCTGGATTTCGCTGATGCTGTCAAGCTCACGCGATTCCGTGCCGAAGCCATGCAGAATGCCGTGCCGGAAGGCGTGGGCGCCATGGCCGCCGTCCTGGGTCTGGAAGACGATGCGGTGCGCGCGGTGTGTGCTGAAGCGGCTCGGGGCGAAGTGCTGGAGCCAGTCAACCTGAATTCGCCTGGGCAGGTGGTGATTGCCGGCAACAAGGCGGCGGTCGAGCGGGGCATGGCCCTGGCAAAGGAAAAAGGCGCCAAGCGCGCATTGTCTTTGCCTGTGTCGGTACCCTCACATTCTTCGCTGATGAAACCGGCTGCCGAAAAGTTTCGCGCGTATCTGGAATCAGTCAATCTACGTCTGCCATCCGTGCCGGTTTTGCAGAATGCAGATGTGCAGGCGTTCAATGAACCTGCCGCCATCAAGGATGCACTGGCCAGACAATTGCATTCGCCGGTACGCTGGGTAGAAACCATTCAGGCTATCGCAGGGCAGGGGATTGTGCGCTGTGTCGAATGCGGACCCGGCAAGGTGCTGACAGGACTGGTCAAACGCATCAACGACATTCCATGCGTGGCGCTGGTGGATGATGCCGCGCTGCAATCAATAAAAGGATAAGGAGAGCGTCATGGAAAGCAGGATTGCATTGGTGACGGGTGCCAGCCGGGGTATCGGCCAGGCTTGCGCATTGGCGCTGGCAAAGCAGGGAATGACCGTCATCGGCACGGCAACCAGTGACAAAGGCGCGGAAGCGATAACTGCGTATATGCAGGCAGCCGGCGCAAAGGGCCGCGGCATGAAGCTGAATGTTACGGATGCAGCGGAAGTCGAGGCTGTCATCGCCGCGATTGAAAAGGAGTACGGCGGCATCGCGGTGCTGGTGAACAATGCAGGCATCACCCGCGACAACCTGCTCATGCGCATGAAAGACGATGAGTGGGACGACATCATGGCAACCAATCTCACGTCGGTGTTCCGGCTTTCCCGCGCGGTCATCAAGAGCATGATGAAAGCGCGCGCCGGCCGCATCATCTCCATCGCGTCGGTGGTTGGAGCGATGGGCAATGCCGGTCAGACCAATTACAGCGCGGCCAAGGCTGGCATCATGGGCTTTACCAAATCGCTCGCGCGTGAAGTTGGCAGCCGCAACATCACGGTCAACTGCGTGGCGCCGGGATTCATCGATACCGACATGACCAAGGCCTTGCCGGATGCGCAGCGGCAAGCGCTGCTGGCGCATATCCCGCTCGGCAAGCTGGGTGGGGTGGACGATATTGCCAATGCCGTGGCATTCCTGGCGAGCGATCAGGCGGGTTACATCACCGGCACCACGCTGCATGTCAATGGCGGCATGTACATGATTTAAATAACGTTTGCCAGACTTGGGTGCTTTTCTTCCAAGTTTGGTAAAATCTCACCCGCCTTGACCTGCTCAAGGCGTGTATCAACCAAAGAGGACTAACAATGGATATCGAAGCACGTGTCAAGAAAATCGTCGCGGAACAGCTGGGCGCCAATGAAGCGGATGTAAAAAATGAATCCTCCTTCGTGGACGATCTGGGCGCCGATTCCCTGGATACGGTGGAGCTGGTAATGGCGCTGGAAGAAGAATTCGGTTGCGAAATTCCCGACGAGGAAGCCGAAAAAATCACCAACGTTCAGCAAGCCATCGATTACGTCAACGCCCACAACAAGGGTTGAACTTCATTTCTCCCGAGACTTTTCTTTTTCTCCCGAGAGACCCATTTTGTCAAAACGCAGAGTCGTGATTACCGGCCTGGGGATCATTTCCCCGGTCGGCAATACCATTCCTGAAGCCTGGGAAAATCTGGTTGCGGGACGCTCCGGCATTGCCCGCATCACCCGTTTCGATCCCACCCCCTTCGCTTCGCACATTGCGGGCGAGGTTAAAGGCTTTGATGTCGATCAATACCTGAATCCCAAGGAAGCCCGCCGCATGGATATTTTCATCCAGTTCGGCATGGCGGCGGGAATTCAGGCCATCCGCGATTCAGGGCTGGAAGTGACCGAGTCCAATGCGGAACGCATCGGCATCAACATCGGTTCCGGTATCGGCGGATTGCCGCTGATCGAGGAAACGCATGACCTGTTGCGTGAATCCGGGCCACGCAAGATTTCGCCGTTTTTTATTCCTGGTTCCATCATCAACATGATTTCAGGCAACCTGTCCATCATGTACGGAATCAAGGGACCAAATCTGGCGGTTGTCACAGCATGCACGACTGGACTTCATGCCATCGGGCTTTCCGCGCGCACGATCCAGTATGGCGATGCCGATGTGATGGTTTGCGGCGGTGCCGAATGCGCGGTTTCAGAATTGGGTGTGGGCGGTTTTGCGGCCGCGCGCGCGCTTTCAACCCGCAATGACGATCCCGCCACGGCCAGTCGTCCCTGGGACAAGGGCCGTGATGGTTTCGTGCTGGGCGAAGGCGCTGGCGTGATGGTGCTTGAAGAGTACGAACATGCAAAAAAGCGTGGGGCAAAAATCTATGCCGAAGTCGCCGGCTTTGGCATGAGCGGCGATGCCTACCACATGACCGCGCCCAGCACCGATGGCCCGAGGCGGTCCATGCTGAATGCGCTGAAAGATGCCGGATTGAACACGGATAGTGTGCAATACATCAATGCACACGGCACATCGACGCCCCTGGGCGACAAGAACGAAACCGACGCCATCAAGCTTGCCCTGGGCGATGCGGCATACAAGCTGGTGGTCAATTCCACCAAATCCATGACTGGCCATCTTCTGGGTGGTGCGGGCGGGATCGAGTCAGTATTCTCGGTGCTGGCGGTTCATCACCAGATTTCGCCGCCAACCGCCAACATCTTCGAGCAGGATCCCGAATGCGATCTGGATTACTGCGCCAACACGGCGCGGGAAATGAAGATCGACGCCGCCCTGAAGAACAATTTCGGTTTTGGCGGCACCAACGGCAGCCTGGTTTTCAAGCGAGTCTAATCGCCGCAAGTGAACGCACTTGAATGGTCTGGTACACAGCCAGATCTCCTGGCATTAAAGGCAACCTGGCCGGAGCATTATCCCGCCTTGTTTTGCACAGGCGGCGGCAGCGGTTGGGACATCCTGTTTGCATATCCGCAAGCCTCCCAGGAATTGCCTGCCGGTGCGTCAACTCAACTGGCGGAGGCTTTCTTCTCCGGCCTTCCGCAGCCTTCACATTCCGGCCATCCTGACACCTACTTGCCGTTCACAGGCGGCTGGCTGCTGGCATTGAGTTATGAACTGGGTGGACTGTTTGAACCCACAGTGGGGGTCGCGTCCGACACGTCAGGATTTCCGCTCGCATGGGCGCTGAGGATTCCCGCCGCCATCCTGATCGACCATCAGCATCGGCAAACCTGGCTGATGAGTGAAACCGGACAGGAAGCATTGCTGGATCGCATGAAAGCGGACTTGCTTGCCTGTCCCGCGTTGCCGGAAAACAGGCTGCCTGAATACAGGCTGACTGAAGACAGCCCGGAAACTTTCCTGCATGGCATCTCCCGGATCAAAACGTATATCCGCGAGGGGGATGTTTTTCAGGTCAATCTTTCGCGAGGCTGGCTGGCGGATTTTTCACGGCAGGTTTCTCCGGTGACGCTTTACAGGCAGCTTCGCAACCGCAACCCCGCGCCATTCTCGGCCGTTGTGGAAACCGGCGATTGGTCGATCGTCAGTTCTTCGCCCGAACGGCTAGTTAAACTTGAATCGGGCGGAAAACTGCTCACTCGCCCCATTGCCGGGACGCATCCTCGCGGTGCCACATCCGAAGAAGATAACACGTTGAAGGCAATACTGGCGGCGCATCCCAAGGAACGCGCGGAACACATCATGCTGGTGGACCTGGAGCGAAACGATCTGGGTCGCGTCTGCGAAACGGGCAGCGTAAAGGTCGAGGCACTGATGGAACTGACGAGTTATGCGCATGTGCATCATCTGGAATCCACCGTAATCGGCCAGCTGAAATCAGATGTCAGTCTGTTTGAACTCACGAAATCGGTTTTCCCCGGCGGGACAATCACCGGATGTCCGAAGGTTCGCACCATGCAAATCATTCGCGAACTGGAGTACACGCCACGTCACACCTATACCGGCAGCCTGGGTTATGTGAATCTGGACGGCACGCTGGACATGAACATCCTGATCCGGAGTTTTCTGTTAAAAGACTGTCAGGCGTGGTTCAGAACAGGCGCAGGAATTGTCGCGGATTCCGATCCTGACAGGGAGCTTGCCGAAACGCGCGCCAAGGCTAAGGGATTGCTGAACGCATTGAGTGAAGGGTGAAGGTTTGATTATCGTCAACGGAGAACTTGCTGACAGCCTCAATGTGATGGATCGCGGCTTGCAATATGGGGACGGTATTTTTCGCACGCTGAAAGCAGATTCCGGGCAGTTACGCTGGTGGAATGATCAATACCGGAAGCTCTCTGACGATTGCCAGATTCTTGGAATCCATTGTCCGGCGGAACCCTTGTTGAAGGCTGAAGCAGATAGCGTGGCTTCGATGCAAGGCATTGGTGTCATCAAAATCATCATCACGCGCGGAGTGGGGCAGCGGGGCTACAGAACTTCTCCCGATGCAAGCTCCACCCGGATCGTGATGGGCTTCGTGGGCAGTCACATGATTGAAGGCCCAGTTGAAGCCCGCTGGTGCAACCTGAGGCTGTCCCGTCAACCCCGGCTGGCGGGGATCAAGCATCTCAACCGGCTGGAGAACGTGCTGGCGCGTTCGGAATGGAATGATCCGGCAATCGCCGAAGGACTGTTGATGAACGAGGCAGGGCAGGTGATTGGCGGCACCATGACCAACCTGTTCATGATCGAAAAAGATACGCTTGTTACACCAGACCTTTCAAACTGCGGCGTTGCCGGCGTGGCACGTGCCCGCTTGCTGCGTGCCGCGGCGAAACATGGGCAATCCGTAAAGACTGAAGCCATTTCACCAGAACGGCTTCTCCAGTCAGATCAAATTTTGTTGTGCAACAGCCTGATCGGAATCTGGCGGGTCGAAAAACTGGAAAACACAGTCTGGCCAGACAATGGCTGGGCGGATAAATTAAAATGCTGGCTCAATGAAGATCATTAAGTCTCTACTGTTAATTGGCCTGCTTGCGGCCATGGCTCTCGCGGGCTGGGTTGCATGGTTCGCCTACCAGCCCCTGGCCCTGCCGACCACGCCTCTTCAATTTACCATCACGCCTGGCACCAGCCTGAAAGGGTTGGCCGCGCAATTGAAAAAAACCGGCATGCTGGAAGAGGGAATACGATTCCGCATCATTGGGCGGGTCATGGGCTACGCCAGCCGGGTTCAATCCGGCACCTATGCGCTCGACAGGCCGCTCACGCCCCTGGAACTCTACGGCAAGCTGGTTCGCGGCGAGGTCACGCAGGCTGCCATCCTGCTGGTGGAAGGCTGGAACATCCGCGAAGTCAGACAAGAGCTCGCGCGGCATCCGCAGCTCAATCACAAGCTGGTTGACATGACCGATGCGGAAGTTCTGGCGGCAATAGACGCGGAAGAAATCCATCCGGAAGGCTTGTTTTTCCCGGACACCTATTTTTTCAGTCCCGGCTCCGCCGACATCGAAATCCTGCGCCGTGCCTACCGGATCCAGAAGCAGAAACTGAACGAAGCCTGGGAAACCCGTTCGCCCGGCCTGCCTTACAAATCACCCTATGAAGCCCTGATCATGGCGTCGATCATCGAGAAGGAAACCGGCGCGGCCGAAGAACGCCCCTTGATCGCGGCGGTCTTCATCAATCGCACCAACAAGGGCATGCGGTTGCAAACCGACCCAACAGTGATCTATGGCATCGGCGCATTGTTCGACGGCAACCTGCGCAAGGCCGACCTACAGCGCGATACGCCTTACAATACCTATACCCGCAAGGGCCTGCCGCCCACGCCCATTGCCATGCCAGGCGAAGCGGCGATCCGCGCCGCGCTGAATCCGGCCCGCTCGGATGCCTTGTATTTTGTCGCCAGGGGAAACGGTACACATGTTTTTTCCGCCACGCTGGACGAGCATAACCGCGCGGTCAACCGCTATCAGAGATAACAACAATGGCCAAATCCAAAGCGCCCTCGAAGCCGGGAAAATTCATCACGCTGGAAGGTGTGGATGGCGCGGGCAAAAGCACGCACCTTGATTTTCTCGCAGGAAAAATCCGGGCGCGCGGAGTCGAACTGGTGGTCACGCGCGAGCCCGGCGGTACGGTGCTGGGCGAGAAGCTGCGTCACCTGTTACTGAACGAAGCCATGCAGCCGGATACTGAATTGCTGCTCATGTATGCCGCGCGTGCCGAGCACGTTGCCACAGTCATCAAGCCCGCGCTCGCAAAAGGGGCCTGGGTGCTGTCCGACCGCTTTCACGACGCCAGCTTTGCTTACCAGTGCGGCGGCAGGGGCATAGATGCCAACCGTCTGCTGGATCTGGAAGAATGGGTGTTGGGAGATTTCAAACCCGATCTGACCCTGCTGTTTGACGTTGCGCCTAAAATTGCCGCCAAGCGCCGCGCGCAGGCCCGCGCCGCGGACCGGTTCGAACAGGAACAGGCCGCGTTTTTCACCCGAGTGCGCGAGGCTTATCTGTTGCGCGCCAAAGTTGAACCCGATCGCATACGGGTGGTGGATTCCGCGCTGGACATCGAGCTCATCCGCTCCGATCTAGACTGGATACTGCAAACCATCTGATGCCTGCGCCTTACCCCTGGTTATCGCCGCTCTGGTCCCGCTTGCAGTCAATGCGGCAAAGGTTGCCGCATTCGGTATTGCTGGCGGGCCCGCAAGGCGTTGGCAAGGTGGAACTGGCTCAGGCCTGGGCAAAATCCCTGCTGTGTGAAAAGCCCAGTCCGGAAGGCGAAGCCTGCGGCCAGTGTGAAGGCTGCCACTGGTTCGGGGCAGGCACCCACCCCGACTTCAAGCACCTGACCCTGATTGAAAAGGAAAACCGGGAAGGCGAGGTCAGGCTGGCCACCGAAATCAGCGTGGAACAGGCGCGCGAGGCGGTGGAATTCGTCCAGCTTTCCACCTATCGGGCGGGTCGGCGGCTGGTGCTGGTCGAGCCGGCCGAGGCGCTCAATACCGCTTCGGCCAACGCCCTGCTCAAGGTCCTTGAAGAACCGCCGATAAATACCGTATTCGTGCTGATCAGCCACCAGCCGCGCCAGTTGCTACCCACCATCCTCAGCCGCTGTCACAAGCTGGAAGTGGGGCTGCCATCGCGGGAAGACAGCCGCAAGTGGCTAAAGGCCCAGGGGCTGGATGAAACGCTGCTGGACTGGGCAGGCGGCGCGCCATTGACCGCGCTGGCTGACCGCGAAGAAGGCCAGCAGGAAATTCGCGCCGAAATATTGAAGGCGCTAAGTCAGGGAAACAGCCTGGATGCGGTGAGCCTGGCCGAAAACTGGTACCGGCGATTGCCCGCCAGGCTCTGGCATCGAATCAGTTACCGCTGGCTGCTGGATTTGCTGGCGAGCAGTCTGGGTGGCGATGTCCGGTTCAACCCGGATTTTTCCAAAGAGCTGGCCAGACTGGGCAAACAGGTCAAACGGGCCGGGCTGCTGGATCTGGCTCAAGAAGACATGAAAGCGGGCCGTTGGGTGGAACATCCGCTCAACCGGCAACAAGTACTGGAAGCATGGCTGACAAGCTACCGGCAAGTATTTTAGGAGAATGATGATGGCGCAACTGGACAATCAGGGACCCTCAACCGACATGCATGGTGCACGCCCCGGCGTGCTGTCCCTGTCCATCAAGGAAAAATCTGCCCTGTTCGCTGCCTACATGCCTTTCATCAAGGGCGGCGGCCTGTTTATCCCCACCAACAAGGCCTACAAGGTGGGCGAAGAAGTCTACATGCTGCTGTCGCTGATGGAAGATCCGGCCAAACTGCCCGTTTCAGGAAAAGTGGTATGGATCACGCCCGAAGGCGCGCACGCAGGCCGTGTGCAGGGGATTGGCGTGCAATTCGCCGCCAACGAAAGCGGTCACTCCGCCCACAACAAAATCGAAGGCCTGCTCGGCGGTTCACTCAAGTCCACCCGGCCCACGCATACGATGTAATTCAGATTCAAGCCGCAAGATACAAGATTCAAGAGATAAAATCTTGCATCTTGTATCTTGCTCCTTGAAACTGATTCATGTTCATCGATTCACACTGCCATTTAAACTTTCCCGACTTCACCAACCGGCTGCCGGAAATCTACCAGCGCATGGCCGACAACCAGGTCAGCCACGCGCTGTGCATCAGCGTTGATCTGGAAACCTTTCCCGACGTGCTGGCCATTGCCGAAAGCCGCGACAACCTCTACGCCTCGGTCGGCGTGCATCCGGATTACGAAGACTGCACCGAACCCACAGTGGCCCAACTGGCGGAACTGGCATCGAACCCCAAGGTCATCGCCATCGGCGAAACCGGCATGGACTACTACCGCACCCCCGGCCCGCTCAAATGGCAGCAGGAACGCTTCCGCGTCCACATCCGCGCCGCGAGAGAGACAAACAAGCCCCTCATCATCCACACCCGCGCCGCCTCCGAAGACACCCTGCGCATCATGGCCGAGGAAAAAGCAGGCGAGGCGGGCGGCGTCATGCACTGTTTCACTGAAAGCATGGAAGTTGCCAAAGCCGCCATGGACATGGGTTTTTATATCTCCTTCTCAGGCATTGTCACCTTCAAGAACGCAAAAGAACTCAAGGAAGTCGCCAAGGCCGTGCCGCTGGACAGAACGCTCATCGAAACCGACGCGCCCTATCTCGCCCCCGTGCCATTCCGCGGAAAAACAAACGAGCCCGGCTATGTGAAACACGTCGCCGAAGAAATTGCGCGATTGAAGGAGGTGTCTGTGGAGGAGGTGGGGGAGATCACCAGCAAAAATTTCAGGCATTTGTTTTTAAATTAGGCTGATTGTCCATATGGCCGTTTCCGGCCAGGAGCGGTCAGTTATCTCAGATATTTAGTACATCCGCTTCTCGGCCTTTGCTGCCTGTCAGGCAGACCGCTGCATATAACTGGTCTTCGCCACTTACCGGCCGGTCACAGCAACGTAGAAGTAACCGGCGTGCCCGGCTTTTCGGGCACGTCCGGTTGACTGCCGGGTTGGGCCTAAAACGGTAACTTTTCACCAGTGTCTTTCGGCGTGCAAGAAGCAGAGGCGGAAAAGGAAATGGCCTCAGACGAAGTGAAACCGTTGGCGGCGTACTTAACCTCGGATATTGAAACGGAGCAATCTTTTCCGGTGAGATTGGCGATGACGGTGGCAATAGCGGACTCAAGGGCAGCAGCGGAAATTTCTTTTACGGAGGTTGGCATGGCAATTCCTATCGAGAGACTAGAGGCGGTGATTTCGAGATTTGCGGTTGTGTTCCCGCGACCGACAGAAGCAACGCGGGAAGAGATGGCAGACGTTTGGCACAAGGCGCTTTCGGATTTTGACGAGAGCGACGTGATTCCGGCATGCGGTCGGCTGATGAAAACGCTAACACGGTTTCCTTTCCCGGCGGACGTAATCAACGAGATCAAAGCGGGACAATGAAGAGGCCCAACAGTTAATATAGAGACCCATGGGTCCGGACGTTTTTTAATAAAGAGACAGGCGTTTTCATAGTCTACCGTCTTGATTCTTATATGGATGTTGGTCCAGCTGTCTCTTTATTACGTTATGCAAAAGGAGACGCAGGGCTTTCGGATTATGCTCCTGATTTTTTCCCTCAACCACTAGGAGCGAACCTCATGGGGTCAACCGACACCCCCCCGCCTGCTTGATCAAGTTTCCATCGTCTGCCGCCGCCGGCATCTCAGCCCCCGCACTGAAGACAGCTACCGTTTCTGGATTCGGAAGTTCATCTATTTCCATGGGAAGCGCCACCCGAACACGATGGGCGGGCCAGAGGTGGAGGCCTTCCTGAACCATCTGGCAAGTGAGCGGCATCTTTCGGCGTCCTCGCAAACCCAGGCGCTCAACGCCCTGGTCTTTCTCTTCGATTCGGTACTGCAGCAGCCATTTGGCGAGATGAGCGGGCTTAAGCGGGTGCAACGCCGTCACCGGGTGCCGGTGGTTCTCGCGCGCGAGGAGGTGAAAGCCATCCTGGGGCAGATGACCGGGGTGGTCAGACTGATGGCGGAGCTGATGTATGGCGCGGGCTTGCGCGTCAACGAATGCATGACGCTGCGGGTCAAGGACATCGACTTTTCGGGTGGGGTGCTGAACGTCCGTTCCGGGAAAGGCGGCAAGGATCGCACCACGCTCTTGCCTGAACGGCTGCATGGGCCGCTCAAGCAGCAGTTGCTCCGGGTAGCGGAGCTGCACAAGCAGGATTTGTCGCATGGTGCCGGGTTGACTCCACTACCCAGTGCGCTTGCCCGCAAATATCCCTCGGCTTCGACTTCACTGGCCTGGCAGTTTGTCTTTCCGTCTGCGGTATTGCGTCCGTGGGGTGAAAGCGGGAAGCTGGCACGCTGGCATGCGTCGGATTCGACGGTGCAGCGGGCCTTTCGGGAAGCCAGGGATCGAGCCGGTATCCACAAGCATGCGAGTGTGCATACCCTGCGTCATTCCTTTGCCACCCACTTGCTGGCATCCGGAACCGACATCCGGACGATACAGCTGCTGCTTGGTCACCGCAGTTTACAAACGACGATGATCTACACGCATGTGATCGAGGTGACGCGAAGTGTTGCTAGCCCGTTCGACAGCCTTTGAGCCTTGTCCACCTGGTCGCGACTGGAGGAACAGCGTCCTCCATGTCGCTTGGGGCCAAGTTCACTGGCTGCTCTTGGCTATGAAGCTGACGCAATGCGGGGGCGTCACGACGGGCCGCAAAGGCGGAGAAACTGCCTGTGGGCGGCTATCCGCATGAATTTCCGCTTCGGGTCGCAAGCAGTCTTACTGCCCAAAAAACTCCTTCACCCGATCCATGAACGACTGCGCCTTGGGGTTGTTGTTCTGCTGGCTCAGCGATTCAAATTCTCGCAGCAGTTCCTTCTGTCTGGATGAGAGCTTGACCGGGGTTTCCACCACGACATGACAGAGCAGGTCGCCGGCGGCGTTGCTACGCACACCCTTGATGCCTTTGCTGCGCAGGCGGAAAACCTTGCCGCCCTGGGTTTCGGCCGGAATCTTGATGCGGGCCTGGCCTTCCAGGGTGGGAATTTCGATTTCACCGCCCAGCGCCGCGGTGGCGAAGGAGACGGGCATTTCGCAATGCAGGTCGTCGCCATCGCGGGTGAAAAGCTGATGGGCCTTGAGGTGGATCATCACATACAGATCGCCCGCCGGGCCGCCGTTGACGCCGGCTTCGCCTTCGCCCGCCAGCCGGATGCGATCGCCTTCGTCCACACCCGATGGAATCTTGACCGACAGGGTCTTGTGTTTCTTGACACGGCCCTGGCCGTGACAAGCTGAACAAGGTTCGGCAATGATCTTGCCGGTGCCGTGGCAACGCGGGCAGGTCTGCTGGATGCTGAAAAAGCCCTGCTGCATGCGCACCTGGCCGTGGCCCTGGCAGGTGGGGCAGGTTTGCGGCTGGGTGCCGGCCTTGGCGCCGGTGCCGTGGCAGGTGTCGCATTCTTCCAGGGTGGGAATGCGGATCTTGGTCTCGGTGCCGCGAGCGGCTTCTTCCAGCGTGATTTCAAGGTTGTAGCGCAGGTCCGCGCCGCGATAGACATTCGAGCGACCGCGTCCGCCGCCACCGGCTCCGGCCGCGCCGCCGAAGATGCCTTCGAAAATGTCGGAGAAATCAAACCCGGCAGCGCCGCCGCCAAATCCGCTGAAGCCGCCGGGACCGCCGCCCTGCGGGTTGACGCCTTCATGGCCGAACTGGTCGTAGGCCGCGCGCTTGTCCGAATCGGACAGGACTTCGTAGGCTTCCTTGGCTTCCTTGAATTTCTCCTCGGCGGTCTTGTCGTCCGGATTGCGGTCCGGATGGTGCTTCATGGCCAGCTTGCGGTAGGCCTTCTTGATTTCGTCGTCGGATGCGTTCTTGGCGACGCCGAGGATTTCGTAGTAATCGCGTTTGCTCATGGGTTGTGAAGGGGGAAGGGTAAAGGGGGAAGGGTTTAGAGTTTGCGGCGTACGGACGACGCAAGCCCCATCACCAGTCCGGCCACATCATCAATCTTCCGGCTGAGTTCCTCTGTATTTTCCAGATAACCAAGTTGGCAGGCCAACTCGATCAGTGTATCCAATTCCGACAACGAGCCGCTTGCAATGCCCAGGAAATGGAGAAATTCCTTGCTTCCATTGCGGGCAGCACCTTCCGCAATATTGGCAGGTACAGAAACCGCTGCTCATCTTAGCTGGCTTGTCAGGCCATATTGCTCGTTCTGGGGGAAGCGGGAGGTGGCGGAGTATACAGCAACCACCAACTCCATTGCCTGCTTCCAGGCATTAAGCGAACGGTGACTACGTTTCACCCTTCTCCCTTTACCCTTCCCCCTTCACAAAATTACTTGTCTTTCACTTCGGTAAATTCCGCATCCACCACATCATCGCCGCCTTTGCCGGTCTCTCCTTCAGCCGCACCGGCTTCGGCGCTGCCGGTCTTGGCCTGCTCGGCCTGATACATCTGTTCGGCCAGTTTGTGCGAGGCGGTGGCCAGTTCGCTGGTCTTGGACTCAATGGCTTCCTTGTCATCGCCGCGAACGGCTTCTTCGACTGCCTTGATGGCGGTTTCGATTTTCTCCTTCTCGGAGGCGTCAATCTTGTCGCCATATTCGGTCAGCGATTTCTTGACCGCGTGCACCATGGAGTCGGCGGCGTTGCGGGCGGTCGCCAGTTCGAAGGCCTTGTGGTCTTCGGCGGCATTCAGCTCGGCGTCTTTCACCATCTGCTGAATCTCGGCCTCGCTCAAGCCGGACGATGCCTGGATCTTGATCTTGTTTTCCTTGCCGGTGGCCTTGTCCTTGGCCGACACATGCAGGATGCCGTTGGCGTCGATGTCGAAAGTGACCTCGATCTGCGGCATGCCGCGCGGGGCAGGGGGGATATCCGTCAAATTGAACTGGCCCAGGCTCTTGTTGCCGGTCGCCATTTCGCGTTCCCCTTGCAGCACGTGGATGGTGACCGCGCTCTGGTTGTCGTCGGCGGTGGAGAACACCTGGCTTGCCTTGGTGGGGATGGTGGTGTTCTTGGGGATGAGCTTGGTCATCACGCTGCCCAGGGTTTCAATGCCCAGGGAAAGCGGGGTCACGTCCAGCAGCAGCACGTCCTTGACTTCACCTTTCAACACGCCGCCCTGAATGGCTGCGCCGACAGCCACGGCTTCGTCGGGGTTGACGTCGCGGCGAGGTTCCTTGCCGAAGAATTCCTTCACTTTTTCGATGACCTTGGGCATGCGGGTCTGGCCGCCGACCAGGATGACGTCGCCGATGTCGGACACGGACACGCCCGCGTCCTTGATCGCGGTCTTGCACGGGCCGATGGTGCGGTTGATCAGTTCTTCCACCAGGCTTTCGAACTTGGCGCGGGTGATCTTGATGGCCAGGTGCTTGGGCCCGGTCGCATCCGCCGTGATGTAGGGCAGGTTGACTTCGGTCTGCTGGCCGGAAGACAGCTCGATCTTGGCTTTCTCGGCGGCTTCCTTCAGGCGCTGCAGCGCGAGCACGTCCTTCTTCAGGTCGACGCCCTGTTCCTTTTTGAACTCTTCGATGATGTAGTCGATGATGCGCTGGTCGAAGTCTTCGCCGCCCAGGAAGGTGTCGCCGTTGGTGGACAGCACTTCAAACTGGTGCTCGCCATCCAGCTCGGCGATTTCGATGATGGAAATGTCGAAGGTGCCGCCGCCCAGGTCATACACGGCAATCTTGCGGTCGCCTTCCTTCTTGTCCATGCCAAAGGCAAGCGCGGCCGCGGTCGGCTCGTTGATGATGCGCTTGACTTCCAGGCCGGCGATGCGGCCGGCGTCCTTGGTGGCCTGACGCTGGCTGTCATTGAAGTAGGCCGGCACGGTGATGACGGCTTCGGTGACTTCTTCGCCAAGATAGTCTTCGGCGGTTTTCTTCATCTTGCGCAGCACTTCGGCGGAAACCTGGGGCGGCGCCATTTTCTGGTCGCGGACGTCCACCCAGGCATCGCCGTTGTCGGCCTTGATGATCTTGTAGGGCATGAGGCCGATGTCCTTCTGGACTTCCTTCTCTTCGAAGCGGCGGCCAATCAGGCGCTTGATGGCGTACAGGGTGTTCTTGGGGTTGGTAACGGCCTGGCGCTTGGCGGGCGCGCCGACCAGGATTTCGCCGTTGTCGGCATAAGCGATGATGGAAGGCGTGGTGCGCGCGCCTTCGGCGTTCTCGATTACCTTTGGCGTGCCGTTTTCCATGACAGCCACGCAGGAGTTGGTGGTGCCCAGGTCAATTCCGATAATGCGTCCCATGGTGTGTTTTCCTTCAAAAAATCAATTAACTGGTTATCAATGTTGGGTTAGGGGTTTTAATTTCAATAGCCGGTCATGCTTTTGGTTTCGCCACCGTGACCAGTGCCGGCCGGATCACGCGGTCGTGCAGCAGGTAGCCTTTTTGCAGCACCATGACTACGGTATTGGCCGGCTGGTCGGCATCGACCATGCTGATGGCCTGGTGGCGATGTGGGTCGAAGGCTTCATTGAGCGGATTGAGTTCGGTCAGGTTGAACTTGCCGAACACGCCGGAAAGCTGCTTCAGGGTCAGGTCCACGCCATTCTTGAGATTTTCCGGATTGGACGGATCGGCGGAGAGCGCAGCTTCGAGGCTGTCTTTTACCGCCAGCAGCTCGGAGGCAAAGCTTTCCACGGCGAATTTGTGCGCCTTGGTGACATCTTCCTGCGCGCGGCGGCGGATGTTTTCCGTTTCGGCCTTGGCGCGCAGCCAGGCATCGTGGTGTTCCTGTGCTTCCAGCTCCGCCTTGCGCAGCATGTCTTCAAGGCTGGGCATGGTTTCCTTGCCGCTTTCTTCAGGCGTAGTTTCAGGCGCGTTGTTTTCGGTCTGCATGCGATCTCCAAATTAAATTTTTTCCATATGTTGGGACGGCAACAGGGTTTTCAACCCCCGGTAATTATGAGGAGAATCAAATAGATAAATTTGCCTTAACCCCCCGTCTCGATTAGAATGCCCGGCTTCGCGGAGAGGTGGATGAGTGGTTTAAGTCGCACGCCTGGAAAGCGTGTTCAGGGTAATACCCTGACGGGGGTTCGAATCCCCCCCTCTCCGCCACAGATCAAAACACCCATTACAAAGGGTGTTTTGATCTGTGGGGTAGTGGGGTTGATTAGAACCCCCAGGGTTCGGTGAGCGAGCACTGCTCGCGAAAGACGCCGAGCGAATAGCGAGGCGGGCCCGAAGGGCCGAGGAATCGCGGAGGTAACGCGATTCCGAGCAATCCCCCCCCCACAGCTTAAGTAGCCGTTCAATACCGTTTCAAAACGGTGTCCCTGACCAATTTCCTGTTCATTCAGTGTTTGCCGGTTAGCGACTGAGCGCCAACCGTGCATCGACCCTGCAGTTTTGGGGCCGCTGTTCATTTTTGTTTGACAGGAAAACCATGACTTTCGAATCGCTTGCTTTAAATCCCTTCATCCTGAAGGCCATCAATGACTCGGGATATACCGAGCCCACGCCCGTCCAGGCTGAGGCTATTCCCATTGTCATGGCTGGCCACGACCTGATGGCCTCCGCCCAGACCGGCACGGGCAAGACCGCCGCTTTCATGCTGCCGGCGTTGCACAAACTGAGCGAGCCACCCAAGGGCCCGGGCAAGGGACCGCGCATTCTGGTGTTGTCTCCCACCCGGGAACTGGCCCAGCAAATTACCGCTGCCGCCACCAAATACGGCAAATACATGCGCCGCGCCAAGTGCGTATCGATTCTGGGCGGAACACCTTATGCCGTGCAGAACCGCCTGCTTTCGGGACCGGTAGATATTCTGGTTGCCACGCCCGGCCGCCTGATCGACCACATGCAGCGCGGCAAGGTGGATTTTTCGCGGCTGGAAATGCTGGTGCTGGATGAAGCCGACCGCATGCTGGACATGGGTTTTATCGAGGACGTACAGCTGATTGCCAATGCCACGCCAAAATCCCGCCAGACGCTGCTGTTCTCCGCCACGCTGGATGGGAAAATGGCGCAAATTGCCAAAGATCTTCTAAACGATCCCAGGCGGGTGGAAGTGGCCAGCCAGCAGGACCGGCACGAGAGCATTGAACAGCGAATTCATTTCTGTGACGACCTGGGACACAAGGGCCGCATTCTGGATTATCTGCTGCGCGATACGGATCTCAAACAGGTGATCATTTTTACCGCGACCAAACGCGATGCGGATCTGCTTGCCGGAGACCTGTTTGACCAAGGGTTTCCCGCTGCGGCCTTGCATGGCGACATGCCGCAGGGCGCGCGCAACCGTACCCTGACCAAACTGCGTCGCGGCGAAATCCGCGTGCTGGTGGCGACCGATGTAGCCGCGCGCGGCATCGATGTGGCGGGGATTTCCCACGTGATCAATTTCGACATGCCCAAGCAGGCCGAAGATTACGTGCATCGCATCGGCCGCACGGGCAGGGCAGGGGCGACCGGGATTGCGGTATCGCTGGTTTCACATCGTGATGGCATTTTGTTGAAGAAGATTTCGAGCTATACCGGCCACAAGATTGAAGCCACGGTAATCCCGGGTCTGGAACCCAAGTCGCGCATGCGCGAAGCAGCGCCGCGCCGTGGCAGTGGACGCGATAACGGCCGTGGCAATAACAGCGGCAAGCCTGGCAAGCGTTTTTCAAGCGAGCCCAAGCACGCTTTTGGCCACAAGCCCAAGTCGGCAGGTCATTCGGGGCAGGCCAGAAATTCCGGAGCTAGTGAAACCGGATTTACCGGCCCCAGCGAGCGCCGCATGCAGGAACGCTACAACACCCAACCCGCGCCCAACCGGACAGGAGAGAAGCGCAAACCAGCGACTCGCACGCAACGTCCCCAGCGCGACGGCTGGAAGTAATACGTTGCGAATGGCATGTAAGCGCCCGTAAAATTTGGTTTTTCTTTAAACGGACGCTTCATGCCAACCCATCCTTACCATGGCCGCGTATCGGTCGTCGTGCCTGTCAAGAATGAGGAGGAGAACGTCGAGCCGCTGGTTCGCGAGATTGCCGCTGCCCTGACAAGCCAGGCCGAGTTCGAGATCATCTACATCAATGATGGCAGCACGGACCGCACGACACAGATTCTTGATCGGCTGAAAAGCGAGTTTCAGATGCTTCGTGTCATCACGCATCGAGCCTCCTGCGGCCAGAGTCAGGCGGTGGCAACAGGCGTGAAGCATGCCCGCTACGAATGGATTGCCACGCTGGATGGTGACGGGCAGAACGATCCGGCCGACATTCCAGCATTGTTGAGGGTACTGGAAGATTCCGCGCAAGCGACAAATCTAGAGTTGCTGGCGGGCTGGCGAAACAAGCGGCAGGACACGTACATCCGCAAGCTGTCGTCCAAAATTGCCAACAGCGTGCGCAGTCGTTTTTTGAAAGACAACACCCCGGATACCGGTTGCGGCCTGAAGGTGTTTGCACGAGCGACGTTCATGGAGCTGCCGCACTTCGATCACATGCACCGGTTCCTGCCAGCGCTGGTACAGCGCAACGGTGGCACGGTGGTGTCGGTGCCGGTCAATCACCGTGCACGCGAGCGCGGCGCGTCCAAGTACGGCATTCATAACCGCCTGTGGGTGGGAATCGTCGACCTGTTCGGTGTAGCCTGGCTGCAAAGACGCGTGCGCAGGCCGGAAATCATTTCCGCTGACTGAATGCGCAAGCCGCACTTGCCCGTCTGGCTGCGGGGCATTTTCCTGATTCTTTCGCTGGTCGGCCTGGGCTTGCTGCTGAAGAATGCCGGGCTGGAGCACATCTTCGAGCGCGACTGGATCGACGAAAATGTGCGCGGTCATGGCGTGCGGGGTTACGGCCTGTTTCTGGCGGCAGGCGCCATCATGACCGCGCTGGGACTGCCTAGACAACTGGTGGCTTTCTTCGGCGGCTACGCGTTTGGCGTGTGGTTGGGCCTGCTGCTGGGCGCAGTCGCGGCACTGGGTGGATGCATGCTGGCCTTCTACTACGCCCGCCTGTTTGGCCGCGGATTGGTGAGGCGAATGTTTCCGGAGAAGCTGCAACGATTTGAGGATTTCATCCGCGGCCATACTTTTACGATGACGCTGCTTGTGCGGCTGTTGCCGGCGGGCAGTAATCTGGTCACCAATCTGATTGCCGGGGTGTCGAAAATTCCCAAGCTGCATTTCTTTGCCGGCAGCTTTGCCGGCTACCTGCCGCAAACACTCATTTTTTCGCTGGCGGGCAGCGGGCTGACGGTGGGTTCGCATTGGCAGATCGGCTTGTCCATTGTGCTGTTCATCATTTCCGGCATGATGGGCGTGCGCTTGTACCGGCAGATGCGGCATGGCCGCTCCTACGCCAGGGAGTTGGAAACTCAGGACGACCATCAATAGTGAACGGAAATAGTTTCAAATCATTGATCGGGCCGGTTTTGATACTGGCATTGCTGACGCTGACTGCTTTTATGGTCAGGCCGCTGACACCCATCGACGAAACGCGCTATGCGAGTGTTGCATGGGAGATGTGGCTGCGCGATGAATATCTGGTGCTGTACAAGAATGGCGAGCCCTACAGTCACAAGCCGCCGCTGATGTTCTGGTTGTACAACCTGGGCTGGGCTTTTTTTGGCGTCAATGAATGGTGGCCGCGCCTGGTGTCACCGCTTTTTTCCCTTGGGGGATTATTCCTGACCATGGACATTGCCCGGCGGCTCTGGCCGGATGATGTGGACGCTGGTCGGAATGCCTTGTGGATACTCGGTTCCAGTCTGCTGTGGCTTGTATTCTCAACTGTCGCAATGTTCGACGTAATGCTGGCGTTCTTTGTCCTGCTTGGTGTGCGCGGCCTGCTCATCGCGGCCGATGAGTCAGTGAAGCGCGGGTTTACCTGGATGGCCCTTGCAATAGGGTTGGGCGTTCTAGCCAAGGGCCCTGTCATTCTTTTGCACCTGCTACCCGTTGCTCTGCTTGCGCCGTGGTGGCTGCAAAACTCAAACCTGGCCGGGCAGAACTGGAAACGCTGGTATGGCGCCATCCTGCTGGCGGTGCTGGGCGGCGCGGCGATCGCGCTGGCATGGGCGATCCCAGCGGCCATCCACGGCGGAGAGGAATACCGCAACGCCATCTTCTGGGGACAGACCGCGAACCGCATGGTCGATTCTTTTGCGCACAAGCGGCCTTTCTGGTGGTACTTGCCGCTGCTGCCGCTGCTGTTGTTTCCCTGGCTGGTATGGCCGGGCTTGTGGAAACGGTTTGGCGCGGTGAAAAGCGAGGGGCTGGATAGAGGGTTGCGATTTTGCCTGGCCTGGGCGGTGCCGGTTTTCGTGTCGTTTTCGCTGATCAGCGGCAAGCAGGTTCAATATCTGGTGCCGCTGCTTCCTGCGTTTGCCCTTTTTTCGGGCCGTCTGCTGACCCGGTCAACGAGGGATGGAATCCTGTTTCCCGCGATACTGTCTGGCGGATTTGCTGCAATCCTGATTTTTTATGCGATTGACGGCTTGCCCGGGAAATTTTCATCTTGGGAAAATCCGCCCGCCTGGCCAGGCGTGGTTTTGCTGGCATCGGCATTCGGCTTGTTCCTGTCCGCGCGTTATCCGGTCTGGCGCTTGCCATCGATTGCCTTGCTGGGCGCTATTTTTCTGGCGGTCATGCAAGTTTCCGTATTGGGTAGTCTGGGGCGCATTTATGAAGTACAGCCCATCGCACAAAAAATCAGGGCATTACAGGATCGAGGGGTGCCGGTGGCAAACGAGGGCACTTACCATGCCCAGTTCCAGTTTCATGGACGCCTTGAACAATCGATTGCGCAATTGACGCGCAACGAGATTCCTGGCTGGATCGAGAAGCATCCGGATGGCGTGGTGGTGATGTATGTGAAGCAGAAGGACGCTGGCGTGCAAGTGCTGTTCAGCCAGCCCTATCGGGGCGGACAAGCAGCCTTGATGAATGCCGATCAGGCCCGTGCGTACCTCGCGGCAAGGCTCAAGGAGTAGTCAGGATTCTGCCTGTTGCGGGCGAGGCCTCGCATCGCCGTGATGGCTGGGCGAAATGGTGGAAATGGCATGTTTGAATACCATTTGACCCGCTTGATCATGTCCCTTGAGATGAACAACAAATTGGTCGAACGAATCGATCCGGCCAGTCAGCTTGATGCCATTGACCAGAAAAACTGAAACCTGGGTGCGTTCGCGGCGCAAGGTATTCAGAAACTGTTCTTGCAGATTGGTGCGGGCATCTTTTTCGTTCATGATTTTCCAGCCGGTTGAGTAGGGGTAAACCCCGCCCACCCTGATTTTGGGTGAGCGGGACTTGAATTTACTCTATTTTTGCGCTGGCGCGTAGTCCCTTTACCGCCTCGCGCACGCGTTGCTGCTGAAGCTGCTGGCGAATGTCGTTTTTCACTTCATCCAGCGGGGGAATCTTTGCTGGACGAATGTCTTCCAGCTTGATGATGTGATAACCGAACTGGGTTTTTACCGGTTCACTGGTTTCACCCTTCTTCAGGCTTTTCAGTGCTTCGCCAAATTCCTTGACGAAGGAATCAGGCACATTCCAGCCCAGATCGCCGCCATTCTTGGCTGAGCCGGGATCCTTGGATTTTTCCTTGGCCAGCTTGTCAAAAGCGGTTTTCTTTTTCAGCTGGGCCAGGATTGCCTTGGCTTCGGATTCTTCCCTTACCAGGATGTGACGCAACTTGTATTCGTTATTGCCGGTGGCGCTGGCCTTGGCCTTGTCATATTCGCTCTGGATTTCCGCGTCCGTTACCGGGTGGCCTTTGACATAGTCTTCCAGATAGGCTTTGGTCAGTTGCTCACGGCGGAGCATTTCCATGGCGGCAGCCAGTCTGGGGGTTTTGTCCAGGCCTTTTTCAATGGCGGCACGGGAAAGCAGTTCCTGATTGATCAGGGCTTCCTTCACGCGGGTGTTCAGGTTGGCGTCATTGGGCGCGCCTTGCTGCAACAGATTCTGCTTGGCCAGATCGCCGTATATCGACGGAATTTCGCGGCCGTTGACGGTGGCGATGGGTTTTGCATCTTCCGCCCAGGCAGCGGGCACGCTGGCCAATAACAAGGTTGCTAACAGGATTTTCTTCATCTAATGACTCCTCGGTAAACAAACTAAACAGAAAAACTAAAACTCGTCAGGCGTGAAAGCGCTGATGGCCAGGGCATGGATGCCTTTTTGCATCAGGTCGCCCAGGTTCTGATAAACCATCCTGTGGCGCGCAACGGCGTTCAGGCCATCAAACTGGCTGGAAACAATGGTCAGGCGGAAATGCCCGCCCTCTTTTGCGCCGGCATGTCCGGCATGCTGCGCGCTTTCATTTTCCAGATGCAAGCTGGAAGGGGCGAGCGGTTCAAGCCGCCTGCGGATTTCCGCTTCCATATCCAGCGCGGCAAGGCTCATGCCGGTAATACTTTCTTGAAGGGTTTGACGCTGACGCGGGCATAAACGCCGGCGCCCACATATGGGTCGGCATCCGCCCAGGCCTGGGCCGATTCCAGTGAATCAAATTCCGCCACGATCAGGCTGCCCGTAAAACCCGCTGGACCGGGATCCACGCTATCGATGGCGGGGAAAGGACCTGCCAGCAGGAGCCGGCCTTCGCCTTGCAGGGCATTCAGCCTTTCCAGATGGGCAGGACGGGCGGCCAGACGCTTTTCCAGGCTGTCGGGCATGTCTTCCCCGCTGATGGCATACCACATTACTTGGGTTCTTCCTTGTCGATGTATTTTGAAAGCATCAGGGATTGAATGACCACGAATATCAGCATCAGGACAATGCTGCCGTACAGTTTGAAGTTCACCCAGTCGTCCGTCGAGAAATTGTTGGCCACCCAAAGATTGGCAATCCCCATGAATGCAAAAAATCCGCCCCAGCTCAGGTTCATCTGACGCCAGGCGGCTTCCGGAAGTTCCATCTGGCTGGTCATCATGGTGCGGATCAGGTTCTTGCCAAACACGGCTGCGCCAAAGATGGCCCCGGCGAAAACCCAGTACAGCACGGTCGGCTTCCACTTGATGAAGTTTTCATCCTGCAGGTAAAGCGTGGCACCGCCGAAGACGACAATGATGAACAGGCTGACCCACAGCATGATTTCCACCTTGTGCCCACGCAGTTTGACCCAGCCAACCTGTACAAACGTGGCGAAGATGGCGACCAGCGTCGCCAGGAAAATGCCCGGCTTGCCGCCCGGCGCGGCATGCATGCCAAATGAATTCAGGATGGACTGTGCCTGCTCCGGGTAGGAGTCACCCAGCTTGTAGGCGATGAAGAAAACGATGATGGGAAAAAGATCAAACAGGAATTTTTTCATTTAACAAATGTTAAAGCTGGGCCGAAAGGCCGGAACGACGGCTATTTTGCTATGATTTCCCGACCCGTCCAAGTATTTCCACCTTGAATTACGATCTCCATTGCCATTCCACCGCCTCAGACGGTGTGCTTAGCCCGGCCGATCTGGTCAGGCGCGCTGCCGAAAAGGGCGTGGATGTGCTTGCCCTGACGGACCATGATGATGTCAGTGGCCTGGCCGAGGCCGCGGAGATGGCTGCTTCAATGGGCCTTGGCTTTGTCAACGGCGTGGAAATTTCGGTGTCCTGGAGCGGTGCAACCTTGCACATTGTCGGCCTGAATATTGACCCTTCGCATCCGGTGCTTGTTGCCGGACTGGAAAGCATCCAGCAGGGAAGATGTGCACGGGCGGAATGGATTGCCCAGGAACTGGGCAGACATGGCATTGCCGGTGCACTGGAAGGCGCGAAAAAGTATGCCGAAAACAGCAAACTCATCGGCCGCACGCATTTTGCACGCTTTCTGGTCGAGCAGGGCGTGTGCAAGGACATCAGAACGGTGTTCAAGAAATTCCTGGTTCGCGGCCGTCCGGGCTATGTGCCGCATGAATGGACCACGCTGGAAAACGCGATCAACTGGATCAGCGCCAGCGGCGGTCAGGCCGTACTGGCGCATCCCGGACGCTATGACCTGAAAGGCAAGGCCATGCGGCGATTATTGGGCGACTTCAAGACACTGGGCGGTGTGGGCGTTGAAGTGGTCACGGGCAGCCATACGCCCGATCAATACAGTCTGTTCGCCGAACTGGCCAGTCATTTCGATCTGATGTCCTCGCGCGGCTCGGATTTTCATGCGCCCGGTGAACATGGGCGTGAACTGGGCGGCATTCCATCCTTGCCGTCGAAATGCCTTCCCATCTGGCATAATTGGAACATCGCAACAAGGAATTAAATAATTGGACAGCCTCCAAAACTGTCCAAGAAAACATGTCCCAATTTTTCAATATCCATCCGGATAACCCTCAGCAAAGACTGATTCAGCAGACCGTCGCCATCCTGCGTGATGGTGGTGTCATCGTTTATCCCACCGACTCCTGCTATGCACTGGGGTGTCATATCGGCGACAAGGAAGCGGCGATGAAGCTGTTACGGGTACGCGGACTGGATGAAGGCCACGATCTGACCCTGGTCTGCCGCGACCTGTCCGAACTGGGTCGTTATGCCCAGGTGGACAACACGCAGTTTCGGTTGCTCAAGGCGCACACGCCGGGTCCGTATACCTTCATCCTCAAGGGCACGCGAGAAGTGCCCAAGCGGCTTTTGCACAAGCGTCATGACAGCATCGGCCTGCGCGTTCCGGATCACCCCATTGTGCAGGCTTTGCTGGCCGAACTGGGCGAACCGATCCTGTCTTCCACCCTGCAATTGCCGGGCGAGGATGTTCCGCTCAACGAGGCCTGGGAAATCCGTGATCGACTGGAACATCAAGTGGATCTGGTCATCGATGGAGGCGGTTGCAGTCTGACGCCCACGACAGTGGTGGACCTGATGTCCGACGAGCCGCGCGTACTGCGCTATGGCAAGGGCGATGCGACGCCGTTTGAAAGTTAAGCCCAGATGGAACTGACGCTCATCCAGAAAATCATCGTCTTCGCCATTCCGGTGATTTTTGCCATTACCCTGCACGAAGCAGCGCATGGTTTCGCCGCCATGAAATTCGGCGACAAGACTGCCTGGATGATGGGGCGCGTGACCGCCAACCCGCTCAAGCATATCGACCCGGTGGGCACCATCGGCCTGCCTTTGTTTTTATTGTTGATGAGCAAGCTGGCGGGCGGGCCGGCATTTCTTTTCGGCTGGGCCAAGCCGGTGCCGGTCAATTTTAACAATCTAAAGCATCCCAAGCGCGACATGCTTTGGGTGGCCGCCGCAGGTCCAGGCGCAAATATGGTCATGGCCGTTTTCTGGTCAGCCATGATTCAGCTTGGCCATACGCTTGGGGGCACTCTGGGGTTACCGCTCATGTTGATGGGCGCGGCAGGCGTGTTCATCAACGGCATACTCGCCGCGCTGAACCTGTTGCCGATACCACCGCTCGATGGCGGACGCATCGCCGTCAGCCTGCTTCCACCCGGACCTTCGGCCATGCTGGCACGCGTTGAACCCTTCGGGTTTTTCATCCTGATCGCGCTGATGCTGACGGGGATTTTGAGCACCCTCATGTGGCCGCTGATCGGCCTGGTTTTCACCTTCGCGACCCTGTTGACCGGGGTGTCGGATCAAACCCTTCTTTCACTCATATCCGTTCTGCTTAATTGACCATGTTTGCCAACCGAGTCCTATCCGGCATGCGCCCCACCGGGCGTCTTCATCTTGGCCATTACCACGGCGTGCTCAAGAACTGGCTCAAGCTTCAGCACGAGCATGAGTGCCTGTTCTTCGTTGCCGACTGGCATGCGCTGACCACGCATTACGACACGCCGCAGGATATCGAGCAGCATGTCTGGGACATGGTGGTGGACTGGCTGGCGGCGGGCGTCGACCCGTCACAGGCCACGCTGTTCGTGCAATCCCGTGTGATTGAACATGCCGAGCTGCATCTGCTGCTGTCGATGATGACGCCGCTGGGCTGGCTGGAACGCGTGCCCACCTACAAGGACCAGCAGGAAAAACTCTCTGACAAGGATCTGTCCACCTACGGCTTTCTCGGCTATCCGCTGCTGCAAAGCGCGGACATCCTGATCTATCGCGCTAACCTCGTGCCGGTCGGCGAAGACCAGGTGCCGCACATCGAATTCACCCGCGAAATCTGCCGCCGCTTCAACCATCTGTATGGCCGCGAGCCGGGCTTCGAGGAAAAGGCGCTGGCCGCCATCAAGAAACTGGGCAGCAAAAAGGCCAAGCTGTATCAGGAAATGCGAACGGCTTATCAGGAGCAGGGCGAGGAATCCGCGCTGGAATCCGCTCAGGCCATCCTGAACGACGCGCAGAACCTCTCATTGGGCGACCGCGAGCGTCTGTTCGGTTATCTGGAAGGCGGCGGGCGCATGATCCTCGCCGAACCGGAGGCCCTGCTCACCGAGGCGTCGAAAATGCCGGGGCTGGATGGGCAGAAAATGTCCAAGTCCTACAACAATACCATTGCACTGCGTGAAGACCTGGACAGCGTGGCAAAGAAAATCCGCACCATGCCGACCGACCCCGCCCGCGTGCGCCGCACTGATCCGGGCAACCCCGCAAAATGTCCGGTTTGGCAATTTCACCAGGTGTATTCGGATGACGGCGTGAAGGAGTGGGTGGTCAAGGGCTGCACCAGCGCGGGCATCGGTTGCATCGAATGCAAGCAGCCGGTCATCGATGCCGTTCAGCGTGAGCTGACGCCCATCCACGACCGGGCCAGGCAATACGAGGAAAGTCCTGATCTGGTCAGGAATATCATCGCTGACGGTTGTGAAAAAGCCCAGGAACTGGCCCGCGAAACCATGCGCGACGTCAGGGAGGCGATGGGGCTGGCATTCAACTGAGATTGAATTCTGGCTGAATGGCCTAATCTGGTATTGAGATTAACAATGCGATAGCCAGACATGCCAAACGAAAATACGCCCATCGAGGGCGAAATCCTCAAGCAGCCCGAAGAACAAAAACTCCTGCCGGCCGAACGCTGGCCTTCGGAGTTGCATCTGCTGCCGCTTTCCGAAAAACCCTTTTTCCCCGCGCAAACCCTGCCGCTCATCATGAACGAGTCGGCCTGGATGGAAACCGTCGAGGCCATTGGCGAATCGACACATCACATGGTCGGCCTGGTGCTGGTCAAGCCGGAGGATTCGGACAACGCCACGCGCGAGGATTTCAAGACCCTTGGCACGGTGGTGCGCATGCATCATCCGGCAAAAAACGAAGGCAAGATACAGTTCATCGCCGAAGGCCTGCGGCGCTTTCGCATTGTTGAATGGATTTCCGACAAGGCGCCCTACAAGGTGCGGGTCGAATATCCGAACGAGCCGGGCAAACCCGATTCAGAAGAGATCAAGGCCTATGCGATGGCCATCATCAACACCATCAAGGACCTGATTCCGCTGAACCCGCTGTATTCGGAGGAACTAAAATTCTTCCTCAACCGCTTCAGCCCGAATGAGCCTTCACCGCTAGCCGATTTTGCCGCCAGTCTCACCACTGCCACCAAACAGGAATTGCAGGATGTGCTGGAGTCGCTGGGCCTCAAGCGCCGCATGGAAAAGGTGCTGGTGCTGATGAAGAAAGAACTGGACGTGGCGAAGCTGCAAAGCCAGATTCGCGGGCGCATGGAAGAAAAAATGTCCGAGCAGCAGCGCGAATTTTTCCTGCGTGAGCAACTGAAAACCATCCAGAAGGAACTGGGGCTTTCAAAGGACGACAAGACCGCCGAGCTGGAAACATTCCGTGAGCGGATCAAGAAGATCACCTTGCCGGAAGCCGCAAAAAAACGCATCGACGAGGAAATGGCGAAATTCTCCGTGCTTGAAACCGGCTCGGCCGAATATACCGTTTCGCGCAATTATCTCGACTGGCTGACTGTGCTGCCCTGGGGCATGCTGTCGGAAGACAAGCTCGACCTCAAGCGCGCGCGCAAGATCCTCGACCGCGACCATGACGGCCTGGACGATGTGAAGGACCGCATCATCGAATTCCTGGCCGTCGGCGCCATGAAAGGCGAAGTGTCAGGTTCGATCCTGCTGCTGGTCGGGCCGCCGGGAGTCGGCAAGACCTCGATCGGCAAATCCGTCGCCGAGGCCCTGGGGCGCAAGTTCTTCCGCTTTTCATTGGGGGGCATGCGCGATGAAGCCGAGATCAAGGGCCATCGCCGCACCTACATCGGTGCCATGCCCGGCAAGTTCATCCAGGCGTTAAAGGAAGCCGGCACCGCCAACCCCGTCATCATGCTGGATGAAGTCGACAAGATCGGCGCCAGCTATCAGGGCGATCCGGCGTCGGCGCTGCTGGAGGTGCTCGACCCCGAACAGAACGCGGACTTTCTGGATCACTACCTGGACGTGCGCTTCGATCTGTCCAAGGCCCTGTTCATCTGCACCGCCAACCAGTTTTCCATCCCCGGGCCGCTCCTGGACCGCATGGAAGTGATCCAGCTTTCGGGCTACATCACCGAGGAAAAAATCGACATCGCCAAACATCACCTGTGGCCCAAGGTGCTTGTGAAATCCGGGCTTAAAAAAGGTCAGGTGCAGATCAGTGACTCGGCGATTCGCCATGTCATCGAAGGCTACGCCCGCGAAGCCGGCGTGCGCAATCTGGAAAAGCAGTTGGGCCGTGTCGCCCGCAAAGCCGTGGTGCAAATCCTGAATGGCACCACCACGCCAATCAAAGTAGGCGTGAAGGAAATCGAGACCTATCTCGATAAACCCATTTTCCACAAAGACAAACCGCAAAGTGCCGTTGGCGTAGTGACCGGCCTGGCCTGGACTTCATTGGGTGGCACTACGCTCGACGTCGAAGCCACGCGTGTGCACACCCTCAATCGCGGTTTCAAGCTCACCGGAAAACTGGGCGAGGTCATGAAGGAATCGGCCGAAATCGCCTACAGCTACATCGCCAGCAACCTCAAGACCTACAAGGCAGACAAGACGTTTTTCGATTCCAGCTTCGTGCACCTGCACATTCCGGAGGGCGCTACCCCCAAGGATGGCCCCAGCGCGGGCGTCACCATGGCCACGGCCCTGCTCAGCCTGGCACGCAACGAAAAGCTGGCGAGACCGCTGGCCATGACCGGCGAACTGTCATTGACGGGGCAGGTGCTGCCTGTCGGCGGCATCCGCGAAAAAGTCATTGCGGCAAGAAGAGCCGGCATCATGGAACTGATCCTGCCCGACGAAAACCGCCGCGATTTTGAAAAACTGCCGGATTACATCCGCAAAGGCATCACCATCCACTTTGCGAAGCATTACCGAGATGTGGTGAAGGTGGTGTTTAAATAATATCTGTGTGTTCTGATTGGAATATAAGAGGCCCAACTCCTGGGTTGATTGGGCCGAAAGATTTTCAACTCAGACTGTAACCACAACAAATGTACCACTCTCTACATCCACTGATAAAGAACGAAACCAATTCCTGAAAGGATAGCAATTAAGATAGTGAATCCTATGATTTTTCCGATGAGTTCATTGAACAAATAAAATAAGTACCCCAGCCCGCCAGCCGCAAATAAAACTAAACTTAATCTGATTGATTTAGCCAACCCCATTCCGTCAGTCAGCAAGTATGCTGTAACCCCGCCAACAAACAAACCGATCAAGATCAATATTCCTGCCCATTTGAGGGCATCGTCTTCCTCCTTCTCTTTCTTGCTCAGAATTCTTCCATCGGGTTTGATGAACTCAACCATTTGCATCTCCATTTAATGTCAATTACGGTTCAACCATGAAATAAAAATTCATAAATTTTTTGCAATGACACAACCCTGATCAGCCGTGGCTGCCACATTCACTTGTGGCAACTTATATAGTGAGTCGTTCTCGCATCGAAGTTGCTTTTTGATTCACCAGCGATAGAGCAGATAGCCGAAGAGTTGTCTTTTGAATTACGAAGCAGATATATCGTTTGCGGGTAGGTAGCGAAGATGCCCCCATCGCGCGTTCGTTCTATGACTTCAATAGAATCAACCGTGACGATCGTCCATCCTTTTTTTGTCAGATCGATAATTATCGGGAAATGAGAAAAGTAGTTGCCTATTTCCACTACGTTCTCAAAATAATTTGTGGCAAGTTTCTTCTCATCGGCAGCTTCCAAGTTGGTAGCTGTTAATGAAATCGCTGAAAAAACTAGTGCGTTTAGCATTGTGTTTCTCATGTGTCTCCCTTTTTTGGCTCATCTTCGCAGCACAACTTACCTGGCCTTATCAACCTACTTGTCTCCTATGGCGCTACGCTATTTTCTGTTAGGTTTGGGTGGCTTTTTTTTGGTAAGTTTTCTGGCCTGGATGTAGTTCTAAAAGTTGGGTTTGCCGCGACTCTCGGCAGCTTCCTCTGCTTGAGTCGCTGCTTTCTTGTTTAGTTCTATAGACTTATTAGTGGCCATATCTACTTCATTCCATATGGCCTCGTTGTCCTTCATGCCTATAACAATAGCCCAGACTAAATTCTTGTTCGCCTGTTGGGATGCTCCGCCGGTGTATATGGTGGCAACTGCAGTTGGTCCACAACCTTTGATGCGTTGTGTTCCTGTGGTAACTGATCTCCTCCCGTTTTGACTCCAAAACTTGTCATCAAGCGAAAATCTTTGAACACCCAATTGCAGGCCAGTAAAAGGGCATTCCTGAGGTGAGTTTTGTTTGGCGCTCCCTCCAATTTTGTAATCCCAGAAAAGTCCATTCATTAGGGCCTCAGTTTTAATTCTGGAGGGCTCACCAAATTTACTTTTCAGTGCACCAACCACTTCACTCAAAGCCAGTTCATTCTGGTTGGCATATTGTTGAATCAGGTAGACACCAATCACCTTTGAACCTGCCCAAGGTGCGGAAAAATCCACCTGAACAACTTCTGCCGCTTTACCAGAAGTAGTTTCCACAGGTCCAGAACTAGCGACAATTATTCCGTCAAATTCGCTTGAAACTAGACTTTGAAATTTAAACGTTCCATAACCAAGTTTCACTTTGTGCCCGCGCCACTTCAGTCCCGGGTTGTGATTTTTTAGTGCCTGAATTGCTTCATCTCTTGTCATTCCAAGCTTTATGCCAGCGATAGCAATTGTTGATCTGAAATCATTGTTATTGTTATTGCTGGGTAAGTTTTGAGATTCTGTAAATGGGGTGTTTGTTGGAATAACCTTTACATCGTGGCTGCCAGTTTGCGTTTCTTGTCCAGGCTTTCCCTGGATTGTTTTAATTTTCTCGGCAATATCCTTGATCTTGCTTAAATCAAAATCCGCATAGGTGCTGGTAATCAAGCTGAATGTCATCAAGGTAAATAGTGAATGAATTATCTTGGTCATTTCTTTACTCCCTTACTTTTAACTATTTTCCCTTCAGCAATTCTGTAATACACCTTATGAACCAAGCTGGGGCAGCAGGCAGAATCATTTTCGCTGTGGCCCTGCACGTACAGGATGATCAGATCATTCTGATATTCCACTTTTTCAAAATCAGGATGCGCGTTCCACTTGCCACCTATCACCGTGTGGCCGGCAAGTTTGTAACCTTTGCCGTTATTGGTAAAAGCCGCCATGTGAAAGCTGTAGTTGTTGCCACAGCCAGCTCCCTCTACCGTGAACAGTACGATGGCATCTTTCTTGCCATCCTTGTTCAGGTCGTGAAAGTGTATTCTGCGCGCAGTTTCATTCTCTTTCGCGCATTTGTCGCCTCTATGGAGTTTGGCTATCAAACGGCCTATTGGCCCGGTGAAAACCTCATGATCGTCAGCTAATGCCGGTAGCGGATAGAAAGCAATATGAAGCAACAGAAAAGCAAGCCAATGTAATGAAAATGGACTTGTAGCAAACGGCATGTTTATTGAAACGGCTCTCCCCATAGTTTCTTCTTCCTTCTCGCCCTTCTGGACTTTTATAGAATAAAAAAATATGCGAGGCAAGTGGACTTGTTTTGGAAACAGAATAGCTGGGATTGTTTTTTAATCTATGACAAGCCTTCGGCTTTGCCAAATGGCAATGACCTAACTGACAAAGAGTGCATTGCAGTGTCAGCTTATAAATCGGTCTGTCTTGAGTAAATTTCTTTTACCAATTGCTGGCACTGATCCACATGACGGCGCGAAATCGTGGTCAGGATGAAATACGCAATCCCCGCCGAGATCGCCTGTCCAACCAGCGGGGCATACCGGGCGGCTTCAACAATGCCTAGCCGCAGGCCGGCGCGCTGCAATATCAGACCCAGCAAACGCGAAGTGGAAAACCGCGCAGCCAGCATGCCGCCGGCCCGGGTCATGAGCTGGTAGGCGAGCGCCTTTTTACCCGGGGCAAGTTCCTTGATCGAATGCTTGTCCAGGCCGAATTTTTCGTTGATGTCATCGATCAGGCTGACCAGCACGGCCGTGTCGGTGATGAGCCCAGCGCCCGGAATGGGCACAAAGGAGGCAGCCGCCGAGAGCATTGCGCGGCGGCGGATCATTTGCAGGCAGGCGGCACGAATCTGCTCCATGTCATCAAATTGCAGACCGTTTCCGCTGGTGCTGGATGACTTGCGACGTGGAAACCCTAGTGCGTAATCCATGCTGCCTCCTGAAAAGAACTCAAGGCTTCTTGATGCTGGTGCCTGCCTGGCTGGCCTTGTATTTTCCGTAGATGACCAGAATCAGCACGGCGACGATGACCGAAGCGATAAATCCAGCGCCTTCACCCGCCTTGTACCAGCCAATAAACTGGCCGATGGCGCCCGCCAGAAACGAACCCGCAATGCCCAGTCCGATGGTCATTAAAAAGCCCATGTTTTCCTTGCCCGGCGTGATGAACTTGGCGATGACGCCGATGACGAATCCCAGCACGATGGTCCAGATGATGCCCATGAATTTCCTCCACTGTTCAAGGATCACCCCCCACATGGGGAAGTTGGATCCGGTTTAAATAATCAATTCGTACCGCTTGCCGATATCAGGACGAACGTCGGGGCTGGCGCCTATTTGACCGCGAACTTCTGCACGCTGGCGGACGTGCCATTGACAAAGACTTCCACCTGATAATCGCCCACCGGCCAGCCGCTTGGCTTGCTGATGTGGAATTCGGTGCTGGCGGGGCCGGTGGCTTCGATTTCCTGCACGGTTTCATTCACCTGCGCGGTCTTCTCGCCCTTGTGGTAAGTCCACTGTACCTTGATGGCGGTCTTGCCGGAACCGATGGTGTCCACGACGGCATAAATCGTATCGTTGGCGGCAAAGCTGTCCATGGCCATGGCGGCTTGCTTGGTGGTCTCGTCGATCTTGTTGCTGAGCGTGATCTGCTTGACCGACACCGGCACGTTGATTACATCAGGCGCGGCGGGAGCGGCGGCGGGGGCCGGAGCTGGAGCGGCAGCCGTTTCTTCCTTCTTCTTGCAGGCGGTGAGTGAAAAAACCAATGCAGCCGCGAACGCCGCAACAGAAATTTGCGTCATGATTTTCATGGGTTTTCCTTTGCTTTAAGAGTGGGTTACAGCGGAATTTTGATTTCCTGTCCAGGAAAAATCTTGTCCGGGTTCTTGATGGTGTCCTGGTTCGCTTCAAAAATTTTCCGCCAGTCATTGGCGTTGCCGTATTCGCGCTTGGCGATTTTGGACAGCGAGTCCCCAGACTTGATGGTGTACATTTTGAAAGCAGAGGCGGTTTCCTTTGCCGTGCTGGATGCACCGCTTTCTACATCGGAAAAATCAGGCATGTCGCCGTCTGTGGATTTACCGGAAGCATTCATGAATGGCTCTCCTCGATACGTTGAAAAAGGCAAGTGTTCCCTTGCTTGAATATTGGCTGAATATCTTCAACAACCGCAGCCAGTATGTCACCCAAGGTACGGGAAATAAATAAAAACTTTGTAAAAACAAAAGTGCCGATATGCTTCCGGGCATGGTGGTAAAATTTCGGTCATGGAAGCAGTCCAGGCCGAACTCCCCATCGCCCGCGTCAAGGGCGAACCGCTCGCGGAACTCCCCGCCGATCTTTATATCCCGCCCGATGCGCTGGAGGTTTTCCTCGAAACCTTCGAGGGCCCGCTCGACCTGCTGCTGTATCTGATCCGGCGGCATAATCTGGATGTGCTGGACGTGCCCATGGCCGAACTCACGCGCCAGTACCTGTCCTACGTGGAAGCCGCGCGCGCCTCGCGTCTGGAACTGGCGGCGGAATACCTGCTGATGGCCGCCATGCTGATCGAGATCAAGTCGCGCATGCTGCTGCCGCGCCCGGCGCGAACGGAAGAGGGCGCCGAGCCGGAAGATCCGCGTGCCGAACTGGTCCGTCGCCTGCTGGAATACGAACAGATGAAACTGGCCGCCCAGCGGCTGGACAAACTTCCGCAGGCCGGACGCGATTTCGTGGCGGTTTCCGTGGCCGTGGAAGCCGCTACCCGCCGGTTGCCGGACGTTCGGGCCGAAGATCTCAGCACCGCCTGGCTATCCATTCTTTCCCGCGCCAAGGCCAACAAGCATCACCGCATCAGCCGCGAAGAACTTTCCGTTCGTGAGCACATGACGCGCATTCTCAAGTCGCTGCATCCCGGGCAGTTCCTTGAATTTGCCAGCCTGTTCCGGCAGGAAGCCGGCGTGCCCGAACTGGTGGTAACCTTTCTCGCCGTACTGGAACTGGCCAAGGAAACCCTGATCGACGTCACCCAGGCCGAGCCGATGGCGCCGATCTATGTCCGCTTGCACGAAGAAGGCATGACGGTTGATGAATTGAACGAAGGACAGCACGCAGATGAATGACACTCCGATGACTGACACACCGGCAATCAACAATCTGGAAGAACTCAAGCGCATTCTGGAAGCGGCGCTGCTGGCGACGGATACGCCGCTTTCCCTGCGCGAGATGAAGCGCATGTTCGAACAGGAACTGTCCGAGGATATGCTGCGGCGCGCGCTCGACGAGCTCAAGTCCAACTGGGAAGGACGCGGCACCGAGCTCGTACAGGTTGCCGAAGGCTGGCGCTTCCAGACCCGGCCGGAAATGCAGCCCTACCTCGCCCGCATGCGCAACGAAAAACCGCCGCGCTATTCTCGCGCGGTGCTGGAAACCCTGGCCATCATTGCATACCGTCAGCCGGTTACGCGCGGCGATGTCGAGGACATTCGCGGCGTGTCGGTCAACGCGCAAATTATCAAGACACTGGAAGAACGCGGCTGGATCGAAGCCGTAGGCCATCGTGATGTGCCGGGCAAGCCCGCGCTGTTCGCGACGACTCCGCGCTTCCTGTCCGACCTGGGCCTGCGTTCGCTGCAGGAACTGCCTCCGCTGGAAGAACTGGGCAACCTGCTTGCACCCGATACAGCCGTTACACCCGAAGAGCTGGAAGAAGTCCGCGAAGAACTCGCGACCGGGGAGACAACCGTTACGGAAACCACCGTTGTGGATATTCAGGAGTCCCCTCCCGAAGCGCAGGCAGAGTCCCAGCCAGTTGAAGAAGCGCACGAGGATGTGGACGCTGAATCAGACGCAACCCGAACCGCATTGGCCGAATCCGAATCAGACCCCGATTCTGAAAAGCAGGCGCTGGCCGCCGCCCCCTCACAGCACCACGAATAATAACCCGCTTGCTGCCAGCAAGCGGTAGAAGAGCAATCATGCCTACTCGCCGTCGCAGTCCGCTGCGCCCACCAAGCAAACCCGCAGCCAAGCCGGCCAGGCAAAAGCCTGTCACAACTCAACCGGCTCCGTCAGCAGCCGCGTCGCAGGCAGAGGAGACAGGCCAACCTCGGCGAACTGGCCATGAGCCGGAAACCCGTGCCAAGCGCTGGCAGGCCGAACCCGAAGCGCCCATCAAACTGCACAAGGCGCTGGCGGATGCGGGCATCGGCTCGCGCCGCGACATGGAAGCCTGGATTGCGGAAGGCCGGGTAACAGTCAACGATCAAACAGCCAAAGTCGGCGACCGTGTGACTTCGCGCGATGTCATCAAGGTATCCGGTCGCCGGGTATATCTGCGCCCGGCTGCGGAAAAGCGTGTCCGCGTGCTGCTCTATCACAAGCAGGAAGGCGAAATCGTCAGTCGCGACGACCCCAAGGGCCGCGCGACCGTCTTCGAGCAACTGCCCAAAATCCGCGGTGCCAAGTGGGTCAGCGTGGGCCGGCTCGACTTCAATACTGAAGGCCTGATGATCTTTACCACCAGCGGCGAACTGGCCAACCGGATGATGCACCCGCGCTTCGAGGTCGAACGCGAGTATGCAGTGCGCGTACTGGGCGAACTGACGCCTGACATGCAGCAGCAGTTGCTTCAGGGAATCGAACTGGAAGACGGCGAGGCCCGTCTGGAAAGCCTGGTGGAAGCGGGCGGCGAGGGTGTCAACCGGTGGTGGAAAACGGTCATTCTTGAAGGCCGTTATCGCGAAGTCAGGCGGCTGTTCGATGCCGTGGGTGTCAAGGTCAGCCGCCTCATTCGCACGCGATACGGCCCGGTTGCCTTGCCGCCGCAATTGAAGCGCGGTCAAAAACAGGAACTGGATGAAGCGGAAGTACGCGCGCTGCTGAAATGGGCGGGCATCGCTACGCCGCAAAGACAGATTCGTCCAAAACTACCGGCCGCCAAAGTTTTACGCGGCGGAATCGGCACCAGGAATACTCGCCGTTAGGAGAAGAAGTTATCGCCTTCTCACCGGGGGAGATGGTGGCGCGCATCGTCGGAAGTGGGTGTGGCGGCAGAGGGTCAGGGGCTTTTATAAAGAATAAACATGGTGAAAAAGCCAATCCATTTCCTGGTTCTGTACCCGACAAATTCTAAATGGGCGCCTGATGATCTGGCCGCATTCGCAGAACAGCTTCGGCAAACCGGCCTGACAGGCAAGAGACATCTGCCAGGTCTTTTCAGCGCCGGGCCTGCCTATCTTGAAATGATTGTTTATCTGGGTTGCTCGCCGCAAATCGCATTGGGCGAAACCGAAACAGCTACCACCATCCGATTGAACGGGCCGTTCGACAAGCCTGAATTGATTACGGCTGCCAATGCCAGGCCGCGATGCCGGTCTTGCAGGCAAGCGATTGATCTGGAGAAAACACTCGGGTGGGCGGATGAAACCGTCACCTGTTTACATTGCAATACATCAAGTTACGCAGTGAAGCTCGACTGGCGGCGCAAGGCCGGATTCGCGCGATTCTTTATCGAAATCTCGAATGTATTTGAATCCGAGGCCGTGCCCAGCGACGGCTTGCTCGAAAAACTCGAACACCTGACCGGGCAGACCTGGGATTATTTCTACTGGCGTGAAGGCTGAATCAATTATTTCTCGGTCAGCTTCTTGATCACGCCCGCCGCCCATTCCCGGCCGCCCAGCCCAAAGGCCAGCGCAAACGCCAGACCCAGGGCGCCAAAGCCGATCGTGAAGGCGGTGACCAGCAGATGGGTGCCGATCTGAAGCTGCTCCAGCGCGACGAAGAAAACAAAGATGATCACGGAATATTCCGCCATCGTGCTCAGCGTCAGCGCGCCGCCCACGCCCATGTTGTTGAGGTAGGCGAACACCAGCCGGTTGATGAAGCGCGCGATGAGGATGCCGAACACCAGCACAAGAATGGCGACAATGATGTTGGGCAGGTAGAACACGACCTTCTCGAACAGATGGGAGACGGCGGTCAGTCCCAGGCTGTTGGCAACTGTGACGATGACCACCAGCAGGATGATCCAGTACACGAGATTGGCGATCAGCCGCGAAAGCGTCAACTGAATGTTGCCCTGACGCATGAAAGCCTCGATGCCGGTCTTCTGGCCCAACTCGTCGAACTTGAGCACATCGAGTACCTTGCTTACTGCGGTGCGCACGAGATTGGCCAGTATCCAGCCCAGAAACAACAGCAGCAGAGCGGCCAGCAATTGCGGAATGAAGCCTGCCAGCTGGGTCCAGAATGAAGTGAGGGATGCGACGAAAATGTCGAGTTGCTGTTGCATGAGAGCTCCTCCATTACAGTGAGGCACCATTATAACGAATTGAGCATGACAACTTTTCTGTCACATTTCCGGAATAGATTAAGACTGTTTGTTAAAGTGATTTCTGCATATAGTTAAAGTAGTCCTGCAATATTCCTGATCCATGAACTTACCTCTTGGTACACTGCGTTTTCTGGGGTTTCACAAATTGCATGAGCTGTTTGGCGAATTGCAGTTCAGGGGCTATCGCTGCATGGGCCCTGCCATTGAATACGATGCCATTGTTTTTCGCGAGCTTGCGAGTGCGAAGGAATTGCCCCGAGGTGTGCAGGCGGAGCAATCCCCCGGGCAGTTCAGGCTGACGCGTGATCCCCGGAACCGTTATTTCGCCTGGGCTAACGGGCCACAGGCCATCAAGCCATTTGCCTTTGCGCCACGCGAATCGCTGTGGCAGGTCCAACGGGATCAAGAGGGCGCGCTGAAATTCGAACCCCTTGCGCCCCAGCCGGCAAAAACCGCGATCATCGGCGTGCGTGCCTGCGATCTTGCGGGCCTGGCCTTGCAGGACGCGCATTTTCTAAAGCCGCCTTATCCAGACCCGAATTACGAAATCCGCCGCAAGTCACTGTTTCTGGTGGCCGTGCAGTGCGCGGAACCTGCCGCTACCTGCTTTTGCGCTTCCACCGGCGATGGCCCCACGCCGCAAAGCGGATTCGATTTGACACTTGCCGAGATGGAAAACGGCTTCGTGATTTCCGCGGGAAGCGAAGCGGGCACAGAGGTGCTTGCCGCCCTCAAGCTTGAAGAAGCCACGCCAAAGCAGGTGCAGGAAGCGAAAGAGCAGGGCGAAGCCGCCGCGCAAAAGCAATCGCGCAGTCTGCCCGGCCGCGACCTGCGGCCCGTGCTGATGAACAATCTGGAACACGCGCGCTGGGACAATGTGGCGGCACGCTGCCTGTCCTGCGGCAACTGCACCGCCGTGTGCCCGACCTGTTTCTGCCATGCCGAGATGGATGAACCCAGCACGGGCACGGGCGAAAGTCTGCATGTCCGGCAGTGGGACAGCTGTTTCAACGAAGGCCATGCCTGCATCCACGGCCACAACGTGCGCCCGGACACGCGAACCCGCTACCGGCAATGGCTGACTCACAAACTGGCCAGCTGGCATGACCAGTACGGACGCAGTGGCTGCGTGGGTTGCGGACGCTGCATCACCTGGTGTCCGGCCGGCATTGACCTCACCGAGGAAATCGCGGCGCTGGGGGTTAACGCATGACGATGGTCGCGAATCTGTCTGACAAAATGCTGGTGCCGCAACCTGCGGTCGTTGTTGGTCGTACCCAGGAGTCACCCAGCATTTTCACCCTCAAGCTTCGTCTGGAAGATGGTGCGGCCCAAGCCGCGTTCCGCCACAGTCTGGGGCAGTTCAACATGCTGTATCTGCCGGGCGTGGGCGAGGTACCCATTTCCATCATGTCCGACCCGGAAGACCAGCAGGCTATCGGCCACACCATCCGGGCTGTGGGCCGGGTCACCAACAGGCTGGCCGAATTGCAGATCGGCGATCGCATCGGATTGCGAGGCCCGTTCGGCCGTGGCTGGCCAATAGAAAACATGAAGGGCAGGGACGTGGTGGTGATCACCGGCGGACTGGGCTGCGCGCCCGTGGTGGCGGTCATTCATTACATCCTGCGGCGACGCGCCGATTACGGCCATCTCACCATCATCCAGGGTGTGAAGAAAGCCGAGGACCTCATCTGGCGCGATCAGTACGCGCAGTGGAATACCCACCCGGACACACATGTCATGGTGGCGGCGGATGAGGGCGGCCCGCTGTGGCCATGGCACATCGGACGCGTGACCGACCTGTTTGGCCGTATTCCCATGCAGCCGGACAAGGCCATGGCTGTCATGTGCGGGCCGGAAGGCATGATGGTCGTCTCTGCCAAAATGCTTGCCGAGCACGGCATGCCGGAAGAAAACATGTTCTTGAGCATGGAGCGCAACATGCATTGCGCGGTGGGCCATTGCGGCCACTGCCAGTTTGGCGGCGCATTTGTCTGCAAGGACGGGCCGGTGTTCAGCTGGCCGCAGGTGAAGGGGCTGATTGCCCACCGGGGGTTCTGATCATGTCAGCGAACAAATCAGCAAAACCCAAAGTCGCCGTTCACAAGTTCAGCTCGTGCGATGGCTGCCAGTTGGCCCTTCTGGACATGGGCCCGGCATTGCTGGATTTGGCCGAGCAGGTCGATTTCGTGCACTTCGCCGAAGCCGGGCCTTTCGATGACCAGGCAAGGGTTGATCTGGCTTTCGTCGAAGGCAGCATCGCCACGTCAGAAGACCTGGCGCGCATCAGGTTAATCAGAGAAAACAGCAAAATGCTCATCGCCATCGGCGCCTGTGCCACGTCAGGCGGCATCCAGGCACTGCGGAATTATGCGAACGGTATGCAGTGGGCCGCGCAGATTTACCCGCAGCCCGAACATATCGACAGCCTGCCACAGTCCACGCCGCTGTCTGCGCATGTGAAAGTCGATTTCGAACTGTGGGGCTGTCCGGTCAACAGCACCCAGATTGTCGGCTTCATCAATAATTTCCTGCTGGGTGTATTGCCGCGCGACAACGCCGACAAGGTCTGCACCGAATGCAAGCGGCGCAGGCTGCCCTGTGTGCTGGTTAGCCGCGGCATTCCCTGCATGGGGCCGGTAACGCGCGCGGGCTGCGGCGCGCTGTGTCCCGGCCTGGGGCGTGACTGCTACGGCTGCTATGGCCCGGCCGAAAATCCCAACACCGATTCCCTGACCGCGCAATTCAGGCGGCTGGGTCTTTCGCCGGATGACATCGCCCGGCGCTTCAAGAACGTCAACAATTTCTCGCCCGCTTTCCGTGAGGCGGCCGCGAAAGCCGGGGGCACGCATGACTGAGCAGCGCAAATCGCTCACTCTTAAAGTCCCGGTGCTTACCCGCGTGGAAGGCGAGGGCGCGCTCGACCTGCGCATCGTGGACGGCAACATCGAAGAACTGCGCCTGCGAATTTTCGAACCGCCGCGCTTCTTCGAGAAGTTCCTGGAAGGACGCCACTACAGTGAAGTGCCCGACATCGTTGCGCGCATTTGTGGGATTTGTCCGGTGGCTTATCAGATGACGGCGGTGCAGGCCCTGGAAAAACTCTTCGGCGTGGAAGTCAGTCCGTGGGTGCACGACATGCGCCGCGTGTTCTACTGTGGCGAGTGGATACAAAGCCATGCTTTGCATATCCACCTGCTGGCCGCGCCGGATTTTTTCGGCTGCAATAGCGCCATCGAGCTTGCCCGCATCCATCCCGACGTTGTCCGGCGCGGGCTGCGACTGCAGGAATTGGGCAATGAGATCATGGCGCTGTTCGGCGCGCGTTCCGTGCACCCGGTCGGATTGCGGGTCGGCGGTTTCCATCATGCGCCCGCCTTGTCGCAAGTAAAAATCCTGCGCCAGAAACTCATGGATGCGATACCTGAGGCCGAGGCGCTGGTGCGCTGGACTTCGAGCATTCCTCTTCCGGCCGACAGCCAGCCGTTTGTTTCAGTCGCGCTCAAGCACGATTCCACCTATGCCATCGAAACCGGCTTCATTGCTGCCAGCGACGGTTTTCTTGTCGACTCGCAGGAATACGACGCGCATTTCGCCGAATATCAGCAGCCATATTCAACCGCGCTGTTCAGCGCCTATCACCAGCAGCCTTACCTCGTCGGCCCGCTGGCAAGGCTCAATCTCAGTCAAAACCAGCTTCCGGAAAATATTCGAAAACTGATCGCCGAAACCGGGCTGGTGTTTCCAAACGGCAATGTCTTCATCAGCATGGCCGCGCGAGCGGTGGAAATCCTGTTTGCCCTGCAGGAAGCAGCTCGGCTGCTGGGAAATTATGCGGTTCCCGATTCGCGCCATGTGTCCGTCAGGCCCAGGGCTGGCATCGCCTTTGGCGCCACCGAAGCGCCGCGTGGCTTGCTCTGGCATCGTTATGAAGTGGACGAGGCCGGCCTCATCAAAAACGCGCGCATCGTGCCGCCCACCAGCCAGAACCAGGCGCGGATTGAAGAGGATTTGCGTTTGTCTCTGTTGAACTTCGGATTGAACCAGCCTGATGACGCCCTGCGCCTGCACTGCGAAAAAGTCATCCGCAACTACGACCCGTGCATTTCATGCGCCACGCATTTTTTGCGGGTAAATGTTGAGCGCTCATCTTCCTGATCAGAGAATAGTAGGGCGGGAATACCTTCCCGCCGAACAAATGTCGGCAAAGTATTGCCGACCTACGGGTCATTTCCCGCTGGGAGGGAAATAGATAAGCCAATGAAAAAACCCCGCATCATCGGTATCGGCTCGCCTTCGGGCGATGACCAGGCCGGCTGGCTGGTCGTGGATACAATGAAAAGCCGTCTGCCTCCTGAAGTCGAACTCATCCAGCTCGATCGCCCCGGCAGCGCGCTCATCCCATTACTGGAAAACACCAGCCACGTAATTCTGATCGACGCCATGCAGGGCGGCGGCCAGCCCGGCGACATCCACCATTTCATCAATGATGAATGGGAAAATTATGGGCAAGGCCTCTCCAGTCACGGACTGGGGGTGTTTGATGCACTGATGCTGGCGAAAGAACTGGATTGCCTGCCAGAAACGCTCGATCTTTACGGCATTGAGATTGGCTCGGCCCTGCCGGGCGATCCTGCCTCCGAAGCGATCATTTCCGCCGCTGAACAACTCGCTGAAAGAATCACTCAAACTTGGCAGCACGTCCTGAATTGAAACCCTGGTTCGTCTACATCCTGCGCTGCGGCGATGACACGCTTTATACCGGCATCACCACCGATGTCGGCCGGCGCATCGAAGAACACAATGCAGGCAAGACGCCCGGCGCCCGTTATACCCGCAGCCGCAGGCCGGTGGCGCTGGCCTATACTGAAAAAGTCGGCAGCCGCGCACTAGCCGCACGGCGCGAAGCCGAGATCAAGCGGCTGGACCGCAGCAGCAAGCTGGCGCTGTGCAAATCCTGGCAGGCAGCTTCAACCACGCTTCATGCCTGATTTTCTTTTGCGGGACGCATCATGAAAAAACCGAACACCAACAAGATCGGGCTTGCCCTGGGCGGCGGCTCCGCCCGCGGCTGGGGGCATATCGGCGTCATCCAGACCCTGAACCGCGCGGGCATTTATCCCCACATCGTCTGCGGCACCTCCATCGGTGCTCTTGTCGGCGCGGCCTATGTCGATGGCGATCTGGACCGGCTGGATGAATGGGTGCGCAGCCTGACCCTGCAAACCGTGGTTAGCTTTCTCGACTTCTCGCTGAATGGCGGCCTGATCAAGGGCGACAGGCTGATCGATTTTTTCCGCAACCACTTCGCCGACCGCGACATTGCCGAGCTGCCCTTGTCATTTGCCGCCGTAGCTACCGACCTTTACAGCGGCCGCGAAGTCTGGCTTCAGGAAGGCAGCGTGTTGAATGCGGTCAGGGCTTCGATCGCGCTGCCCGGCCTGTTCACCCCGGCGCGTCACGAGGGGAGATGGCTGGTGGATGGCGGACTGGTCAACCCCGTGCCGGTCTCCCTGTGCCGCGCAATGGGCGCGGACTGGGTGATCGCGGTCGACCTCAACTCCGACCTCGTCGGCCGCCGTTTCAGGCAAAAGGCGGCGAAGCCGTCGCGCTCAAAAAAGCCGCAGCAAGCCAAAACCATTACCGACAGCGTCATGGCGCAGATTCAGACGCGCATGTCGCAACTCGGCATCAATCAGCGCGACGCGGCGGACAAGCCGCCCGCCATGCTCGATGTGCTGGCAACCAGCATCAACATCATGCAGGTGCTGATCACCCGCAGCCGGCTGGCGGGCGAGCCGGCGGACGTGATGATCACCCCGCACCTGGCAGAACTGGGACTGATGGAATTCCACCGCGCCGCCATCGCCATCGAAGAAGGACAGCGCGCAGCCGAACAGGTGCTGCCGCAGCTTATGGGGCTGTTGAATCAGTCGGGGAAAGTTTGATTGTGTAGCTGACTTGGTAGCAGATTACTTGTAATTTGAGCCTGGCACCTATGATTCACTAGCAGAAAGGCCTCAAATTCTTGCCAGCGTTAGTGAGATAGAATAAACATCTACTTCCCATATCTGCACTCACATAACCAATCACGATTCCAGACACTTTTCTTCCTTGTGCTACTGCGTCATATCTGACTTGCCCGTCACCAAGAATTATTAGGTATGTGCTTTTGCTATGGTTTGGTTTAATACTGCCAAGCTGGTAATGATCCAATGTTGGTAGAACTGTAAGTTTAAAATCTTGCACCTCTGCCACTGTATTATTAAGAATTGTTATTTTGTAAGTCGATGTAAACAAGTGTCCCAAGAAGATCACTGCCACAAAGCCAGATAACAAGAATAAAATTTTTTTAATTTTCATTCTTCCAAAAGTTGGCTCATTTCATCAAATTCCCTCTTTGTAGCGAAAACTTTCGCGAGCATGAGCACTTTGATCGTGGAACCCTTAACTGTGGTGGATCGATGTTATGCATTTACGACACCTAGAATAAAGATGGTTGCGCCTACTGCGTAAGTAACAACCTGCACCCAGAAAGAACTCCATGTAACTGGGCCGCAGTACTTAGCCATGAACGTATTGAATGAGCCTCCATCTTTAATTTTTCTGGCTGTATATCGATAGTCGAGCAATTTAGACATTGTGGCCACGCAACCAAAAGCGGCAGAGGCAGCCCACCAAAAGATTGTTGTTTCGATGGGAAGACTGCCAAGTGAATTGTTTTCCAGCTTTAAGTTGATTACATATGCCAACGATGCTACGGCAAAACCGAGAAAGAGATTGATGGCAAAAGATAGGTGAGTAATTCGGTAGTCCTGCCATCTCACATAGCGCTCTTGTTGTTTCGTGTCCATGGGAACCTTATTCACAACTTTTCTCAAACCAGAGTATAGGCCACGCCTGCTGTAATGGCGGGTCTCCTCCATTAACTTGCTGTTTAAAGTTACCATTGGCCCATAAGAGGGCTTCAGGTGGCGTCTATCTCAATAACATTGCGGATTCGGCATCCCTGACGCATATGTTTATTCGATCTAATATCAGTGATCTTATGCTTGAGTCGTTCCAAGTTGAATGGGGGGCATAAAGATCATCCAAGCAGAGAAATTGCCCACCTCTAGCTATGTTTTTAATGATATTGCCATCGCTTTTGCCGTAATAAAACTCACGCATGCGACGAATCTGCTCAGACTTTGTTAACCCGTTTTTTTTGTTTTCATATAGATCGAGACACCCTGCGGCCGATGCCACACAGGCGTCCTTAATGTATTTAATAAGCGCTTTATCCTTGTCGGTCCTGTTTTTAATGCTTCTTCTTGATTGTTGATCAGATAGGTAGTCGGTCACATCCTTGGTCGAGTGCGTAGCAAACGATGGCAGTCCATTCTTGTAGTTTTCACCCATCATTGCCTTGCATTGATTTATTTGTCTTTTTTTGATCTCTGTTAGATTGAGGCCGTCTAGCCGTAAGTCGTGCATCAGCTGGTCAATAAATTTCACGCACTGTTCATTGTTTATTTCTTCTGGAGTTATCGAGAACGAAGCACGGGGTGCTGCCAGGCAGCAGGCAATTAGTGCAATTTTGATCCAATAGCTCATTTTTTTGCTGATGTGAAAATAAAATTGGCCCTGAGTCGCGTCTGGCACTACTGTACAAGCCTTGAAATCCTGTCGAAAGTTACTTGAGCTTCTGTGCACGCCAATACCCCCTTGTTTTACTCATAGAGGTAAGCCCCCGGCTTTGCCGGGGGATTCACCAAGGTTTGACCTTTATGACGGTCTGCGTGAATTTCTGATCTATGCAAAGAGAAAGGAGATTCACAATGACAGAGTACCAGAGCCTGAGCCATACGAGATGGGATTGCAAATACCATGAAAGTTAATTAAAGGTTTCAGGGTCGAACTATTTCTTCGCAAATATCAATCATGTTTTTACCCCTGAAAATCCTCTTTCCTAAGCATGAACACAAACTCATCCCCTCCGCTGGTTTCCAGCCAGGTGAAGGGCAGACCGGGGAAGGCGGCTTCCAGCGCGTCGCGGTTGTGGCCGATTTCGGCAATCAGCATTCCGCCGGGATTGAGATGCGCGGGTGCGTCGGCGAGGATTTTGCGGATGTGGTCTAGGCCATCCTTGCCGCTGGCCAGCGCCAGTTCGGGCTCGCGCTGGTATTCCTGCGGCAGTTCCGACATTGACGGAGCATTGACATAGGGCGGGTTGGTGACGATGAGGTCCCAGGTCTTGCCCTTGAGCTTCTTCATCAGGTCGGACTGGATCAGGTGAACCCGGTCCTGCAAGCCGTAGTCGGCGACATTTTTCTTCGCCACGTCCAGCGCGTCCTTTGAAATGTCCACCGCATCAACGACGGCATAGGGGAAGGCATGCGCCATCAGGATGGCGAGGCAGCCCGAGCCGGTGCAGATGTCCACCGCGTCATGAATCGATTCCGGGTCTTCCACCCAGGGGGCCAGATGTTCCCCAAGCAGTTCGGCGATGAAGGAGCGGGGCACGATGACGCGCTCGTCCACATAAAAGCGGAACTCGCCCAGCCAGGCTTCGTTGGTCAGGTAGGCGGCGGGGATGCGCTCTTTCACGCGCCGCTCGATCACGCTCTGCACCTGAGCGGCCTCGACATGCGTGAGGCTGGCATCCAGAAACGGCTCCAGTCGGTCCAGCGGCAGGTGCAGGGTGTGCAGGATCAGATACGCCGCTTCGTCGAAGGCATTGTCCGAACCGTGGCCGAAAAACAGCCCGGCCTCGTTGAAGCGCGACACGGCAAAGCGCAGCCAGTCGCGCACGGTGATGAGGGATTCGGTGTCCTTGAAGGGGTCGGGTTTTCTGGGCATGTTTGGTCGGTGTCAGGCGGCCTTGAATTTGATCTTTTCGACATCGCGCAAATCGACCACCTGTTTTGCCTGCCACAGGTCGTAACTGTCCTGCATGGCGAGCCAGCTCTCGGGCGAGCGGCCTAGCGCCTTCGACAAGCGTAGCGCCATTTCCGGGCTGACACCGCTGGTTCCCTTGAGGATGCGGTTGAGGGTGGAGGGCGCCACGCCAAGTTTCGTGGACAGTTCCCTCGCGCTCAACTCGTTGGGCTCAAGGTAAACCTCCTGGATGAATTCACCGGGGTGAGGGGGGTTGTGCATGGCCATTAGTGATAATCCTCATAATCCAGAACATAAGCATTTCCGTCCTTGAACTCGAAAGTGATACGCCAGTTGCCGTTGACCCATATAGACCAACGTCCACGATCTTCGCCTTTTAACGGATGAAGGCGAAATCCAGCAATATCCATATCGTCAATCGACTGCGCCGTGTCTAAAGCCGCCATTTGCATTCGAATCCGTTTGGCATGAGCGGGCTGGATACCGCTTTGACTGCCGGATTCATAAAATTTCTTCAGGCCTTTATGACGGAATGAAACGATCATGCAAGCATGATAGCGTGTTGCGCGACGCGCAACAAGCATTGTTCTTATGTATTGACGGCTTGCCAAGCCTGGATGTGTTCTATGTGGATAGCCAGATTATCCCTGTATCAAGGGGGCTGCCGGTGCCTTGCAACCCTGCGCCTGGCCCAGCCCTTTCAGATACGCCCGGCGGACGATGCCGGCGGCGACGGCGGAGGCGACTTCCTTTGAATGCTTTTCGGCGCCGGTGAGTTTTCGCACCCAGCCGCGATAGGGTATCCAGCCGACGGCCGCGCTTCTGATTGCGCCGATGGCGGCGTCGCCTGCTTCTTCGGTGCCGCGTTCGAAAAGTGTGGGATCGCCGTCCGGCTTGGGGGCATCGAGGTCGGGGCCCAATGCCTCGTCCAGCGTGTGGATTTCAGCGGCCAGCGTATCGCAGCCTGAAACGGCGGGCATAAGGTAGGGGGCTTTCCTGGCCTCGATCAGTACGGGCGGAATCTTGGTGCGCAGGAGGTTGAGATCGACAAGCGGCGCGGTGACAGCCTCGCCCACGCGGGAGCTGGTTTCGATTTTGGGCGCGGTGCCCTGCACGGCACAGGCTGACAGGATAGCCGGCAGGACGAGCGCCAGGGCGCGGAATGCTTTATCCATTACCAGGGGTGCTTGCGTTCAGCCCAGCAGCTTCTCCAGTGTCCTTTGATACACCTCTTTAAGCGGCTCGATGTCGGCCACCGGGATGTTCTCGTTGAGCTTGTGGATGCTGGCATTCATGGGTCCGAACTCGATCACCTGCGGGCAGATGTCGGCGATGAAGCGGCCATCGGAGGTGCCGCCGCTGGTGGAAATGTCTGTTTCCACTCCCGTCACTTCCCTGATGGCCTCGGAAATGCGGTCGACCAGATCGCCCTTGGGCGTGAGGTAAGGCTTGCCGCCTTCTTCCCAGATAAGTTCGTACTCCAGGCCGTGTTTTTTAAGGATGGCGTGGGTGCGTTCGATGAGCTGGGGTTTGGTGCTGGCGGTGGAGTGGCGGAAGTTGAAACGGATTTCGACTTCGCCCGGCACGACATTGGTGGCGCCGGTGCCGCCGTGGATGTTGGAAATTTGCCAGGACGTGGGCGGGAAGTATTCGTTGCCCTCGTCCCACACGGTCGCGGCCATTTCGGCGATGGCGGGCGCGGCCTGATGGATGGGGTTGCGCACCAGATGCGGGTAGGCGATGTGGCCCTGGATGCCCTTGACGGTGAGCTTGCCGGAGAGCGATCCGCGCCGGCCATTCTTGATGGTGTCACCCAGTTTGGACACGCAGGTCGGCTCGCCGACGATGCAGTAGTCGATTTTCTCGCCGCGCGCGGCCAGCATTTCCACCACTTTTACCGTGCCATCGGTGGCGACGCCTTCTTCATCCGACGTGATCAGCAGGGCGATGGAGCCTTTGTGGTTGGGATGCTTCGCAAGAAACCCTTCTATGCTGGTGACGAATGCGGCGATGGAAGTTTTCATGTCCGATGCGCCGCGACCATACAGCACGCCGTCACGGATGGTGGGAGTGAAAGGATCGGAATGCCACTGATCGAGCGGGCCGGTGGGCACCACATCGGTGTGGCCGGCAAAGCAGATCACGGGTGACTCGGTTCCCTTGCGTGCCCACAGGTTGGTAACGCCATTGGATTCCAGGGTTTCGAATTCAAAACCCAGCGGCACGAGGCGCGACTGGATGAGGTCCTGGCAGCCCGCGTCCTCAGGCGTGTTGGATTTGCGGGAAATCAGGTCTTTGGCGAGATCGAGGGTACTGTTCATGTTGTCATGCTTTTAAATTGGGACTGGATTGCTTCGTTAAATCGACTTGGGCTTGGCCTTTTCCCCCTCTCCCTCTGGGAGAGGGTTGGGGTGAGGGCCACGCCTCGCAATGACGGCGTATGTTGTCATCGCGAGCGTCGAAGACGCGTGGCGATCCAGTGACATCAAAATATTTCCTCATATTGCTCTGGCGAGAATCCTAGATGGAATTTTCCTTTGACTTCAAGCAGCGGCCGCTTGATGGCGCTGGGCGTGGTCTGCAGAAATTCGAACGCGGCTTTTTCGGTGGTGATGGCATCCTTGACTTCGTCAGGCTGCTTGCGCCAGGTTGGGCCTTTCTTGTTGATGAGCGGCTCCCAGCCCAGTTGCCTGGCGGCCTTTTTCAGCACGTCGAGCGGGACGCCCTGTTTCTTGTAGTCATGGAATTCTGCATCCTGGCCATGATCATCCAGCCAGGTGCGGGCTTTTTTCACGGTATCGCAGTTGGGAATGCCGTAGAGCTTCATTGCAGCGGTAAAATCGGGGTTAAACGAAAGCCCGATTTTACCCATTCATGAGACACCACGCAGGAAAAAACTCTCCGCCCGGCCCCGCCGACTGGCGCACGCTCAGAAAGCTGGGCCCGTATCTGTGGGAGCATCGCTGGCGTTTTGTTTTTGCCGTCATCTTTCTGATCGGTGCCAAGCTTGCCACCATTGGCGTGCCGATATTGCTCAAGCACATTGTCGACAGCCTGGATGCGTCCAAAAGTGCGGTACTGATATTGCCCGCCGCGCTGATTGTCGGCTACGGCCTGTTGCGCCTGGCGACCACGCTGTTCTCCGATCTGCGTGACATGATCTTTGCCAAAGTCACGCAGGGCATGATCCGCAAGGTCAGCATCGAGGCCTTTCGTCATCTGCACGATCTGTCGCTGCGATTCCATCTGGAGCGGCAGACCGGCGGGGTGACGCGCGACATCGAGCGCGGCAGCCAGGGCATTTCGGTGGTGATCAATTATCTGCTGTTCCGCATCGCGCCCACGTTGATCGAAATCCTGCTGGTGGGCGGCATCCTGCTGGTTCAGTTCGACTGGGTGTTCGCGTTGATTACCGTGGGCGTGCTTGCGATCTACATTGCCTTGACCGTGGCTATCACTGAATGGCGTACCAAGTACCGCCGGAAAATGAACGAGCTGGAATCCATTTCCACGACCCGCGCGGTGGACAGCCTGATCAACTACGAAACGGTCAAGTATTTCGGCAACGAGAAATTCGAGACCGAGCGCTACAACACCAGCATGTTGCACTGGCAGGATGCCGCTGTGAAGAGCCAGAATTCGCTTTCCCTGCTTAATATCACCCAGGCTTTCATCATTGCCATCGGCGTGACCATGATCCTGTGGCGCGCGTCCAGCGGCGTGGTGACGGGGAGCCTGACTCTGGGCGACCTGGTGATGATCAACGCCTTTCTGATTCAAATCTTCATGCCGCTGAATTTCCTGGGCGTGATGTACCGCGAGATCAAGCAGTCCATTACCGACATCGAGCGCATGTTCACACTGCTGACGCAGAACATCGAGGTCCGCGACAAGCCGGACGCGCCCGTGATGAAAGTGATGGGGGGCGCAGTGAAGTTCGAAAATGTGAGTTTTGCCTATGATCCTGAACGCCCCATTCTGCATGACGTCAGCTTCGACATACCGGCAGGCCGCAATGTCGCCGTGGTGGGTGCTTCCGGTTCCGGCAAGTCCACGCTGGTGAGACTGCTGTTCCGGTTTTACGACGTGACGGGGGGACGCATAGACATCGACGGGCAGGACATTCGCGACGTGACGCAGGAATCGCTGCGCTCGATGATCGGCATCGTGCCGCAGGATACCGTGCTGTTCAATGACACGCTTTACTACAACATCGCCTACGGCAAGCCGGATGCCACGCGCGAGCAGGTGGTCGAAGCCGCGCGCGCTGCGCACATCCTGCATTTCATCGAATCGCTTCCCAGGCAGTGGGACACCATTGTCGGCGAACGCGGGCTGAAACTTTCCGGCGGCGAGAAGCAGCGCGTGGCGATTGCGCGGACCTTGTTGAAGGACCCGGCCATTCTGTTGCTGGATGAAGCAACCTCGGCGCTGGATTCAAAAACTGAAAAGATCATCCAGGCCGAACTGCGCGAGGTGATGAAGCACCGCACCACCATGACCATCGCCCACCGTCTGTCCACGATCATTGATGCCGACGAGATTCTGGTCATGGAGGCCGGCCGCATCATCGAACGCGGCCGGCACGAAGTGCTGCTGGCCAAGGGCGGACATTACGCGCACATGTGGGAGATGCAGCAGCAACAGGCTGTCAGGGAACAGGAAGCGGCTTGAAAACCCTTGAACGCAGAGGTGCGGAGACGCAGAGAGATTCAACTTATCCGGTAGGAGCAGGCTTGCCTGCGATCAAACTGGCGATGTTGCAGCGTTACCCGGATCGCACCCAGGGGTGCTCCTACAATTTAATTTGGATTTTCTCTGCGTCTCCGCGTCTCTGCGTTGAGTTTTAAAGTATATGAAAATCAGCAAAGTCACCTGGGCTGAAGCGGAACCCGAGCTCACCGCCATCCGCCGCGCTGTGTTCATAGAAGAGCAGCAGGTGCCGGAGGAGCTGGAATGGGATGGCGAAGATGAATCTGCGCTGCATGTGTTGGTTACTGAAGACGGCCAGCGCATTGCCTGCGCGCGCATGTTGTCTGACGGGCACATCGGCCGCATGGCGGTATTGAAGGATTATCGCGGCAGGGGCGCGGGGCGGCTGATGCTGAAGACCCTGCTGATGGAAGCTGAAAGGCTCCGGCGCGGGCGCGTGTTTCTCAATGCGCAAACGCAGGCGGCCGGCTTTTACGCAAAATACGGTTTCAACACGGTGGGCGGGGAATTTCCCGACGCCAATATTCCTCACGTTCGAATGGAGAAAAACTTGGACAATTTCAGCGAAACCCTTAACGCGCGCTTTGCCATCCCCGGCCGCTTGCGATTTCAGGACAGCGGCGCCGGCCTGCCGGTGGCGGAAATCACCACGCCGGACGCCATGGCCCGCGTGGCCGTGCAGGGCGGCCAGGTTCTGGAGTGGCAACCCAACGGCCAGAAGCCGGTGATCTGGGTTTCCAGGGCGGCCGTGTATCAAACCGGCAAGGGTGTGCGCGGCGGCGTGCCGGTCTGCTGGCCCTGGTTTGGCCAGCTGGAAGGCAAGGGTGCGCACGGATTTGTCCGCGTCCGCATGTGGGAAGTGCGCGAAGCCAAAACGGATCTGGCCGATACCGTGGTGCTGCGGCTGGGCATCAAGGATGACGAATCCACCCGCGCACAGTGGGACCATGCCTTCGATCTGGAACTGATTGTCACGGTGGGCGCGGCGCTGAAAATGGAACTGGTGACCCGCAATACCGGCGACAAACCCTTCACCATCACCGATGGCCTGCACACCTATTTCCGTGTGGGCGACATCAAACAAACCAAAGTGCAGGGGCTGGACGGTACCGAGTATCTCGACAAGGTGAGTGACTTTGCCAAGGTACGTCAGTCAGGTGCGGTGACCTTCAGCGGCGAAACCGACCGTGTCTACATCAACACCACCTCCGATTGCCTGATCGAGGACCCGGTTTTCGGCCGCACCATCCGTGTGGCCAAGGCAGGCAGCACTTCAACTGTCGTTTGGAACCCGTGGACCGAAAAGGAAAAAGCCTTTGCCGACATGGCGGCGGGCGAGTATGCCGACATGGTGTGCGTGGAAACCGTCAACGCCAGTCCGGATGAAGTCACGCTGGCCCCCGGTGCAAAGCACAATCTGACTGCGTTCATCGGCGTGGAATGATCGGCCGGGCACGGGAGAATTGACCTTTCGTGCCTGTTTCCTTGTGGCCTCACTGCTGGCTTGATTAGCGGTTTCTTATGTGCATTTTTTGTGACACGCATCAATAAAAAAAGCAGCTTATGGGGCTATTCATTCTGTTTAGTTGCTATAAATCACCCATGCCACGGAGGGGGCAAGAAGTTTAATCGCTGTAAATCCTAACGAGGCCTGACCGGTAGCAGAATCGGATCAAGCCCGGCTTCTTACTGAGTTTCTCCTTCATTGGCCCTTGAGCGGGATGTTTTCCGGCGAAGTCCGGAGTTGAGAAATTTCAGGAGGCTGAAATGAAGAACATCGTTGTGCTCGGCGCCGGCACGGGTGGCGCGCTCATCGCCAACATGCTCACCCATCATCTCGACCTGACGGAGTGGAAAATAACCGTCATCGACAAGTCGAGATTGCATGTCTATCAGCCCGGTCTGTTGTTCATTCCGTTCCGCCTTTATGGCTACAACTCGGTTCAGGCGCTGACCAAGGACATCACCGAACCCTTGCCGCGCAATGTCCAGTTCGTGGGCGCCACCATCAAACTCATCGATCATGAGAAGAAGCGGGTGGAAACCGACCAGGGCGATTACCCTTACGATTTTCTGGTGTCATCCATGGGCTGCGGGCTTGCGCCGGAAGAGGTAGAAGGTCTGGATGAAGCGCTGGGTGAAAAGGTGTTCACCTTTTACGCTGGAGGGCATGCCGAAAAGCTTGCCGGCGAACTGGACAAGATGGCGGAAGGCCGCCTGGTCATCGACATCTGCAACATGCCCATCAAGTGTCCGGTCGCGCCGGTGGAATTTGCCTTCCTTGCCGATTATTACTTTCATCTCAAGGGCATACGCGACCGGGTCGAGATCAGCCTGGTGACGCCATACACCGGCGCATTCACCAAACCCAACGCCAACCGGGTCCTGACCGAGATCGCCCAGAAGAAGGGCATCAACATCGTGCCTAATTTCACGGCATCGTCAGTGGATGTCGATGCGAAACGACTCAGTTCGTTCGAGGGATCAACCATCGACTACGACCTGCTGGTGACCATTCCGGCCAACGTGGGGCCGGAGGTGATCGACGATTCAGAGCTGGGTGACGGCAACGGCTTCGGCCTCACCGATCCGCGCACGCTCAAGAGCAAAAAGGCGGAAGGCATTTACTTCATGGGTGACAACACCAATGTCGCAACTTCCAAGGCGGGCTCGGTTGCGCATTTCGAAGCGGAAACCGTGCTGGAAAACCTGTTGCGCGAAATGGAAGGCAAGCCGCCAGCCCAGAGCTATGACGGGCATTCCAACTGCTTCATCGAATCGGGCTACCACAAGGCTCTGCTGATCGACTTCAACTACGACATGGAACCCTTGCCGGGCAGTTTCCCCCTGCCTTACATGGGGCCGTTCTCGCTGCTGCAGGAAAGCTACCTCAACCACGTGGGCAAACTGACCTTCGAATGGGTGTACTGGAACATGCTGCTGCCCGGTCGGCTGGGCCATGTGCCCATGCTGCCTTCCCACATGAACTTCCTGGGCAAGAATCTCAAGACCACGCCGCAGATCCGCCATGCGCAGGAATTGCATGTGGAAGATGTCATGAGCAAGAAGGTCGTTTCGATCAAGCGCGGAGCCTCGCTCAACGAAGCGGTGAACCTGATGACCAAGGAGCATGTAAGCGGGCTGCCGGTGCTGGACGAATACGGACGCCTGATCGGCGTTGTCACGGAAGGCGACTTCATATCGGCCATGGACATCAACGGCGGCGCGCTCGCCGGTGCGCTGGAAGGTGTGGTGCGCAAGCATCGCGCGCGCAAGAAAATGGGCACCATCGTCGACGACATCATGACCCGCGACCCCATCACCATCAAGGCTGAAGATACCCTGCAGAGGGCAGTGGAAATGATGGACTCCAGCCGAGTCAAGCGCCTGATCGTGACGGATGGAGACAATCATGTGCATGGCGTCGTGTCGAGGCGGGATGTCATCAAGCTGTTTGCGATGAAGTGAACTTTGCCTGACCGGGAGGGTGACATGACGCCGTCAACGACAGGCAAGGGCAGAAGAACATTCCTGCATGAACTGGTGCTGGGTGCGGTGGCACTTGCCTCGGCCGGTCCAGTTGCCTTGCTGGCCAGCCGCAGCCGGGCCGCTGCCAATCCTCAGGCACACAACGGCAAGGAATATGCCTTCGTTGTCGATGTCAGCAAGTGCATCGGCTGCGGGTACTGCGTGCAGGCCTGCGCCATCGAAAACAATATCCCGAAAGAGTCGGTGCGCACCTGGGTGGAGCGCTACATCGCCACCAGCGACGGCGTGCATGTCGAGGCCATCGACAAGCCTGGCAAGATGTTGGAGCCGCCGCCGGCCGGATTGATGGCGAAGGCCAGGTGGGCGGCATTCGTTCCCAAGCTGTGCAACCACTGCGAGAACGCGCCCTGCGTGCAAGTGTGTCCGGTGGGCGCCACCTTCACCGCGCCCGGCGGATTCGTGCTGGTCGATCCAAAGCATTGCATCGGCTGCGGCTATTGCATCCAGGCCTGTCCCTATGGCGTTCGCTTCTTCAACAAGGAAACCCGTGTCGCCGACAAATGCACCTGGTGTTATCACCGCGTTTCGAAAGGACTCGATCCGGCCTGCGTGTCAGTGTGTCCCACCCAGGCCCGCATGTTCGGGGACAGGAATGACCTGACCGGTCCGGTGGGCAAGATCTACCAGTCTGACAACTGGCAGACACTCAAGCCGGAGATGCATTCGGACAGCCGTGTGCTCTATCTTGGCCTGCCACGGGAGGTCGTCTGATGCTGCCACAGGGTGCGCTCAACAACTATTACTTTCCCAACAACCTCCACGTCGACTGGTCGTTGATGATCGTGCTTTATCCCTACATTACAGGCCTCGTTGCGGGGGCATTTGTGGTGAGCGCGCTGTATCACGTATTCAAGGTCAAGGAATTCGAGACCTTCGCCCGTTTCGCGCTGGTGGCTTCATTCTGTTTCGGCCTGTTCGCAGCTGTACCGCTGCTGTTCCACCTCGGGCAGCCGTTTCGGGCGTTCAACATCTTCTTCACGCCGCACACCACCTCGGCGATGAGCATTTTCGGCTATGTGTATTCCAGCTACATGGTGCTGGTCATGCTGGAACTGTGGCTGGTCTACCGAAAATTCTTCATCGAAAAAGCCAACTCGACTCGCGGCCCGCAAAGACTGATCTGGAAAGTGCTGACACTGGGCGTGACCGAAACCTCGCCCGGTTCGCTGCGCTGGGATCACGGTTTGATCGCGCTGTTTGCCGGCATCGGTATTCCCTGGGCCTTCGTGCTGCACGGCTATGTCGGCTTCATCTTCGGCAGCGTCAAGGCCAATGCCTGGTGGGCGTCTCCGCTGATGCCCCTCATCTTTCTGATGTCCGCTATCGTCAGCGGCATTGCCATGCTCATGCTGATGTACAGTTTCATCCGCTGGCGTACCGGCAAACCCTACGATATGGCGGCCATGCGGCGCCTGGCGGATTACCTGTGGGGACTGTTCATTCTCGACGTGGCATTCGAGTCGCTGGAAGTCGTCTACATGTTCTACGAGCACGGCCATCACTGGGCAGTGGTTGGCCCGCTGCTGACCGGCAAGCTGCTGGGCACGTACGCCATCGGGCAGATGATGATTTTCTCCGGCCTGCCGTTGCTGCTGCTGGGTTACGTAATCCTGTTCGATGTGCCGGATCGGCGCTTCGTTAAAATCGCCAACTTCGCAGCACTGTGCATCGTGATCCAGGTGCTGCTGATGCGTTTCAACGTCGTCATCGGCGGGCAGATGATTTCCAAGTCCGACCGGGGTTACGTCGACTTCCATTTCGAATGGCTGGCGCGGGAGGGAATCATCCCGGCATTGATAATCCTGGCAGCGCCATTTGTCACTTACTGGATCGTCAGCCGCTTCCTGCCCATCTTCAAGGATGATGCGATCTCGTCTTCGAGAGCCGGGAGCCAGTAGAACGTGATCCCGTCACCGCGCAACCATTTGTATCGTCTTGCCCTGCTGCTGATCGTGGCGGTTGCCGGTTTCATTTACATCAAGGACTGGTTTGTGCCGGATGGTTGGGACGAACAGAAATGGTATCGCGCCGGCGCGCTGGAAGAGCTTAAAGTTCAGCCTGTCTCCTTCAGCGGCAACAAGAACTGCATGGAGCAATGCCATGGCAAGACCCGAAAGGATCACGCGGCGATCGGCGCGACACTGGCTTCCAGCGTACACGCCAACCTGAGTTGCGAGACCTGTCACGGCCCGTTGTTCGAAAGCGGCCATCAGAAAGCCGGACCCGCGCTGGTTCCACGGGATAGCGAGCTTTGCCTGCGTTGTCATGACAGCGTCGCGGCAAGGCCGGTGAAGGTGGGGTTGTTCAGCGAATCGCTGATGGCGCACCAGGCGCTGGATGTCAAACGAAACTCGAACTGCGTGGTCTGCCACGACCCGCATGCACCGCGCAAGAAAGCCGTTGAAGAAAACGGCGATCAGGCCAATGCCTGGCTGCCTGGAATCCTGGCGCTTGCCGAGGGCGGTTGCAACAGCTGCCACAAGCCGGGCGTGCCCTTCATGCCGCTGATCAATGGCCAGCCCGAACAATACATCAAGACCGTCATGCTGCAGCAGCGCGACGGACAGCGACAGTCGCTGGTCATGGGCGATCTGCTCAAGGACTATCCGGATGACAAGCTCGATACGCTGGCCAAGTACTACGCCAATTCGGTATGGGTCTCGGCAGGCGAAGCCAGCAATTCAGATCTGGTGAGGACGGGCGCCGCCATTCACCAGAAGCGCTGCGCCGGCTGCCATGGCCAGGACGGACGCCGGGCCTCGGGCATGACCCCGCGTCTGGCGGGCCAGACCATCAGCTACTTCAAGTCGCAGATGAGCGCCTACCTCGATCCGCAGGTCAAAATGCCCAGCGAAGTGATGCGCACCATTGTCAAGGGAATGGCGCAGCAGGAGATCGACGCGCTGGCACATTACTATGCTGCTGAACCTTCCATCGCAAGGGAAGGGGAGGACCTTGCAACCGTGGTTTCCGGCTGCAATACCTGTCACCGCCCCGGATTCCGCGATATGCCGCTCATTTCCGGCCAGCCCGAGCAGTTCATCCGCACCGTGCTCCAGCAACAGAAGGAAGGCAGCCGCACTTCGAGGGTGATGGTGGATCTGCTGAGGGGCTATTCGGATCAGACCCTCGCCTCACTGTCGCGGCACTATGCCAAGTCGAGATGGCTGTCGACACAGGAAAGAACCAGTCCAGACCAGGTCAAGGCGGGCGAGACCTTGCACAAGGAAGGTTGCGCTGGCTGCCACGGCACGGATGGACGCAAGGCAGACGGCATGACGCCACGCCTGGCCGGCCAGCCGGCAGGCTATATCGAAGCCATCCTGCAGAAATACAAGGATCCGCGCAGCAAGCAGCCCAGCAAGGTCATGCGCACTGCGGTGGCAACCTTGACTACGGAAGACATCCGGGCGCTGGCCCAGTACTACGCATCGAATCCGGGCGTGGATGCTTCTTCATCCGAAGCGGCCGCGCCCTCTGTCGATGTATCGGCATTCATCGACAAGTGCGACAGCTGCCACAGCGCGAAGAATGATCCGACCGACACGCCCTTGATCGACGGTCAGCCGGAAGCCTATCTAAAGACTGTCATGTTGCAATTCATCGATGGCACGCGCGATGGCGACATGACCAAAATCATGAAGAAATACGATGCGGAGCAAAGTGCTGCATTTGCCTGGCATTACGCCAAAAAGAAATGGGTATCCGTATCAAGCGAAACCCAAGCCGAGCTGATCAAGCGCGGCAAGGCGCTGCACGATGCGGGTTGCAGCAATTGCCATGGCAGTGACGGCAGAAAGACCGATGCGGAAACGCCGCGCATTGCCGGACAGCCTGTCGAGTTTCTGGAAAGCGAGATCAAGCGCTATCAGGATCCTGCCGCCAAGCGCCCCAACAAGTTCATGCGCGACGCCGTGAAATCGTTGACAGCGGAGGACATGAAGGCATTGGCCCATTTCTATGCCAGCCAGAAGAATTGAAGAAAACTCCGGAAAGTCCGCCGCTCCGGTTGTTGCAAGACCTGGCGGAAAACCTGGCGGTGCATGCCGCCTTTCAACCCAACATTAAGGAGCCGTTATGCAGACCACCGAAATCACTGAGGACATGATCTTTGAATGTTTCGCCGCTGCCCGTCAGCACACCGACATGGACATGACCGCCGAATCCTTCGTCGATGTAGAAGAATACGAAAACCAGATCATGTACCCCGAGTTTGCGCGCTGGGCGGAGAAGGCTGGCTACCCCGAACTGGCCAAGCTGTTCCGCCGGGTGGCCGGTGAAGAAAAGCTGCATGCGGTATGGATGCGCAAACTTTATGCGGACATGGGCGTGCCCAGCCGGGGCGAGGACACCCAGCGCGCCATCGATGCGCTGAACACCATCCAGGCAAACTGCGATGCGCTGATTGCTCTCAATCCTGATGGCGTGCTGGAGAAAGCTCTGCATGTCGCGCTGCGCGTGGAAGAGCGGGAGGCGCTGGGTATCTATCCAAAATTCCGCGACCAGGCGCTGGCCGAAGGCAATACGGAGGCGGCAGAGGTGTATCAAAAAGTCGTCGATTCCGAAGCGCAGCATGCCGAGTGGTTCAAGGCCGCGATTGCCGCATTCCCCAACGACTATTACGCCGCAGCAGCGTGAGCAATCTTGACGGCGCCGTCATGGCGCCAGCCGGATGGCGGGAGGCGCTGAATCCCGCCATTTATCTCATTTCCCTGCTGCCCGGGCTGGTCGTGCTGATGCTGGTTGACAGCAATGCCATGGGCGTGGTGCTGGCGGCAACGGCCGCGGTCGTTCTGCTTCAGCATGCCATCAATGTGCTCAACGACGTGGCGGACTGGAAGCTGGGCGCCGATGAGGAAAAATGGGATTCGTGGGTGAGGGTGCATGGCGAGACGCGAGCTGCGACAGTTCATGGTGTGTTGAGCTTCCTCGCAGGCGGCACGCTTGGCCTGGCTGTGCTGGTCTCTACCGGCAAACTGTGGGTGCTGGGCGTTGCCGCGCCGCTGGTCATCCTGGGCTTTCTGTATAACGCAGGCCCCAGGCCGCTTTCCTACACCTTCCTTGGTGAGTGGGTCACCGGCATCTGTTATGGCGGCGTGTTTGCCTGCCTGTGGCTGTTGACGGACAAGGCTTTTGGTATTTCGGCCATCACAGGCTCGCTGGCGTTTGCCGCGCTGGCGGTGTCGCTGCTGTTGTCACACCAGCCGCCGCAAATCGAAACGGACCGGGTGGCGGGCAAGCATTCTTTTGCCGTGCGCTATGGCGCGGAGAAAACCATCCGGGTTTCACGCAGCCTGTTTGTTTTTGCCCTGGTCATGGTGGGAATGGCCATCTGGTTTGGCAGCGCCGGCAAACTGGCCGCCGCTTTATTTGGCATGGCCGCCTTGTATGCAATCTTCAACGTCTGGCAACGTCAACCCGGCCCGCGCGTCATTCTGCTGCAAGGCGCCATGGCGATCACCATCTGCCTATTGGTAGCAACACTCGCCACTCACAGCAATTGACTGTCAATCACATATAAGCGCGCGCTTCTTCCCCCGGGTCCGGCAGACCGGCCACGCGCCAGGCTTCACGCGGTCCGTTGAACAACTCGTCCAGGCAATGCGGACCCATGCCGACCAGGTGGCAAGTATGCGAAACAGCGGGAATGGCGTGGCAGTCGATCCAGCTGTGACGCAAATGCTGGATGATCTGCCAGTGGGATACGCTCAAGGGCCCAATTCCATCGAATTTGGCGATGGCCTTGGCAATTTCCTCGTTCCACTGATTGCTGTCGGTGAGAAAACCTGTTGAATCAAAATGCAGATGTGCTTCACTCAGATCCATTTTGCATACTCCTGCAGTGGTTTATAGGTTCTGTATAGCAACTCAATTCGATAGCCGCCAACTGATTACCGGACTGCGGGATTTCCATGAATGCTGAAAGCCTTGGCGTCTGCAAAAGGAGGCAGGCCGGGCTGCATGCAATAGCCAGCCCCAGCCCGTTGCAGGCAAGCGTGCGGGCAGAATGCCCTTACTTGAGTGAAGAGAGATACTCGGAAACTGCGGACATGTCTTCGTTCGACATTCCCTCGGCGAAAGACTTCATCGTTTCATCCTTGGCGGCACCGCTCTTGTAGTCATTCAGCCGTTTTACCAAATAGGAGGCATTTTGCCCCGCAAGCCGGGGACCCTGGTCCGTGCCTTCGGCGTTCTCGCCATGACAGCTGGCACATGCTTCATAACCGGTCTTGCCCGCGGCAATCAATGCTGCATCCGCCTTGCTGCCTGCCGAGCCGGGTGGCAGCGAGGAAAAATGCGCAGCCAGGTCGGCAAAGTCCGTCGAGGTCAATCCACCAAAGAGGGAAGATTTGGCAGCCACAGGCCTGCTGCCATTCTTGAAGGCTTCCATCTGGGATAGCAGAAAGGCCTCCTTTTGGCCCGCTATATTTGGATATTGCGGATTGCTGGCCACACCTTTGAGTCCATGGCAACTGATACATCTCATGCCCTTGGATTTACCGGCCACCGCATCTCCTGCCTGGGTTGCCGTGGTGGCGACGAGAAATGCAGCTGCCAGAATTATTGTTGATGGATATCTCATGAATGTCTACTCAAATTTTATGAATATTCGGAATGAACGTTTTTCTGCTTATAGCGCGATGCCTGTTTCCTGACATTGTTCAACAGTGCCGGACACGCTGTCTTGAAATCGGATGATATTCACCAGGCAATCATTTGGCTGCCGGGGTCGGCTGAACGGCGCCTGGCGGCATGGAGTTGGGGAACATCTGCATCCAGGCGGCGGTATCGAAAAAGTTGAATGCAGGTGCGGCCTGTTGCGGTGCGGTTGTGACAGGGGGTGATGCAGGCATGGGTATGGCGGGGATGAAACCTGCCTGTTGCGGTGGAGGCATTGACGGCATCATGGAAGGGTGAGCACCCATGCCCGTCATCGGATGGGACATGGAAGGCGCGGGAGCCATGCCACCCATCGGTGCCATCATGGTCGCGGGATTCATCATCCCCATGCCCATGCTCATCGGTGCCATCATCATGGCCGGGTTCATCATGGTTGCAGGGTTCATCATCCCCATGCCCATGTTCACCGGCGCCATCATCATGGCCGGGTTCATCATGGTCATCGGATTCATCATGGATTCCATACCGAACTGGGCGTGGACGGTTGGGATGGCCAGGGCTGCAGCCAGGGCAGAAAGTCTGATGCGATTCATCTTGTCTCCTTGGATAGGGTAATTCACAGGGATTTGCTCTTCCGGGAGCCTGCCTTAACAAACGTCATTCATCATGACCGACGTATCGTTCCTTCAGCAGTCATCTTCTAGGTCATCATGCGATGCAGCAGTCACGATTACAGGTCACCATTGGCACCCGCCTGCATGATGTTGTCCATCTTGTCGCGAACTTCCTTGGCCATTTTGGCCAGTTCGGGATTGATGCCCATGGTACCGTTGACCGAATCCAGCCAGGCGATGTCCCAGTCCAGCGTCAGCACCCAGATATTTTTTTCCGCGTCTTCCATCACCGCGATGCGGCACGGCAGGTAGACAATGGACTCCGGTGCCAGCTTCATGATCTCGCGGCCGGCGGCAATATCGCAGAAGTGGAACACCTCCATGCGCGGCGACTCGGTGTCACCCAGAACGGCCTGGATGTCCTTCCACATCGGGCTGTGCCCCACCAGCTTGAAGTTGAGGGAATTGGCACGCAGCTTCATGGATTCGACCACGTCATCAAAGGCGACATCCTTGTTCGCCTTGTACTTGGTGGTCATGAAATTCATGGTGTCCTTGATGTCCATCTTCATGCCCATGTTCATCATGGGCATCATCTGCTTCATCAGCTTGGTCTTTTCTTCCTTGCTGATGCTGGGACTCATGGTCCATGGCTTGTAGGGCTGTTTGGGTCCCGCCGTTGGCATGACCGGGGCCATGAATGGTGCCAATGCCGGGGCTAGAAGGGGCATCAATGGGGCCAGGAGGGGCGTCAGGTTGGGAATCGGGAGAGGTACATTCATTAGAAAGGGGTTACCCTGCAAGTAGGGATTGACCGGTGTGGTAGGTGCGGGTTCGGCTGCGATTGCGGTATGTGAACCGATGGTGGCAAGCAGCAGGCTGCCTATGACTTGATAAATTCTTTTCATGATGGATTTCCTCCGGGAGTTGAATGATTTGAACTGTGCCAATTTGAATGTGAAGTCAGGGCGGTGAGGTCGTCAGCCCCAGCGCTTTCCAGTCCTGAATGCCACCGCGATACCATTTGATCCTGTTCGCCGGATAGCCCAGGGCCAGCAATGTCTTGATATTTGTAGGCGATTGACCGCACCATGGGCCATTGCAATAGAACACCAGGGTTTTGGCTTGCGAGAAACTCCACAAGGGTCCATCCCGGTGTGCACCGAATTTGTCTTCCAGGATATCGGCAATTTTTTCCGCATCGTTGCGCGCGGGAAAGAGCCGATCCCAGGGAATGATCACCGCACCGGGAATAATGCCTGAGCGTTGGGCCCAATCGCCATCACGCGAGTCGATCACGAGGATGCCGCTGTTACCTGCACTGATGGCGCGCAGGTAATTGATCATTTCCAGTTCGCCTATGGTTTCTACACCGGGTGCGAGATGCATGGGCTGAATGCAATAGGGCGGGCAAGGCCGGGAAGTCAGGGCAAAATCCGGCTCTATCATGTTATCCACATCGGGATTGCGTTCGATGCGGACCTTCTTTCCCTTGTGCTGAACTTCCACATAGGGGATCTCGTCCGTGAGTTGGACCTTTGGGTAGTCGGCGGCCGTTGCGGGAAATGCGAGTGCCATCAACAACAGCAAGGATGGAAGGATACTGTTTGAAAATTTGCCGGAAGGATGGAGTATATACATATCGCACTCGCCTTTCATCGGATAGGGTTGACTGGCCGGCATGCATGCCGGACCAGCCTGCGAGAGGACAAGTCTCAACCGATTTTTCCCTCGGCTGTACCCTTGTTGCCGTTGTTGTCCTCGTAGCTCACGACGATGCCCTCTCCTGCCTTGACGCCCTTGGCCCGGAAGGCAAGATAGGGGTCCCTGGAAATGCCGCCGCCCCACTGGGCGTCGAGGTAGGTTCGGCCCCCGATCGTGACCATGATGTTGCGAATGAAGTTTGCCGGAATGGTCTTGCCATCAGGTCCCTTGCGGGAGCCGTTTTCCATGGGATGAGTCATGAGAATCTTGACTTCGGCACTATCACCCGACGCGGTTGCACGGATTTTGGTTGGTACTGACATGGTTGTCTCCTGGAATGCTGTTGATGTCTTATTGCACTATGCGTGACTGGGATCAGCCGCCGCAGCCGCCAACCGTAACCTTGACTTCCTTGGCAGCGGTATAGGTTTTGCCGCCTGCCTTGACGATGGCGCGAACGTTGGCGGTCGCCCCCATCTTGATGCGGGTGGAAACATATCCGTCCGTATTGGTCATGTAGTAATGGGCCACCAGCGGATTGGAATTCTTTTCGCTGAGTATGGCGATGGATTCCAGACCCGGAATGTTCGCGGAAATCTCCACCGGAACCACGGAGCCGTTTTCGGCGATGTCCGGTGCCTTGACGGTGATCTTGTCCGTGGTTTCCGCGCCTGCTCCGCCTATGGCTGACAGGGCATCTTCCTTTTGCGTGGCGTTGAATGCGGATTTGTTCCATTCGGCTGCCAGCACCTGGGCCGGTTTAAGCAGGCCGGCGGCCACGGCGACTGACAAGGCGCCGAGTCCACCAGTGCCCTTAAGCATGTTTCTGCGCATCGAGTTCATTCAGCTATCTCCTTGTTTGGCTAATCACTTGGCCGGTGAGTGAGAAGGTGAGGAAGCGGCACCGGCCGCCGGCATCAGCACCTGCATCAATGGGTTGGCTGTGGGCGAAGCGGCGGTCCCCATCCAGTTGCCATACATCTGAGGATTCATGGGCGCCATCATGGCATTCATGGCCTGCGGACTCATGGGTGCCGCCATCCAGTTGGTGTACATGCCCGGGTTCATCATCTGCATGCCCATGTTCATCATGCGCGGGTCCATCGGCGCCATCATCCAATTCGTGTAAGTCGCCGGATTCATCATTGGCGCGGCCATGGCCGTGTAGAAGTTCGGGTCCATGCCGGCACCCATCCATTTCATGGCGACACTGGGGTCGGCGAACTGCATGTAATTGGTCATCGTGGCTGGATTCATCATGCCAGTCATCATGTTGAGCGAGGTCTGCGGATTCATCATCGCGCCGCCCAGCGCCGGAATCATGGACGGATTCATCATCGCGCCGCTCCACTGGACAAAGGCCTTGGGATCCTTGAAGGCGGACGCGTTCTGGGTCGGGTCGGTCATTTTGGCGACCCATCCCTCCGCGGTGGACGGAGCAGCGCCTTCTGCCATGACCTGTGTAGAAATGACCAATGCAGCGGCGGTCGAGATCAGTTTGATTTTCATCTCTATTCCTTAGAATGAATGTTCAGGGAATTGCGAAATTCCCGAATTGGTGTTGAAGAAATAAAAAACCCCGGTGGAAAACAGGAGAGGACCACCGGGGCTGGAGGAACACTTACATATACACATCGTTCCAGATGCCTTCTGCCCAGGCTTCGGCGTACACGGCTTCGGCCTCGGACAGGTCGTCGGAGATGCCGCCGCCTGGCTGGGCCGTCATCTGGTCCTTGACCGGGTCGTAGCGGAATACGGTGGCGACATGGATGGCCTTGTCCTCGCTCACCGCGCTGTAGCAGGTATTGGAGACAATCGGGATGGGGTTGGGCTCGCGGCCATTGAGCAGTTCCACCAGGGCATTGGCGCACACCTTGCCCATGTTGTTCGCCATGTGGCCGGACTTGGGGAAGTTCGACAGCAGCGAATCGCCGATCACGTGCACATTGGGCTTGGCCTTGGACTCGTAGGTCACGAAACTGGCCGGGCACCAGGTCTTGTTCGAATCGGTGCGGATGCCCGCCATCTCCGCCACATGCCCCGCGCGCTGCGCCGGAATCACGTTGATCACACTGGCCTTGAAATCCTCGAACTCCGTGCTGACGCTCATGCCCCCCGCATCGACCTTGAGCACCTTGCTGTTGGGACGGTATTCCACCCAGTCCTTGTACAGCGTTCCCCAGGCCTTCATGAACAGCGGCTTCTTCGACGCCACGTCCGGATTGGCATCCAGCATGATGATCTTGGATTTGGGCTTCTTGCGTTTGAGGTAATTGGCCATTAAACAGACGCGTTCGTACGGCCCGGGCGGGCAGCGGTAGGGGGCCAGCGGCATGCCGACGACAATGAGCCCGCCATCGGGCATGGATTCCATCTGCTGGCGCAGCTTCAGAGTCTGCGGCCCCGCTTTCCAGGCATGCAGGATGGTTTCCTGCGCTTTCGCGTCATAGCCCTCGATCTGGTCGAACAGGAAGTCGATGCCGGGCGAGACGATGAGACGATCATAGGGAAAGCTGCCCTTGGCGGTCTTGACCACGCGCTTGTCGGTATCGATGGCGGTGACTTCATCGACGACGACATTCACGCCGTGCGACTTCAGGCCATCATAGGTGCGGCTGATGTCGTCAAGCGTTTTAAGGCCCGCGAGCACGAGGTTGGACAGGGGGCAGGAGACGAATTTGGCTTCGCGGTCGATCAGCGTCACGTCGATGTTTGGATCCCACTTGCGGATGTACTTGGCCGCGGTGGCGCCGCCGAAGCCGGCGCCGACAATCACCACTTTGGCCCTGGCGGCCTTGCCGTGGGCGCGCAGGGGCAGTCCGGCCGCGATCAGGCCGGCGGATGAGGCTTTCAGGAAATCGCGTCTTTGCATGCTCATGGTTGTCCTCCTCAGGGTTTGATCGCGGCAAAGATGTCTGCCATTTGCGCGAATTCTTCATCGGTGTAGCCCTTGGCATGCTGGTGCATGACGGTGGCTTCGCGCTTGCCGGACTTGAAGTCCTTCATCTGCTGAACGAAGTAGTCCTTCTCCATCCCGGCCAGGGGCGGGATGGCAGAGTGGCTCTTGCCGTCCGTTCCATGACAGGAATAACAGGTGGCAGCCATGCTGCGGGCATGCGTGGCACCTGCTGATCCTGCTGGTCCGCCGGCTTCAGGATCGGCAGAATTTCTGGCGTTGGATAAGACATCCGATCGAATCAGTACAACTGATGCCGAGTCCTCTGACATGACGGTTGTGCTGAGCATGAGTGCCACCATCAATGTCATGGCGCCGGTTAGATATATGGTCATGCGTATCATCTGTTTCTCCTCCAGTCCGTTGGTTGTTAAAAGTCGGGCATGATGTCCTAAGCACGGTGCATGCCAAGTTGATTGTTTGCGTAAGTCATTGAATTCACGTGATCATGATGTTTTCCTGTTTGCCAATAAATTCCTGCCAGACCTGACGGATCACATGTCAGGCAGCCCTTGTCAGCCCATTTCCTTCAATCGCCTGTAAAGCGTTCGTTCGCTGATCTTCAGGGCACGCGCGGTCAGCCGGCGATTGCCTCGGAAATGATTGAGCGTATTGCGAATCAGGTCGGGATTGATTTCGCCAGTATGGGTGTGCGGTTCCAGCAGGTGATCTCGTCCCTTGCTGATCAGATCATGACGCGGGTCATATTGCCGGATCTCCTCGGGCAAATGCTCGGGTTGAATGGTCCCGGTCTGGCTAAGCAATGCCGCGCGTTCGAGGATGTTCTTGAGCTCGCGCATGTTCCCCGGAAAGGAATAACGCTGTAGCAGTTTGAGCGCGGCGGGGCTGATCGACGCAGTAAGCTTTCCCATGCTCTTGCGCGAGAGGAAATGCCTGACCAGTTCCGGAATGTCATCTCGCCGGTGTCGCAAAGGCGGCAAATCGATCTGCATGCAGTTGATGCGGTAGTACAGATCGGAGCGGAAGCTGCCTTGCTCGACCATCACCATCAGATCGCGATTGGTGGCGGCAACCAGACGGAAATCGGTCTTGATTTGCTGAGTGCCGCTAAGCCTGCGGAATGAACCCGTTTCCAGCACGCGCAGCAGCTTTGCCTGGATCGTCAATGGCAATTCTCCAATTTCATCCAGGAACAATGTGCCCTTGTCGGCAAGCTCGACCAGTCCCTTCTTCATCCCGATGCAGCCGGTAAAGGCGCCATGTTCGTGCCCAAAAAGCTCGCTGACGAACATTTCCTCGGTGAAATGCGTGCAGTCCACGGTAACGAGTTCGCACTGCGCGCGCGAGGATTTGCGATGTATCAGCTGCGCGGCCATTTCCTTGCCGGTGCCGGTCTCGCCGTGTATTACCACCGGCGCATCCGTGCCGGCCACCATGCACATGTTGTCTAGGACGCGCGTGAATGACGGGCAGCATCCCACCATCTTTTCCTCGTCGAAAACCAGTTCGGATTCCTTGCTGATCGGGCACATGGCCTCGCCCATGAAGCGAACCTTGCCGCTTTCATCCTTCACCGGGCTGCCATGGATGGCAACGTATTCATACGTATGATCCCGGTCAACATGACGATGTATGACCTGATAGGGCTCGCCGCTCTCAAATACACGCGTCAGCGGGCATTCCTCTCCGTTGATCTCGCATTTTGTGGAAGTTTTGTGTGAGACCTCATGGCATTTCATGCCGACAATTTCGGCCGGTGATAGATGTGTATAGGCCTCCGCGTATTTCTGATTGCATGCCACTACCTTGAAGTCCGCGTCCACCAGCGCAAACGGCTCTGGGTGGGCATCGACAAGACTGATCAGCATCAGGTTTTTGTTCATGTCATATCCATAGATACGGACAGCGCTGAACCTAATGTCATGCTGAGCGGGTAAATCACTTGTGTAGTACCACGCTTTCGCCCGGTGTAGGTGGCAGGCGCGGCAGGGTGATGACAGGGAATGGGCCAGTCAGCGAATTCAAAAAGCCAACGATGTCATCGTTGTCTTCACGGCTCAGTCGGGTTGCCAACTGCGATGCCGCCATCACGCGCACCGCCTCATCCAGTGTGGCGACGGCGCCATTGTGGAAATAGGGTGCGGTCAGCGCAACATTGCGCAAGGTGGGCACGCGGTACTTGTGCCGGTCTGCCGGATCATTGGTGACAGCCTGACGTCCGATGTCATCGCGTAGTCCGTATTGAGCGACATAGGGACTGTCATGGAACGGGAAAGTGACATAAAAGCCGCCAGCCAGCCAGGGACCGGTAAACGCTGGCGGCCGATGGCAACCCGTGCAGCCCAATTCATTGAAACGATTCAAGCCACGCTGCTGCTGCGTACTCAATGCCGTCAGGTCGCCAGCAGCAAAACGGTCATAGGCGCTGCCCGACGTAATGAGCGTACGCTCGAACGCGGCGACCGCTTTCGCGGCATTATCGACCGTGACCGCATCCCCGCTGCCAAACACCTTCCTGAACTGTTCTACATAACCAGGAATCCGTCGTACCCGGGCGATGGCATCGTCCAGCGAGCGCATGCCCATTTCCACCTGCGCGACCACCGGCCCCTTGGCTTGTTCCTCAAGGCTGGCGGCACGGCCGTCCCAGAACTGCGCGCTATGAAAAGCTGCATTCCAGACTGTGGGCGCGTTGCGTGGGCCTGCAAGTCCATGCACACCCATGGAGGTTGTACGACTGTCCTCACCGCCAGCCATCAGATTGTGGCAGGAATTGCAGGACACCGTTCCGGTCGATGAGAAGCGTGGGTCAAAGAAGAGCTGCTTTCCAAGCTCGATTTTCGCCAGGCTCTGGGAATTATCTGGTGGAATGGGCGGCAATTCCGGCAGGGCTGGCCATTCCTCTGCCATCCCTGCCGATACAGGTGAAAAAAGAACCAAGATCAGCGCAAGACGATTCATTGCAATACTCAACGGCTGGCCACTTTCTTGTCGCCTGGAGCTTTTGCCGACTTAAGGTCCGCAGACGTGTAATCGCGGGTGAGTTCCTTCATGACCACAGTGGGCACGGTGAGTTTGCCGTCGCCCAGCAGCTTGTCCGCCACCTTTTGCGCATAAGACTGGTAATTCAGCTTGGCATGCACCTTGAAGCCCTTGGCGTTTTCCGGAAGATGGAAGGCATAGACGCCATAGCGGAAGCCCTTGGGAGGAATGGTATTGAGATGATCAAAGCTCGCGATCTCCCACGGATTGATGGTGAGCTTGCCATCCTTGTCCACCGAACGGTTGGTAAACGAGACCGCATCGGCCGGCACATGGTTGTTCTTGGCCACCCCCGAACTCAACAGCTCGTTGCCCTTGTCATCCATGACATGCACCTCCAGCCAGATCTGGCGGATGAAGGTGAGGCTGGTGGGCAGGTGATGGCCCGCGCGGGCATTGGTGACCTTGATCTTGAGCAGATGGGCGCCGCCCTGGGCCGGCACGATCTCGAAATCCATCTCCGCCGCATTCTGCAGGCGCTTGATCGCCTCGGCCTTGTTCTCGGAGGCCCCCTTCACGCCCAGCGCCTCGGCGATCACCGTATTGCCGCCGACAAAGCCATGGTCATGCACGATGTCGCGCTTGGTCTTGGCACCCATGCCGGCAAAGCCGCCCAGGCCGTGGTCGGGGAGATCCTTGGGCCGCTTCATTTCATTGGCCACCCGGATGGAGGTATCCACCGGCACCATGTGGCAGTCCTGGCACTGGATGCCCTTTTGCGCATAGGGCGAGGCCTTCCACTCGTCATAGGTGTGCTCGACCGGGAAGCGGTTGTCGGGGTGGAAGATGTTGTGGCAATTGGCGCAGAAACTGGCCTGGCTGTGCAGCTCGGAATACTCCGTGTCATGGAAGGGCGACTTCGAATCCTTGAGCGTGGCGCGCTTCACGCGGCCGGGCGACATGATGAAGGAGGCATTGCCCGGATCGCCCGTGGTGGTATGCACGGCCGTGGTGCCGGAAATGGTGTGGCAGACATCGCAGGAGACGCCCTTCTCGGCGATGGGCGGGGCGGTGAAGCCGCCGTGCTTGCCCAGGCTGGGGTCGAACTTGACGGTGCCGGTGGCGATGCCGATGGGGGTATGGCAGCCGCCGCAGTGGTTGAGCGTCTTGCCGTCGGTGGCCTTGTGCGCCAGCGCCCATTCGGCCTGGAACACGGGATCCTTGAAGGCAATGGAGTGCATGGACGTGCTCCAGCCCTTGTACTGGCGGGGATGGCAGCCCGCGCAGACCTGCGGGTCCTGCCAGTTCTCGGGCACGGGCTGGGCGCCTTCGGCCTTCAGTTCGACCCGCAAGAAGGCCGGGTAGTAGGGAAAGGAGACGCCATCCTGGGCGAAGGACAGTCGCGCGGTGAGCAAGACCGTGGCAAATGTGGTGATCGCAGCAAGCAGCAGCAACAACAGACGATGACGCACCGACCAGTGCAGGACTTTTTTCATGGTTCTCCTCCAGGTTTCAAATGTCTTATTGAAAAGCTTGCTGGAGGCTATGCAGGCAATGTGCCAGCTGAAGAGATAAGCTAACCAATTGTTATTAAAGGAATATGTTTATCCTGGATTTTGATTGGCAGACTGCCATGGCATGTCATGGCAGATCAGGCATAAAAATTCCCCGGCAATTAAATCCGGGATTAATGAAAAGATGAACAGCTCAAAGCAAACCGTTTAAATAATCAAAGAACATTTATAAACAGCAGCTTATGGCCAGAATGAAAAAACGATACCAAGTCAATCAAAATTACCTGTTCAATCCATCGAAAATCCCGGCAGCCTGCCGATTCACAACGAAGTAGCCATGAAATCCGTATCAGGGTGTTGATCCTGAGGGATGAATCCTTGGGACATATATAAAAGGATTGAAAGTTGGAAAGCAGGCATTTCGCATCGTTGCAGCCAGTGACGTTCACCCTGGATTCGCTGACGACCATTTGGAAACCGGTAAGCATTGAGTAACGGGGAAAGCATGAATTCGTCACGCAAAAAGATCCTTGTAATAAATGCTGATTCCGCTGAGCGTTCATTGATACAGGAAAACCTGGAGCAGACAGGTCATGAGGTTCGCTCGTTCGAGGATAGTGAAACTGCGTTGCATAGGCAGGCCATACAGGAAATCGACATGGTCATGCTGGATGCGAACCTGTCCGGCAGGAATGCCATCCAGGCCTGCTCGCACCTGAGGAAGCAAACCTGCAACAATCTGCCCATCATACTGCTTGCCAGCCAGGACAATCTGGAGTCAATCGAACAGGCATTCGAAGCGGGTGCCACCGATTTTCTGGTCAAACCCTTTGACTGGAGCCTTTTCAAGCAACGGGTCAAATACCTGCTGCATGCACACGAATTCAGGGATGAGTTGATCAGGTCGAATGCGCGCAACTCGGCCATACTCGATGCCATACCGGATACCTTGTTGAGGCTGGACCGACAGGGACGAGTGCGGGACGTTCGCGAGACTGCCCAGGCAGGCAAGGCTGGCGGGGGTATGTACGATCTGGCAAACAGCCTGCCTCAGGATGCGGTGGCGCGCATCATGGAAGCTTCATCACCCGTACATTCCAGCAGAACGGTTGGAAGTCTGGAAATCCAGTTGAAACTTGATCAGGAACGTCACTTTGAAGTCAGGCTAGCGAGAATCGACAGGCAGGAAACACTCTGCCTGTTCCGCGACATTACCGAAACACGGCAGGCTGAACACCGGGTCTACCGTCTGGCCAACTTCGACAATCTCACGGGTCTGCCGAACCGGCTGGCGTTTTCCGAAAGACTGGCAGATGAAATCCAGCGCGCTGGCCGCATCAACGACAAACTTGCCGTGCTGGTCATGGACCTGGACGGGTTCAAGACCATCAATGAATCCATGGGCTTGGGCGCGGGGGACCAGTTGCTGAAATGGGTCGCGGATCGTTTGCATCAGGGGCTGAGGTCCTACGACATGGTGGCGCGGTCGGATTCCGTCAGCAGAGGAGTCGACCTTGCACGCCTGGGAGGCGATGAATTCACCGTGATCATGCCCCACCTGAAGGATGCGGAAAACGCAGTGAATCTGGTTCAACGCATCCATGAAATGATGCGTGAACCATTCATGCTCGAAGGCCGCCAGGTCGTGCTCACCACCAGCATCGGCATTGCCCTGTATCCGGATGATGGCGACAATGCCGCAACGCTGATGAGGCATGCCGATTCGGCCATGTACCACGCCAAGAGCCAGGGTCGCGACAACTACCAGTTCTACAATGCCTCGCTGACGCAGAACGCATTGCGCAGGCTGGACCTCAAAAGCAATCTGCGCCTTGCGCTCGAGCGAAACGAATTCTTTCTCGTTTATCAACCCCAGCTGGACCTGGCGAGCGGCCGCATCCAGTCGCTGGAAGCGCTGATCCGCTGGAGGCACCCGGAGCACGGACTTGTTTCGCCGATGGAATTCATTCCGGTGGCCGAAGAATGCGGACTGATCGTTCCCATCGGAGAATGGGTGTTGCGTACCGCCTGTACCGATGCCGCACGCTGGAAGGCAGCCGGCCATCCATTGCGCATGGCGGTGAACCTCTCTGCCATCCAGTTCCGCAGCCCGCAGCTGGTCAACCGTATCAAGGACATTCTGCGCCAGACCGGTTTTGCCGCGAATCTCCTGGAACTGGAAGTGACCGAAGGCACCCTGATGGATCACACCGAGGCAACGCTGGAAACGCTCAATGCCTTGCGCAAGGAAGGCATGCAGTTGTCGCTGGACGATTTCGGCACCGGCTATTCGTCATTGAGCTATCTGAAGCGACTGCCGCTGAGCAATCTCAAGGTGGACCAGAGCTTCGTGCGCGGGCTGCCGGAGGATGGCGAAAGCCTGGCCATCGTGCGCGCCATTGTCGCGCTGGCCAAGAATCTGGGTTTTACCGTAACCGCCGAAGGGATCGAAACCGAAGAACAGGCGCGCATCCTCAACGAACTCGAATGCGAAACCCTGCAGGGCTATTTCATCGGCAAACCGGTCCCAGCGGAAGAATTTTCCGAGCTGATGAACCAGCGCTGGAGCCCGGTGGATCTGCGCCATGAGGCGCTCAATCTGGCAAGGATGAAGGCATGACGAGAATCGAAGAGATCAGGTCTTCCGGAAAGCTGCCCAGCCCCAAGGGGGTTGCGCTTGCGATCATGGAAATCAGCCAGCGGGAGGACGCTTCGCTGGCTGAAGTCGCCCGGGTCGTGCAAACCGACCCGGCCCTGGCCAGCCGGCTGTTGCAGCTGGCCAATGCGGCAGGACAGGGAAGCAGGTCAGTGGTTTCGATCAATGATGCCGTCATGCGCCTGGGCATGTCGGTGGTGCGCATGCACGCGATGGGCTTCTCGCTGGTGGACCAGTATGCAAAGGGCCCGTGCGAGAAGTTCGACTATCAGGGATTCTGGTCTGAATCTCTGCTGATGGCGGTGGCATGCCAGGAACTGGGTGGCGTGGTCAAGGTTGGCACGCCGGAGGACCTGTTTGCCTGCGGCCTGCTTTCACAGATCGGCAGGCTTGCATTGGCTACCCTTTATCCGGCTGAATACGCGGCCATCCTGCAAAGGGCGGCTGCCGGAGAATCGCTGCAGGCGCTTGAACGCGAGGTCCTGGAGCTGGAACACACCGCACTGACCACGGCGATGCTGGCGGACATCGGCATTCCCAAGGCATTGGCCGAACCTGTCCATTATCATGAATCGCCTGACCAATCGGGCTTTGCCGAAGGGTCCAGACCCTATGTGCTGACACAGCTGCTTTTCCTTGCCCGCCATTTCGTCAACCTTGCCATGTCCGGCGAAAAGGGACGGCACGACAAAATTTCAGAAGTGATGCGCCTGGGTGCCATGATCGGTCTTGATGCCGATTCGCTGGGCGCCCTGTTCGATCGCATCGTGCAAAAGTGGACGGAATGGGGCGTCCTTCTCAAGCTTCCATCATCCAGCCTTCCAAGCTTCAGTGCCATGGCAAGCGCCCCGGTCTCACGCCAGGAGCCGGAAAAATGCGCATCGAAAAAAAAGGTGCTTCTGGTCGAAGATGACCCGACAACCAGGCTGTTGACCGAGGATGGCTTGCGCGAGCAACTCAAATGCGAAGTCTACTCGGTGGAAAACGGCAAGGATGCCCTGGCGCTTGCCCTGCAGGTCATGCCGCAAATCATCATCACCGACTGGTTCATGCCGGGCATGGATGGCCTGGAATTCTGCCGCGCGCTCAGGGCGACGGATTGGGGCCAGTCCATGTACATAATCATGATGACGGGCGAAGAGACTGAGGAAATGATCGTCGAAGCCTTCGAAGCAGGGGTGGATGACTACGTCACCAAGCCTCTCGGCATGCGGGCACTGAATGCAAGGATGCGCGCCGCACTGCATTACGTGAACCTGCTTGAATCCTGGGAAACGGACAGGGCGCAACTCAAGGAATTCGCCGCGGAGCTGGCCATCACCAACCGCCGCCTCGAACGCATGGCCATGACCGATCTGCTGACGGGGTTGCCAAACCGGCGAGCCGGCATGGAAGCCCTTGCCAAGGCCTGGAGCAATTCACAGCGCAGCCAGCAGGCAATGGCCGTGCTCATCATCGACATCGACCACTTCAAGTCCATCAATGACCGTTACGGCCATGCGGCGGGCGATCTCGTCCTGCAAAGAGTCGGCAGGGAACTGGAAGCGGCGGCACGCAAGCACGACAATGTCTGCCGCCTCGGCGGCGAGGAATTCATGGTGGTATGCCATGAAGCCGATCCAAGGGCAGCACTGATCGTTGCCAGGCGCATGCTTGAAACCATAAGGAGCCTGAGCATTACCTATGAAGGTCATGAAATCCGGCTGACCGTCAGCATAGGAATAGCCAATCGGGAAGAGGGCATGAAAGACGCCGAAAGCATGGTGCGCAGTGCCGACAATGCTCTGTATGTCGCAAAGAACTCAGGCCGCGACCAGGCTTGTTTGAATGCCGAGGGCAAACCGCTGCGCATCCAGGATGGCATGGCGATGCGGCAATCCAGGGTTCATTGAGGCATGCCAGATGCCGCCTGATTCAAGAATCAGGCAGGCATCCACAAATGATCAGGCCCGCAGGACGAACCATGCGGGCCATTCCAGATCAAGGAACACCAGGTTGGTCAGGCGATTGCGAGCTCGGCATGCTGCAGTGCCGGGCGCTTCTCTCCTCTGCCGATGGTGATCAGGTCCCAGGCCAGCAGAACAAATCCTGCCGCGAACATCCAGCCAAAGATTTGCCGCCACCACATGCCCTGCACAAACCAGTGATGCGCCTGCGCGGTGAAGTAGCCCATCCAGCCCGAACCTTCGATGGCGCGCTCGATTTGTGATTGCTCGTAGCCGGCAACCAGCATGGCCATCGTCATGCCGATCATGCCCAGGGTGAGCAGGATCATGGCCCACTTCCATCTCCACGCGCCCGCGATGCCGCCGCTCATCCACACGTTGCCGCGCCACTTTTGCAGGGCGATGTAGAAGAAGGCAATGACCAGCGTGGCATAGGCGCCGAAGAACGCGAGGTGGCCGTGTGAGGCCGACCATTGCGTGCCGTGGGTATACAGGTTGATCTGCGGCAGTGTGTGCATGAAGCCCCACACGCCCGCGCCAAAGAAGTTGCCGAAGGCATGGGCGATGATCCAGGCCAGCGCCGGATGGTTGGTGTTCTTCATCTTGTGCGCGCCGGCATCGAACACGGAGTGCACCACCATGGCCACCAGCGGAATGGGCTCGAGCGCGGAGAAGAAGCCGCCGATGGTGAACCAGTATTCCGGCGTGCCGATCCAGAAGTAGTGGTGACCCAGGCCGAGGATGCCGGAACCGAACATCAGCGCGACTTCGATGTAGAGCCAGGTCTCGACGATCTTGCGGCGCACGCCCAGAGTCAGCATCAGACCGTAGGCCATCAGGCAGCCGACCAGTACTTCCCAGGTGGCTTCCACCCACAGGTGAATCACCCACCACCACCAGTACTGGTCCACCGACACGTTGGGCGTGTAGAACATGCCGGCGAGATACAGGCCGAACAGCGCTATCAGGTCCAGCACCAGCACGCCGCCCACGCCGGTATAACGGCCCTTGGCAAACGTCGCGGCGACGTTGTAGAAGAAAGTCAGCACACACACGACGATGCCGATATCGGCCCAGCGCGGCGCCTCGATGTATTCGCGGCCTTCATTGATAAGCCAAATCGTAGACTCGTTGCCGGGGCCGACCTGAATCAGCAGATAAACCACGACGACGACGGCCACCGCCAGGGTAAATATCCAGAAAATCAGATTGCCCAGGCCGAGGCCCACCACCGGTATGCCCGATTCATCTTCCAGCATCCAGTACACCGAGCCAATGAAACCGAACAATAGCCACACCACCAGCGCGTTGATGTGCACCATGCGGTTGACATTGAAATCCAGAATGCCGAACAGGAAGTCCGGCTTCAGATACTGGATGCCCGCAAGCAGGCCGAACAGGATTTGCGCACCAAATAGAATGACGGCAACGGTGAAATATTTGACCGCCAACTTCTGGCCGCCGTTGAGGTTTGCAGTATCGAGTTTACCCAATGCGGCCATCTCAGTTCTCCTGCTTGATCGGTTTGAAGTTGTAGGGGAAACCATTGGTGTCGATGGACGACATCCACTTCAGGAAAGCCACGGTGGCCCGCGCTTCCTCTTCGGTAATGCCCAGATTGGGCATCCTGCGGCCAGTGATGTTGTGCAGCTTGTCCTGCGGATTCATCAGGAAATCGACCATCAACTGCTCGCGCACAGACGGCGAACCCCACATCGGGTCGAGCCAGGACTTGGTGAGATCGGGCGCGTAGTAAGCGCCGTTGCCCAGCAGGGTGTGGCAGTTCATGCAGTTCTTGGCCTGGGTGGTCAGCTTGCCCTTGCTGACCAGCGCTTCGGCCTCGGCTTCGTTCAATTTCTTGCCGAACAGCGGCTCCTCGACACCGATCACCGGCACCTGGAAATTGCGCTGCTTGTCGAACACGTAGTCGATGCGGTTGTTGATCACCGAATAGGCCGGCACGCGCTTGGTGCCAGCGGTGATTTGCGACATGGTGTCGAAAGTCAGAAATATGAGGACGACAAATGAACCCGCCGTGACCCAGATGGCGGTTTTGCGCCAAAAGGATTCGGATGACCACCAAGGCACTTGCGACATGCTCAGCTCTCCCTTTGATTAATGTTGTTGAAAAAACTACACACCCTCATGTTCATGCGCATGGGTGCCCACGCACAGATGCCATATGGCATGCGGCGCCAGCAGGTAACCGACAAGCATGAGCAGGACGATGAAACTCCAGAAGCCGCTGCTGAATAGATTGGCGGCATAGGCCAGCACCAGCACCGAAGCGAACAGCCCAAGATAGGAAACGTACGCCAGCGGCATGAGGCGCGGCCGATTCTTGACCCGGGCATAGGCAAACAGCAGCGCGTACATCGCGCCCGTCATGATCACCATGGCGGCGGAAAAAAAGGTGAGGAAGAAATCCTTCAGCGCTACAGGTTCGATCATGTGTTGTTTTTTTCTGAGTCCTCGGCCAAGCCGTAATGTAGCGGGGCCAAACTTATCCTGCCTTGATTGAAATCAAGATCAGTGTTCACCCCGTGTGCGCATCAGCCCCGCAAGCCGGTTGCCCTGCTTTTGCGGGCCGCCTTTGGGGAACATGTCATGCAGCCGCCGGTTGCTGCCCATTTCATCGCCCCATTTTTCGGAAAAATGCCTGACCATGGCGCGCACCTGCGCCTGCACATTGTGCTCGGCGTAATACTCACGCAGGTACTGGATCACCTCCCAGTGCTGGTCAGTCAGCGTCAGGCCCTCTTCCTTCGCCAGCGCCATCACAAAATCCGGACTCCAGTCTTCCAGGTTTTTCAGATAGCCTTCGCCATCGGTATGCACCGGCACACCGTTGACCAGCAGCCATTTGCTGTGCGCGGGCATCAGGTCCCGCCGCCATGAAATTCCACGCCGGGCTGACGTTCCGGCAGCTCATCCACCAGCAACTCCCTGCGCGCACGTTCCAGTGCATCCACGCCAGCTTCATTCAGGTAGGACTTGGCTTCCGAAATCGCCGCCGACAGCAGCTCGGAAGCCAGCAGACCGGGCTCGCGTCCGACCGTTTTGGCCAGCGCCCGCAGCTCAAAAAGGGGGTCACGCGTCAATTGCACTTCCAGAATTTGCGCCCCCTGCACCGCAACCTCCTTGATTGGCGGCAGGCCTTCAACTTTTTCTGACATCACCTTGCTCATGATGTCGGCTATCCGGGACGCCACGGAGGGCGCCTGGGCAGCAGGCTTGAGCTTGATCCGGTTGACGAAGTATTTCTCGAAATCCACCTTGGCCAGATGAACCCAGCGGCCCTGCCGCATCCAGTTGATATCGCGCAAGGGCACCTGCGGCCCGCTCAGATAGGCCGCGCCGGTTTCGCCCATGTCGGACAGCCACCGCGCGCGCTGTGGAACATTGCTGACCATGGTGCCGCCCATAATGCTTTCCACGATGTTGAAGACGGCGGTCTCGACTTCCTTCTGGATGGAATACACCGAATCAGGCGCGCCGATCTCAAGCGGTGTCCGCTCGACCATGCTGTGCGCCACGCATACGCCCGCCGCAAAGACATTGCGGTGTGTGCGATTTCGCATGTGCTCGTCCACTTCCACCAGGCCCTTTTTGTTGACCAGTTCCGAGGTGTTGCGCACGCCTTCGACACCACGGAATGATGGCCAATACACAGAATAGGCAAACGGCAGCTCGTGCAGGGTTTTCTCATTGCCCGCCTCATCCAGCTCGGCGACATGGATGGTGTTGGCCTCAACACGCAGGGTGCGCGCATTGCTGATGATCCTGATCTGGTTATCGGCCAGCGCTGCCGTCACGGCATCGCGATTCGCGCCGCCGCTGGCGCCCAGGCCCAGGTGGCCCGGCCAGGGTTCGGGGGTAATCATGGTAACCGGCACCCGTCCACGGATATTGCGCCGCTTGAGATCCGCGTCGGCCAGAAAGGCGTATTCATACACCGGGCCCAGAACGCTCGAGCCCTGCATCGCGCCCACGACGATCGGCCCCGGATTCTTGACGAATTCCTTGTAGGCCTCGTGCGCCCTTTCAGCCTGCTCGATGGTCAGAACGGAATGGGTGTAATTGGCCAGGCCTGGCAATTCATCAAACGCACCCTCCACGCCTGTCGTGATCAGCAGATAGTCGTAAAACAACGTGCCGCCGTTTTCCAGATCGATCTGGTTCTTGGCCGGATGGATATTTTTCACGCCGCTGGCGACAAACTTGATGCCACGCTCGTTGAGATAGGGCTCGATCGGAAACGCAATATCCGAACGGTTGCGCCAGCCCATGGCGATCCAGGGATTGGACGGCACGAAATGAAAATAATCCTTGTCCGAAACCACGGTCACTTCATCACGCGCACCCAGGCGGGATTTCAGTGCATACGCGGCCGGCACTCCGGCGATGCCCGCGCCAAGAACGACAACGTGTGTCATATCAGTCTCCTAATCAATCTTTAGCCACGGGGCCGAACCAGCTGCCAGGCCCGGGTTGCGTAAGTGGTTGCCGCAAATCCGCTCCATACATGCACCAGCCGAGAGAACGGGAACAGCACAAACAGCGTCATGCCGAAGAACAGGTGAATCTTGTATATGGACGGAACGGCGGCGATGAACTCCGCCGCGCCACCACGGAAGGTCACGATGTGCTGCGCCCAGGCGCCCAGCGCCAGCATCACGCCGCCTTCCTTGTGTTGAAGCGAAAACAGGATGGAGATCAGGCCCAGCACCAGCGTCACCAGAATCCACAGCAGGATGAAAATATCCATGGGCTTGCTGGTGGCGCGGATACGCGGTTCGGTCAGGCGCCGGTACAACAGGATCGTTATGCCCGCAAGGCACAGCAGTCCGGCCGCGCCGCCTGAAATGATCGCCAGCATCTGCTTGTTGGGCGTGGACAGCCCCAGCGACTCGTACACTTCATGAGGCGTCAGCAAACCCATGGCATGGCCGAAAAACAGGAACAGGATACCGATGTGGAACAGGTTGCTGCCCAGCCGCAACTGGTTGCGCCGCAGGAGCTGGGACGAATCGCTTTTCCACGAATACTGCTCGCGGTCGAAGCGGATCAGGCTGCCCAGCAGGAAAATCGACAGCGCGATGTAGGGATATATCCCGAACAGAAAATTATGAAAGTTGGACATTTCAGTTCCTCCAATAATCAATGCACAGCACCAGCCCGGCGCGATTTGGGCATTTGCACCACCGCCGTCTGCGGACCCGGCTTGAGCAACGGCTCCACGCCATCGACACTCGGCCCGAACATTTCCATCGCCTCATCCATGTCGCGCACCGGCGGTTCGGCGAGCTCCAGGGCGGCGACTGGCGACAAGACTTCCAGCAGATGGAACACGGCGGCATAGTGGCTGCCGTTCTTTTCCAGTTTTCTGCCGATGGTGGCCAGCACATGCACCGCATCGCCCAGCAGGGGGAGCGCTTCCTCGACTGGCAGCAGCGACAGGAACTCAAGGAACAGCGGCACGTAATCCGGCAGCTCGGAAGCCGACGCATCGAAATCGTGCTTCCAGTATTCCTCCAGCAGATTGATCATGGCCGAGCCGCGATCGCGCGATTCGCCGTGAATGTGCTCGAACAGATGCAGCGAGTGCGAGGGATTGCGATCGAAGGTGGCGACGTAGATTTCCTGCAACTCAATGAGACTCAGCCGCCGCAGCATGGAAAACAGCGGAAACAGCTGGTCGCTGGCGCGGGCATTGAAGGCGGCTTCCTCCTCGATGGCCTTCTCCATCTCCGGCAGGGCTTCCAGCCATTCTGCCTCGGGGTAACTCAGCAGGATCGACAGGACTTTGAAAGTTTTCATGGCGGTCACCCTGCAAGCTTCTTGCTGCGCAACTGGGACAGATCAATCGGCACGGCATTCTTCCGGTTGCCGAACAGGCTGGGTTTGGAAACGCCATCTGAACAGCCGTTGCCGAAACTGAATCCGCAGGCGGATTTCTCTTCGAAGGTGTCGATGGTTTCCTCGCGGTGCGTGCTGGGAATGACGAAGCGGTCTTCGTAGTTGGCGATGGCCATGTAACGGTACATCTCCTCCGCCTGCGCGACTGTAAGACCGACCTGTTCGAGCGCAACGGTATTGCCCGCGCCATCCACCGATTTGCCGCGCATGTAGGCGCGCATGGCCAGCATGCGGTCGAGCGCGGTGATCACCGGCTGTTCCTTGCCGCCCGTGAGCAGGTTGGCCAGATACTTGATGGGAATGCGCAGGGACTTGGTATCGGGAATGATGCCGTTCATGCCCATCTTGCCGGACTCGGCCGCGGCCTGGATGGGAGAGAGTGGCGGCACATACCAGACCATGGGCAACGTGCGGTATTCCGGATGCAGCGGGAAGGCGATCTTCCAGTCGATGGCCATCTTGTACACCGGCGAGCGCTGCGCGGCTTCCAGCCAGGCTTCGGGGATGCCTTCGGCGCGGGCCGCGGTCAGCACGTTCGGATCATTCGGATCGAGGAAAATCTTCAGCTGGGCTTCGTACAGTTCCTTCTCGTCCGCGATGCTTGCGGTTGCCTCGATCCCATCGGCGTCATACAGGATCACGCCCAGATAGCGGATGCGGCCAACACAGGATTCGGAGCAGACCGTGGGTTGGCCAGCCTCGATGCGCGGATAGCAGAAGATGCACTTTTCGGCCTTGCCGGTTTTCCAGTTGTAGTAAATCTTTTTGTACGGGCAGCCGGAGATGCACATGCGCCAGCCACGGCATTTGTCCTGGTCGACCAGCACGATGCCGTCTTCCTCGCGCTTGTAAATCGAGCCCGACGGGCAAGAAGCAACGCAGGTCGGATTCAGGCAGTGCTCGCACAGGCGCGGCAGGTACATGAGGAAGGTATTTTCGAAGGTGGAATACATTTCCTTCTGCACGTCATCGAAACACTTGTCGCGCCCGCGCGAGGAGAATTCGCCGCCGAGGTCGTCTTCCCAGTTGGGACCCCAGTGAATCTTGTCCATCTTCTCGCCGGTGATGGCGGAAACCGGCCGCGCGGTGGGCGGCGTCTGCGACAGCGGCGCTTTCTGCAGGTGTTCGTAGTCGTAGGTAAAGGGCTCGTAGTAGTCGTCAATCTCCGGCAGGTTGGGATTGCCGAAGATGTTGGCGAGGATTTTCATCTTGCTGCCCTGGCGCGGTTCGATGCCGCCATCCGGCTTGCGCTTCCAGCCGCCGTTCCACACGTCCTGGTTTTCCCATTGCTTGGGATAACCGATGCCGGGCTTCGATTCGACGTTGTTGAACCAGACATATTCCATGCCTTCACGCGATGTCCACACGTTCTTGCAGGTGATCGAGCAGGTATGGCAGCCGATGCACTTGTCGAGGTTCAGCACCATGGCAATCTGGGCACGAACTTTCATTTCTTCTCTCCTTGCCGGCGGAACGGACAGGCGTCCGTTCCGTGCGTTATAAAAAGACCCGCAGTCGAATTGGAGGGGGATTGCGGGCAAAGGGCGGGGAGGGAGCTCCCACCATGGAACTTTCCATCAGCGTTCATTCAGGGGACCTTCCATCCAGTCCACCTTCTTCATCTTGCGCACGATCACGTACTCGTCACGGTTGGAACCAACCGTGCCGTAGTAGTTGAAACCGTAGGCCTGCTGCGCGTAGCCGCCGATCATGTGCGTGGGCTTGGTGATGGTGCGCGTGACCGAGTTGTGGATGCCGCCACGGAAGCCGCTGGTCTCCGCGCCCGGAACGTTGATGATCTTTTCCTGCGCGTGGTACATCAGGCACATGCCCTTGGGCACGCGCTGGCTGACCACGACACGCGCGGTCAGCGTACCGTTGACGTTGAACACCTCGACCCAGTCGTTATCGACCAGCCCGGCCTGCTTGGCTTCCACTTCGGACACCCAGACGTGGGGGCCGCCGCGCGACAGGGTGAGCATGCGCAGGTTGTCGGTATAGGTGCTGTGGATGCCCCATTTCTGGTGCGGCGTAATCCAGTTCAACACCAGTTCGTGGTTGCCGTTGGGCTTCTTGCCCAGCAATGGCGCAATGGTCTTGGTATCGACCGGCGGCTTGTATACGCACAGGCCTTCGCCGAAATCCAGCATCCATTTGTGGTCCTGGTAAAACTGCTGGCGGCCGGTAAGCGTGCGCCATGGAATCAGCTCGTGGACATTGGTATAGCCGGCGTTGTAGGACACATGCTCGGATTCCAGCCCTGACCAGGTCGGCGAGGAAATGATCTTGCGCGGCTGGGCGACAACGTCGCGGAAACGAATCTTGTCGTCCTCGCGCGGGATGGCGAGATGCGTGTGGTCACGCCCGGTGATCTTCGATAGCGCTTCCCAGGCCTTCACTGCCACCTGCCCGTTGGTTTCGGGCGCCAGCATGAGAATGGTCTCGCAGGCGTCGATGGCCGATTCAATTTTCGGCAGGCCCTTGCTGATGCCTTCCTCGGTAACGGTGTAGTTCAGTTCCGCCAGCTGATGAACTTCATCTTCCGTGTTCCAGCTGATGCCCTTACCGCCGTTGCCGACCTTGGTCATCAAGGGGCCAAGCGAAGTGAACTTCCTGTAGGTATCGGCGTAGTCGCGCGTCACCACGGTCATGCTCGGCATGGTCTTGCCCGGAATGGGGTCGACTTCGCCTTTCTTCCAGTCGCGCACGGCCATGCTTTGGCCCAGCTCGGACGGGGTGTCGTGCATCAGCGGCGTCAGCACCAAATCCTTCTGCGTGCCGAGATGGGTTGCCGCCAGTTCGGAAAACTTCTTCGCGATGGTCTTGTAGATTTCCCAGTCGGATTTCGATTCCCACAAGGGCTGTACCGCTTCACTCAAGGGATGGATGAAGGGGTGCATGTCCGAGGTGTTGAGGTCGTCCTTCTCGTACCAGGTGGCGGATGGCAGCACGATGTCCGAATACAGGCAGGTCGTGGACATGCGGAAGTCGAGTGTGGTGAGCAGATCGAGCTTGCCTTCCGCGCCCTTGTCGTGCCATACCACTTCCTTCGGTTTGGCCTCGCCCATTTCGCCGAGGTCCGGCCCCATCACCGCGTTCTGGGTGCCAAGGAAGTACTTGAGGAAATATTCGTGGCCCTTGCCGGATGAACCCAAAAGATTGGAACGCCACACAAACAGGTTGCGCGGGAAGTTTTTCGGATTGTCTGGGTCTTCGCAGGAAAACTTGATGGCGCCGCTCTTGATCTGTTCCACCGCGTACTTGACCGGATCCATGCCCGCGGCTTCCGCGGCCCTGGTGATTTCCAGCGGATTGGTTTCCAGTTGCGGGGCGGACGGCAGCCAGCCCATGCGCTCGGCGCGCACGTTGAAATCGATCAGCCGGTATTCGCCATGACTTTTGTCGGCGGTGGGCGACATGATCTCGGACACCGCAAGCTTTTCGTGGCGCCACTGGCTGGTGTGGTTGTAGAAGAACGAAGTCGAGTTCATCTGCCGCGACGGACGGTGCCAGTCGAGCGCGAACGCCAGTGGCGCCCAGCCGGTTTGCGGGCGCAGTTTTTCCTGGCCCACGTAATGCGCCCAGCCGCCACCGGACTGGCCGATGCAGCCGCACATCATGAGCAGGTTCATGATGCCGCGGTAGATCATGTCGTTGTGGTACCAGTGGTTGAGCGCAGCGCCCAGAATCACCATGGACTTGCCGTGGGTCTTGTCGGCGTTGTCGGCGAACTCGCGCGCCACCGTAATGATGTCGGCACGCGGCACGCCCGTGTGCTTCTCGGCCCAGGCTGGCGTGTAGGGAACATCGTCGTTGTAGCTCGCGGGCACGTTGGGTCCGCCAAGGCCACGATCGACACCGTAGTTGGCCAGCGACAGGTCATAGACGGTGGCGATGCGCACATCCTTGCCGCCGATGCTGATGACCTTGACCGGCATTTTGCGCGCGAGCAGTTCATTGTGGTCGCTGCCGCCGAAGTAAGGCTGCGACACCTCCGCGATTTCATCGTGGCTGCCGAGCAGGGTCAGTTGCGGCTTCACGTCCTTGTTCGAATAGCTGTCGCGCATTTCCAGGTTCCACGCGCCGGACTGCCCCCACCTGAATCCAATTGAACCGTTGGGCGCCACCAGGTAGCCGGTGTTCTCGTCGTACACCACGGTCTTCCATTCGGGGTTGTTGTCCTGGCCGAGGTTGCCGGTCAGGTCGGACGCGCGCAGGAAGCGGTCGGCGATCAGTTTGCCTTCGTGTTCCTTCAGCATCACCAGCATGGGCATGTCGTTGTACTGGCGGCAGTAGGAATCGAAGTATTCGCTCTTGCCCTTGTTGTGGAACTCGCTGAGGATGACGTGGCCCATGGCCAGCGCCAGAGCTGCGTCGGTGCCCTGTTTCGGCGCTAGCCAGATGTCGCCGAATTTCACCATCTCGCCGAAGTCCGACGATACCGCCACGGTCTTGGTGCCTTTGTAACGCACCTCGGTGTAGAAGTGCGCGTCGGGCGTGCGGGTCTGCGGCACGTTGGAACCCCACACCATCAGATACGTCGAGTTGTACCAGTCGGCCGATTCCGGCACGTCGGTCTGCTCGCCCCACACCTGCGGCGAGGAGGGCGGCAGGTCGCAATACCAGTCATAGAAGGAGCCGCAGGCGCCGCCGATCAGCGACATGTAGCGCGAACCGGCCGCATAGCTCACCATGGACATGGCAGGGATCGGCGAGAAGCCATAGATGCGGTCGGGGCCGAATTCCTTGATGGTGAAGACGTTGGCGGCGGCAATGATTTCCGTTACTTCGTCCCACTTTGCGCGCACGAAGCCGCCCTGGCCGCGCACGGACTTGTAGCGCTTGGCTTTGGCCGGGTCCTGCGTGATGGATTTCCATGCCGCCACCGGGTCCATGGTCTTGCGCGCCTCGCGCCACATTTCCATCAGGCGGCCGCGAATCAGCGGATACTTCACCCGCTGCGCCGAGTACACATACCAGGAGTAGCTGGCGCCGCGCGGGCAGCCACGCGGCTCATGGTTGGGCAGGTCGGGCCGGGTGCGCGGGTAGTCGGTCTGCTGGATTTCCCAGGTAATCAATCCGTTCTTCACGAAGATGCGCCAGCTGCACGAACCGGTGCAGTTCACGCCGTGGGTGGAACGCACCACCTTGTCCTGCTGCCAGCGGCTGCGGTAGCCGTTTTCCCAGCTGCGGTCTTCGTTGGTGACGACACCATGGCCGCCTGAAAATTCTGCAATGTTCTTTTTGAAGAACGTCAATCGGTCGAGAAAGTGGCTCATTGAATAGCTCCTTGCGGGTTTTGTTTTCCGATCACGGATTCTTGATGTAGGCGTTCTTGCGCAGGTAGAACCACCAGTTCAGCACCAGGCACACGGCGTAAAAAATGGCGAAACCGTACATCGCGTTTTGCGGGGTGCCCGCCTTGATCTGTTCACCGATGACCACCGGAGCGATGAAGGACCCATAGGCCGCGACCGCCGAGGTCCAGCCCAGCACCGGACCGGCCTGAACGCGATCGAACACCACACCGACGGTACGGAAGGTGGACCCATTGCCGATGCCGGTGGCGGCGAAGAGCACGACGAAGGTGATCAAAAACTGGGTAAAGAACACTTCCGGAGTGGCCGACTGGTAGGCCTGCATCATGATGTAGCCGGCATAGGCGGAGGCCGCGACCATCACCGCGGAGATGATCTGGGTGACGATGGAACCGCCCACCTTGTCGGAAATCCAGCCGCCCACCGGGCGGATAAGCGCGCCGACGAATGGCCCGATCCAGGCATATTGCAGGGCGGAGGGCGCATTGGGATTCTTGCTGTGTACCCAGGCATTGGTCGCAGCATCGAACACATGCGTGTCACCGAAGATGACCGTGATCGACAACGGCAGCGCCATCGAGAAACCGATGAACGAGCCGAAGGTGACGACATACAGCGCCGTCATTGACCAGGTGTGCCTGTTCCTGAAAATCTCGAACTGCTTGGCGATGTTGCCCTTCATCTCGCCGAAAGCAGCGAGCTTCAACACCAGCAGCGTGGCAACCATGATCAGCGGCAGCGCCACCCACATGTTCAACAGTCCAAGACCGGTAGGCGCGGGCAGGTAGAGATAGAGCCCAACGCCCGCGGTCAGGAAAGCCAGCCCGTACAGCCAGAGAATCTTGGCGAAGGCGCTGATCGTCGAGCCGATGTTCTGGCTGATGGTGAGCAGGTTGTTCATGCCGAAGAATCCGAGGAATGCCAGCGGCACCAGCAGCAGCAGCCAGACGAAGCCCGCGTTCTGGATATACGTAGGTGTGCCGGCCAGAATCTTGCCGAATATCCAGCCGCTGTCTTTCACCAGTTCCATGGAGCCGCCCGCGAAAGCAGCAAACACGCCGGTCGTCATCACCAGTGGAATCAGTATCTGCATGGTGGTCACGCCGAAGTTGCCCAGACCCGCGTTGATGCCCAAGGCCGTGCCCTGCAAACGCTTGGGGAAGAATGTGGAAATGTTCGACATGGAACATGCGAAATTGCCGCCGCCTATGCCCGACAGCAGCGCCCACATCTGGAACACCCACAGCGGCGTGTTTTTGTCCTGCAGCGCGATGCCGGTGCCAATGGCCGGAATCATCAACAGTGCCGTGGTCAGGAAGATGGTGTTACGCCCACCCGCGATGCGGATGAAGAAGGAAGCCGGGATGCGCAATGTCGCACCCGCCAGGCCGGAAATGGCCGTCAGGGTGAACATCTCCTCCTTGCTGAAGGGGAAACCCAGATTCAGCATCTGAACGGTGATGATGCCCCACATCAGCCAGATGGCGAAGCCATTGAGCAGGCTGGGGACGGAAATCCACAAATTGCGGTAGGCAATGGATTTGCCGGTGGTTTCCCAGAACTTCGGGTCTTCCGGATTCCACTCCTTGATGTTGGTAGCCATGGTTTTTCCCTTTTAAAAAATTGACCCGCTAATTCTCGAAACTGCCTGCCCTGCGTTTCATTCCATCTGGTCGGCGAGCTTCGCCCGCTTCAGTTCCCGTGCGGCATCCATCGGCCGCACTTCCGTCCAGTACATCCACATCAGCGATACCCACACCACGCCGAACATCAGCATGAAGGCGGAGGATCGTATGCCGGTCAGGTCCACCAGCACACCGAACAGGATGGGCATGAGGAAACCGCCCAGGCCGCCGGCGAGACCGACAACGCCGGAAATCACGCCGATGTTGTGCGGGTAGTCATCAGAGATGTATTTAAAGACCGAGGCCTTGCCGATGGCGAACACCACGCCCAGGGTGAAGAGGAGAATCGTGAACACCGTGACATTCAGGCCGAAGTGGAAGGTCAAGGGGCCGTTGATGGTCTGGACGGTGATGTCGCTTTGCGGATAGGACAGGAAGAACAGGCAGACCAGCGAAATCCACAACACCCACCAGGTGATGGTGTGCGCGCCAAACCGGTCTGAGAAATAGCCGCCGACTGCCCGCAATACCCCGCCCGGGATGCTGAATGCAGCCGCGAGGAAAGCCGCGGACTTGAGGTCGAAGCCGTACTCGCTGACGTAATACTTGGTCATCCACAGCGCCAGCGCCACATAGCCGCCGAACACGATGGAGTAGTACTGGCTGTAGCGCCAAACCTTCGGGTCCTTGAAGGCGGCGAGTTGCTCGCGGATGGTGACGTGCTTGCCCACCTTGTGTGCAGGGTCGCTGTAGGTGAAAAACCAGAACACGATGGCCGTCACCAGCATCAGCACCGCGTACACCTTCGGCACCATGGTCCAGCCGTAGCCCACCACGATGATGGGTGCCACCAGCTTGGTCACCGCAGCACCGGTGTTGCCCGCGCCGAATATGCCCATCGACAGGCCTTGCCGCTCCTTGGGAAACCAGCGGGCACAGTAGGCGATGCCGACTGTGAACGAACCGCCCGCCATGCCGACGAACAAACCAACCACCAGAAACTGCCAGAACTCGGTCGCGTAGGAAATCATCCAGATCGGGATGACCGTGGTCAGCATCAGGATGAAGAACACGATGCGCCCGCCGAATTTGTCCGTCCACATGCCCAGGGGAACGCGGATCAGGGAGCCGGTCAGGACAGGGGTCGCCACCAGAATGCCGAACTCGGTTTCATTCAGTCCCAGCTGCGTCTTGATCGGCACGCCGATGACGGCGAACATCATCCAGATCATGAAGCACACCGTGAACGCCAGCGTGCTCATGATGACGACCGACCATGCCTTGTATTGTTGTGTTGCCATAAGTCATCTCCGTTGCGATAGATGAAGAGCTTGATGTCTTTTTACGCCGGAAAGAAAGCGTCAACCAGTGGGCTCAGGGACGTGTCGGCCGTGCCCGATACCACCAAGGTGGTATGGGGAGTAGTCTGGAAACAGCGCCTGTTCCGGCTATCCAGGCTTCATGAACGCACCGGATGATGTCTGCCGGAGATAAGGGGGTACATCCATTTCCCTGTTGTATTCGATTAGGGTGTAATACTCTGAAAAGGACCGGTCGCAGCGAGTCTGCGAGGAGAAATCAGATGAACCGATACATGTTCAACAAAATGCAAAACTCCCTGCTGTTGAGATTGGGCGGCATGTTTGCCGCAATCACCCTGCTCGCAGTTGTCAGCATGTCCACGTCGTGGATGGTCGCGGAAACCACCCAGGGCAGCGGCAAGGCCATCAACGTCGCGGGCAGCCTGCGCATGCAAAGCTGGCGCATGGCAACCATCCACCAGAGCCTGTCGCAGACCAGCAACCCGGCCTACGGGATCTACATGCAGCAGGCGATGGATCGCTTCGAGAATGACCTGAAGGCGGATTCCATTCTTGCCGTGCTGCCCGACGACGAAACCGTTCCGCTCAGGCAGACTTACCGGCAGATCCTGGCCCAATGGCGTGCGGAGATCCGGCCCGGACTGTCCAGGCTGCCTTTCGCGGAAGCGCAGGCAAACAGCAGGCAGGTGCTGGACAAGATCCCCGAATTCGTCGACCGCATCAACCATCTGGTCAAGCAGATCGAAGAAGCCGCCGAAGCAAAAATCCTGGTCATGCGGCTCATCCTCGGCATATCGGTGATCGCCACGCTGCTGGTGGTGGCCTTGTCCATCTACCTCGTGAACAACATTCTCGTGTTTCCCTTGCGCCGCCTGCTGACGCTGACCGACCAGATCGGCCAGGGCAATCTGGCGGTACGCACCGACCTGACCGGCGAGGACGAAATCGGGCGACTGGGCCATGCCTTCAACCTCATGGCCGAAGACCTGTCCAAGCTGTATCAGAACCTGGAATCGCGTGTTGAGGAAAAGACGGCGGAACTGACCATCGCCAACCGCTCCCTCGAACTGCTCTACCATTCCATTGCGCGCCTGTATTCCGGCCCGGTGGCGCCGGACACCTACACCATCCTGCTGAAGGATTTGGAAAACGTCCTCGGCATCGGCCACGGACTGGCCTGCCTGGTCGAAACGGACAGCGACCGCGGCCGCGTGATTGCCAGCACGCTGGACCGGCAGGCGGGCGACCTGGATGTCTGCGGCCTCATGAGTTGCGCGGAGTGCCTGGCCAACCGTTCGCTGTCCGTGCATCCGCTGAAGGGTGGCATCACCATATTGAGCCTGCCCCTGCAGGATACGGAGCATCACTACGGCGTGCTGCAAATGCAGATGCCGGAAGGCAGGCAGCTGGAAACCTGGCAAACCCAGCTGCTCGAGGCGCTGTCGCGCCACATCGGCATTGCCATTGGTACCGCGCGGCGCACCGAGCAGAGCCGCAGGCTGTCGCTGCTGGAAGAACGCGCGGCCATCGCCCGCGAATTGCATGACTCGCTGGCCCAGTCGCTGTCCTACATGAAAATCCAGGTCAGCCGCCTGAAGCCCCATGTCGAGGCGAGCGGAAAGGAAGCTGCGCAGGTGCTGGCTGAATTGCGCGAGGGATTGAACAGTGCCTATCGCCAGCTCAGGGAACTGCTGACCACCTTCCGCCTGCGCATCGACGGCGAAGGCCTGAACAGCGCACTTCGCGCAACCATCACCGAATTCTCCGATCGCGGTGGCATCCCGATCAGCCTGGAAGTCCATCTGGCCGGCTGCCCGCTGACCCCGAACGAGGAAATCCACACCCTGCAGGTGGTCCGCGAAGCGCTCTCCAACATCCTCAACCATGCGCAGGCCACGGAGGCGAAAGTCAGGGTGGACTGCGGTAGCGACGGTGCGGTGACCGCGATCATCGAGGACAATGGCGTCGGCATCCGTAAAATGGCGGGCACCCATCACTATGGCATGACCATCATGGAAGAGCGCGCGAAAAACCTCGGCGGAAATATAAGGATAGAAAGCCCCGGCAACGCGGGCACGCGCGTCGTGCTCCATTTCATGCCGGCCAGCCATCGCGAGACAGCCATTTCCCTGCAGCCAAGATTCGTTTCATGAACACAGAAGACATCCAGACCCTGCTCATCGTCGACGACCACCCCCTGTTCCGCAAGGGCGTCATCCAGCTCATACAGGCCACGCCCGAATTCAGATTCATAGGCGAGGCCGCGGACGGGAAGGAGGGGATACGGCTCGCGCGCGAGCTCAAGCCGGACATGATCCTGCTCGACCTCAACATGAAGGACATGAATGGCGTCGAGGTGCTGAAGGAAGTCAAGGACTCGGGGCTCGATTCACGGGTCATCATGCTCACCGTATCGGACCAGGCGGAAGACCTGGTCGCGGCACTGCAGAACGGGGCCGACGGCTACCTGCTGAAGGACATGGAACCCGAAGACCTGATGGCCCATCTCGCCGATGCTGCGCGCGGCAGGATCGCCATCACGCCCAGACTGACCCAGCTGCTGGCGACGTCGCTGCGCGACATGGCACGGCCAAAGAATCCTTCCGAGGCAGGGTTGACCGATCAGGAGAACCGCGTGCTCGAACTCATCGCGGACGGCAAGAGCAACAAGCTCATCGCCCGCGAACTCGACATCACCGAAAGCACCGTCAAGGTCCACGTCAAACACCTGCTGAAGAAGCTGAACCTGCGTTCGCGCGTCGAAGCCGCCGTGTGGGCGGACCGGCTCCGCAGACAGGCCTGATCGCGAACGTCTGTCATGGCCGATTGGACAGCCGGGTCGAAACTCATTTACGATAAGCAGGTCCTGTTGTTCGCTAATCAACCCAGTCGAATCTGTGCATCTTTCCAGCCGCATCCATACCTTTGGCCAGGCCATGCTGCACAAGCACGGCGAGCGCGTGCACAAGATCGCGCTGGATGCCGGTTTCACCTGTCCCAATCGCGACGGCAGCAAGGGCATCGGCGGCTGCACCTTCTGCAACAACAAGTCCTTTGCGCCGGGCGCCCGCGATCAGAAGTCCATCGATGCGCAGTTCGACCGGGCGCGCTGCCGCATCGCGCAGGGCACCGGTGCCCAACGCTACATTGCCTACTTCCAGGCCTACACCAATACCTACGCGCACGTGGACGAACTGCGCGCGCTGTACGACCGGGCGCTGGCCGAGCCGGGCGTCATCGGCCTGTCCATTGGCACGCGGCCTGACTGCGTGGCGCCGGAAGTGCTGAACCTGCTGGTTGAATACCGCGACCGCGGCCATGAAGTATGGCTGGAACTGGGCCTGCAATCATCCTTTGACGAAACCCTGGCGCGGGTGAACCGGGGTCACGGCTTCGCCGAATACGAAAGCGCCGCGAAAGCCGCGCGGGTGCGTGGCATCCCGGTGTGCTGCCATCTCATTGTGGGACTGCCGGGCGAGACCGAAGCGCACTATCACCACACGCTCGACCGCGTGCTCGAAACCGGTGTCGACGGCTTGAAGCTGCATCCGCTGCATGTGGTCAAGCACACAAAACTTGCCATCGAATGGAAGCGCGGCGAATACACACCCATGAACGAAACCGATTACCTGCGCATCGCCGCCGATCTGATCGAGCGCACGCCGTGGGAAATCGTGTTCCATCGCGTGACGGGCACGGCTTCGAAAGACATCCTGCTCGCGCCCGAGTGGTGCGCGAAGAAATGGGACGTGCTGAACGGCATCGCGCGCGAACTTGAAAAGCGCGGCACGCGGCAGGGTTCGCGCGCCGGACACATCTGGGGAAAGGAATCGAATGCCGCTTGAACTGGTCTGTCCCGCCGGCAACCTGGTGTCGCTGAAAACCGCCATCGACCACGGCGCCGACGCGGTCTACATGGGCTTTCGCGACAACACCAACGCGCGCGCCTTTCCCGGCCTCAACTTCGACGAGGCGCAGGCCGCCGAGGGATTGCGCTATGCGCACGATCGCGGCTGCAAGGTACTGCTGGCGCTCAACACCTACCCTCAAACAGACACCTGGCAGCGCTGGACCAATGCAATCGACCGCGCGGCGAAACTCGGCATGGATGCGGTGATCCTCGCCGATGCAGGACTGATGCGCTACGCGGTGAAGAACCATCCGCAACTCCGGCTGCATCTGTCGGTGCAAGGCTCGGCCACCAGCTATGAAGCGGTGAATTTTTACCGCGAGCATTTCGGCATTCAGCGCGCCGTGCTGCCGCGCGTGCTGTCGCTGCCGCAGGTCGATAACGTGGTGAAGAACACGCCGGTCGAAATCGAACTGTTCGGCTTCGGCGGCCTGTGCGTCATGGTCGAAGGCCGCTGCCTGCTGTCGTCCTATTGCACCGGCGAATCGCCCAATTCGGCGGGCGTGTGCTCGCCCGCGAAAGCCGTGCAGTGGAAGGAAACCCCGGCCGGACTGGAATCGAGGCTGAACAGCGTGCTGCTCGACCGCTATGGTAAGGACGAAAAGGCCGGTTACCCCACGCTGTGCAAGGGCCGCTTCGAAGTCAGCGGCGAAACCTATTACGCCCTCGAAGAACCGACCAGCCTGAACACGCTAGACCTGCTGCCGGAAATGCTGAAAATGAGCATCGCCGCCATCAAGATCGAAGGCCGCCAGCGCAGCCCAGCGTATGTCGCGCAAGTGACCAAGGTGTGGCGCGCCGCCATCGATGCGGTGAAGAAAAATGCCGCCGGCTTCACACCCGCGCCCGCGTGGATGGCCGAGCTCAACAAGCTCTCCGAAGGCCAGAGCCATACGCTGGGTGCCTATCACCGGCCATGGAAATGATTATGGAAGTGGGTGTCGATTCGTCAGGTGCTTGGAGAATAAACCCGGTCGCTGGTACAACTTCTGTCATTGCGAGGAGGCAAAGCCGACGCGGCAATCCAGGGTTGGTTGTCTCTGCAAGCGTAGCGCGGCAGTCTTTTCAAACCAAGGCTTTGCCTTCCTTGACTGGATCGCCACGACCCGCCGGGCCTCGCGATGACACTCCCACCGCTATCCTCTTTTTCAGGCATCACTGAAACCACATGCAATTAAGCCTAGGCCCCCTCCTGTATTACTGGCCGCGCGACGACGTCTACGCGTTTTACGTAGAAGCCGCCAGCTGGCCGGTGGCACGCATCTATCTCGGCGAAACCGTCTGTTCGCGCCGGCATCTCTTGCGCCTGCCCGACTGGCTGGAACTGGCGGAAAAGCTGCGCGATGCCGGCAAGGAAGTCGTGCTCTCCAGCCAGACCCTCATCGAATCGGAATCCGACCTCAAGGCGCTGCGGCGGATGGTGGCCGATGGGCGCTTTTTGGTCGAAGCCAACGAATGGGGCGCGGTGCGCCTGCTGTCCGAAGTGGGCGCGGCCTTTGTCGCGGGCCACACGCTCAACGTCTACAACCCGGAAACGCTCGACGTGCTGGCCGGGCTCGGCGCAACATGCTGGCTGCCGCCGGTGGAAATGTCGCGCGAGTCGCTCGCGGCGATACTGAAGCAGGCACCGGCAGGCATCGAGACCGAAGTCTTCACCTACGGCAAACTGCCGCTGGCCTACTCAGCGCGCTGCTTCACCGCGCGGCATTACAACCTTCCCAAGGACGATTGCCAGTTCCGCTGTCTCGATCATGCAGATGGTCTGACGCTGTCTTCCCGCGAGGGCGAGGCCTTCCTCACCCTCAACGGTATACAGACCCAGTCGGCGGGCGTGTACAGTCTGATCGATGAACTACCTTCCCTGCGCGAACTGGGCGTAAGCAGCTTGCGCCTGTCGCCGCAGTCGCATCACATGGGCCGCGTGGTGGAAGCCTTTCATGCTGCGCTGGAAGGCGACGCCAGCCAGGCCGCGGTGCTCGCTCGCCTCATGCCCGGCAAACCCGTCGACGGCTTCTGGCACGGCAAGGCGGGACTCGAACATATCCATGGAGAAGAAACATGCTGAACCTGAGCCTGCCCGCATTTCCCCCGAGCCTGGCCTCGCTGGTCGACAAGCTCCCGCCCGCGCCGCCCAGCCTCGCGTTTTCGCTGGCGGCGAACCGGCTGCTGTGGCCTGCGTTGAAGGAACTGGACTGGCAGCCGCTGGCGGGGCGCCGCTATGCCGTCCGCGTGAAGGACATCGGCCTCAGGCTGCGCTTCACGCTGACCCCGCGCGGCTTCTCTCCCGACAGCGGCGAGCCCGACATCACCTTCATCGCCACCGCCAACGATTTCCTGCTGCTGCTAACCCGCCGCGAAGACCCCGACACGCTGTTCTTCAGCCGCCGGCTGGTGAGCGAAGGCGACACCGAACTGGGATTGATCGTCAAGAACCTGCTCGACGCGCTTGATCTCGAAGCCGTGCTGCGCCGCTTGCCGTTGCCGCTGGTGTGGGTAGCGCAACGCCTGATGGCGGCTTAAAGACTACGAGCGAACGATAAGTGGCGCCTCTACGTTTACCCAGCGCCAGTCAATAGCGTCTCTCAACAACGCTTCGGAACCAGAACGGTGTTTTCAGCGGGTGATGTTCTCGTTTTCGCCCACTCCATTCTTGGCCTCCGCCCAAGGGGCACGTAAAACCAGGCTCTTGGCCTGCATCGTGAGGTATTTTACTTCTCGGTTCCCATTAGACGTAAGATGGATGTCGATCAAAGCGCAGACATGACCATGGCAAAATTGGGCAACCTAGTGATGACTGGAAAGTCCGGAGAAAAATACCGCTTCCAGGCGTGGCCGTTTCACACCCGGTTTCGTCCTTTGGGTGCCGTCTTTATCGTGTCAAAGCGTCTATTCAACGACAAGAACTACCAGCGGGCGAGCCATCAAATCTTCTACATCGGGCAAACCTCAGACATGTCGGTGCCCATAGGGCCAGACTCCCAACTGGATGGCTTTGAGAAACAGGGTGCAAATTGTGTCTGCGTTTACCCCTATGCCGACGAGGAGCATCGCGTGAACATCGTCGAAGACCTCATTGACGATGGCCTCCCCTTATAGCACCAATAGACCCCGCAGGATTTCCTTGGTGAGGAGATCCGGAATTCGAATGGTTGTTCGCGGCAACAAGGGGGCATCCATCATCCAGTCGTTTCACTTATTTGACTGGAGAGTTTCAGCCAAGGGAGAGCCGCGGCGTTAACCGGAGCAACGAACCAAGAGCAAGATCCAGCGAGGTAACAAAGAGGCCAAGAAGGAGCCGACCCTGAACTTGAAGGAAAAGCGGGCTGCCAAGAAGTCCAAGAAGAACAGCAAGGACGCGATTGCGCCTTTTATTGCTCGGTGATACGACCCGCTCAGTGGGTTCGAGCGGCTTTCACGAACTCGATGGAGGCCTGAAAAAGCTCGAGGTCCTTCTCATACTCGGCTGCTTCGGCACGGTTGATCTGTATCCACTCCCTTGTGCTCGTCATACCGCGGGGCTGAAACGGAACCACGTTGGCTCTTGAGAACTGGAGTTCCGTCGCCGTTGCAGCGGGCAGCCGCACACCTACACCGTCACCGCTGATGCAGGCAAACATCCGATCGCTGACAAAGTAGGCATCAAGGCCGCTGACCGTTCTTGCGCTCACGCCAGGCAGCTTGAGAAGCAGGGTGTCGAGTACAGCCTTACGACTCGATTGGGGTGTGTCGATATGCAAAGGAGAACCGCCGTGGCTGTAATGAAGGGAATGGTGGGATTTTATAGGTAAAGCCTGGATCGACTCTACCTAAACGCGCCCCAGATCCGGGACATCATGACTGTCGTTCGTTCTGGACCTTTGAGTCAGTCGCCGCAACGGGCGGATATGATCCAGTGTCCGCCGAAAAGGGAGAAGCAGATGCTCGATCTCTAGTGGTTGACTGTCTCTCACTTGCCTTTGCCCCAGTTCATGAACTCCTCTCGAAAGCTGTCATTCGGAGAATTCAAAAGCGCGATCTAAATGGCAGCAACGGCCGAACTGCTGCCATTGCTCATTCCTTCCGAATGTCCATAAAAGATAGTTTCCATCACGACACCCGCCCGCCATGTTTCAGATAAAGCCGCAGCGCGGCAAACATATTGGTTAGAAGCATCAGGGAAGACAGTACCACTGCGAAGCCGGCCGGGATGTGCAATGCGTACGGCCAGGCCACGGCCGCGACGAGCAGGAGGAGGGCGGCAAGATGGACGCGGAACTGCAGGCGCATTTTCGGTTCTTCGATCATCTGCTTCATGTTGGGTATGGTGCCGGCCTTGGCCTGCAGTTGCGCCTGCAGGTGAAACCACGCGAGGAAGGGCACGATCTTGTAAAGCATGCCGGTCACCACGCTGGCCGCAAATCCATAAAGAAACAGCACGCCCAGCAGAAGGGGCCAGGCATCGCTGTTTGCCCACGCGGGCCAGAACTGCGCAGGCAGCCAGGCAGCCACGCAGGCAATCAGGCTGACCATGCCCGTGCGCCAGTAATCCAGGGTGACGTCGGACAGCTTGCGGCGCCGTTGCGATTGCAGGCGCAGGGTGGCGATGGCAAACATCAACACCCCCGCGGCGAGCCCTGCATCGATCATGAGCTCGGCAGGCGCTGCGAACACTGGGGCGATGGCACGCAACAGCAGCAGCGCGAAGAGCACGCCGGTCAGCCAGCGGCAGAGCAGCGGAGGGTAGGGCGGGGTGATCTGGAACATGGGCACGACCTGGTAGGCGACGCCGGCCACCAGCAGCAGGATCCAGCCCAGCAGACCGAAGCCGACGTGCGCCGCGCTGGCGCCGTCGATCATGGGCAGTTTTCCCCAGCCTGCGCGAAGAAGCGCGAGCAGGCTGCCCAGAAAAATAGTGAAGGCGAGGCTGGCGAGCGCATGGCGCATGCCACGCACGGTGTCGCTGCCTGCAACGCGCACCAGACTGATGGCGGCGGCAGCGATGAACACCGCGAAGCCGGCCAGCAGCAGCGCGACGCCACTCCCCAATGCGACGGGGCTGGACAGCAGAAACCCGGTCAACAGACAAGCCGTGCCCAGCGTGAGCGCGGCATGACTGACCCCGGCTACCGTGCGCGAAGCGGGCAGGGTCGAACCGGCTACCACCGGCAGCATCTGCATCAGCGCGCCCATCATCACCATGGCCAGAAAGCCGAGGGTCAGCGCATGGGTCAGGGCGAGTGCCCCGGCCGACCAGTGCGAATTCAATCCGCCGGGCTCGATGGCCAGCAACACGCCCGCCGCCAGCAGAAACAGGGGCGCGGTCAGGAAAAAGCGCAGGGGCTGCAGCAACGGCGGCGCCTGTTCGTAGGAAAGCCCGGCCTGGCTATTCATTCAGGCAGGACCTGGCGGATGAGGATGACATAGCTTCCATCCGGATGCGGCAAGGTTTCGTGGGGGTAGCCTTTTTCCTGCAGGATCAGGTAGAGCGGAAAGGGTTCGCGGTGCAGCAGCAGCCGTATAGTCTGGCCGGGCTTGAGCAAGGCCAGGGTGTGCAGGACCTTTTCCAGGGGCTCGGGCGGTTCGAGCCAGCGGGCATCGATGAGGATCTCTTCAGGTTGGATCGCCATGTGCGGTGAGAACCGGTGCGGTCATTCTGTTGCCTTCATTTGTCTATGGCATCCATGACGCGGAGGATGGCATCGCGTTCCGCGGCCAGCGCCCGGTCGGACATGGGGTAGAGCATGTTTTCTTCCTTGTGGTTGTGCTGCTGCATGAGCATGTTGAGCGTTTCGGACATGCCGAGAAAGTTTGAATCGTCGTTCGATGCGACGGCCGATTCCATGTCCTGCATCAACAGGCGCATCTGCTCGTGCTCGGCGCGCATGACCCGGGTCGGCCCCATGCTGTTGCCGGTCTTGGACTCAAAGCCCGGAAACAGCACTTTTTCCTCCATGGCAAAGTGGCGTTCCATGGCGTGATGGAACTGGCCAAACAGTTTGCGGGCGCCTTCCCAGTTACGCTTCGACACTGCCTCCTCGGCAGCTGCAAACAAATCGTCGCAGGCCCGGTGGTCCGAACCCAAATAATCCAGAATCGTGCTCATGCTCTTCCTCCGTATCATCTTGAATCATATTAACAAGATAAGAAAACCCCAAATTCACCTTGACACGAACACAACATGTTGTATGGTGCATATCTGCTGTACACAAAATATAGATTAAATAGGAGACGAGCATGCATGCAGCCATTCCAGACCTGCCGCGCGAAGTCATCAAGCGCGGCGGGCAAAAAGCCCCATTCGACGCAGCAAAAATCCGTTCGGCCATCCTGCGGGCCGGGCAGGCCACTTCAGTGTTTTCCGAAGCCGAGGCCGACCTGCTGACCGCCCAGGTGGTCAAGGTGTTGCAACACAAATTCCGCAATGCGCCGCCCGACATCGAGCGCATCCAGGACGTGGTCGAGCAGACGCTCATCGCCTCCAACCATTTGCAGACTGCGCGCGCCTACATCGCCTACCGCGAATCGCACAAGAAGCTGCGCGAGGACCGCAAGACCGTGGTCGACGTGGAAGCTTCGATCAACGAGTATCTCTCGCGCCAGGACTGGCGCGTGAACGCCAACGCCAACCAGGGCTATTCGCTGGGCGGGCTCATCCTCAACGTCTCGGGCAAGGTGGTGGCCAATTACTGGTTGAATCACGTTTACTCGCCCGAGTTTGGTGAAGCGCATCGCGACGGTTCGCTGCACATCCACGACCTCGACATGCTGGCAGGCTACTGTGCAGGCTGGTCGCTGCGCACGCTGCTGCACGAGGGCCTGAACGGCGTACCGGGCAAGGTCGAAGCCGGACCGCCGAAACACATGTCCTCGGCGGTGGGCCAGATCGTCAACTTCCTCGGCACGCTGCAAAACGAATGGGCCGGCGCACAGGCGTTTTCGTCCTTCGACACCTATATGGCGCCCTTCATCCGCAAGGACGGCATGAGCTACGAGCAGGTCAAGCAGTGCATCCAGGAGTTGATCTACAACCTGAATGTCCCCTCACGCTGGGGCACGCAGACGCCGTTCACCAACCTGACCTTCGACTGGACTTGCCCCGAGGACTTGCGCGAGCAGATCCCGGTCATCGCCGGAGAGGAAATGCCTTTCAGCTACGGCGAGCTGCAGGCCGAGATGGACATGATCAACCGCGCGTATATAGAAGTCATGACCACGGGCGACGCGAAGGGCAGGGTGTTCACCTTCCCCATCCCCACTTACAACATGACGCCGGATTTCCCCTGGGAGTCGGAAAACGCCGGGCGCCTGTTTGAAATGACCGCGCGCTACGGCCTGCCGTATTTCCAGAACTTCATCAACTCTGAGATGAAGCCGAACCACATCCGCTCCATGTGCTGCCGCCTGCAGCTCGATCTGCGCGAACTTCTGAAGCGTGGCAACGGCCTGTTCGGTTCGGCCGAGCAAACCGGCAGCGTGGGCGTGGTGACGATCAACTGCGCGCGGTTGGGCCATGAGTACAAGGGCGACGAAGCCGGGCTGTATCGCCGGCTAGACGCGCTGATGGACATGGCGCGCAACGGCCTGGAAATCAAGCGCAAGATCATCCAGCGGCTGATGGACGACGGCCTGTTCCCCTACACCAAACGTTATCTGGGCACGCTGCGCAATCATTTCTCGACCATCGGCATCAACGGCGTCAACGAAATGATCCGCAACTTCACCGGCGACACGCACGACATCACCACCGTCCGGGGCCACGACTTCGCCATCCGGCTGCTCGACCACATCCGCGCGCGCATCGCGGCCATCCAGGAGGAAACCGGACACCTCTACAACCTGGAAGCGACGCCCGCCGAAGGCACGACCTACCGTTTCGCCAGGGAAGACAGGAAGCGCTATCCCGGCATTCTCCAGGCTGGCACCGACGAAGCGCCGTATTACACCAACTCGACGCAGTTGCCCGTGGGGTATACCGACGACGCCTTCGAGGCACTGGAGCGCCAGGATGCTTTGCAACGCAAATACACCGGCGGCACGGTGCTGCATCTGTATATGTCGGAGCGGATTTCCTCCGCCGAGGCCTGCAGGAAGCTGGTGAAGCGCAGCCTGGAAAATTTCGGGCTGCCCTACATCACCATCACCCCGACGTTTTCCATTTGCCCCAGACACGGCTACCTCGCCGGCGAACACGAGTTCTGCCCGAAATGCGACGAGGAAGCCATCGCCCGCAAACAGGCCGCAGCCGCCTGAACACCTCAATCAAAGGAGACCCGCATGAACGACATGACCTTGCCCGCTTCCCTGAAAGCCGACGTCACCCTCAAGGAAGAAGAACGCACTCGCTGCGAAGTCTGGACCCGCGTGATGGGCTACCACAGGCCCGTGTCCAGTTTCAACAAGGGCAAGCAGAGCGAACATCGCGAGCGCTGCTTCTTTGTCGAAAATCGTAGCCGCCGCGGTTAGTGAAAGCGTCTGCGCAACTGTGATTAATTCCGTCATCGCGAGGAGCGCAGCGACGCGGCGATCCAGGGCTCAGGGTACAAGTTTCAAGTTGCAGGATTCAAGTAATTTGCTGGGCTTTTTAAACTGGATTGCCACGCTTCGCTCGCAAAGACAGGATTGGAAATGAGCGATTTCCTTAAGGTTGGCGGTTTCACGCCGCTTTCCACCACCGACTGGCCGGGCATGCTGGCTGCCGTGGTGTTCTGCCAGGGTTGCTCCTGGCATTGCCGCTACTGCCACAACCCCGATCTGATACCGCCACAGGGCGAGCATGAAATTTTGTGGTGGACCATTCTCGATTTCCTGGAACGCCGCCGCGGCCTGCTGGATGGCGTGGTGTTCTCGGGCGGCGAGCCCACCTTGCAGCGAAACCTGGAAATGGCCCTGCGCCAGGTGCGCGAACGGGGATTCAGGCTTGGCCTGCACACCGCCGGCATCTACCCCGACAGACTGGAAAGGGTGCTGCCCTTGCTGGACTGGGTGGGCCTGGACATCAAGGCGCCCTTCGATGCCTACAAGCGAATTACCGGGGTGTCAGCCAGCGGCGACCGGGCACGAAAGAGCCTGGAACTGGTCCTGGCCTCGGGCATCGATCACGAAATCCGCACCACGGTACATCCGGCCTTGCTGTCGGATGAGGAAGTCGGTTCGATCAAGCATGAACTGTCCGCGCTCGGCGTCAGGCGGCATGTCCTGCAGCCGTTCAGATCGCAGGGCTGTGTGGACCAGGGTCTGCTGATTCATCTACGTTAACCCCTGGCAAACGACCTGATAATGAATTCATAAATACCCAGTAACCAATTGTATAAAAATATAAATCTTGAATATGAAGTGGCTTTCATGACCGGGGAGGGAAGCAAACTTTATGTAATGGTCCAAAGCGAAAACTGTCCCATTCACTATTTAACATAATATACATTATGTGCATATTATCGGGTCATGATAAAGCCCCTAAGGGGCGTCCGCATTGCTCAAGTAGACTCGTCTGGCCACATCCCTGACCCTACTAGGCCATCATCAGACACAAATTATTTCGACTTGTCAACATTCACGCCTGATCCTCTCAAAAATATTTTTTGTAAAACTGCCACTGAACCCGTGTGGACACCGCAAAAACTAGCGCTAACGGTGCGATGACCCAGAATGGGCTCATTGCAACTGGCAGGCAGAGATATAGCGTGACCCCGGATGCGAAGAACATCAGCTTCGCAAGGCGCCCAATTTTGTGCAGATCCGCCGATTCGCGTCCTGCGCACGCGCGGCGGATATAACGCTCGGTCAGGCCGTCTACGCCAGCCAAGACATACAACAGGAAAAACAAAGGGGTCGAAGCCAGTACGAAGCCAATCCTGATCCCGTAGACCTGAATCACGTTCATAGCCAGGTAGATTTCCCGTGCATTGCGCGCAACGAACTGGCTGAGGTACATCCGGTCAACCTCGTTGACCGGATACCCGTAGAAATAGGCATAGGTGGCTTCATGGAGTGATGTCGCCTTGAAAAAAAGCCAGTAAGTCCACTGTTGGGTTTGCTCGGTAAGTGTGGAAAGGCCGGCGGCGTGGCTTCCTGGCCGTACAAGCTCTTTGACGCGTGCGGTTTCCGACTGGAACAAAGCGTCGGCAGCTTGCACAGGATCCAGCCATTGATATTTGGCAAACAGGAAAGCCGCGGTGAGGGCGATCAGGCCAAGCATGACATATAGCAAGAGCGCCCCAAAAAGCCATTTCAATGGCCACAGAAAGGCGACTGCCACATTGCTGTCATAGAGACCGGAATTCCTAGAAGCCACTGCCCTTCCCTTCAACGACCAGATTTTCCGTCTCGGTGCCGTGCGTGTCGTATTTCTGACGCATGCTCGCGGCAATATCTTCCAACGATGCAGGAATGGGGTGCGCTTCGTCGGGGTCGAACAGAGGAAGTCTGATTTTGTAGAGCTGGCCGCCTTCGATAAGCGCAAAAGCCTGCCCCTTGGGCAACTGCACCAGATCAGCAGGCGACAACATGGGGGCTTCCTGGGTGCTGATCCGATCTTCGTTCCGTGTGGTGAAAGACAACACCTCACGATCATCTGAACTGTCCGTGGCAGCACTGGCCTGAATCGAGGTGACCAGTTGCACATCAGGGAGCTGGTCGGTGAGAATTTCGGCGGTTTCCTTGTTCTTGACCCTTAGCATGACCAGGGTATTAAGGTTGCCGCCAATCTGGGATGCCTTCGCCTTGTTACCAATGCGGGCCTCCACGTCGGCCCAGGTCTGGGTATAGACCGCAACTTGGAATCCCGCACCACCGGCCTTGTTCAGCAGCGGGATGAATTCGTCGCCGATCAACTCGTTGAACTCGTCTGCATGGATGGACAGTTTGCGCTTGGGGATGGCCGTGGACAGCCCGTAGCCTTGCTCGAACTTGTAGGTCTGGCCGGCGATCGAGGTTAGGTCGGCGAACATGGCGTTGCCCACTGCGCCAGCCACTTCGTAATCAGAGAGCGAATCGAGCCCGACGTAGACCACCGCGCCGCGTTCGATGACGCTCATCCAGTCGAAGATCGGCCTTGGATCAGTCGGGTCGTCGTACTGAGGAGACAGTATCTGCGCGGTTTTGCCGGTGGTAAGTTTTTCCAGCAAGGGATAAAGACTGGACACCAGTTTCTCGAAATAGCTGCGGTCATTTGACAGGATGGATGCCAGGCCGTCCGCGATAGGGTCATGCAGATTATTCTCGCGGACGAACAGCAGGATTTTCATGGCATCCATCGTCCGCCCGGATTTCATTGCCTGCTGAATCTGGGTCTTATCCATCTCGATGGCATCAACCGCCTCATTCCAGCCGGGCTGTTCCCGGTCAAGCCAGAAGCGTAAGTATTCCAGCGCCAAGGCATCGATATTGACCGCATCCTCATAAATCATGCGGTAATCCGGACGGTAACCGAGGGTGGTGCGCGCGCGTGCGATCACGTTCACGAAGCGCCAGACAAATTCCTTGAACGCGGCAGACTGTCCTTCGCCCGGAAGTTGCCCAGCAATACGGGTGCTGACCTCGGTGGTTCGGGCAAAATTTCCAATCGGGTTGTAACGTGCAGACTGGTCGGGGTAGCCCAAGTGAAACATGAAGAACTCGCGCCCGGCCATGGCCGCCTCGATGTAGCAGCGGGTCATCAGACCGGCATCGCCCTTGGGGTCGAATACGATCACCACGTCGCCTCGCCGAATGTCCTGTGTGATGAGCACCTCGGCGAGGCGTGATTTGCCGACCCGTGTAGTGCCCAGCACAACCATGTGACCGGGCCGCTCGACCAGATCCATGCTGATTTCTGTTTCGTCCGGCTCCAGGCCGTGAATGATCGGATCGCCCCCGACAGGCGGCAATGGCGTAACCGGATTCCACCAGGCTTCCTTCCTGGTCTGTCGCGCCATCCAGCCCGAGGCGCCGCCGCGCCCTTCGTGGCGGAGTTCGAAGCGACGCGCCCAGGTATACAGGCCGGATTGAGTGATGTAACGACGGTTTTTGGGATCACGCGCCAGCGCCAGGCGCTGGGTATGGCGCTGATCCCACTTGAACCCAAGACCGAGGAAAAGGCGGCTTTTCGATACGGGAATTTCGCTGGTAGGAATGACGTACTTAGGCAGCCGGGTAAGGTTGCGCTGAAATCGGGATACCCGAACACCCTGGTTCAGTCGCACGCCGGCATGCAGGACCATGCCAGCAGCGGCTGTCACGATCAGCTCCTTTGGCAGGAAAAACCACTCGTGAGCGCTCATCAGGAGAATGGCACCGGTCAACGAGGCAAAGGCCGGCACGTATTCGACCGCGGGCCTGAACAGATTTTCGATTGGATAGCTCATGTCAGACGTGTTCGATGGGTTTGTCGAACCTGACAATGCAGGGATTATTCGGCGGAAGTGGATTCACGAATCGAACAGGATCCAGTATGACCACGCCAGAGATCAGTTTCTTGCCCTCGCCATCGGCGCCGATCACCATGTAACGCTGGATGTTGCTCTTCTTCTCTCCGGTAACCAGATTCCAGCCAGCATTGGTAACCTGGCGCTGGATGCCGGTCCCCAGCTTGCTCCCCGCTCGATCCGATGGCGTGCCATCGCCCTCCTCCCCGAACAGTTCGGCGAACTTGCGAAAGATCACTGGGGAAACCAGCATCATTCCTTCGTCAACAAAGTGAATCATGGCGTCCGCGCGGTTGTACGGCATGCTGCCTTCCGAGAGGCCTTCCTGAACCCAGCGCATGAACCGCATGGCTGCACCAGAGGGTTCCTTCTTTTTCGAGCCAGGCTTGGGCCTGGCCGCTGTCTGCCCTGCAGGTGCAACCGGCTTCAATGCTGCAGCAGCAGGGGGCTTGGGTTTCGGTGAATGTTTGATCGCGGTGTCATCTTCATCGAGAAAGCCTGCGTCCTCAGCCGCGCCCCCAGGTTCAGATAGAGCGGCCGCTCTGGGCTGTGCCGGCGGGCGAATGGGAGGGAGAGCCGTGCTGGCTCGCTTCGGCTGTTCTTCGGAGTTCGGCGAGGGGGTAGGATCTGGCTTCGGTATGACGAGCGACAGCTGGTTGGCCGGATCCTCTAATGGGTTGGTGGCTGGCTCAACGCCAGAATCACTCATGGAACCAATAGTTAGCTCGGATTCCGAATCGAGCGGTTGGATGTATGAGGCATCCTGTTTTCCGGCAATGATCTTGCCTCTCATGGTTTCCGGGTAAAGCACAGGGGACTGGAACAGTTTGTCGAGCGAGAAGCACAGCACGGTCAGCTTTTGTTCCCACCCTTCATCGAGACTGACCATGACCTGCCACACAGCACGGTTCTCACTGGTGGGGATCAAGGCACCGTACTCTTGCCAGGTATCGAAAAGGCGATCGTTCTTATCCTTGCCGGGTATGCCCTCCCCGCTTTCGCGATCAGTCAGGAACTGGCGTACCTCGTCGGCCAGCCGCTTGGACACGAACCAGATTTTTCCATCGTAAACCCAACCATGGGACCCCGCCCTATTCAAGCTCAGTCGCCCTTCTTCCAGCATCAGGCGCAAGGCTTGCATCAGGCGTTCGATCAATGGCACCGACCGGGCGGAGGCAAAGCGGGTGCGCGGTCCCTGCATCAGGTTGTTCTTGACCGACTCGGAGTCGGCGCGTGTGACGATCTCTCGCAACACACCCTTTTCTTGATCGTCCCCCGAAAGGTAGCTCGTCAAATCGCCCATGAGCTGTACGTCATCGGCAAGCCAAGCGAGAACATGGGAAGGAACGAGCCGCTGGAACAGCACGATGGGCAGTTTCTTGTGCAGGTCGTAATCCCGCGTGATCTCGAAATTCAACGTGTAATGCGTCAACCCCTGATCCAGCATTGAGCCCGCAAGAGGCTGCCACTTGCCACAGGGTTTTCTCGATCGGAGAACTTGGACGTTGATATCGGCCATAGGCCTTCCAATGTCATGCAGTAGCGCGGCAAGGAACACCGCGTAAGTCCAGCGGTGCTTGCGAGCCGGGATTTCCTCGGGGGCTGCTCCGACCGGAAGCAGATAGCCCTGCCGGAAGCGTAGCGCGTGTGCTGCCGACTCCATCATATGGGTCATGAGGCCACCGGGCTGCGCGTGATGGTGCGATTCCGAGGCTGGTAGCAGTTGAGTCCATTCCGCAGCCCGCTCGATGACGGGCATGCAGTCTTGGTGGAACAGGGTGTAGTCGAAGCCCATGCGGTCACGACATCCGTCGACCAGGGCTTGAAGGTTGAGTTGATCCAGGACGGCTTTGCCAGGGAGAACCTTAATATGGTTGGCTGCCCTTGAATCGCTACCGGATGGAGTTGAATGGTCGGACGCCGCGTGGTCGTTGTGGCGGGCAATACGCCAAACGACCCATACGCCGCCCACTCCCAAGGCTCCAGCGGCAATGAGCAGCCAATCACCGGACATCAGCGGTGTGGGAGCTGTTCGATGAGCCATGAGGCAATTACGGGTGAAGACGGGAAAGTCCCTTCCCATTTCCAGCAATTGGGCGATAAGTCCCCGCCGATGAAATCACTGAGGGATAGTGAGAGCGGATCCCAGCGCTCCGCGGTTTCGGGATGGCGGACACGCCAAGTAAGGAATTCAAGATGAGATAGCGCGTGGGCTACTTCGTCGTCTGTAGTCCCATGCTCCAGTTCGGAGATGCAATGAAGCACCTCATGGGCTGGGGAATCCTCTTCGTCTTCAAAATAGCATCGATCGATCCCGTCATAACGGGCAAGCCATGCAAACACAACGGCCGTCCAGTGGGACAGTTCGATTTTTTCGAATCGTGCCGCAATGTGTGCGAAGAGCGTGACAGGATGATCCTGATTGTTGGGTTCTTCTATGGAAGTCACGGGCACTCTTTGCGCGAGGAGTGAAAATGCCCGTGATGCTATTTACTCGGCCTTGGCTTTGCAGCAGTTAATTCAAACAAAGTTTTTTTGATTGATTGCTGAAGTGTATTTTGTTTTGTGGTACGCCTTCTTAAGGCGGAGGCGTTTGAAATGCAGAAGACATGGCCTTACAGCATGTGTCGAATTTTGTAGGGTTTTATGGTCTCTAAATCGACTCGGGCCATTCGGCCTTCGGTGCCATCAAGGTCAGTAATCTGTGGTGGAGCCGCCATTCGACAGTTGGCCGTGGACTTCTGCTCCTCGGCCTTATGTGAAGCTTCACATAAGGCCGACTACCGGAAACTCGGGAAAGTCTGACTGGATGAGTGGAATAGGCCGACCGGAGGAAGCTCACAAATTAATTTCTTGGAGAGCAAACCTAGCTGTCATCGGCCAACCAGAACATAACATCAAAGACTCACAGTTCCGGCTATGTGTAGACCACTTCACGACACCACGTAAAATACATGTTATAAGAATTTATATGTTATATTTTTCTATAACACACGGACAAGCACATGGACCAACGGAACGACAGCCCACAGCAACGCCTCTCCCTTCTGGAACTGCTTCTGGTTTGGGAAGGACGCATTTACCGTTCTCGGGTATGCGAGCTGTTCGGCATCGGTCTTCCTCGGTCCAGCCAGTGGATCAAGGAAATCCGCGATCTGAATCCCACCTGGATGCAGTGGGACAGCAAATCCAGAAGCTACTTCGCTACGGCTGATTTCTACAAGCGGTTCGCCAAGTCCAAGGCTTCTCAGGCTGATATTTCAGAATCGATTTCCAGATACCTTTCCATGGTTGGGCTTCCGTATGCGTCGGCCATGGACGACGGTGAGGGGGTGATGTGGTCAGCCATACCGAGCATTACTGCCCCGTCGCCCAAGACTTTCTCCAGCCTCGGGAATGCGATCCGACAGTCAAAGACCGTCGAAATCGAGTACATGTCCTTGAGCGAGCCCGCCCCGCATCGCCGCGTGATTTACCCGCACAGCCTGGTTCTCGCAGGCCGTAGGTGGCATGTGCGCGCCTACAGCGAGATACATCAGGAATTCCGGGATTACGCGCTGGGGCGAATCCTGGAGGTGAAACCCCTAGCGCAGCTTGCAGATCACAGCCGGCATGACGATCTCACCTGGAACACCAAGGTCACAGTCCGGCTGATCGCCCACCCGGAGCTGTCACCCGAGCAGGCCAGGGTGATCCAGGCTGAATACTTCAAAGGGACGGCTAGCCGCGTGGAAACCTGCCGGGCTGCGCTCGTTCCTTACTTCATCCAGGACGTCCGCGCGGCGATGGACACGCAAACCCAGCACGCTCCCGATTACCTGATCGCCGTTGAGAACGCACGGGAGGTGTCCAAGTGGCTGTTCAACCGCTAGGAACCGGCGGCGCTGCCGTATCCCTTCTGCTCACAAAGCTGGCTTCATCAAGAGAGGTAGTGCAAGAAGTGCCAAGAAAATCTGGCGATTTATTAACCTACGCACCAGCGTGTCCGTGATGGAGTGGATCCCACTAATTGCTTCGACTCTGAGATTGGTCGATCTGCATGATAGCGATCGTGCGTATGGAAATCCGCCCAACTACACGCGCGAGTCTAGAACTGGCAACTCTGATGGGATTTATCTCGACATTGCCTTGAACATTATCCATCGCCTGAAGTTACTGGATCAAAGTGCAAGCCAGGACTACTTGCCGTTTACAGTCATATTTAACGCCATCCAGGAAATCCGTCCGGATGCGGCCGAGGTGGATGTGCAATATGTCCTCAATGTCTTACGGCGCCCCTCAGAGCTTTTTTACCTCACAAGCATTACCGGCCATCAAGCGAAGGTTTGCCATTCAGAGAAGCGCGAGACTGCGCTGATCGAAAAGACCGACTATGCCGACGAATACAGACTGTCGGCATCTGGCCGGATGCTACTTTCCCTTGCGAACGTGGTCCGTGATGCCACGTATTTGCGTGGAGACGCCTACAACCTGCTGCACGCCATCGAGTTTTACGATTTTCCGAAAATCCTCACCTTTTCGGACGGGATCATCAGCCAACTCAGAAACGAGATCCTTGAAGTTCGGTCGGCACTGGAGCGTGTCGGCCGAACGGAGAGCATTGATAAGTACCTGAGTCGCTTGGATCAATACAAGCAGGTCATTGAAGAGACGATTGGTATTGCCCAGAAAGCGGAAGCACAGCTGGAAAAAAGCGAAGTTCTGGAAGCGTTCGAACGCTGGCAGGAATTGGCCGATCTGGATATCACCTTCGAGCACCTGCGCAACCAGATCAACCATGTGCGGCAAGTGCTGGTGATCTTCAACCGGCTTCTCTCCGAGCTGGTGAGCCTGGCCCTACAAGGAGCCCGTTCGGCCGTGCCGCCGCCCTCGTTCATCAATGTTGCCGCACATTTCGTCAAATCACCTCTCAAGCCCGACAAAGAGGGATTTCTGCTGGCCCAGTGGGGAGCGCTGGGCTTGGAAACGCCGTTCCATGCGGTGCTTGACGGCCTGGGCGCAGTGAAACTGCGCACACCGGTAGAGTCGGTGCCTGCGACGACCTTCGTGGATGAAACGGTGGAGCCAATCTCGGTGCTCGGCAAAGCGAGGTTTCTAGAAAAACACGGGCAAGACATCGCTTCGGCGCTCAAGGCCGGGCCGCTACGCTTGTCCGAAGCCATTGAACGAGGCTGGTTCATGGTGGATGAGGAGATGATGCTGGGTGATCTGGTTGGCATCTTCGTGGCGCCAAGCAGCATCCCGATCGAGTCCAGCATATTGATCGGCGTCAGCCCGACCCTTGACACAAAAGCTGCTGGGGACGGTGAGATCTTGTTCACGGACATCGAAATTACCGCAGTGGAGGAAACATGAATAACTCGGATATGGGGCGCGTCCATGCCTATTTGCTGCGCCATCGCTTCATCGAAACCAAATCTGGCCGACGCAATGTCAGCAGGGAGGAGCGCGAGATTGCGACCCTTCTGCGTGATGCAGATTTCGCCATGCGGAGGCAATTCGAAGAGATCCTCGATGGCCAAGGTCTCCAACTGGTGGCTTTTACATCCTTCGATGTCAAAGGTATCGCATCCGGTGCCACGGTGTTCATGTTGGCCAGGAAGCCTGATTCGGCCCCGCCGTTCTGGGGAACAGAACGGCTAGTGAGCCGCATGCTTCAAGTGCGTGGGATCAATAATGATGCGGAGGCAAAGACCTGGTTCACCCAACTCTGGTTTGTGCTGCTGGATATGCTCTACACACGTAAGAACCGGAGCCCCAATGCCATGCAGGATTGGGTGGATACGACCATTACCAAAGAGGTCTTCATCGATGCGGTGAAGGACTTCCTGAATGACCAGGTCAGAAAGATCGACCCGGCTACCCTGGATGTTGATCAGGTCTACAAAACCTTGACTGGTCTCAAGGAGGGTGCCGTTGCTCAGGTTTGCAATGCGTTTCTGGAACTGATGATGGATGCCGGCCTCATGGAAGAGGTCAACAAAGACACCTACAGACAGAGTCTGTTGTTCGCCTATGAGATGAAAACCAATTTTGACCGGCAGCTCGCGCCGCTCCTGCCGTCACTAGACCAACTTGCCGCCGCGACCGAGATTTTGGTCGAGCGCACAGAAGAAGAAACGGAGGCTAAGTAATGGCTTCAATATCACGTATTCAAGTCGCCAATTTCCTCACTGATGGCTACATGACAGGGAAGGAATGGACTCCGCTCTATCGGGGCGAAACATTTCGGCTATTCGGTCAGCCCACCGCCATGCAAATCGACAACGGCGGCGGCAAGACCAGTCTGACCGAGGCCTGTCTGTACCTGCTGAGTCGGGATCGCCGGCTGAAACCCAAGGTGGAAGACCGGATCGCACCCATAGACCGTGGTTGGACCCACATACGGATCGAGTTCATTGAAAAGGCCCATGACGACGACGTCCTTCAGGTCGATTTGATCACCCAGGATCCCGAGGATATCCCCGGCATCACTTACGTCATGGGCATGTGCTGGAGCCGCACCAAGGAGCCTAACTTTTATTCCTATCAGGGATCTTTGGACGACGCGCCCTGTTTTACTCAGGATCCGAAAGGATTGACCCTCATTGCAAACGACGACTTCCGAAAATCCATTGAACGGATGCCGGGTGCCAAATGGAATCGCTGGCGAAACCAGATGGAATGGCTGGACGAGATCAGGCAATTCACCAATGTCGATGTTATCAAGCAAAACGTCGAGTTTCAGCTGGAGGGCGCCGGCGACTACTCGGCCATGGTTACCAAGGTAAAGCCCGAGGGAGGCGAATCTTATGACGCTGCGTTTTTCCGGCAATTCGTCGCACCCGAATTACTCAAGCATGCTATGGGGGCCGAAGGGGATCCTGACGAGCAGGGGTTCGAGGACACGATCCTCAAAACGTTGAAGCCGGCCGCCGATGCCTTGCTGGATATAAATCGACGCCAACATGAACTCGATGACACGCGACAGGCGCTGCAGAAGTTCGATCCGGTCTTGCAGAAGGCCGGAGAAGTCGTGAACGCGAATGCGGAGTACGACAGGGAAATGAATGATCTCGCAAGGAATGCGGCCATCGTGCATTCCCTGGCCGTGGCTACCCCCTTGCCAGGCATGCCTGTGGTACCAGCAGGAACGCAGTGGACCAGCGACAAACGCGTCATGGCGGCCTTGGCCCACATGGTCATCGACAAGAGACATGGCGCATTGATTACTGATGAGGGGCTTTCACACCTGACTGGCATCCTGACCGGGGAGATCAATAGAAGAGCGACAGCTGGCGCCGGAATTGCCGTAGGCTCACAACTCATTGATATTAAAGATCATCTCAAAAATTCAAATGGTGTTTCCTCTTCACCGATAGACATCGTTGGTGAATCTCAAGCCATTGAAAACAAAGATCATCTCAAAAAGGATGGCCGGGGTGGCAGGCGCTATGAGACGAAGTTTTATGACCTTGATCAGGCGCTATCGATCGTTTTGGCATCCACCAATCTGGCCGGTGCTAAGACATCAGGGCTCGCAGATGTCCTGACCATGGCCTTCGGCATTGCGACCGACGAGATCGACACCAATCCATACCGGGCCCGCCTGCGAGTGCTTGCTGCCGAATTGAAGGCACAGAAGACGCGTCAGACCAAGGCCAAATCTGACTACGCGCACTTCCAGGGCGAATATGAGCGCCTGAGCGCGCAAAGCCGGGATGCCAAGGAAAACCAGATCGCTTACGAGACCTTCGCCTCCAGAAGAGGAGAATTCCCGGAGGAATACCGGGAGTCCCCGGTTGCTGCAAGGAACTGGGCAAAAAGCGCAGCAGCAGGCGCCGAGACAGAGCGTACGGACCATATCAAACGCAGCAGCGAATGCCAGGCCATGTATTCATTGTGGAAGAAGCTGACTGAGGCGCACGGGTTGACCCCGTTGACGGAAGCGCTTGATGCACTGGTTCGGCAGCATTCTGACTCCACTATGAAAGACAAAGAAGCTCGTCAAAACCTCGAACAGGCCAACACAAGGCTTCGCGAGAAACAAACGGAGCTGGGAAACGAGAGCGAGAAGCTCGCTAGCGCCGAGAAGCGCTTGAACAAGCTGGATGAATTGGCCGCCAGCATGCGGGCCTTCCGAGATATCTACGGGGATGCGGACCCTGCAAGCCTGAATCCCCAGCTCGAGCTAGCCTCAGTGCAGACGGCGCGAGCCACGAATCAACGGCTCTTGGACAGCGCGTACAACGACAAAAAGAATCTGGACGATCTGTACCCAAAGACTCGCTTATTCCTTGAAATTTTCGGCGAGGTGGACCCTGCTTCGCTGAGCCCAGCCATAGCCCTTCAGGAACACCTGCAGGCTATCTCGATTGAAGACAGTATCGCGGCTGAGCATCAGTCTTTTCTGGAGGCGCTGACCTACTTCAGGGAGTTGAACCCCGAACTGACCCCGGACACTTGGCTCTCGCAGACAGCCGATCGGCGCCGGTCGTTCAACGAAGAACGTGTCGACAACGATAAAAAGATCGGTGACCTTAATGGTGAACTGGCCGACCTGTCTGCCTTTGGTGCGGCCGATGACCGGGTTTATGCCAGGGCGCTGCAGTTGCTTGGCAAGAACGATATTGCATTTGATCGCCTGCACGACCTGGCCTCAAGGACAGTCAAGGGTGACCGCCTGAAGCAATGTCTGACGCTGTTCTCTGCTGCCTTGTCCGCCCCCGTTATCGAGTCGATTGGAGCAGCGGGAGAAGCAGCCCGGCTGCTTGAGGATGCCAAGCTGACGGTGCCGATTTTTCTCAAGCCGGCACTGGAACAGCTTCTCCGTGACGGCGAGATCCACCAGGTTGGCGAGATCGCGCACGCACTTTGGGTAGGCCGGCATACCCGACAGGTCGCGATCTTGCTCAATCCATCGCTTATCGAAGAGGAGAAAGGCCGGATACAGAATCAGATCAGTGCCCTCACCGCACGCAATGGGACGATCGGGAAACTGCTCTCCGAAATCTCTGAGGAAAGTGACGCCGTAAAAACGGCGGTAACCGCCAAGGAGGCGATCCGCCGGGATTCGGAACACATTTACGCCGAGGCCGCGGCCAAGCGTGACACTCTCCAGGAGAAAACCGTTGAGTTCGAGCGTCGTGCTTCGACGGAGGCACAGGAAACGATCTCTTCCATGAAGCGTTTCCTGAAGGCTGGTGGTGACGCCCAGTACAAGAAATTGATCGAGGAGATCATTCCTGAGCTAGAAAGCAAGAAGGCCCAGATCGACGGCAGGCTCGGTGAACTTGCCGGTCAGACGACCGAACCGGCTTTGCGCGCGCTGCACGCGGCCAAGGACTTCCAGCGGGAAGGCGGTGAAGCGGCTCTTGCCACGACCCAAGCCGAAGTCGAGTCCCTGAGGCTGGTTGTTAAGTCGCTGAGTTCAACCGTGAGCGATTTGCAGGAACAGGTGGGCGGTGAGCTCAATCAGGCAGCCACCAGTGCGGCCGAAGCGTTGAAACTGATCAGCAGGACCTATGAGCTGGAAAAGCGCGACTTGGAGGCTTCCATCCTTTTTGAGAAGGATGGTCGCGTTGCGTTCATGGAGCAATCCCCCGCTCGGAAGCTGAAACTTGACGATGCAGTCATGGCAGCACAGGCACGGCTGCAAGGCATCGACTTCGATCGTGCCGAGCGCTACATCCAGTCCACTCGCACAGAAGAGCGGAACCTTGCCGATCGCATCGCAGAGGCAAAAGGAAAGTGGGATGCCGCCAAGTTGGACGAGGAGAAAGCCGGAAAGGAAATCACCCAAATAGAAGGCGAGATTGTTACCTTGACGCCATTCACGGAGGCTATGCATGAGATGGTCGTCGCCATCCGTGAACAGCATGCCAAGATCGCGGTGTTTTCTGAAGACATACGACGCCTGATGCAGACGTCGTTCATTACGAATCCAGAGACCCTTGGCTACGCCGAAACCATCCGTATTGCATGTCTTGGCGAGGTGCCCGGCACCGATTCGGAGATCCGTTCCGCGATGCTCAACCTGGCTCAATGCGTCAGGGAGCTCGATATCAATACCGGCAACCTGCAGAAGATCGGCGAGGCCAAGCAGAGGCTTTACCGCGAATACCTCCAGCGCCGCGATGAGTTCTGCGGCCGTGCCAGAACGGGCGAAATCAAGGGCCTGAATCAGCTGGAGATCTCGACCATCGCGGAAGCGAAGACCATCGAGCAGCTTCGGCTGATTCAGGAAACACGGGACAAAATCGAAGCGCAAATCGGCGAGATCGAAGTCAATCTCGGCAAGATTCGTGAGGCCATGGAAACCAACAAAAATGCCTCGATCAACAGCCTTGCTAGTTTTGCCCGCCAGGCAAAACTAAGCCTCGATATTCTCGATCGCGTCATGAAACTCACCCCCAAGGCCCGCTTTCATGTAGAAACGCCCGTTGCGGATGAGAAAGAGATTGAACGGATCATCGGCGAGCTGCTCGCACAGATCGAGGACAAGGAACGTGCGCTTCGAGAGCGGTCTAGCGTCATGCTAAACGATGAAATTGACCGCAGGGCAGCCGACTACAAGCAGTTGATCCATGACACGATCTACAGACGGATCTTCTCCGCGCGGGACAATGACGACAATCCCATCCTGCCTAAGGTGTACTTCACCCATGCCTCAATCCGAGGCATGGAGAAGGTGCCCTTCACGGATCGTGGGCTTTCCACGGGGCAACGAACCGCGTTGGCCATGATGTGGCTGATCAAGCAGGCCGAATTCGCCATCGCTCGTGCGGCGTCCCTCTATAGCACCCGGAAAGAACAGAAAGCTGCCATGAAGGGGGCCCAGCGGATCATGTTCTTCGATGGGCTGTTCTCCAATCTGTCCAACGAGGACTATATCAACGACGCGTTTCAGGGCTTGCGCGGCGTCGGCGACAATTTCCAGCTCATCGGTTTGATCCACAACCCCTATTACGTTAACAACAAGGACATTTTCCCCGTGCATCTGGTCGGAAAAAAGAAAGTCGCCAACAAGGGTGACCCCGGGCGGGAGCGCGTGTTTGTCTCTGTCGAGCCTTGGCAGGATAGCAACGGAGTGATCCTCTATACCAGCGCCTACAAACACAAAGCCAAAATGGCCGGCGAGGAGGCCTTGAATGCCTGAGTTCGAGGAACGAATTCAGCAATGGTTTCTTAAACGAACCAAGGGCAGCTCCACCGGAAAAGTGCTCACGAAGGGCGTCATGGGCAAGTTGCGCGCCGAGGTGATCAACGACCCAGTCGCCATCAGAAAAGCACTCATGCTGCTGCGAGAGGATGGTCACTTGGAGTTCAGCGCGGACGATCGGGGAGAGCCCGTCGGTAGCTATATCACGGTGACGAAGCCGGTGCAGGACGTTACGGAACATGCCCTGCGCTGGTCTCTTGTCATAGTGGATAAGGCCATCAACCAAGCAGATATCGATGCACTATTGCCCATGGCAGACACCATTCAAGACCTTTCGAGGGACGACATGGGGCTGCTGCTAGATGGCCTCGTGAGGCTCCGCCAGGACCAAGCCGACTTGCTCGGCCAACCAGCCTATCTTGTGAGTGCCAGATATTTGCTTGGCTCCTCGAAGATGCTCAAAAGCCTCCCCAAACGCCACCTCAAGATCTTCGGTATTGATCCTCAGAAATTCCCTTCACACCCGCTGTACGTCGTCGTTGCTGGATGCGCCTCACCCGAAACAGTTGTTTTAGTGGAAAACCCCGCAGCCTTCGAAATGGCGATATCCACGCGGGCAGTGAACCGATGTGCCTTCATCGCCACGTTCGGCTTCGGGCTCAGCACGGCCGAGGATGACTACGGCAAACAGCTCGCGAATATGGTTGAGGAGCGGTTTTCTGGTGCGATTACCCTGACACGTGAGGGATCCACGTGTCCGACCGCGAAAGCGCTTTTGAATCACCCCAACATCACCTTCTGGGGTGACCTTGATGTCGCGGGGATCGAAATATATTTGAGACTCAGGAAGGCCATCCCCAACCTTCAACTCAGTGCGCTCTACAAGCCAATGACTGCTTCAGTGGGAAATCCACCACAATCGCATCCATACGTTAAGGCCGTGAGTAAAGAACGGCAGCCAACGATGCCAAGATCAGTTGTGAAAGATGATCCTGTGGCCGCCTGGCTTCTCGATATCTGCATCGCACGAGGCGTCGACCAGGAAAAGGTATCACCCCTGGATATCGAGTCACATGCGCCGTTTGCACTTGGGATTTGAGCGCGCTCAATCTAAGTCAGAATTTTCGAATGAGTCTATTAAGTTTTTGAAATCGCTCAATGTCATTGAAAGCGCTTTACGCGAATTTATAAGACGAAGTCAGGTATTCGAGCCCGAAGGGGACGCTAACTTGCACTGCTTGTCATTTGTCAGGTCAAGTTTAAGCTTCTACTCTTGAAAGACTTATTGGTGATTTCCGCTAGGACGCAAGCTGGTGGGCGCTCTTTGTCCAGCCATTTATAGCCCTTAACCAGTAAGCCTTTCCCCTTCAGCCCCCGTATTCCTTTGTGTTCGCGTCTATTCAAGCGAACAAGCCCTTTCGGGTAAGTCCCTTGGCCCTTCTTGGGCTTTCTTTTTTTGGGCAACCTATTATTTTATCCATTTCTGATTTTATTTTCAGCAATCAATCAAAAAAACATTCTTTTGATTTCCGCTGGAAGCGGGATGAGCGCATCAATAGCATTCGCCCCATGGTTTCCCTCTCCTCCCCTTGGGTTGTCCTCTTGACGGCCCTTTTTTATACCCAAGCCCACGCCTTCTGTTTTGATGAGGCGGGGGAGATGTATGGGGTCTCTCCACTATTGCTGAAGGCAGTGGCCAAAGTTGAGTCGAATATGAGACCGCATGCGGTTAACAGCACTCACACAGCTAGTACACAGTCTCAAGACGTTGGGCTGATGCAGATCAATACCCGGTGGCTGCGGAGAAACCCTATCAAGTCGCTCGGATACACCGAGACCCACCTCTACGATCCCTGTACCAGCGTCAAGCTGGGGGCCTGGGTGCTGGCGAACAACTTCACTCGGTATGGCGCTTCGTGGGAAGCGGTCGGTGCGTACAACGCGGCATGCACGCGACTCAAAGGTGATGCGTGCCGCCGCGCACGAAATAGCTATGCCTGGAAAGTCTACCGGGCAATGGGGAAATCCTCGTGAAGCGCATGTTCACGTTGCTTGCCATGGTCTGGGCAGGTTCGTCGATGGCTGCCAACTGGCAAGTGACGCAGTCCGATTCCATTAGCGCTTATGTAATGTGTCATCGAGGCGATTGCCCTGTAAGGACGGCGAAGGTGTTTGACCTGCCTGTAGCCGTTCCCATGCCAGCGAGGGTATCGGATAGCGCTGCTAAGCCGCTCACCGTTCATTCCTCTACTTCAGTTCGTTTTGCGTTGGCCTCGGCCCGGCTCAGCCATGCCGAGAAAGCCAGTCTCAATGCTTTTCTCAAACGGCATCGTGACGCGCGACGTTTTCTTGTTGTTGGCAGCACGGATCAAATAGGCAAGAAGCGATTTAACGAAACCCTGGCGTACAAGCGCGGAATGGCGGTCGCAGTTTTTATGCGCGCCAATGGAATCCCGAACCGGAATATCAAAGTCGATTCGCGATGCTGCATCGAGCATCCACCCAGCACGAACCCTGACGCAAGACGTGCGGTGATCAGCATTAACGAATAGGGATTGGGAATGACAAAAAACACTACCGAACCGGGATACAAGGCGGTCCTTGTGCGCGAGGAAACCAAACTCAAGCTGCAGGAGCTTGGGAGAGCCCTTCCCAACAGAAACCTGTTCTTGGAAAGGCGACTGGCCACAGCCGCCATTGAATACTGTCTGAACGATGGGACAGCGAGGCAAGCCATGCTGGATTTGGTGCGCCACATCGTGATGCGAGACCTTGAGACTGCTGAGACACCGGGACCATGAAACCAATCTTTCGATACACACGCTCAAGGAGAATCAAATGAATTTCATGAAAATGTTCAGCAAAAAACAAGTCGTTGTCGGGGGGCTTCTCTCCGCTCTGATGGTCAGCTCGGCATGGGCCACCACCGCCGGCGGTGGTGTGACCGGTACAGAATTCCAAGCCCTGTTCGACATGCTGGTAGGTTGGGCCGAAGGCTATCTGGGCAAAGCGCTGGCGATCGCCGCGTTCGTTGTCGGCGCACTCATTGGCTTCGCTAAGTCTACCGCCATGCCGGCGCTGGTGGGCATCGTCTTCGCCATCGTGTTCGGCCTTGGCCCGACGATCATCAACGGCATGTTCGCCGCTGTGATTTAAGCGAAGCATCACCGGACTGAACAGCATGGCCAATCAAGATTCGCCAACGATCCCGACCCGCCTGGACGACCCTCCCAAGTTCATGTGGTGGGATTTCGACGTGGCCATGTTGTTCATGTCCTTCTTTGTATTTGGCCTCATTACAGGCTGGCTCGTGAGCTTCACGGGGTTCGGGTTGGTGATGGCCTGGCTTTACCGCAAAGCCAAATTCGGCCAGCACAGAGCTTATGGCATGCACCTGCTGTATTGGCATCTACCCGTCAACCTTGGAATGAAGGCAACACCGCCTTCGAGCATACGAGAGTTCATTGGTTAATGAGAATCGACAAACTGAGCGGCCAAGTGGCCGTCACTCTCGGTGTGCGCAGATGGGCTGTGATGATGTTCGCCCTGTCGCAGATCGCATTACTACTGATGTTGATCGCCTTCCTGACGCGAGGCGACACACATCGCGAAACACTGGTTCCACCGACGATCCACACAACATTCTGGGTCGAGGATGACAAGGTTTCCAAAGAATATCTGATCGAGATGGGCGTGTTTCTGGCCCAACTCTACTTCGATGTGACGCCACAGAACGTGGACTTTAATCACCGCAAACTCAAGTCCTATATCGACCCCCGCTTCTACGGGAAGCTGGAAATCGACGCCGGCGCTTATGCCCAAAAGATCAAGGCGGATAACGCCAGCACTTTCATGGCGATCGCGACGGTAATGCCGGACGAGGCAAAACAACGCATCGCTGTTCAGGGTGTACTCAACACCTATCTGGGAGACAGCAGAACATCACAGGTGAACAAAACCTACGTATTTGAGTTTGGCCAACGCGGCGGCCGTGTGCTGCTGACCGGTATGAGAGAAGGTAAGAATGCTGCCCGACCGTTTGAAGAAATCACTGCTCCTTAGCCTTTTTTGCTTATTTGCCGCTTCGTCCTCACACGCTCTGCAGGTAGTGGAAGGCGTCGAGGGCAAGACCTTGTTCGTCAAGGTGAGTCTCAGAGACTTGAACCGCATCTCGATCGAGGGAGGCCGGGTTCGCCTGGTCAAGTCCGCCGACGACGGACTGCTCACTGGCAGCGCGGACGCCACCACCGGGCAGGCTCTGATTCAGCCATTGGCCAAGGATCCGTTCGGAGTGTTTGTGTTCAGTCAAAGCGGGAAAACCTACACGCTGGTGTTGCAGCCCCAGGATATTCCAGGGGAAACCATCGTGATCAAGGAAATGGCTGTCCCTGCTTCCGTTGCAGCCAAGCCTGGCGAGATAGAACGTGCCAGTAGTTACCAGCAGGCGATCAAGAAAATGATTCAGGCATTGGCGGGTGATGGCTTGCCGGCAGGCCTGGAGGTGAAGAAGACCTGGGAGGAAATCCGCCTCTGGAAAGGCTCCCGTTTTGCGCTGGAGCATGTTCTAACCGGAGATTCACTGGTGGGTGAACAGTATCGCCTGTTCAATATCAGCGACGCCCCGGTTCGGGTCGCCGAACAGGAATTCTACAAAAAAGGCGTGCTGGCTGTGTCGGTTCGCGACTTGACCGTTGAGCCGGGTCGCAGCACCCAGGTCTTTGTGGTGAAACGGAACGAGGGGGTGCGGTAATGGCGAAAATCATACCCACCCTCAAGGCTTCTCCTGCCCGCAAGAAGCAACTAATGATGGCGGTCGGCGTCGGCGCCGTGATTGTCGGGGTGGCCTTGGCTGCGGCATGGTTCGCCGACTCCGGGAGTAATAAAACCGATCTGGCTCCTGTGGACAAGCCTGAACAGGTCAGCCTCATGGCTGTTCCTGGTCAGCAGCTGAACGACAAGGATGTTTGGCGGGCGAACGAAGCATCCAAGATCGAGGCGCTGAACAAGGAAATCGCTGCGATCAAGCAGAACATGGTGAATATCCCACAAAGTAGTGGTGGATCCATGCAAGGCACCGCCGGAGCGGGAATCAACGAAGTGCCGATGCCTCCCCCGGCAGCGGTAATTCAGCCCGGAGGCAATTTACGCCCGCTGCAACCCATGGGTTCGGCAGCATTGCCGCCCCCTCCCCCACCGCCTCCTGGAAGGCCTGGGCAGTTGGCACAGTCTGGAATGGATCCGAACGCACCCATGCAGCCCGTGGTGAAGCGCGCGTTCGCGCTCGAAGTTTCCGATTCGACGGTGGCTGCGCCTGCCGCACCGCAGGCGCAGCCACAAGCCGCCGGCATGTCGTCCCCTCCAGCCAAGGAAGAGAAGACATCGGCTGAGAACTATCTTCCTGCCGGGACGTTCATGCGCGTGGTGTTACTGGCGGGTCTGGATGCGCCGACGGGTGGACAGGCACAAAACAATCCGCATCCAGTTCTGATGCGGGTGCTCGATCCGGCCCAGTTGCCCAATCGCTACATGGCCGACATGAAGGATTGCGTGGTCACGGCCAATGGCTACGGCGACATATCTTCTGAGCGTGCATATATCAGGACGGATCGCCTGTCGTGCATCGACCAGAAAGGCGGGGCGGTTGACGTATCGCTTAAAGGGTACGTAGCCGGTGAGGATGGCAAGGCCGGGATGCGTGGAAGGCTGGTTTCCAAGCAGGGGCAGGCGCTGGCGAATGCCTTCCTCGCGGGGATTGGCTCAGGCATCGGGCAAGCGTTCAAGGAGTCTTCGAGCACTGTATCGACCTCACCGCTGGGTTCCACCAGCACGGTGAAGGATGGCAAGGAGTTGCAGGCTGGACTGGCATCCGGCGTTGGCAGCGCGATGTCACAGCTATCGAAGTATTACATCAAGCTGGCCGAACAGGTTTTTCCGGTTATTGAAGTGGACGGCGGCCGCGTGGTCGACGTGGTGCTGACGCGCGGCCAGAGTATCGAGAGGCGGTAAAGAACATGAGACCCCAAACCCGAATGAAAACCCAGCTGTCCCAACTGTTGATTCTGTCCTGCATACCAGGATTTACGCTGGCTCAGGATGTGAAAGAAACCCCCGTTCTGCCTTCTCAAAAAGTGATTGCTGAAGCTGCAGCTACGGCCGTGATGAATGCCGGCGATGGTGCGCGTGCGAACGATCAGGACGCGGTCCAGCGCAATCTGCGGCTGATGTACCCGAAGACACGCTTCGGAATGATTTCGGCCACCCCGCTGCCGGGCATCTACGAAGTCGAGATGGGCCGCAATGTCGCGTTCGTGGAAGAGTCGGGGCGGTATTTCATTTTCGGGCGCATGTTCGACATGGAGAAGCAGGAGGACATCACCTCCGGAGCCGCGGCTGCGCAGCCGGCGTCACCTGCTGTCGATTTTGCCTCACTCCCATTGCAACACGCGATCAAGAGCGTGCATGGCCAGGGTCGCCGGGCGCTCGTCGTGTTCTCGGATCCGGACTGTCCGTACTGCAAGAAGCTGGAGCAGGAGCTGGCGAAAGTGGATGACGTGACGGTCTACACCTTCCTTATGCCATTGGAGCAGCTTCATCCTGATTCGCGCGCGAAGGCCGATGCAGTCTGGTGCAGCAAGGATCGCTCGGCCGCCTGGTCCGCGCTGATGCTGGATGGCAAGGTTCCCAAAAAGACCAAGGGCTGTGAGGCGCCGCATGAAGCGGTGCTGCCTCTGGCTGAGAAGTTGGGGGTCAGCGGTACGCCTTTCCTGGTGGCCGGCGATGGCAGAACCATGCCGGGAGCTGCGGCTGCCGCGCGGATTTCCACCTGGCTTGATGCCGTGATGAAGCCTGTCGAGGCCAATGTTCAGGGAGGCACACAATGAAAATCGGGTTTCTGTCGCTCGCCGCCGTGACCTTGCTGGCTGCGGGCTGTTCTTCATTCTCCGGACTCTCTGGCTCTAAATCGGAACTGGCTTGCAAGGCCCCCGATGGGGTGATCTGCACATCGGTTTCCGGCATTTACGCGAACTCCTTGGCCGATGCCTTGCCGGGACAGCAACAACCGAAATCCCAGGATAAACCTTCTCAGGATGCCGGCAGCAAGGACTCAAGGGATGACGCGACGATGCCGCCTCCTGCCTACTTCTCCCCACGCGACCTGGCGACGCCGAACAGCGGCGATCCGATTCGCATGGCGCCGTTGGTGCTACGGGTGTGGATCGCTCCCTGGGAGGATACGGAAGGTGATCTGCATGATCAGCATTATCTCTACACAGTGGTCCACCAGGGTAAGTGGTTGATCGAGACCAACCAGCAGCAGATTCGTGACGCGTACAAGCCGGTGTTCCCGCTCAGGGGTCAGGAAAAGCCGGAGGAGGAACGTCCGGAGGCAGCAAGCTCAATGCCCGGCGTATCGGTTCAGGGGGGCGGCAATCCATGATGTCCGCGCTGTCGCAACCATTTGTTTCGCTCAAATCGTGGCTGACGCGCGAGGATGATTTGGGTACGCCATCCCCGGTGGCGGACGAGAACCATTTCACCACGCGGCAGGACTACAACCGCTTCTCTGATCTCATGCCATGGACAGGGTATTGGGAGACCGAGAAACTATTCGCCATTGAGGGCGAGGCAGAAGGCAGCATCGAGGCGATTGGCTACGCCATCGAAATGAACCCGCAGACAGGCGCTACAGACGACATGGCACGCCTGATTCAGGAAATCTATCGGGATATGCCAGCCGGAGCCGGGGTGCAGGTTCAGTTGTGGGGAAGCCCGGACATCGATGTCTTCCTGAACGATTTCAAGAAGGTGGTGCGTCACGAATTGCTACAGGACGACGCCCAGCGGTCATTGATCGCGCGCATGACAGCCGAGCGTTCTGCCCATTACCGTAAGGCATCCCTCGTTCCGCCCGTCAGCTCGCGCCCGAGCGTGATGCGACGCTACCGGGTGCTGCTGTCTGTCACGATGCCGGTGAAGGATGTGGAATACCTCACGCTGGAACGCATCATCGCCTTGCGCGATGCCCAGGTATCCAAACTCAAGACGTATTACCAGTTCGAGCGGGTCTGGGGGGCGGAGGATCTCATGGCCTGGGTGCGCACCATGCTAAGTCCCGCACAACATTCGGCCGATCCGGTCTGCTATGACGACGGACAGGCATTGCGCTACCAGATGATTACCCGTGACACCGTGGCCTCGGTAGGCAGGCTCGGTATCACCCTGCGCTCGCCAAACGGTGATGCGGTCTGTGTCCGCGCGCATTCGGCGCAAGGTTATCCGAAGCAGTTCGACCTGCATCAAGTTGCCAGCATGCTGGGAGACGCCAATAAGGGATCCATGGGCTACCCCTGCCCCTTCCTCATCACCATGGGGGTGAAGATTCTGAATTATGACGAGCACAAGAATCTGACGCAGATGAAAACGGCTCGGGCGATTCAGGTTTCGGAAAGTCCGATGGGGAAAGCGCTACCGGACGTGAGCAAGCGGGCGGCGGACTGGAAATTGTTGCAGAACGCCTACGACGAGGGGGGAGGTGCATTGCGTCTGTACCATCAGGTGCTGCTTTTCCCCAGTCCGGATGCAGTAGCCGAAGCGGACGAGGCGGCCAGAGCCATCTGGCGCAGCATGGGCTTCGCACTGAGCCCTGACACCTATATGCAGACCCAGGCGCTGATGTCCTCACTGCCGATGGCACTCGGGCCCTCCCTGCAACGCGACATCAAGATCGCGCAGCGGTTTTCCACCAAAACGACCGCCAACGCGGCCAATCTGTCGCCTGTTCTGGGCGAATGGCGCGGTGTCGGGGCTCCGGTGCTGACCTTCACGGGACGTAATGGCCAGACCATAGGCGTGAATCTGTTCGACAACCCGTCTGGCAACTACAACGGTTGCGTGGTGGGAACGTCCGGGTCTGGCAAATCCGCATTCCTGAACGAACTTGCCGAACGCTATCTGGCGATGGGGGCGAAGGTCTGGATTATCGACGTGGGTCGTTCCTACGAGAAGCTGTGTCACGCGCTCGGCGGCCAATACATCGAATTCACCAAGGAAGCGAATGTCGTCCTCAATCCGTTCACCATGGTGAACGACATCGACGAAGACATGGAGATGTTGAAGCCGTTGATCGCCCAGATGATCTCCCCTGGCCGCCGACTTTCAGATTACGAGCTGTCCCAGCTAGAACTGGCGATTCGAGGTCTTTGGGAAGAGCGCGGGCCGCGATCGAGTATCGACCTGCTGGCGGAGAAGCTGAAGCTCGCCTGTCACGATGGCGGCACGCTTGAGCATGGCGAGGAAGAGGCCTGCGATCCGCGCATCCGCGATCTGGCGGTGCAGCTGACTTCCTACACCTCGCTGGGCAGCTACGGCCATTACTTTGAAGGCCAGCACACGGTCAATTTCAATTCCAATCTGGTGGTTCTGGAGCTGGAAGAATTGAAATCCAAGAAAGACTTGCAGTCGGTGGCCCTCTTCATCCTGATGTACCGCATCACCCAGGAAATGTACCTGGCGCCGCGCGAACAGCCCAAGGTGGTGATCCTGGATGAAGCCTGGGATTTGCTCACGGGCGGTCAGACGGGTGACTTCATCGAGGCGGGCTACCGCCGCGCCCGGAAATACGGCGGTGCCTTCCTGACGGGCACGCAGGGCATCAACGACTACTACCGTAGCGCAGCCTCACAGGCCGCACTGGAAAACGCTGACTGGCTGTTCATGCTCCGGCAGAAGCAGGAATCCATTGCCAAGCTCGAAGAGAAACTGGCCTTCACGCCGCACATGGCTCACCTCGTCAGCAGCTTGCGCACCGAACAGGGCAACTATTCGGAGGTGTTCGTCTCCTGTGGCCAGGCTGGTTACGGGGTCGGGATGCTGCTGCTTGACCCCTACTCCCAACTTATGGGTTCGGCCAACGCACGTGATTTCTCAGCCGTGCGGCAGAAGCTTGAAATTGGCTTGTCCATGGCCGATGCGGTCGATGCCGTTCTGCAGGATCGGAAGGCGGCGATATGACCGAGTTTACAAGGGACGAAGGTAATTCAATTGAAGCACCGGCTACGAAAGATCAGGCCGGGGTTCAGCCTGAGATGGGGGGTGATTTTCTTATGGTGAGCTGGATTGCGCTGTTGATGGCATTGCTCGTCACAACAGTGACGCTTGCGGCATACCACTCCTGGCTGGCGAAACCGACCGCGGGATTCGCGGTGGTAGACCTCGCCAGTGTCGTCAAAATCAAGGAAACCGAATTCACCACTTTGCTCTCCCGTCCGAATGTCAGCGACGAGGACCGGGAGGCTGCTTACCTGATGGTCAGCCGGATCGGCCCTGCGATCGAACGCGCAGTAGACAGGCTGCAGAAGGAATGCGGCTGCACCATCGTGGTGAAGTCGGCGGTGATCGCGGGGCCGGCCGAGGATCTGACGCCGCGTTTGAAAGCGATGCTCGGCATGTCGATGGGGACTGAGTCTCAAGGCCTCGGAGTGAAACCATGACGAAGGCTGTAGTCGCCCCAAGCGGGGGCAACTTATGGAATCGTTGGCTGGTTTACTGGCATACCGAGATGATTCCCCATCTCCGACGCAACTGGCTGTTTTGGAGCGGACTGGTGGGCGCCCTCCTGCTCTTCAATGCGTTCTTCACGTTGGCGATTACGGTCACGGAAAGCCTGCCATACCGGGTGTTTGTGGTGATCAAGGGCGACCTGAATATCAAGCGCGGCGATTACATCGCCTGGCGCTGGACGGGCGGTGGTCCGTACAAAGCTGGGCTTTCGTTCGTGAAACAGGTGCGTGGCATTGCGGGTGACACCGTGACCTCAGAAGGTCGGGATTTCTTCGTAAACGGCGAGTACATGAGCACCGCCAAGCCGCGCTCCCGGACAGGCGAGCCGTTGGCGCTTGGCCCGACCGGCGTGATTCCGGCCAACCATTTCTATGTTTATGCACCCCACAAGGATTCGCTGGATTCGCGCTTTGCGCTGACGGGCTGGATTCCGCTTGAGCGTGTCTCCGGGCGAGCGATCCCGCTGTTTTGACATGATCAAGAAGGTTCTGGCGATGATTCTGTGTGGGTTGATCATGTATCCGGCCTGGGCTCAGGAGATTTTGGGGCCGTCCTATCCCATCACCGAACCGGACATGCTTGAAGCGATACAGGACAAGCTCAAGTCCATGGAAAAAAACGGTCGTCT